>Ga0209025_1001208_pt1 | contig 36263 bp, 37 predicted proteins | sample AraplaMF_Col_mLB_FD_184256 | JGI IMG/M metagenome (GOLD analysis project Ga0209025, IMG submission 184256) | Arabidopsis root microbial communities from the University of North Carolina, USA - plate scrape MF_Col_mLB (SPAdes) (version 2) | ecosystem: Host-associated > Plants > Roots > Endosphere... | reverse complement strand
AATGCCTCGAGATTATTCGGAATAATACGAAAAAGGCTTTATATTAATTTACAAGAATAGGAGGTTTTCTCCTATTCTTTTTCATGAAAGGTGATATCTTATGTGGAAAGGACAACTCATACATACGAAACGCGGTACTTTTGAAATCTTTATAAAAGGCAGCGGAGAACCACTTTGTATTACTCATCATTACTCACAATTTAACGAAACCGGTGATTATTTTGCGGAGAGCTTTACTCTTACTCACCGTGTTTTTCTTATCAACTTGCGAGATGCTGGTCGTTCTACGAAAGCTACAAGGGAAAATGAATTAAGCATGAGTGAGACAATTAAAGACTTAGAGGCTATAAAAGAAACATTACAATTTTCATCATGGCATTTCGCTGGTCATTCTACAGGAGGGATGCTTGGACTGCTATACGCTATTACTTTCCCAGACTCCTTGCAATCCTTAGTTGTTGTCGGTGCCGCTGCTAGTAACTACACAAAAACACCAGATTGTATTTATCATCCAGACCATCCACAATTTCAATATATGCAAGACATTATCGAAGAACTGAAACTCTCTCATCTTACACAAGAAGAGCGAAGTGCATTATCAACCAAGCGAACAAAGTTATCTTTATATGAACCCGAACACTACAAAATATATTTTTCAAAACCTATTTATAAAATAATGGCAGTAAGTCGAATGAATGCTTTTGCTAAAGAATATCTACACTTTGATTTGAAAGATCAGCTTTCATCTATCATAGTAAACACATTAATTATTTGTGGGAAACACGATGTTCAGTGCCCCTTGCAATATTCAATAGAGATGCACGAAAGTATACCAAATTCTATATTTATTCCATTTGAGTATAGTAACCATTATCCTTTTTTAGAAGAAAGCAATCGTTTTGCATCTATCATTAAAACCTTCTATAAATCATTACAGCACGAAAGCAGCAAGTACTAAATCACTTGCTGCTGGTTTAAAACTTTTCTTTATTTCGCTACAAACGCCACCTGATTTGCAGTTGCCCAGTCATTCATCGGTACAACTGTATATTTCTTACCTGGCTGCAACGTTGCACCATTTTGTAAATCAAAGATTCCTACTGCTCCTTTCCGAGAAGAAAAACGATATTGTGCTTCTACTCGATTTCCATCTTCACCTTGTAATTCTACTTTTCGGCCAGCAAACAGTTCCATACTTGGATCTTTCCCTAATGTAATTTGGATTGACTTATTATCTATCGCTTCAGCGCTTTGAATCGCAAGTGGCTCAATAGTTTCCGCAGTAAAAGTCGGATTCTTAATCGTCGCCCAATCCGATGTTATTGTATACGTCACACCTGGTTGTAACGTTTGGCCAGCAGGTAGACGAAACTTAGGTGCTTGTCTGCCATCTGCGGCTTGTGTAAACGGAACATACCCTACTACAATTTGTTCTCCTGCACTTGATGTAATGGTTAGTTTTCGATCACGTAGTGAAGAAATAATTTGATATTGTTTTCCTTCTTTATCTTTATTTTCTTCATCTAATTGAAACGCTTGATCTCCTCTTCCAGCTTTGTATGCCTCAATAATGTTTGCATAATCTGTCACGCCATCTTCTAAAAATGATTCAATTTCAAACGTATCATTTGTCACTTGTTTCGCTTGGCGAACATTAATTTTTTCAGTACTCGCCTCGAATTTCTCTTTTCTTCCACCTTTATAACTCACCTTATATGCTGTACCGGGTTTTTGAACTGTAACAGGTACAATATATGTACTTGTGGCACCTGTTTTTAATCGTGGTACATTCACAATTTCTAAACCATTATCAAAAACAAAATTTTTCTTAATTGCCTCTAAATTTTCTAATTTCACCTCTTCTTTTGATAAAGGTTTAGAAAATGTCAGTTGCAATGTCATCGCGTTTAATGGCTGTAATTTTGTAATCTGCGCTTCTTGCTTCTTCTTTTCTTTTTTCGCTTCTTGTTTTGTCTCCTGTTTTGCTTCTGCTTTCGTTTCCCCTTGCGCACATCCTGTTACCATTACTGTAAAGCCAATCATAGCTGGTACTAAAAATTTTATTGTTTTCATCCTCATCAAACCTCCAAATAATTATTTTCATTTCATATTCAACCACCTCGTGCACATATAACAGATACCTGTTTCCTCATATCTTCTTATCTGTTCACTTTGTTCCTGTGATACCTATAGTAGATGGCAAGTATAAATTGCCAATAAATAAATTCTTAAAAAAAGATTAAATAAAGGTAATATATTTTTAATTCTGTTGACCTTACTTCCCTTAAACATAAAAAACCTGTCAATACTTTGACAGGTTCACTATACGTTAAAGCGATATCCAGCTCCCCACACCGTTTCAATATATTGCGGATTAGCAGGATCTCTTTCAATTTTTTCACGTAACTTCCGCACATGAACAACAACTGTAGCTAAATCTCCAGCTGAATCTAATCCCCAAATACGTTCAAATAACTGTTCCTTATTTAACACTTGATTCGGGTTCAGCACAAAAAATGTAAGTAAATCAAATTCTTTTGTTGTAAAAGCAACTTCTTCATTGTTTATGAATACTTTTCTCGCTCGTTGATCAATAGAAATCCCATGTATGTGTAACATATCTCTCTGCTTGATCATATTTCCAGACAATCTTTCATAACGGGCAATATGTGCTTTTACTCTTGCAACTAATTCGCTTGGACTGAACGGCTTTGTAATATAATCATCAGCCCCTAGTCCAAGCCCACGGATTTTATCGATGTCTTCTTTTTTAGCTGAAACAAGCAAAATAGGAATATCTTTCACAGCACGTATTTGTTTACAAATTTCAAATCCATTCATTTTTGGAAGCATGATATCTAAAATAATTAGATCATATTGTTCCTGTAAAGCGCATTGCAATCCTGTTTCACCTGAATGTTGTACATCCACGTGAAAATCATGAATCTCTAAATAATCTCGCTGTAATTCTGCAATACTTACCTCATCTTCAATTAGTAAAATCCTCTTCACTCTACTCACCACATTCCTGTACTTTTTTCAATGAGAAGAAAATACTTGTGCTTTCTCCTAATTTACTTTCCGCCCAAATCTTTCCGCCGTGTTCTTCAACAATTTGCTTTGCAATGGCTAAACCAAGTCCACTTCCACCTGTACTAGAATTACGGGATTGTTCTGCACGATAAAAACGTTCAAAAATATATGGAAGTTTATCAGATTCTATACCCAATCCATTATCTGTAACTCTCACAATTACCGCATTCTCTTCATCTAATAATGTAACCGTAATTTCTTTCTGCGGTTTATCCATGTACTTCACACTATTATGAATTAAGTTGGATATAACTCGTTTTACTTTCTCACGATCAGCTATTACATAGAATTGCGAAGCTTTAAGTGATTGTAAGTGCAAGTTAATTCCATACTTACTCAAGTCCATTCGCATTTCCTCTATTAAATCTTCCATAAACGTATACAGTTCTATCGTTTCAAATTGAAATGGCACACGATTCAAATCTAATTTTGAAAATAAAAAGAGTTCATCAATAAGTATATCCATATGTGTTGCTTTTGTATAAATTGTTGTTAAGTATTTGTTCATCTTCTCGGGTGTATTTGCAACTCCATCTTTTATTCCTTCTACATATCCAATAATAGATGTAATGGGTGTTTTTAAATCATGGGAAATATTCGAAATAAGTTCTTTTCGATTCTCTTCATATTGTGCTTGCACTTCAATTGATTCTTTTAGTTTCTGCCTCATTTCTTCAAATGCTTGGTTTAATTGACCAATTTCATCATGAGACGTAACTGGAATTTGAAAATGTAAATCCCCTTCTTTAATTCTTCCAGTTGCATCCTTCAATATAAGAATAGGCTTTATTACACTTCTTGAAACGAAATAACTTAATAATCCAATGATGAAAATAGCCAACAGTAATAACGATATAAATAATATGGGAAATAGCTTTTCGGTTAGTTCCACATACGAACTTTGCTTATTCAATACAAATATACTTCCTTCTTCATTATGAGGAAAATAAAAATCAAACTTTACGTAGCGATAAAATGTGTCATTTAATTCAACCGTACCACGACTATTAATATTCGTTGCTTCAAATTTCGGAAGAGCTTCTTTTAAATTAGAACTTCCAATTGCTTTTGACGCATATGAAATTGCGTCTCCTTTTCTTACAACTATTTTCACATCTTCTTTCTCTAATGACGGCATCATGGCTTCATCTAATAGTTGTGATTGATTCTGCTTAGCTGCTGATTTCAATTCAAGAAAAGCATTTTCTTCCTCTGGTGTCAGTGGCCTTTGAATATACGAACTCTTATAGAAATTTTTCACTGACTCCAAATTCCCTGTTATAGAAAAAATAATCAAAAAACCCATAACTAACAACAGAGTAATTGAAACAAAAATAACTGCAATATAAGACAACAGAAACCTTGTTTTAATAGACATGACTCAATTCCTCACTTTATAAACTTTCCTATGTTATTCATAAGCATAAGAAGATATTTCCGAATACTCAAGCGATTTTATAGTTATTTTAGCAGCAGTTTATGAAAAATTAATATTTATATTTTAAGGTATAAAATAAAACGGATACATTTTTCAGAATTTACTTTCATTCCCATTTTCTCTTTATTTCTAACAAAAACTTCTATAGAATATGTTGATAGGAATTATAAATTTTATACTGAATCGTGGAAAGGATGGGTATTACACATGTTGAACGAATTCAAAAAGTTCGCTTTAAAAGGGAATGTTATGGATTTAGCTGTCGGGGTTGTAATTGGTGGTGCATTTGGTAAAATTGTTTCTTCATTAGTAGCAGATGTTATCATGCCATTAGTTGGATTACTACTTGGAGGAATAAACTTCACAGGGCTTTCCTTTAAATTTGGAGGCGCTGTTGTAAAATATGGTGCGTTTATTCAAACGGTTGTTGATTTCTTAATCATCGCATTCTCTATCTTCTTATTCATTAAGCTATTTAATAAACTAGCATTCAAAAAAGAAGAAGAAAAAGTAGAAAAAATTCCAGAACCAACAAAAGAAGAAGTACTTCTTGGCGAAATTCGCGACTTATTGAAACAACAAAATGCTTCAAAAGACAACGCATAATTGAACGGACAAAAGGCATGCCCCTCGTGGGACATGCCTTTCTTTATATTTTATAACGTTTCCGAATTCATATGAATGAATAAAATAATACCAGCAACCACGAGTACCATAATCGAACCTGCAAATAGTGTAATCGCAACAAATACGAGGCCCGTGCTTACATTGACTGAAATACTTTCAATAAAAATAGAAGCTACATAGGTGATAAGGGCAATTCCTGCAAGAATACTTCCTGGAACAAAGCGCTTTAGGCCATTTTGTTTTAACGTCATATATGCAAAAAAAGCGGTCATACAAAGCGTAATTATCCAAAGAATAATCATCTCTTCCCCCCCACAAGCCTTTTCTTTCTATTATACATGACATTGCGTAATTATAGGGAAATTTGATTTTGGATCATGTACAATACAGGGGATAATAATCTGTGTAATACGGATGAACTATGGGCATTTATTGAAAATAATTAAGACTTTATTTTTATTTACACAAATAAAAGAACCAGTTATGTTGGGCAATAGAAAAGTGCAGAGTTTTGGAGGTTTCCACTCATAACTCTGCACTTTTTTCTTCCTTTAAGACAATTCATGTAAACGAATGACACGCGAAAAATAAGGTAAGATATCTTGATTATGTGTCACAACCACGATTGTTTTTCCTTTTTTATTTAATTGTTCCAAATACTGCAATATTACTTTTTCATTTTCGGCATCTAAGCTAGCAGTTGGTTCGTCTGCTAGTATTAAATCGCTTTCTTGTAGGATTAATCGTATGAGTGCAATTCGTTGCTGCTCTCCACCACTTAATTGATAGACCATTTTTTCTTTCAAATGAGATAGTTTAAATTCATTCAAAAGCACATCGATTTTTTCGATTTTCTCCTTTTTGCCTAACTTCTTGTATTCTAGGGCTAAATTTAAATTCCATTTTACCGTTTCATCATCCACTAACCCATAATTTTGAAATAAATAACCTATCTTTTCTCTTCTGAACATCATCGCTTCTTTCGAATGAATCGACGGATTTTTTGTATCAAATAACAATAAATCCCCTTTGTCTTTTTTCGTAATTAAGCCAATAATATTTAAGAGTGTCGTTTTTCCTTTTCCACTTTCTCCAGTAATTGCAATCATTTCACCATTCTCTACCGTTAAATTAACATTTGAGAGTACTTCTTCTTTCTCATATGTTTTAGACACGTTCACGAGTTTTATAATCTCCATCTTTATCCACCTTTAACGATTTTGTGAATATCGTTTTTAATAATCTTTTTGTATAAATATAATAAAACAATAAAATCTATTACGAGTATGCAAATATAGAAAGGAACGTTAAATTCTATAAATATATTCATAACGATCATACTTAGCAACATCGCATATACGATCAAATGTAATTTAAATGTTTTCATTATACTATAGCCATACATATATTGAATTGCGTACCTTTTACTATTCGATATGATATCCACATAATTTGAAATACAAATTACAAAGATTAATGTGAATAAGAATAGTGACGTAAAGACTAAAGAATTGTACATAATAAATTCTACAAAATGCACTTTATCCATATAAGGCGTTAACAGCGTGCCAACATTTACGAGTTTATTCAAATGATGCTTCGCAAGTATTTGGTTAAATTCATCTCTTTGGTTTAAATGAAAATAAACGTTACCCGAACTTAACTGATCATAATAATATAAGCTACCAAAGTTTCCTTGATCGATCATAATAATTGTATCTTTAAGTTTCATATCAGAATCATCTTCAGACATATTTTTACCTAACAATTCATGTTCTTGATTATTAGCAATGTAGATAACTTCTACATTATCAATGTTCTTCGAGTCGGATTTAGGAATTCCAAAATTTTCATTATAGTTCAGCAACTGATTGTATTGTTCAATATACATCTTTTTAATTTTTGATTCCTCGGACTTATACTTAGTTGGCACCAGGATAGTAGGTTTTGTTACATGGAAATTTGTTATTTTCGCTCCTGTTTCATTCTTAATTTTCATAAAATCATTTATATATCTTTCATTAACTACTATGTAATTATCTTTTATAGAAGTATATAAATCCTCTTTTGTTAATCCGTTCATTTCTAAATATGTTGGTTTTAATAATTCGAGAATGTAAGCATCACTCACGTATAACTTTTCTTGTTCATCAAAATGACGATACATTTTCTGAACAGCATCACCATATTCTGCGATTATTTTCGGATTTTTGCGTGCTTTTTCATCCTCATTAGAGTTAAAGCCATTCGATGTAAAATACCCCTCTAATTTCGTATAACGCTCTAAATCTCTCGACTTAGCTTTATATTCTCTGTAATTCGAGATAAACGAGGAAACCGAAACTGTGATAGATAATATTAGCAGGATTTTAATTACATATAAAATATAATTTAATCTGTTCGAATATACTTTGTTCTTTATCATCAAATTTATATCGATAAATCTTAAACTAATTTGCGTAAATAGTAACATGACAACATTTATTACGATCACTAGTACTAAAAACACTAACAATAAATAAAAATAACGTGATACAACGCTACCAACGAATACATAATATAGAAAATGAACACCTAACGTAATAACAAGTATCACGCTTTCCATCACTATAAAATCTTTTAATGACGCTTGTACCATTTTAAATTTCGAATAACCGAGCATCTTTTTAATCGCATTTACTTTGATTCTTGTAAATGTGTAAATCACTAAAACCAATTGTGTCAGTATAAAGAGAATGACAAAGTTTAAAACATTGTATGTAACAATTTGACTATAAGCAATATCATTATGATACGGGTTAATAGTAATTCCTATTGCCTTTGATAAATCATTTAATCGATCCAATGATAAATTCGTATAAAACACGCCATTACTATCAACAAAATCTTCTTTTGTTAATGGGTGATAATTTAAAACTGTATCAGATGAAATTGATTTCGGGTTATTTATATCTTTTTCTTGACTATGATATATATCATAAATAAACTCATTATGCTTAGATACAGGTGTTTTAACGAGTTGTAATTGACACGTATTATTCGACAAGCATGCCGAATTCATTTTCTCATATAACTCGTTCAATTTATGCCCTGAAACATCTTCTACAATGTAACCATCAAGAGATGAATCTCCTAAATTATTCAACTCATATATATCATAAACAGATTTATTAAATATATAAGATAGCAGAAATAGCTGCCCAATTAGAAAGATAAACAATAGTTTTTTCATACTATCCTCCTGCACATCATATTCAATCCGAAAGTATTGTTAGGAAGGGAAAAGGGCAAAAATTTTTAAATATTATCTTTTATAATAATCGTAATGTGAAGTTTCATCACAATACCATTTTCTGTCCGCATCTTTATAGGCTTGATCTGCTTTCCATCCAGATGAATATGTGTTGCCACAAACTTTTACAGCTGCCCATACCATATATTTATTATTATTAGTAGGTATCGCATCTCTAATATCAGAGTATACTTTTGAATCTGTTTGTCCGCCTTTATAAATTAACTCCCCATTCGCTACTGATGCTGCCGAAACAATTCCTACCGGGATTGCAAACGTAATGATTGTTAAAAACGCAATGATAACTCGATTCATTTTTTTCATCGTATCCACCCCTATATTTATTGTCCCTTTTCCCCGCACTCAATATAACATAATTTCAAAATTTGTGATTTTTTTCTAAAAATGGAAAATACAACTTTTCTCAATAGAACAAATATTGACAAAGCACGTGTAAACTAAAATATTCTAATAAAAACCTTACAAAAAATAGATACGATAGCATTTTTATTTCCAAGTTTTCTTTTCAGTATTATATTAAGATATCATTCCACCCGTGAGAGAATCGTTCCAAAAGGCATAAATTTCACTAATCATTGTTGTAATATACTTTTCACTTGTGACCCCAATCCAATCTAATACAATAAAACGTTAAAAGAACAAAATGAATGTTTTTCAACCTGAAATGTATGAAAACATGTCCTACGCAGAATTCCAACATATCTCCATTATCAATGGTCTCATCGATTACATATCGACTTCCATCGTAAGCTAGTATCATTTATAAAAGGAAGCATGGATAATAAAAAAACTCACAGCACCACGCTGTGAGTTTTCCTATTCTTACTTCGTTGAATCTCTAAATTGAATACGATGAGGTAAGATAACTGTATGATCTTCTACTTTTTCTTTATTCATATATTTTGTTAACAGACGCATTGCTACTGCACCGATGTCATACATTGGTTGTACAACTGTTGAAAGTTGCGGGCGTACCATTAACGCAAGACGTGTGTTGTCAAAACCAAGTACTTCTACATCTTCTGGGACGTTTAAACCAACGTCTTGTGCTGCATGAATTACACCTAGTGCCATTTCATCTGAAGATACAAAGATTGCTGTTGGTTTTTCATCAAGTTCCCAAAGCTTTTCAAATGCTTCTAGACCTGAATCGTATGTGTAATCTCCATCAATTACAAGATTTTCATCATAAGCGATACCTACTTCTTCTAAAGCTTTTTTGTAACCTTGTAATTTCTTTGCACTTCCCGCTTTATCAATGTAAGGACCTGATACGAAACCGATACGCTTATGGCCTTGTTCTAGGAAATGCTTCATTGCATCATAAGCAGCTTGTGTATAATCAATATTTACTGATGATGTTTCATTTTCCTCATCAAATGATGCTGCTAAGACGATTGGTACTGGAGACTTTTTAAATTCTTCTACATGCGTATCTGTAATATCTTCACCCATGAATACAATACCATCCACTTGTTTACCAAGCATTGTATTTAATAAATGAAATTCTTTTTCTCTATTTTGGTCAGAGTTACTTAAAATGATGTTATATTTGTACATTGTTGCGATATCTTCGATTCCACGTGCAAGTTCTGCATAAAACGTATTAGAGATATCTGGAATAATAACACCTACTGTTGTTGTCTTTTTACTTGCTAGTCCACGTGCTACTGCATTTGGGCGATACCCTAAACGATCAATTGCTTCTAATACTTTCTTTCTTGTTGTAGGCTTTACATTCGGATTACCGTTTACAACACGTGATACGGTTGCCATCGAAACGTTTGCTTCGCGCGCTACATCATAGATTGTTACGTTCATCTCTTCACACACTCCTTCTATATATATTATCTATCCTTATGTATCGGTTCACTTAAATGAAAAAAAGACATCAACTCTATTTGAAGATGTCACTCCCGAGTCCTTTTACTAATGATACGATAAAAATACAGGCTCATACAATATTTTCCCGCAAAAGTTTCGAAAAAATTCGCTTCTTTTCTCCTATTTTCGTATTTTTCATGTAAAAAAGGATATTTCCCGCAAAAAAGTCTATGCAACAAGTATCGCATAGACCTTATAAGCACTTCTGATTATCTAGCACGAAATGCTTTTAGCTCTTTCATAAACTCATTGAATTCTGGAATATCCATTTGCTGCGCTGAATCTGATAATGCAACAGCTGGGTCTGGGTGTACTTCAGCCATAACCGCATCAGCACCAATTGCCATCGCTGCTTTTGCAGTTGGTAATAAGAGGTCACGTCGCCCTGTAGAGTGTGTTACATCCACTACGACAGGTAAATGTGTTTCTTTCTTCAAAATAGGCACAGCGGAAATATCTAGCGTATTACGTGTTGCCTTTTCATAAGTTCGGATGCCGCGCTCACATAAAATAATCTCTCCGTTACCTTGTGCGATAATATATTCTGCTGCATACATAAACTCTTCAATCGTTGCTGATAAACCACGCTTTAATAATACTGGTTTGTTCACCGATCCTGCCGCTTTAAGTAATTCAAAGTTTTGCATATTACGAGCTCCAATTTGAATCACATCAACATAATCTAATGCCATTTCAATATCATTTGGATTTAAAATTTCACTAATAACCGCTAAATCATATTCATCCGCCACTTGACGTAAAATCTTCAAGCCCTCTAAGCCAAGACCTTGGAAATCATAAGGAGATGTACGAGGCTTGAATGCACCGCCGCGCATTAGCTTTAATCCGTGCTCCTTCATTGCTTCAGCAACTAGGCGCACTTGCTCGTAACTTTCCACCGCACATGGTCCCATAATAAAATGCGGATTGCCATCACCAATTTTTTCACCTTTTATATCAACAATTGTATCTTCTGATTTTCTCTTACGTGAAACAAGAAGCGCTTTACGGTGATCATCTTCTTGTAATTCTAAACCTGTTTGAAAAATTTGTTTGAAAATATGTTGAAGAGTCGATGTTTCAAACGGCCCATCATTCTTCTCAGCGATTAAATCAAGCATATTACGCTCACGTACAGGATCAAATCGTTTCACACCTTGCACTTCTTTTAATTTACCGACCTCTTGAACAAGACGACCTCTCTCGTTTAGTAATTCTAAAATTTGTAGGTTTATTTGATCAATTTGAGAACGTAAAAGATCTAATTCTTGTGATGCCATAAGATAGCCACCTCTTTCAAAGTTGTATATATATGAAATTACCTTATTATCGTAGTTAAGATAATTTATTATATCCGATAGATGTTAGGTTGTCACATGATATACACTACAGGTAAAATCGTTCTCTTTCACTTAAAGAAAATATGCTCCACAACTTTTTTATATGGCTTTTATATAACTTCATTATTGATTCCTAAAGTCGAATTTATCGTTAGATACATCAAGTTTATGATTGCTAATTATAAATCCTAAAAAAAGAAACAAGCATCTACGCTTGCTTCTTCCTACTTCACATTCTCTTCTAAAGTTTGCTTCTTAATATTCCAATGGGATGTATGCCATACCGCCATACCATCTTTTATGTATAATACTTGTGGTGACTCATGTTTAACACCAAAATGCTCTGCGATACGATTCGAAACATCTCTTGCATCTTGCACGTATAAATAGTAAGCAGGCGTTTCTTTTTCATCATGACAATATGCCTCAAATTCAGCATACGCTCCTTGGCTAATTGGACACGTTATACTATGTTTAAAAAGAATATATGGTTCCGCTGTTTCTACTAATGCTTCAAACTCTTCCATTGTTTCGATTTTTGTCATGTCCATGTTATTCACCTCTCATACGAATTGGAAGTCTAGAGCGCTTCTCTTTTTTCTCTACCTTCTCTAACTTCTTCTCTGCTTTTTCTAGTTTTTTTTCTTGTCTAGTAGCTCGAAAATGATTATACACTTCAATCGCTGCGCTACTCCATTGTACAACTTGCGCAACTTTGTCTGCATTATTCTCAATTTCATTTGTTACAGAATCTGATACATTGCGAAGTTTCGTATTTAAAGAATGAATTGTCGTTCCAATTCCATCTACGCCTTCTACTACTTTATTTAACGACTGAGATTTCTGCTGAATATCATCAGCTAACGCGTTCGTCTTATGTAATAATTGCTCCGTCTCTACGCTTATTCCTTGCATTTGCTTTTCTAAGCCTTCTAGTGTACCTGCAACGTTTTCTAATGTCTTCTGAACTGATAGTAGTGTTCTACATACATATACCACTAATATAGCAAAAGCAACTGCGATAATAGCTGCACTTACATATAAAAGAACTTGCATTTCATCACTTCCTTTATATTTTTCATACTTTCTCCTATTATACAATCATTTTCCGTTTCGTTCTAACCCTTACATTTTCATTAGAATTTTCATACTTGTTTGTTAACTGTAACATAAATTATTCAACAAATTCCACTAAGTAGGTTACAATAAGAAAGGATACATAATTAGTAGGGAGGCTTTTACATATGAAAGACCCACGTATTGAAAAGTTAGCGTATAATTTAATTAACTACTCCATTCGCCTACAAAAAGGCGAAAAAGTATTGATTGAAAACTTTGGCTTGCAAAAAGAACTTGTAACTGCACTTGTGAAAGAGGCATATGCAGCTGGTGGTTTCCCATTCGTTTCATTGAAAGACCATCAAGTTGATCGCTCTTTATTAATGGGTGCTACTGAAGAACACTTCGAGCAAATCGCTGCCTATGAAGCAAGCGTAATGAAAGATATGGACGCTTACATCGGCCTTCGCTCTGGTGATAACATTAATGAACAGGCTGACGTTCCAAGTGAACGCATGAAAATCCACGGTCAAACAGTTGGCAAAAAAGTTCATAGAGACATTCGCGTTCCGAAAACTCGCTGGGTCGTTCTTCGCTATCCAAATGCATCTATGGCACAGCTTGCAAAAATGAGCACAGAAGCATTCGAAGACTTCTACTTTGAAGTATGTAACTTAGATTACGGTAAAATGGACAAAGCAATGGATAACCTTGTTGAACTTATGAACAAAACAGATAAAGTTCACCTTGTTGGTCCTGGAACTGACTTAACATTCTCTATTAAAGACATTCCAGCTATTAAATGCTCTGGTCATTTAAATATTCCAGACGGTGAAGTATACTCTGCACCAGTTCGCGATTCTGTTAACGGTACAGTTTCTTACAACACACCGTCACCATATAACGGCTATACATTTGAAAACGTACAACTTACATTTAAAAATGGACAGATTGTTGAAGCAACTGCAAACGATACAGAACGCATTAACAAAATTTTCGATACAGATGAAGGCGCACGCTACGTTGGTGAATTTGCAATCGGCGTAAACCCATACATCTTACATCCAATGGGCGACATCCTATTCGATGAAAAAATTGATGGTAGCTTCCACTTCACTCCTGGACAAGCTTACGACGATGCATGGAACGGCAACAACTCTAACATCCACTGGGATTTAGTATGTATCCAACGTCCTGAATACGGCGGCGGTGAAATTTACTTCGACGATGTATTAATCCGTAAAGACGGACGCTTCGTTGTATCTGAATTAGAAGCTTTAAATCCTGAGAACTTAAAATAAGTGAAAAAGAGCTCTTCCTTTGACAGGAGAGCTTTTTTCACTTGTTTTGTCGAATAGTCCATGTTATCGATATATTGCGAGAGACGGTCGATATATTAAAAAAAGCGATATTATTTCTCTACTTCCTACCATTTGCTTCAAATTTGACGAAAATGGTAATAAAACAAAAGTACAACTGCTAAAATGCCTACAAAGGCCATCCCAATTCGTGCTGATCCCCAGTTTTCTTTGTTTACAATGAGCATTCCAACTGGCAAAGCAACCATAAGAATCAACATCACACTTACAAAAATCATTATAGGCTTGCTTCTTTGGATAGGAAAGCTCATATCATCACCCCTTTCCTAATTATCCTATTAATTAAAGAGGATATTTGTAAAATATTTTATCCACTTCAAGTATTGGGAAATTCCTCGGTAACTCTTCCACACTCACACTTTGGAATCCATTTTTTTCGTAGAAGCGATGCGCCGCTAAAAACTGGACTGTTGTTCCTAAATAGATAGTTTCTAAGTTCTTTTCCTTTGCCCAAGAAATTGCTGTTTGTAGTAACAAACTTGCTGTCTTCCACATCTTCCCGCGAAATTCTTTCTTCACAAACATTTTTCTTAAAGCTACTTGATTGTTTCCAATATCTAATAAAGCTATTGTTCCCACAACTTTCCCTTTATACGTCGCTACCCAAAAATCCCCATTATCCCTTTGATAAAACTTTTCTATTTCTAATAAATCAGGCTGCTCTTCTTTCGTAATTGGCACATTGTACTCTTTTTGCTGAATGTGAACAATGAGACCCACTACTTCACTTTGAAACTTACTCTCATACGGAGTAATACAAATCGAATCGTTCATCGGATTTTCTCCCATTCTGAAGCTAGTACACTGTATACAGCAATGTCATGAAAATGGTCATACAGCCATTCTTCCTCACGCAGAATGCCGTCTAATTGAAAAGCAAGACGTTCTGGAATCGCACGACTTTTTTGATTCTCTACCCCACAACGTATTTCTATTTTATTCAATTTTAATTCTTCAAACGCATAGCGAAGTACAGCCTTTACACTTCGCGTCATAATCCCTTTTCCTCCTGCATCTTCTGCAAGGTAATATCCAAGGCTCGTCGCTTTCTTGCTCCAGGTCACTGGATGAATACCTACCATCCCAACAAGCTTTCCTTTATAACGTATACCGCTCTCAAAACCGTCTCCCTCTGCAAATTTCTTTAGCCACATTGGAAAAATTTCATCATACGCATCAGCAGATTTTGTCCCATCCACCCATGGAAGCCACCTTCTTAAATGATTACGGTTTTCATCAATTAATTGATATAGTTCCTCTTTATGATGTTTTTCTAGTAATTGAAGTTCAATTTCATCATCGACTCGAAGTGTGAACATTTCTCCATCCCCTTTTTTATTTTCTTATTATTCTAACATTTTTTCGAAGAATCTGTTAACCCACATTCGCTATAGAAACAAAAAAAGACGTGCAACCACCGCTGCACGTCTCCTCCTTATTACTTCTCTGCAACTTGCACTTCTTTCACATAAGCTGCTTCGAATTTTTGGATGTCGCCTGCGCCCATGAAAATAAGAACGCCGTTTTTATGTTTCTTTAATACATCCGTTGTTGTATCTGTAATCAATTCTGCACCATCAATGCGTTGTTGCAGGTCTTGAATCGTTAATTCACCTTTGTTTTCACGTGCTGATCCGAAAATATCACATAAGTATACTTGATCAGCCTTGCTTAGACTTTCTGCGAACTCATCTAAGAACTTTTCTGTACGTGAGAATGTGTGCGGCTGGAATACAGCGACAATTTCACGCTCTGGATGTTTTTGACGAGCCGCTTCAATCGTTGCGTTAATTTCTGTTGGATGGTGCGCATAATCATCAATGATGACTTGTTCTCCCATCGGCTTTTCATTAAAGCGACGTTTTACACCTTCAAAGGTTGTTAATTGATGTTTCACTGCTTCTACATCAACATTTTCATAATGACAAAGCGCAATAACTGCTAATGCATTTAATACGCTGTGATTGCCGTATCCTGTAATTTTGAATGTTTCATAATACGTATTACGAACAAACACATCAAATACAGTGCCATCTGTTCTCTTTTGAATGTTACGAGCTTGGAAATCATTATCTTCACCAAATCCATAGAAAATAACAGGTACTTTCGCTTGAATTTTTTGAAGTTCTTCATCATCACCACATGCAATAATTCCTTTTTTCACTTGAAGTGCCATCTCTTGGAATGCACTAAATACATCATTGATGTCTGTAAAGTAGTCTGGATGGTCAAAATCAATATTTGTCATAATTGCATAGTCTGGATAGTACGACAAGAAATGGCGACGATATTCACATGCCTCAAACACAAAATACTTACTATTTTCTACCCCATGCCCTGTTCCATCTCCAATAAGGTAAGACGTCGGGTGTGCACCTTGCATTACATGGGCTAACAAACCAGTTGTTGATGTTTTTCCATGTGCACCTGTTACAGCAACACTTGTATACTTACTCATAAGATCCCCTAAAAAGTGATGGTAACGATGTACTGGAATATTTAATTCTTTCGCTGCTACAATCTCTTCATGCGTATCAGGGAACGCGTTTCCTGCGATAATCACTTGTCCTTCTTTTACATTATTATTATCAAAAGGAAGGATGGAGATACCACGCTTTTCCAAAGCAACTTGTGTAAAGAAACGTTTTTCAAAATCAGAACCCTGAACAGTATGCTTCATATCATGAAGAATTTGTGCTAATGAACTCATTCCTGTTCCTTTAATTCCTACAAAATGGTAAACTGTCATCTTAAAGAACCTCCAACATTTCGAACTAATACAACGGCCTATCTATAAGACAGTATATGAATCTTTTCTTATTTTGGTAATCATCATACATTTTTGATACAGCGGAACTTTCATCAGCTCTCGCCAATCAGGATAAACACGTACGTACTTCTTATATGTCCACAACAAACTTATTATAGCAAAAAACAATCCGTTATACTATGATAACAGAAAAACTGATAGGGTCAATCACCTATCAGTTTTTCTGTTTCTTACATATCTTCTCTTTTTTCTAATTGAACACGTTCTAAACGTGGGTTTGGACGATATTTGCGTCCAGCTTTTGCTTCTGGTTTTCCATTTAATTCTACATTATCACCTGTAAAACCAATGTTCATTTTTAATAAACTGCTCCCTACTCCGTATAGATCCACAGGAACATTTTGCGCTTCAAATTCACGAATACGCTTTTCATCAAATCCACCAGTTACAACAATATCTACATGCTGGAATCCTTCCTCATCGAGCGCTTTACGAAGAGCGAAAACAAGTGATGGATTGACACCACGTGGGTCAAATGTTCCAAGCACTTCTGGATGACGAATGAAATATTGATCAATCATTGTACGTGATGTATCGATGCGTACACCTTTTAATTCTGAACCAAATTCGCGTGCAACGCGAAGCCCATCTGTAATAACATCATTGTTGTAGTCAATCAGTACAACTAAATCATCCTCTGGAAACTTTTTATGATACGCCTTTGCAGCTTCTACAACGTCTCCATTAAACATTTGAATTAACGCGTGAGGCATTGTCCCCATTCCACTTTTGCCCCACCATTCATTCATTGCATGCGTTGCTTGTGCGCTCATACCACCAATATACGCAGCATACCCATCACCAGCTTGCTGTGTATAATGATCATCACGGTCTCCCATGAAAATAACAGGTTTTTCTTTTTCACCGCTGCGAGCAGCCTGTACAACATTATACACATTTGTTGCAACAGATGTACGACGAGCTAAAATCCCATCAATTACACCTTCTAAAAACCCGAAATATTCATAAGGCCCTGTAATTGTTAAAACTGTTTCAAATGGATTAATATTGTCACCATCCTTTAAAGAATGAATTTCAAGTTCTTCAGGATGTGTAGCAAACGTTTGTAACAATGCGATTACTTCATCTGTTCCGCAAAGTACCGCATGCTCTTTCTGGAAAAATTGCATTGTTACAATACTTTTTGGGCGAAATTCTTGAATAATATCACGAGTTTTTAAAAAGTAAACGGCAGAAAACCAGCCTTCTCCAACTCGTTCATCAAATTTAAATGTTTTATTTGTTAGTCGATTGATTTCACCTTTTAATTTTAATTCAATTTCTTTCATTTCGTTTACTCCCTACTTTACTATCCAACATTTTCTCTTAGTATACAGCAAAACCACTTCCTATACATTCGTTTCCTGCATCGCAGCAAACTCATCCTCTGAAATAAGGACATCTCTCGGTTTTGTTCCCCTTGCTTCGGAAATAATTCCTTGTGCTTCCATCTCTTCAATAAGACGTGCCGCGCGATTATAACCGATGCGGAATTTTCTCTGTACAGAAGATGTGGACGCTCCCCCTTGTTCTACAACAAACTGACATGCATCAAAAAACAGTTCATCTTCAGCCTCATGTTGCTCTGTTTTCGCCAATAAATCTTCTTGCTTAAATAAATAGTTCGGCTTCATTTGCTTTTTCACATGGTCAACCGTTTTTTCAATTTCATCATCCGATACGTATACCCCTTGCACACGAACTGGTTTAGACGTACCGTTTCCTAAAAATAACATATCACCGCGGCCAAGTAATTTTTCCGCGCCCCCAATATCAATAATTGTACGGGAATCCACTTGAGATGATACTGTAAACGCAATACGCGTTGGAATGTTTGATTTAATTAACCCTGTAATAACATCCACAGACGGACGCTGCGTTGCAACTAATAAGTGAATACCACAAGCACGCGCTTTTTGAGCGATACGACAAATCGCTTCCTCAACATCACCAGGTGCAACCATCATTAAATCCGCTAACTCATCAATTACAATGACGATATATGGCAATGTCTCCCCTGGAACTTCTCGCTCACTCACAATTGTATTATAACGAGTTAAATCACGTGCACCAGCATGGGCAAACAATTCATAACGGCGCTCCATTTCTTCTACAGCCCATTTTAACGCCCCTGTAGCTGCTTTTACATCTGTAATAACAGGTGCTACAAGATGTGGAACAGAATTATATGGCGCAAGCTCAACCATTTTCGGATCAATCAACATCAATTTCACTTCATGCGGTTTCGCTTTATATAAAATACTTGTTAAAATCGCGTTAATGCACACACTTTTTCCTGAACCAGTCGCACCAGCAATCAGTCCATGTGGCATCTTCCTAATATCCGTTACAATCGGCGCTCCAGAAATATCAAGTCCAAGTGCAACTGTAAGCGGTGATTCACTCTTCGTGAACACAGGACTTCTCAAGATTTCTCTTAGAAATACTGGCTTACTCTCTTTATTTGGAACCTCAATTCCAATTGCACTTTTCCCTGGAATCGGCGCTTCAATTCGAATATCTTTTGCTGCTAAACTTAACTTAATATCATCGCTTAAGTTTGTAATTTTATTTACTTTCACTCCTGGGTCTGGTTGTACTTCAAAGCGAGTTACAGCCGGTCCTTGTGAAACATTGATAACCTGAGCCCCAACATGGAAATTATTAAACGTCGTATCCAATAATTCTTTCTGTTCGTCTAACCATTCTGTATTATCCAATGTTGCTTGAGTTGGAATCGTCAACAAGGTTAATGGTGGCATTGTATATTCAGGCGGTGTTTGCAGCACATTACGCATATCATTTTCTCTTTTAGCTACAACATATGCTTTTTCTTGTACTCCTGCATTTGCAACAGGTACCTTCACTTCCGGTTGCTGAACTGGCTTCTCTGTTACTTGTGGTCCCGCTACAACCTGCTGCATTGCTCTCTCTTCCATTTGCGGTTCCGCTACAACTTGCTGCGTTGGTCTCTCTTCCGCTTGCGGTTCCACTACAACTTGCTGCGTTGGTCTCTCTTCTACTTCTGGTCCCGCTACAACTTGCTGCGTTGGTCTCTCTTCCGCTTGCGGTTCCACTACAACTTGCTGCACTGGTCTCTCTTCCATTTGCGGTTCCGCTACAACTTGCTGCGCTGGTCTCTCTTCCGCTTGCGGTTCCACTACAACTTGCTGCATTGCTCTCTCTTCCATTTGCGGTTCCACTACAACTTGCTGCGTTGGTCTCTCTTCCATTTGCGGTTCCACTACAACTTGCTGCATTAGTTGTTCGTTTCTTTGTGATGCTTCTTCTACTTGTTGTACAGGAGTCTGCGGCGTTTTCATTCCTGCCACCTGTCTCTCCATCAACTTTCTTCTATCTTGTTTTAACATCACAACATTAAACGGCACATGACGCTTTTTCTCACGTTTTGGTTCTACAGTTTTCTCAACGGGCTTTTCTACAGTCACTTCTTGCTTTTCTTCTGCTTCTTCAATTAATACATTTGCAAAGCTTTGAACAGCTTCCTTCGTGTGCTCTTCTGCTGCTAAAGATGTTTCACAAATATCATTTTCTACTTTAGAAACAACCTTCTGTGGTTCTGCTGGTTCTTCAACTACTACTTGAGCAGTTGCTTCTGCTATGTCAGCTTCTTCCTCTGCTTTAACTTCCAGTGCTGGTTCAACTTCTTCCTCTTCTTCTACTTCAGCCGCTGGTTCTGCTTCTTTCACTTCTTCTACTTCAACCGCTGGTTCTGCTTCTTCCTCTTCTTCTACTTCAGCCGCTGGTTCTGCTTCTTCTTCCTCTTCTTCTACTTCAACCGCTGGTTCTGCTTCTTCCTCTTCTTCTACTTCAGCTGCTGGTTCTGCTTCTTCCTCTTCTTCTACTTCAGTCGCTGGTTCTGCTTCTTCAATAACACATTCTGTTAAAACAGTGTTCTCTACTAGCTGTTCTTCTGTTTCTTTCTTATATTCAATCTCTTCCATTGACGTTGTATTGATGTTCTTGACAATAGAGTCTTGTAATTGATTTTGTAGAGATTCTTCATTTTCTCCGATATCATCTTGTGATAACACCACTACATCTGGCTCTTGTCCAACTACCTGTCCGTTATGAAGAGCATGTTCTTCCTTCTTGTTATCCTGTCCAACTGCTTTATGTAACGAGCCATCCGTTGCAAATGGACGAGAGTCTGGAGAAACATCCGTCTTTTCTTTCTCCTCTACCGCAGTAAATGAACGTTCAGAATCATAACCATTTTTCTCTAGCCACTGATCAACAACGGATTTTTCTTCTTTTTTACTTTCTTGTTGTCGATCATCATCAAAGCTTTGCTCTCGTTCCTTTGAAGGAATAAAAGATTCGTCTGATAAATTCGCCAGTGAGTATCCTTTTTTCTCTAGCCATGCATCGACGACCGATTTTCCTTCAACCGATATTTCAAGATCTTCCTGCCTTTTTTCTTCCGTCTTCACCTCTTCTTTCTCCATAGACGGACGTTTATATCCAAAGATCGGTGAAATCATCTCTGTTGGGCGAAATGGTCTTCGATTGCTTTCTTGTGTTGGCACAGATTTTTTTGGTATGAAAGGCTTTGGCTCAATTTCTTGTTCAACTTGTTGAGGGGCAAATGTATGGATTGGTTCTTCTACATATCTCGGCCCGCGCCTCTCCACGTTTATTACTCTCGGCAGTGGCTGCTCTTCAACATATGCTGATTCTTCAACATGTGTTGATTCTTCCACATTCTCCTCATCAAATCCATCATCAGGCACTAACGGAAATCGACATTTCACACCTGAATTTCGACTAGCCATTTGCGCTTCTCTTGCTTCAGTGTAGTGGTTTACACGAGGACGTTTCGACTTACTTTCAGTGTTCTTCGGTACTTCTTTATTCACCGCTGTTTTTTCTTCTTGATGTTCCTCTTTGTTAAACAGCTTTTTCATCCAATCTAACATGCTTACCACTCTTTCTACTAAATAGTAACATCCTTTATTGTATCAGCATTCAGCAAAAAGTGCAGGTAAAATTACGCCCTTGCCTTTTGTCCATCATATTCCAGTTTTCAGTAAGTACAATATAAAGTGATACTTTAATCAGTTAGGATTTTCTTCATCCCAGACCTATCCTCCTTGTTTCTCTTTGAATCCTGAGGCAGAGGTCTTGCTGCTCTTTAATGCAGGATAAAAGAAGACCTACACTTGTTTTCTCCTTTTGGTTTCACTCGGCATGGAGCAAAACAAGGTACTAACCTCTTCTAAACAAAAAGAAATGTTTTCATCTATATTTATATATAAGTAGTTCAGTTATTGTGGAGAAAATCTAAAATAACGAGCTACATAACATATTCATTCACGGGTTAATTGGCGTAGTAAATAACACGCAAAAAAAGCTCAAAGTCCCTATATGACTTTGAGCTTTACTTTTGTATACGACTTATTTCATTAAATCCACTCTTTTCCATGTTCACGAATGAATTTAATATCATTTTAATAATGTTCAAGGTGCCCTTCATCTATCATCTTTTGAAAATTTATATCGCCTTCTTTTGCTTTTCTTTTCATGTATTTACATACCCCTTCTAATCGTAGCAATACTATCTCCAAATACTCTTCTTCCATATCCTCACCGTAGAATTCAAAAAACAATTTAACTCTTTATTTTATACAGTTTCTCTATGTTATCTGAACTGCTTAATATATACCTAAACTTTACTCTTCCGATATTCTTCTATACTCTCCGTTACACTTTGCAGTAAAGCTTCTAAATATTGCTTATCTGATAGTTTTTGATCTTCTTCAGGATTCGACATAAACCCTAGCTCAAGTAAAACTCCTGGAACCTTTGACCAGTTGAAACCAGAAAGATCATCACGAAACTTAATCCCATTTACTTTCACCTGACTATTTTCTTTCATTTTCTCCACGATAATCTGAGAAACTTGTAAACTTTCTGCATAAATATCTTTTGTATATTGATTTCCTTCGGCTGGCGTCAACACAGCAAAACCCTTTTGTGCCTGGTTTTCAGATCCATCTGCATGAAGGCGTAAAAATACATTTGCTTGATGCTCATTCGCGAATGTAGCTCGCTCTTTGTTACTTATATCAACATCATGTGTTGTCCTTGTCATAAGTACTTGCATGCCTTTTGCTTCAAGCTTCTCTTTTAATATAAAAGCAGCTTCAAGTGTAAGAGCGGATTCTCTCTTTTTCGTCACAACACCTGTCGTTCCATCAGTCACTTTATATTTTTTCTCAGTTGCACCTGGACCAATTGGTTCTAAATTTAAATTTGCTTTCTCTTGATGCCCTGGATCAATCACAATAAGAAACTTTCCTTGTTTTTTCTCAGCATCTGTTTTTGCTTCAGTTTGTTCAGCTGGCGGCAATTGTTCTTTACTTTGCTCCACAGGTGGCTCTTGTTCAACTTTTTTCTCTTGGTCTCCATTTTGTCCCACCGGTAATTCTGTTTCTGCTTTCTTCTCTTTTTCCTCAGGTTGCTTCTCTATTGGTGCTTCTTTCTTTTGTTCTACAACTTTTTTATTCTCTTCTTGTACAGGAGATGATGTTTTCTGTTCTTGTTCCTTCGAGCATGCGCTCATATATATTCCAAGTAATATAACTGCACACATCATTTTTATATATTTCATCGTTTCTCTCCCATCTATTTTGTGCATACTCTACAAATTTTTCAACATAAAGCCCCAGAAGTTCTTTCACTTTTGGATGTTGTTTCATATATTCTTGCCTTCTATTTTTTCTAAATTTTAACTAATTTGTTTTTGAAATACAACATGGATTTTTAGGAAAAGCGTTACAATATAAGAATATTTAAGCCAAAAAAAATAGCCTCATTTTATAATGAGGCCACTTTTTCTATATCAATTAAAATTTAAACTCTTGTCCAACTTCATATCTATCTTCTAGTACAAGAATCCCTTTTTCCTGAGGAGCATCTGGAAGCTCTAATTCACGTGCAGAGCAAATCATTCCAGAAGATGGAACACCGCGAAGCTCGGCTGGTTTAATTAACATACCACTTGGCATTACAGCGCCGATTTTTGCAACAACAACTTTTTGTCCCGCATCAACGTTTGGTGCACCACATACGATTTGTAATGTATCTGTACCGATTTCTACCTTACAAATGTTTAATTTATCTGCATTTGGATGTTTTTCTTTTTCAGCTACATAGCCAACAACAAATTTTGGCGTAAGGTCTGCTTCTACTTTTTCTTCAAAGCCGTTTTTCACTAAAATGTCATTGATTTTTTCTACAAGCTCAGTTGTTAAAGTAATATTCCCAGTTTCTTTTACTTCTACATAAGAAGAAGCATTAAAGATGTTAAATCCTCCTGTTACGTTGCTTTCACGATCATAAACGCGAGCAACATCTCCTTTGCGGTCAAATGTACGGTTTTCTAATGTAATATCTTGTAAGGCAACGATTAATGTGTCGCCAATTCCTTCAAGGTTATAAAAAACGTTCACTATGTTCATCCTTTCTCTTTTCCATTTGTCTTCTTCCGATTCTTCGCTAAAATAAAGATTGGTTCAAAGTTGCCATCTTCATATACGAATGAAAGTGATGTGATCGGAACATGACCTTCGGCAAAAAACTTCATTGTCATTTGTGCAATAATATCATAACCGATTTCGTTGACGATATCAGCAACAATTAATACATCTTGATGCGGAACAGCCACCACCATGTCACCTGAAATCTTCTCGCGCATCGATTGTAATAGCGATTCATTTAAAATACGACTCGCATCATAGCCATCATTTGTGTTTAAAAAATAAAATGTATTCCCAGCCACTTCATCTTGTTTAAATGTATAGCTTAATGAGCGGACATTAAACAATGCCATTTCACGTACTTGCTGCTCAGTAAGTCCTAGCTTTTGTAATAAACGCTCATCAATTAATCGATATGTTTTATTAGAGTCTAATGCATAATAAATGCGCGTTTCTGCTGTATGATCTGTCATGATAAAGGGATTGCCTTCTTCCGCTTGTTTCTGGAAAGATGTAGAGCGAATTACCGGCAGAATTTTTGCTGTGCTACTTTCTTCTTTATGCATCGCAACTAATGCCTCTTGTACGTAATAGACGACATCTTCAATCGCTACTTCTTTTTTGACTTCCCATTTTGCTACAACTCCTGGAAGCGATACATTAATTCCCTTCTTCGTATCCTTTTGTTCAATACGAAGCACATCTTTTTCGGTATCATAATGAAAGTCCCATTCTGGACGAACTAGCCTGTTCATTAGTGCTTCTTTCATTTTTTTGCTTGTCATTTTCATCTCGTTTGCCTCCCTTCCAAAAAAACAACCTCCCCCGCGAAGGTAGAGGTTGTTTTTACAATTTAATTGGCTGATCGCCTTATTTTAAACCTTCAATAAACGCTTCGATTTGTTCTTGTGTTTTACGATCTTTGTTTACATAGCGCCCAGTTTCTTCTCCTTTATTGTACGCTACAAAGCTCGGAATGCCAAATACGTCTAAATTTACACATAGATCAATAAATTCATCACGATCTACATAGTAGAATGAGAAATCGCTATATTTCTCTTCTACTTCTGGCATAAATGGGTCAACAAAACGGCAATCTGGACACCATTCTGCTGAGAACATAAAAATAACGTTCCCTTCATTTTTTAGTTCTTGGAATTGCTCCATGCTTTCTAATGATTTCATCTATATTTCCTCCTCTAACGAAGTGTATCTTTTCATATGTAATCTTTCTTTTATACTACCATACATCACGTATGCTGCAAGATTTATGCTTGTTTTTCGTCATACTTATATTGCCCAACTAACAACTTTACAACATGGACAAATAATCCTGTACGATCCACATAATGATCTGTGAAGATTCCAATTGCACCTTCATGACTACGGATGTCTTTTCGGTTTACAAATTCCTCCATAACTTCACTTAGCTCTTTCCCACTTTCAAGAGGAGCAACAAAATCATCTGGCAACTTAATACGTGCCCCGCCCGCTACAAATATTTTACCTGTACTTGTTGCTAAAGCGCCCCAGTTACACATAAACAAGCCATGCTCTGTTTTCATGACGCCGCCCTCTAGACCGATACCGATGTCAGCTTGTTCTTTCTCCAGTGCTCGCTTGGCTCTATTGATTGCCCCTTGCATCGTTTCTTCATCAGAAAATGGTTGTGCCGCTACTCCTGAAGAAGCAGAAATGGCTGTAATGTTCGCCTCTTTCCATACTTCTTTTACGGCACCTACTTTTGTTTGGTTTTTCGATCCAACTACTACTTTCATATTCTTCACCTCTATATAAATCAGCGCTACAAAAAACAAAAGGTAATTAACATTCTTGTTCTTTCTTTGATTTTAACTCTGTATGTAGGAAAAAGGATGACTTTATCTCCGCCCTTCATGATATATCCTCTTCGTTTTCACAACATATAATTTGCGACTATGAAAACAAAAGAAATCCCATCTCGTTTCCTCTTTTTAGATTCACATGCCCTGAGACTAAACCGCTACTATGCATGAACGGACACTCTCTTCCACCTAAAAAAAGGGGTTTTATATTTATACGAAAAGAAAAGGCCAAAACTGGCCCTTTCTTTTAAGCGTTATTTTTAATTGTTTCTAATGTTGTTTTATCCGTTGCTTTCACGAGTTTCGTAATCAATTCTTTCGCTGCAGCATAATCATCAACATGTAAAATAGAAGCATGTGTATGAATATAACGAGCGCAAACACCAATTACTGCTGACGGAATACCAGAGTTACTCGTATGTACCCGGCCCGCATCTGTACCACCTTGTGAAACAAAATATTGGTACGGGATGTTATGTGTTTCTGCTGTATCTAAAATAAATTCACGCATTCCTCTATGTGTTACCATTGTACGATCATAAATACGAAGAAGCGCCCCTTTTCCTAATTGACCGAACTGCGTTTTATCTCCAGATGCATCATTTGCTGGACTTGCATCAAGCGCATAGAAAATATCTGGCTGAATCATGTTTGCAGCCGTTTGTGCCCCGCGAAGACCAACTTCTTCTTGTACAGTTGCACCAGAATATAATGTATTCGGCAGAGTTTCATCTTTTAATTCTTTTAATAATTCAATCGCAAGGCCACAGCCGTAACGGTTGTCCCAAGCTTTCGCCATAATTTTCTTTTCATTTGCCATTGGTGTAAATGGGCAAATTGGAACGATTTGTTGTCCTGGTTTCACACCAATTTCAAGTGCTTGCTCGTAACTATCTGCACCAATATCAATTAACATATTTTTTATATCCATCGGTTTTGCACGTTGCGCATCACTTAATAAATGAGGGGGGATAGATCCAACAACCCCAATAACCGGGCCATTCTTCGTCATAATTTGTACACGCTGTGCTAATAGTACCTGACTCCACCAACCGCCTAGCGTTTGAAAACGAATCATTCCGTTTTTCGTAATTTGCGTAACCATAAAGCCGACTTCATCCATATGACCAGCTACAAGTACGCGCGGGCCATTTTCATCCCCTTTTTTAAGACCGAACACGCTACCTAAACCATCTTGAACAATTTCATCTGCATATTTACTTAGTTCTTGTTTCATAAAACGGCGTACATCATGTTCAAATCCTGATGTACCTTGTAGTTCTGTTAACGTACGAAATAATTCTAATGTCTCTTTATTCACGAAGTTCCCTTCTTTCAAACCTTAGTAGAATTCCTCTTTTATTGTAACGAAATTTTCGAAATGTTTCTAGTTTCTTCTTTTTTAGTTAAAATTGCATTATAATTATCATCGATACACTATTTTATAGAATTGAGGTGAATATATGAACTGGAAAGGTTTACTAGCTGGGGTTGGCATTGGTTTTGCGGCTGGTTATCTTGTTGCAAACAAAGTTCAAGAACAATCCCATATTTCTTCAGAAAAAGCATTGAAAATGGTGAAACAAGCACTCAGTCATAAAGGCGAAATTACTGGCTCTTGGGTACATATGGTTCCAGAGACGTTTGAAAAATATGATGTCGCATACGAAGTATATCGCGGCGGTCTTACAACAATTTTAAATGATATACAAGAACGATTTGAATTTTTAGTAGATGCAAAAACAGGTACTGTTTTAGAAGTAACGGCGGCGTAAAGGAACTCGGCTAATCCGAAGAGACAGTATTAAATAAAGCGAAACTTTGATTAGTAGTGGTTTTCCATATCATTTGATGATTAGTACGCCTCACCCATCGGGGTATTTACAGACAGTAGAAGGATAACAGCGTGCAGATGAATTTCTGCACGCCTTTTCATATTCTTTCAATTATCGTCGCTGTTGACATCCCATGTCCAATGCAAATTGTCAGCAGACCGTACCTTCCCTGCCTCCGCTCCAATTCATGAAGAAGAGAAGTCATTAATTTTGCACCCGTTGCCCCAAGTGGATGACCTAGTGCAATCGCACCACCATTAACATTTACCTTTTGTAAATCTGCTTCCATCTCCTTTTGCCATGCTAAAACAACCGATGCAAATGCTTCATTAATCTCTATAACATCTATATCCTGAATTGTTAAATTGGATTTTTGCAGTACTTTTTTCGTTGCAGGGATAACGCCGTCAAGCATTGTCGTTGGATCAGAACCAACAACTACTTGATTCACAATACGAGCACGTGCTTTACAACCTAGTTCTTTCGCCTTTTCACTATCCATCAGCAAAATTGCTGCAGCACCATCGCTAATTTGGCTTGCATTCCCTGCTGTAATCACTCCATTTTCTTTAAACACTGTTTTTAAATTTGCTAATGCTTCATACGAAGTATCTCTTCTTGGTCCCTCATCACTTTCAACTAATATTTCGTTGCCTTCTTTATCTACACCACTCAGTGGTACGATTTCTCGCTGAAAGCGTCTAGATTCAATCGCTTGAATTGCTCGTCTATGACTTTCTAGCGCGTAAGTATCTAACTGTTCACGGGTAATTCCATATTTTTCGGCAATCATCTCAGCAGATACACCTTGATGTACAATTTGATATTTTTCATGAAGACTACTTGGGATGGTTCGCTCATTTCCATCAGTTAAAATAGGAACTTTTGTCATATGTTCAACACCAGCTGCAATCGTAATGTCCATATCGCCTGATTTAATTTCTTGCGCCGCAAAGTGAATAGCCTGTTGTCCAGAACCACAAAGTCGATTAATCGTTACCGCTGGAACTGTTATAGGAAAACCTGCTTCAAGTGCTGAAAGTCTTCCAATATTAAATGCTTGCTCGTGAATTGGCGTTACACACCCCATAACAATATCTTCTATGAGACCTTTTTCTATATTCCCCCGTTTTGTTACTGCATCCAGCGCAACTGCCGCAAGCTGTACTGGGTGTAACTCACGAAACGCACCATTTCTTTTCCCAACTGGCGTACGTACAGCTTCAACAATAACAACGTCTCGCTTCATATTTTCTCCCCCACTTTCCCTTTTGAATAATCATAAAAACCTTTCCCAGTCTTCCTTCCAAGATGCCCCGCCTCTACAAGTTTCACAAGTATTTGTGGCGCTCTAAACCTCTCACCAAATGCTTCTATTAGCCCTTCGCTCGCAAATAACAGCGTATCGAGTCCTATATAATCCGCTAATTCAAATGGCCCCATTGGATAGTTCAAACCAAGCTTAATCGCCTTATCAATGTCTTCTTTACTTGTAATTCCCTCTTCATACATACGCATGCACTCTAACATATGAATAGCAATTGCCCGCGTGGTCACAAATCCTTGCGTATCTTTTACAACAACTGTTTCTTTCCCTATTTCTTCTGAGATTGCTCTTACTGCTTGTATCGTACTTTCCGCCGTAACTACTCCTCGTACAATTTCAATGAGCTTCATAACAGGAGCGGGATTAAACCAATGCATCCCTATTACTTTCTCTGGACGACTTGTCACACTTGCAATCGCAGTTACACTTAACTCAGATGTATTCGTTGCTAAAATAGTAGATTGTGATGTATACGAATCTAGTTTTTGAAAAATCTCCTTCTTTAACTGTAATATTTCTGGTACTGCTTCAATAACAAGTTCTACATTCTGGCAAGCTTCTTCCAATATAACTGTAGGAGTAATATGATTTAGAATGTGTTTTTTCTCTTCCTCAGTCATACGCCCTGCATGCACGAAACGACTCAGGCTTTTGTTGATCGTTTCATAAGCCTTTTGTAAATTTTCTTCTGATACATCATACATTTTCACATCTTTACCGCCCATTGCTAACGCTTGGGTAATTCCACTTCCCATAATTCCTACACCAATTACCGCGATATTTTGAATCATTATTTTCCCCCTTTAATCATTTTCTTTTTGTTTCCACAGCATACATTCCAACAACAAGACAATATGTTTTGAAATAGTGTTGAATATTAGCAAACAATGCATATAGGCCTGGTAAGTAGTGAGAAGAATCAGCACCTGTTATTCCTTTCAACATCATAAGCCCATACCTTTCGCAATTATATTTTTCATAATCTCATTCGTTCCAGCATAAATCGCGCTGACTGGAATATCACGATAACGCCGCGCAATCTCGTATTCTTCCATATATCCGTATCCACCGTGTAGTTGTATGCACTCTGCTGACACTTTTTTTGCGAGATCTGTTAACCACCACTTTGCCATCGATACTTTCGTTACGATGTCCTCACCATTCATATGACCTATAATACAGTCATCTACAAATGTTCTACCAATCTCAATTTCCGTATACATTTCTGCTAATCGAAATTGTACCGCTTGAAAATCACTTATACTTTTCCCAAACGCTTTTCGCTCTTGGACATATTTTTTCGTTATATGTAACATTACTTCCGCTGCTGTTTTCGCGGCGATTGCAACGATGAGACGTTCTTGTTGCAACTTTTCCATAAGATAATAAAAACCTTTTCCTTCTTCCCCTAACAAATTCAAAACAGGGACTTTTACATCTTCAAAAATAAGTTCTGCTGTATCTTGACTATGTAAGCCAACCTTTTTAAGCTGTTTCCCTCTCTTAAATCCCTCCATTCCTCTTTCTAAAACGAGTAAACTCATGCCTTTATGAGCAGCGTTGATATCTGTCTTACAAACAACGATAACTAAATCTGCATGAATACCATTTGTAATAAATGTTTTTTCACCATTTACGACATAATAATCCCCTTCTTTCCTTGCCGTTGTTCGAATACTCGCCAAGTCCGAACCTGCTCCTGGCTCCGTCATTGCAATTGCAGTTATATATTCACCGCTTACGCATTTTGGTAACCAGCGCTTCTTCTGTTCTTCCGTTCCATACTGCATGAAATATGGAACGACAATGTCATTGTGTAAACCAATTCCGATTAGACTCGATCCAACCTTTTCAAGTTCCTCGTTGACGATAACCGAATACCCAAAATCAGCACCAGCTCCACCATACCGCTCATCTACCATTGGACAAAGAAAACCTTTACTCCCCATACTCGTCCAGAAAGAACGAGGAATTATCCCATCTTCTTCCCATTCGTTATAGTATGGATATGCTTCCTTTTTTAAAAATTTATGAAAAGCATCACGAAAAATGTGATGCTCTTCCTGTAAATACTTATGCTTCATCATATCCTCTCCTTGGATTCCACTTCTGTCACTTGGCTACGTAAAATAAATTTTTGAATTTTACCGCTCGCATTTCTGGGCAGTTGTTCAACAAATATATAGCGACGTGGACGTTTATAATCAGCAAGCTTATCACTTGATTTACAGTACTCATCTAATATCTCTTCGGTAAGAGACTGATCTTTTGAAACGATGTATGCTAGAACACTTTCTCCCCAAAGCTCATCTTTCTCGCCGAGCACTGCAACATCTAAAATGCTTTCATGCGTATACAAAAAGTCCTCGACTTCACGCGGATAAATATTTTCTCCGCCACTAACAACCATATCGTCAACACGATCTGCAACATACAAATAACCATCTGTATCTACATAACCTAAATCACCTGAATGGTACCAGCCCTTATAGAGCGCTTTTGCTGTCGCCTCTTCATTGTTGTAATACCCTTTCATCAAACAGGAACCTCGCACAATAATTTCTCCAATTTCATACGGTGGTAATATATCATCTGGCTCAGATGGCCCTTCTTCATTTGGACGAACAACGCGAATTTCATGATTATAGGCAGCTTTTCCTGCAGAACCTACTTTAGTAATCTGCTCATTTTCTCGTAAAAAAGTAATTGCAGGCCCCATTTCTGTCATACCATAAGCTTGTACTAATGAAACATTCAATTTTTCATCACATGCTTTTACAAGTGCCGGTGCCATTGAAGCTGCTCCATATAAACCGTACCGAAGAGATGATAGATCATACTGTATTAAGTCTTCCTGCAACATCATATTCCACATTGTAGGTGCTGCAAACATAACAGTAATCTTTTCTTTTTCAATCGTTTCAAGAACATTCTTGGCATCGAAATGGTGCAGAATAATATTTGTACCACCGCTATGCACCCTTGGCACGAAACAACAATGCAGCTCCGCACAATGAAACATCGGTGCTGTTACAAGACCACGACTATTCTCGTTGTAATGTAAATACGCAATTCCCATCAAACTGTGGTCAATAATTTCTCGATGACGGTGAAGTACACCCTTCGGATAACCGGTTGTTCCACTTGTATACATAATAGAACAAATATCATCTTCTTTTACTTCTACTGCTTCAAATTTCGGTAACGCATTGGATAGTTTCTCTTCATAGGAAATAGAAAACGATGGACGATTTTGATCAATGTACCAGAACTGAATATGAGGGAATTGCTTATGAATACTTTGTACTTGAGAGGATAATTGTTTTTCAAAAAGTACGATTTTTGGAGAAGCATCTTCTAATATATAAATAAGTTCCTGTGGTTTTAGTCTAAAATTAATTGGGTTAAATACGGCTCCAATTTTCGCACAAGCGAAACATGTGGTTGCTAGTTCGCTACTATTAAAGAGAAATGTCGAAACGCGGTCACCTTTTTGTATACCACTTTTTTGGAGTGCATGAGCTAGCTTATTTACCTGTTCATTCCATTCTGTATACGTCCAGCGAATATTTTTTTGCGGTTCAACAATTGCTTCTTGATTCGGATACTTTCCAGTAGTCAGTTCAAGTAATTTTCCAATCGTTATATACAATATATTTCCCCCTTTCAAATAAAACGCTTCTCATATAGAGCATGTAGCAATGTAGTAACTCGGAGATATTATATCAATTTTCAGAATATTTTAAAAGTAATTCTTTCGATAACGCGGAACTTTAATCAGTGGGTTTTTTCATCTCCCACTGATTATTAGCCCGCCCTATCTATCTTTTTTGCTCTAGCTGAACGTTGAGATAAGGGCCTTACTTCTCTTGAATAGCAGGACAAATTCTTACAACAAAGTATTTTGTAATTGAAAGAGAACATAAGCAGTTTCAATTTTTTAGTAGAAAGGCAGTCACTTACACTTCACTTGATACTTTTTCCTCTATTCGTTCTACCTTCTCAATCATAATCCCTTCCTCATCCCACTTCACAGCGCGATAATATGCATCATGATAAAAGGTGAACCACGCTTTCTTTTCTGCGCCATACTTCATCCATTTTTGCTTATGTTCAATTGAAGTCATTGGATAATCATCATATGCCATCACCCATAATACATTTTGATGAGCATGTGTTGGCAGTAGATCAGCTAAATGAAGCATTGTTTCTCCCTGACTTTCGAGAACAATAACAGCATGTCCATCACTATGCCCACCTGTGTGCACCATGCTTACTTCATCTGTAATTTGCGTTTCCTCTTTAAAAGTAACAACTTGCTCTACAATCGGCTCCCAATTTTCTTTCCAATATGTATTACGAGAGCGAATATTAGGATTTCTCATTTCATTCCATTCTGTCTCTGACACATACACTTTTGCATTTGGAAACGTCGGAACAAGCTCATCACTTTCCCATTTTGTTAATCCTGATGCATGATCAAAGTGAAGATGTGTCATTAATACGTAATGAATATCTTCGGCTGTTAGACCGAGCTCCACTAGAGAATGTTCAACTGACGATTCTTCTGTTACACCTTGATTCCGCTTCATTTTTTCAGTCATTTTATTATTTCCAATTCCTGAATCAATGAGCATATTTCCTTTCTTCGTTTGTACAAGCAACGGATCTGTTCTTAAATAAATATGATTTGTATCATCATATTTATATTTACGTGACCATAAGACTTTTGGTACAACACCAAACATTGCACCTCCGTCTAAGTGGGTATTCCCACCACTTAGCCATGTCACTTTGATTTCTCCAATTTGTAAACATTCCATTTCTATTCCCCCTTTTTTCCCTTTTAATTTTAACACAAAATTCAGAATGTTTTCCGCAACAAAAAACCTGTGCATTATTGCACAGGTTCCGTACGATATTTCGCTTCAACACGATAAATACGATGTCCTTTATTAGAAAATTTCTCTTCATATTCGGTCATAATATTTCCTTCAAAGTCACTGTTATGAAGGTCCAGGCTCAAGAACGTTAACAACATACCATACTCGGCCATGCTCATAAGCGAGTATTCAAATAAACCTTGGTTATCTGTTTTAAAATGAATTTCCCCGCCCGTTACTAGCACTTCTTCATAATTACGTAAAAACGTTTTATACGTTAAACGACGCTTCTCGTGACGATTTTTTGGCCATGGATCTGAGAAGTTTAAATATACACGGTCAATTTCGCCTTCTGCAAAGAAAATTGTTAAATCTTCAGCATCTTTATTAATTAATTTTAAATTTGGTACTTCTTCTTCAATTAACTTATCAAGCGCATCTACGATAACACTTGTGAATTTTTCAATTCCAATATAGTTAATATGTGGATTTGCTTTTGCCATCTCATAAACGAAACGACCGCGACCTGTTCCTACTTCAATATGGATTGGATGGTCATTTCCAAATACCTCTTTCCAATTGCCACAACGCTCCTCTGGGTTTCCAATTACAAACTGTGAATACTCATTAATTTGATCCATTGCATATGGTTTATGTCTTAAACGCATAGATGTCTTCCTCTCTTTACTAGACTATTTGTAGAAGGTTCCTTCCTTCTTTCTTTTTTAATTATTCTATCAAACAAAAAACCAAGTACGTACGAGCACTCGGTCCGTTTCTTTCAAGTATAAGGTGTTCCATTTTGATACAAACTACCAAGAGCATAGAACGAAACTTTCCTGCTGAAACGTTTCGTTAGCCAATGATTAGCTACTCCTTGGCGAAATAGAAAATTTCTCTTACTTGTTCAAATTGAACAACAATCGAAAGGATGATCCAATCGTGCCGATTAATCAACAACATCAATTAGAAATTTTAAAAGATATTCTAGTCAATCACCAAAGTGATTGCTGTGGAACGGTTTCTGAATGCGAACAATTAGAACGGCTCATTCAATCATTGCTTGCAAACGATAATGTGAACAGCGACGTAAAAGCGATGCTAAATGATGTATATTACTATAGTCAATCGGGTAAATATTCTCCTGATTTAGACAACCATATTTCTAGTAATCAAGAACAACTTACGCAATGGATTTCTGGAATGGACAATTTTTCTTAAAGTATTTATTCTGAAGCAAGTAGTTGCTGTAAATATTGATGCCAATATTCAGCTTCTGCTTGCTGCTTTTTTGTTGTATGCCATTGAACAGATAAAATAGTTTGTGCCACTACATACCACTTCATACGATGAACCAATGATTCATTCATTTCAATTCCATAATACGCTAACCATTCGTCCCATTCGTGACGCGGAACATACCAATATAATAACATGCCAAGATCGAGAGCAGGATCCGCAATAAGCGCTCCATCCCAATCAATTAAAAATAATTCATCTTCGTCCGATAATAACCAATTGTTATGATTGACGTCACAGTGGCACACAACAAACTCATCATATTCAACATCTTTCAATGTAGCTTTTAAATATCGAAGTCCTGTCTGAATCGTTTCATCCGTTCTTAAGTCTCCTCTTAAAACAAAATACAATTGCTCGAATAACTCCTGCGCATGCAGGGGCTGTTTTCCAAGCCTTTGTATCATCTGCACAAGTGCTTTAGACGAATGTATTTTTTTTAAAAGCTTCGCAACACGCTCAAGTTTCATATCCTCTGGCTCTAGCTTTTGTCCTGGAAGCCATTTTTGAGCTGAAATCACATCACCGTTCGTCACTCTTCTTGTCCAAAGTAATTTTGGAACAATTCCTTCTGCCGACAATACCGCTAAAAAAGGCGATGTATTCCGCT
>Ga0209025_1001207_pt1 | contig 36284 bp, 27 predicted proteins | sample AraplaMF_Col_mLB_FD_184256 | JGI IMG/M metagenome (GOLD analysis project Ga0209025, IMG submission 184256) | Arabidopsis root microbial communities from the University of North Carolina, USA - plate scrape MF_Col_mLB (SPAdes) (version 2) | ecosystem: Host-associated > Plants > Roots > Endosphere... | reverse complement strand
TTATAATTCTCAACCTCATACATATCAGTAAAAGGATCACCATCCGTATTTGCATTCATAGGATTCGATATAAATTTTGGTTTCCCTTTATCCTTCTCGGGATCCCATGCTTTCGCTTCATTTTTTCCAGTTTGTGAATTGAATTCAATTTTATATCCATTCATCTCTAAGTCGTTAGAAATACCATCTTTATCCCAATCGTTGTTTGCCATTTCAATGTTTTGTGTAATGAGTGAACCTATTTCCCCATCAGATCCGAGCGTGAAATTCTTATCTTCTTTTTTTACATTTACATTCTCTGTGAATATTTCAACTGTACCTCCTGGATTCGGTTGTTTTACATCTGCTAAAGCAGGAGATGCTAAAGTCAGTGCCATCGATACACTACCTAATACACTAATTGCTGGCTTCAATTGTTTCATTGTTATTTTTCCTCCTTGGTTTCTAGGTCAATTAGAACACCTACTAGTAAGATTAATTTCATCATATATAACAAATCTTTCTTTTCTCTCTCATAACTGTTAAAAAAGTCTCTCGTAAATGTTACAAAACACTTACAGAGTTTTTAAAATCTATATATGAAACATTAAAAAGCCGTAATATGAAGAATCGATTACAATATATACAAAAAAACAGCTAGCCAAAGCTAACTGCTTACTAATTTATAAAATTTCAGTAAAAGAATGTTTTAATTTTGAAGCGTGCAAATTGGAAGAGTGACTTCAACTATAGTTCCCTTATTCACTTCACTCTCAATAAATACCTTCCCCTGGTGTGTTTCAATAATTTTATAACATACCATTAATCCTAAGCCGATTCCCTCTTCCTTAATACTGTAAAAAGGTTCTCCTAAGTATGGTATACGTTCTTTTGGAATCCCACATCCTTGATCGATAAAGCGAATCCTTATTTGATTATTATCAAGTTTATCAAATTGAATCAAAATTTCTCCTCCTGTTGGCATGGATTCAATTGCATTTTTTATAATATTAACAAATACTTGTTTTAATTGATTTCCTTCACATGGAATCAATGGAATACCGGGTGTAAAATCAATTCTAATTTTTATATTATTCATCATTGCTTGAGGTTGCAGTAGCATTAAAACTTGATCCATTAGCACACTAATATCATTAGGTTGTATCTTTACCACCTGTGGTTTGGCTACCGCCATAAATTCATTAGTAATACTTTCTATACGCTCAATCTCTGATGATACTATATTTATATACCCCTGATTATTCTCAGTTTCCGTTGATTTTAGTAATTGCATAAACCCTTTCATTGCGGTTAATGGATTATTAATTTCATGAGCCATTGCAGTCGCTAATTGTCCTACGACAGCAAGTTTTTCAGATTTCCGTAGTAATTCTTCTGTTTTTAGCCGTTCAGTGATATCACGAGAAATACTCAGGAAAACCTTTTTACCATTTAAGTTAAAAACACGGACACTAAACTCAGTTGTTATTATTTTTCCTGTTGGAAAAGCATATTCATCTTGTAAAGTGAAGGAAGTTTCTCCCTCTCTAATTTTTTCTAACAACCTTACAATCATTTTAGAATCTTGTGGTACTACATTTGGAAATGGTAACGAGAGCAGCTCTTCTCTACTATATCCAAATCTTTTACAACCAACAGGGTTTACCTCAATGAATCGACTGGGAACATAATTTTCATTCAGCTCTACTACATATACTGCATCAGTTGCTTGTTCGATTAGTGCACGGTACTTCATTTCACTATCTTTTAATTGTTGATGTAATTGATGTCGCTCTCTTTCTGCTTGTTTTCTTTCAGAGATGTCTCTACATATTGCAGATAAAGCTATCACATTTCCTCTTACGTCTAATATAGGAGAAACTGTCAGACTGACATCAAGAAGACTTCCATCGTTACGTCGTCTAACAGTTTCTAATCTAGTAACTACGGATTCTCCTGTTAGAATTTTCTGAATATTTTCGAGTGATTCTTCCATTAAGAAATCTGGTACACAAGGTAATCTCTTACCTATGATTTCTTCTAATGACCATCCAAATATCTTTTCATAAGCTTTATTTGCTTGTAAAATATGCCCTTCTCGATCAGATATGGTAATAGCATCTACATTATGCTTTATAAATGATTCTAGTAATTCTTTGGTAGCTCTTAATTCTGATTCTACCTTTTTCCTTTCGGTTATATCGACTGTAGAACCAACAACTTCAATAACTTGTCCATTTCGTTTAATCGGCCTAAGTGCAATAAGAATAATTGTTTTATCATCTGGCCAGGGTAATTCGAATATAATTTCTTTCCCTTCCCATGCCTGAAGATAATACTTCATCAATTGTGAAACTAAATGTGGTGGAACAATAGAGGCATCAATAGTCCGTAAGCTTTTCCCTACCACCTGTTCAGAGTAAAATCCTTTTTGATAATAAAACTGTCCATCACATAAAGTGTGTATAAAGTGCTTACCCACTTTTTTAAATTTAAAAATCCCTCCTTGAAGCTCATGTACGGTATCTGTAAGTTCTTGCTTGGATTTTTTTAATTCCCGGTTCATTTTAGATAAGTCCTGTGTTAAATAATACAATCTCTGGTAGGCTTCCATAAGAAATAGCCCAATTAAAAGTCCTAACGCTATATATAATAAGCCTCCTGTGTAAAGTAATGTAGTATTAAATAATACACCAACTAACCACTTTATTCCGACAAAAATAGAAAAATATAAAGATGCACTTTTAAAAGGATGAAGGTTTTTAAAATATGTTTTAAAAGTAAAAAATAGAACACTCATACTTAAATATGCAATCACAGGTGGCTCCCAATACCCACCAATGAAAAAGATACGCATTATAATTATGCTAATTAGTGTAATCCAACCAGCAATGCGACCAAAGTAAATAAAAGATAGAATAAGAGGAACAACTCGAAGATCGTAGGAAAATCCCATGTATGGAAAAGAAAAGAGCATCAAAGTAACTGCAATAATCCCTCCATAGAATTTTTCGAAATATCGCCTGGAATGAATCAAAAACACTTGAATAAATATCGCTGCGCTAACTAATAAAGAAAAAATAGAAAGATTGATGAAATAGTCTTTAATAATCATGTAATGTCCCTCCCTGCATTAAAGATATATTCGACATAAAAACAGAAAATCCTACAAATAATATACACAGTTCAGGTGCAAAAAAATATAATTCCGTACATGACAATACATGTAAATAGTATCATATTGATTCAAATCGAAAATCAGGGCATCTTCCATTTGAACCTGTAAATCCCCAAAAATAAGGTGTTTATTTAAATGTTATGTACAAAAAAACGTAGGAATATTTAATTCCTACGTTTTTTATAAATTAATCAATTCCTTCACTATTACGATTCTTCTAATTCCTCAATTTCGGCTTTTCGCTTTAAAAATATTGCAATATCTTTATTCTCCCTTTCTATTAAACCAAGAGCATGTCTATCATTTAAAGCTAATTCTTTATAACCCCATATATATTGTATCGTTGTCGCTTTACTATGTTTATGATCCGCAAAATACCATTCTAAAGGTTGTAAAGGGTTCGATACTTCAAACAATTCTGCTGGGTACCATGAAGGCAAGTTTTCATTTTCACCCAAGATTAGATAGTCTAATGCTCCATTCAATGAACTAATACCATAAACCACATATTCCTTATCGGTTTCTAAATTTATAATAGAGTCTCGATTATATCCTTGATCTAATAAAACCTCTGAAAATGTATCTCCTGAATTTTTTATACACATTACCTTCACATACAAGCTCCTATCAACAAAAAATTAATTTTTAAATTTAAAATCATTAAATTCGCCTGTTCTATTATTTTTAAAATAATGAATTGCTACAAGAGTTCCATTCCTAGCCACCTTCTTTGGGTCAACAAGAATCTGTCATTGGTATTCTCGTTAGAACTATTCTTTGTGGATTTGAATTAATTTTTTTCATTGCAAGTCGTTCTTTTAATGTATTTGCAGTGCTTCTACCTGCGGAGTCTCTTCCTAATATTTCAACTTCATATTTTGTATTCTTTGTAGCCTCTTCTAGTTCCTTTTCTTTTTTTCAGGTTTGCATATATTTCATGTCAAATTACAGAAGTGAGTCAGGCCACTCTAAATCTTAGATTAGAAGAACATGAATAATATTCTTTTTTGAATTGTAATTAAACCTCAGAGTGGCACCTCATACTCAGAACCATTTCCTTACCCAACAGAAGTTAATAAAACATATTTAATTATTGCTTCACCGCTTTGGCTACAAGTGCTGCGTATGCTTCTGCACCTACTTTGGTTAAATGCACACCGTCAGGTGCAAAGTAGTCTTTCTTTCCAGCACTTGCTGCATACCAATCAACTAGAGTTACATTCGGATATTCAGATACCGTTACTTTCAGTCTCTCATTCACGATTGATTCCCACGGACGTGGTACTCTCGTATTAATAAATATGATTTTACGTTCGTTTCCAATTACTTTTATTAATGAAACAAGTTGTTCAGTAGTAAAGGCTCCATTTGTACCTAATCCAATAATGACATAATTTCCTAAATTACCTTCATATTTTAACTGTTCAACTACCGGAATCGCTTTTGACAGCTGGCGACCAATTTGGGCATCAATCCTAATATCAGGAAAAGTATTTTTTAAATACGGAGTAATATCAATCATAACGGAATCGCCTATCGCAGTAACTGTGAGTGAATTTTTAGGTTGCGCAGAATTTACTTCTCTTGATTCCCCTTGTTTTTGAGGCGTCTCTTGATTTGGATTTTCCCAAACTGCAACTGGATGTGGCGCCGGTTGTGTTTGTGCTGCTTTTACCTTATCTTGTTGAGAGTTCTCCTTAGCCTTACTAGCTTTTGATAACCCTACGACCGCTATCGACGAAACGAATAATGTACAAATTAAAGCTAACTTAACACCTAAAGTGACATTTTGAATTCTTAAATTCTTAAACTGAATGTTCCGGAGCGCACCTTGTCGGATTGGTTTTTCAATAAACTTCCATGAAATTTGCGCAATCAATATAATCAAAAGAAATTGAAGGATTGCTCTTATTAATGAAAAATCCCCAGCATTTACCTTTGGAGTCGTCAATGTAAGAATTGGATAATGCCAGAGGTATATGCCATACGATCTTATCCCTATCCAACGTAAAGGTCTAAATCGTAAAAATTGAGCAATACGACTAGCTGGATGAGCTAGATTTGCGACTAACAATGCTGTTGCAATTGATAAGAGAACCATTCCTCCCTTGTATAGAAATGGATCATATTGATTGGTCTTCCAAAACATAACCAAAATAATAATAAGGGCAATGCCCCCCACTACATCAAGAATGAAACGCGCCTTTGGGATAATTTTATTTGCAAGTCTATTGCTTGGCCAAACTAAGGCAAGTACCGCTCCGATAAGTAAGGAAAAGGCCCTCGTATCTGTACCATAATATATTCTGCTCGGATCAGCTCCAGGTTCATACAAAATTGCCATCGCTAAAGCTGAAGCAACGGCTCCCAGACAAATTAATAAAATCATACGGGATTGTTTTTTTATGTAGTAAAGCCCTAAACTAATGATAAACGGCCAAACAACGTAGAATTGTTCCTCAACTGCTAACGACCAAAAATGATTCAATGGAGAAAGCTGGTTAAAATTATCAAAGTACGATAATTTATGATAAATATACCACCAGTTACTAACATAAAATAATGCCGCTAATGAATCTCCGCGCATTTTTTCAAGTAAAGAGCTATGAAAAACTGTAATCCATGCCAACGTTATAACGAGCATAACAAGCATTCCTGGAAGCAATCTCCTTGCCCTACTAAGCCAGAATTTTTTTAAATCAATTCTCTTATTTCTCTTCCACTCTATGGCTAGAATATCTGTAATTAAATAACCTGAAAGTACAAAAAATACAGTAACTCCTAAAAATCCTCCAGGCATCCAATTAAAATTAATATGATACAAAATAACACCTAGTATAGCTAGGCCCCTTAGACTGTCCAATCCAACCATATAACGACTATTTTTTTTAAAAGGTTTAGTCATCCTACATTCACCTCTTTTTCTTGGAAATTAGGTTAATAATAACGGCACAAAGTACTATTAATCCCCTAAAATCGTATAAGCTAAACTATTACAAACATCTTTTTGTAAGGCTCTTTTTTTTATCTTTACATGCACAGTAATTAATACTTTAACACGTTATCTGGCTCTGTTGTGAAAATTTTTAAGCTAGATGTTCTTGTTGCTCTTCCGAAAAAGAGGAATATGATATATAACGTATATTTGAACATTCCCCTGCAAAATAACGTTATAAAGAAGGGCTACTGGTTATGAGCAGCCCCTCTTTTACCTTACTTCACATATACATATGTTTCATTTGAAATCACATTTTATGTCTTGCCCTTACTGTCGTGTATTTTATATTGCAGCGAACCTTGCATCAGAACAATATGTGTTCTGGTGCAAGGTTTTTTTAACTAGAATAAATTCTGGGAAAGCAAATAAGGAACATGATAGATGTGATATTTTAAAGAAAAATAATAGTAGCCATTTGCTACTATTATTTTTTTCTTTAAGTTATCATAATATGCCTGAAATTCTAAAGGGACGTGGTATGTCAATTCATCTAACAACCATTATGTGCTGAGTTCGTAAATGCGGAAATTTCATTCGTGATTTTTGAAAAATAAAACAAAAAAGAAAAACTATCTTTGAAAATGGATGAAACCTACATAAATGTCAACTAATCTATGTACGAATTCCTTTGCTTTAGCTAGGGGTTCTAGGAAATAAGGAGCCATATGCCGGTCAATTTTTCAATTAACTTGGTGTCTAGTTTAGTGTACCATCTCCAATTAATACATTTTTTCGGGTTCAGTTCATTATATTTTCTACTTTGTCTTTATATACAACATATTCTTTTCCATCCACTACTGCTACCACCGCAAATTCATCATTTGGATTGAATGAAAGCCAGTCAGCCCACATGCTTGTATTAGCACCTCCACTCCACATATGATGAACAGTGTTTTTAGTTAAATTCATAACTTTATAAGACGCATTTGGTGCATTTGTTCCAGTCTTTATTTCAAAAGTATATGCGTTATGGATTTTTTTATAAAAGTAAAAAACGTTTGATGGACGAAGTAGATTCATAAAATCTTGTTCTTTCTTCTCTGCAATTTTTATACCTTCTAGTAATGTGACAACATCTGCTCTTAATGTTTTCCAACTGTCTTTAGCTGAATTCAAGTTAGGCTTTAAAAATTTATATCTATTTTGATCAGCTTTTTCATCAACTTTATCAATATGCCCCATTACGCCCGAATATTGAGAGTCTAAATCATCCCATTGTGTGGACATATAAGTAAGAGCAGTAATAGCACTATCAATCGTACTATGCATATCACTAATATTATGAAATGCAACTCCGACTACACGATTTAATGTAATTTTATAATCTACAGTTTTACGTAATTCTGCTAAAGCAGGCTCTAATCGACCTAAATTATCTCTAGCAGTACCTATCATTATGCCACCAGAAATAAGCGTGGGGATAAAAGGGACTTTCACCATTATTAACCCATCAGATTCTAATTTCTTATAATAGTTTACTTGTCCTAAAACTTCATCTAAACGCTTTTGATCAGTCTCTACATCAGCTCCTTGGTTTTTTAAAATCGATTGCAAGGTCTCTTTATGGCTTCCAAATACTCTAACATCTTCTCCAATAGCGTTTTTAAATTTAGTTAATTCTTCTATTAACGCTTTTGCGGACTTTTGGTTTCGTTGAATCCCCACCCTTAAATCTGTAATCCCCTTTTTTAAAGTATCCCCATTTCCATTATTGATCGCCTCTACTAATGTTTCATAATAATTTTCAAACTTTGTATCGTATTCAATAATGCCGGTCAATGTATCTAAAAGCTGTTTTTTTACTTTTGTATTCCATGTAACAGCATGTGCTCTTGCATTCTTTTGATCCTGTACAATTTTACTAGGTAAATCTGCATACCCATTAATAGAAATCCCTTCAAAACTCACATCCGGATTATTAATTAGCAAATAAGAATATTCATTCATAGCCTTTGCAAATAACCCAGCATCTTGTACAGTTTTTTTCATCTTTTCTTCATTTGCTGAAAGAGACATATCTCCAGTGTTCGTTTGTTCAGTTTCAATTGCAAAGGTTGCTATTGGTGTGAGTGCATAGGTAGTTGTCATAATTAAAAATGCTGATACAGCCAGTATTTTATAAGGTTTTTTTTTCATCTTTTCTTATTCCTCCTGTATAGAGTATGATTTCAAGTCCTATTCTTATTAAAAGAAGATGTTGTTGCATAGATTCGATATTATTAAGCAAATCTATATAACCTGTCTCCTATTGATCGATTCTGTTACAAATTTTTAAAAACAAGTAAACTACATGGCTATCTTTTTATTTGGATACAACTTATATATAAGTGAAAGGCGAAGTCTTTAATGAGACTCCGCCTTTTTAATATATAAGGATTTATTAATTACCGCTTTACTGTTTATCAGTGTAATCATAGACTCTCTATGTTATGGGTCACTTTGCAACAGAATAAATATTTCCCTATTTTTGTGGAGTAACAGTTTCCACTTTTAATTCCTTTATCCCCTCTTTTAATGTAACAGCATCTGTTCGTAATGTTTTCCAACTATCTTTCGCTGCATTTAAATTAGGTTTTAAGAATTTAAATTTATTTTGATCCGCTTTTTGAGCTGCATTCTCAATATGGCCTAGAACGCCCGAATATTGAGAATCTAAATCATGCCACTGCGTTGACATATAAGTAAGAGCGTTAATAGCATCATCAAGTGCCTTGTGCATTTCATTAATATTACTATAAGCAACTCCAACTACACGATTTAATGTTACTTTATAATCCACGGTCTGACGTAATTCTGCTAATAAAGGCTCTAACTTACCTAAGTTGTCTCTTGCTACTCCCACTATAATACCGCCAATTATTGGTAGACCCAAAATAGCACCCTTCATTACATTAAACCCATCAGATTCTAATTGTTTATAATAGTTTACTGATCCTAATACTTCTTCTAGACGCTTTTGATCGGCATCAACATCTGCACCTTGATTTTTTAAAATTGACTGCAAGAGCTCTTTATTACTTCCAAATGCTCTAACATCGTGTCCAATAGAGTCTCTTAATTTAGTTAATTCTTCTATTAGTTGTTGTGCATACTTTTGATTTTGTTGAATTTCACCTCGTAAATCTGTAATCCCTTCTTTTAAAGTTTCTCCATCCCCTGTATTAATCGCCTCTATCATTGTTTCATAATAATTATCAAATGTTGTATCGTATTCAACAATACCATTCAATGTATCTAAAAGCTGTTTTTTTACTTTCGTATCCCAAGTAACGGCATGTGCCCTTGCATTCTTTTGATCTTGTACGATTCTACCAGGTAAATCTACATATCCATTAATGGTAATTCCCTCAAAATTCACATCAGGATTCTTAATTAACATATAAGAATAGGCATTCATAGATTTTGCAAATAATCCAGCCTTTTGCAAGGTCTCTTTCATTCTCGCTTCATTTGCAGAAAGAGCCGTATCTCCATTGTTCGTTTGTTCAATTTCACTTGCAAAAGTTGTTACTGGTGAAACTACATTAGCAGTTGTAATAGTTAATAGCGTCGATACAGCGAGTAATTTGTAAGGGATTTTTTTTATCATTTCATTTTCCTCCAATTTAGGTTTTAAATTTCAGTTCTACTCCTGTTTAAAAGCAATATCTTTTGAAATGAATTCTGCATCTTTATGAATATCATTCCAACTTTCTTTAGCGGCTTTTAAATCATCTGGTATTAAAGAGAATTTGTGGTCTTGCATAGAATCGATATTATCCAGTAAATCTGTATAATTTGCGCCCATTGTATTCCATTGCTTTTGAATATTTGTTAGAGACAATATCGCTTGATCTACAGTCTGGTATAGATATGCCAATGTTTCTTTCGCGTTAGTAAGCGAAAGAACTGCTTGATTAGCACGATCTGCTTTCATACTTAATTCCCCGATTTTGTTAGAAATTTCGTTATAGGAGTCCATATGCTTAGATGCCGTGACACCAGCCGCAGTTCCTAGACCGATACCAGCTGCTCCAAGAGCTGAAAGTCCACCAACAACAGCCGGTGTTGCTGTACCACCAGTTACAACAATTACAACTGCTCCTCCAATAGCTGCAATAACTAAAATAGCTGCTCCCAATCCACCACCAATTGACCATGCTAATACATCATCAAAATGTTTTTTCTGAGTAGAACGAAGTTGCTCAATTTCAGCTTGAAGTTGTGGAATCGTTGCTTGTTGACCTGCTAATATTGCAGTTAATCCACCTTTCCCATCTGGACCACCAACATTATTTTTAAAATCTGTAGAATTTTGATATAGTTTCCCTTTGAAGTCTTGTAGCATCTTAATTACATCTGTTACCTCTTTTGAATTTGTATTAATTGTTGTAATTAAATCATTTATGCCCTCTTTTAGACCTGCCTTATCTTTCTTTTGTACAGTATCTACTAATGTGTCGTAATAATTTTGAAATTGTTCATCGTAATTTACAATATTACGAGCTGTTTTTTGAATCTGTGGCTTCGCTGTATCTAACCAATAATTCGCATTGATTCGTGACAGTTCTTGATTAAGGTGAATATTTTTGAGCAACTCTCCTCCTTCTGATCCTAAATCGATATTAGATAAATTTACATTCGGTTGCTTAATCATTGTTTTTGCGTACAAATCCATTACAAGAATATGAGACCCTGTTTCAGCCAATGCTTTCTTCAGTCCCTCAGGACCTAAAACATAATTGCCTACTTTTTGTTCTTGAGCGGTCGTTTCTTGTGCAAATGCATGAATAGTGTTACCAGTAGTAGCAGTTATAACCGTTGCCAGAGTGGCTAAAGTTAGCACTTTGAATGGGAATTTTTTCATCACTTTTCTCCTTTTTTCGCTAGATTCCTAGAATTTTCATAGTTTTTCCAAAAACGTAATATCAAAATTTATATACCTGTTCTTCAAGGTAACTTATTACATTTTTTAATTGTCTTAATGTATCTTTTTGAGACTGCTCGTTAGTTGCATCAACATTAGTAGATAATTTTGTAATATTATTTTTTATTAGATCCAAATCTTCTTTATAGCGCTTTAGTAGGTCAAGTTCTACATCTACTTGATTTGCAAACGTATGCAAATCATTTTGTGAAAGAAGAAGCATTGATTTTTGCAAATCTGCTATTGATAGTTTCGTTGTTAAATCATATATTTTTTGGTTTTGTTTCTCTAAGTCATCTAAATATGATCGCTGCTCTGCTGTTAGTTTATTTACTTCTGCGAAGACACCAAATGTTTTCTTAATCTTTTCAGTATCAATGGCTTTCATCAGGTCATATTCTTGCGTTTTTGCAGCTGCAGCTGCAGCTATTTCACCTTGTTTGCTTTTCTCAATTGCTTCACGAGCTGCTTTTTTTGCCGATTCAATTTCTAGAGCTGTTTTACCTTGCTCTGTCGCTTCTTGCGCTGCTTTTTTCTCAGCTTCTAGAATAGAGTTGTTAATTTCTTTTCCTTTGTTATACGCTGCCATCCCTGCTTGAGCAGCCGGTTCAATAATTTCTTTTGAAAGACTATAAATTTCTTTGAATATAGCAAATCCCTGCTCATTTAAAGCTCCTGGTATTAATGCAATTTGTTGTAAATCATTTTGAATTGCTTTTTTGGTATTTAATATTTCATTTTTTAACTGATCTATTTTTCCTGTTCCATCTGTACCTAATATGCCTTGCGCAGTTGCCACATTAGTATCGAAATCTTTTAATTTTTTATCAAGCTGTAATTTAAGATCAGTTAACTCATTAATTTGTCGTTGCGCATTTTCTTGATTCGTCATAGCCATTTCTTGAAGTACTTCAAGTCTATCCACAAAACCTTCTCTATCTTCTTTATTGTCTACATACGATTTTAATGTCGGATAATAGTTATTAAATTTTGTTACAAATCCTTTGCTTTTTGAATTTAATAGAATTAACTGTGGATAGAGTTCCGATGACCATTCCTTCATATCTTGTTTGATTAGGAATTGATTTGTATTTAAAGCTGGGACTTCCTCTAGCTGTACATTAGGACTCATTAAAGATTGATCAATATACGTTTGGATTAATTTAGATTGCGCACCTAATTTTCGTAATGATGAAGAAATATCCATGTTTTCCTGTTGAGTTTCTGCTTGAACGATTGGTGTTGCGAGAGTATTGATAGGAATAGTCGCTCCAGTTACAATGGATGTTATTAAAAATCCTGTCATTATTTTATTCTTCATTCCGTACACTCCTTTACCATTTTTTTCTATAAATTGATTCATATAACTTGTACGACCTAGCACTAGGCTCTCTCTTTGTACACGGATGAGGAAAGAGAAGTCTTTCAGATAGGGTGTTATCCTTATTTTTTACTTCTAATAGGATGTAAGAATTTTACTCATCTCTCATTTAGATACTCTATTTTTCAAAAATAAACAATAAAAATTCATCAGCTATATTTGAATTAGACACCCAATGGGTAGTAAAATATTAATTCTCCCATAGAGTTGCGGTTTAACTTACAGAACCGCGAGGATAGATAAACCAATGCTGACAGTTAATCCTGTTTTGACCTTGTTTAATATCAATTACATAATATGTCTCTTAGTTTTGTCAGCAAGAGCCTTACAAGACTACAAAAGATGAACTTATACTGTACATTGCTTATACTTTTATTGCGGAATAAATTCACTTTTGTTATGCAAAAACTTAGAACACTTTTATTACAAACTTGATCATTTTGAGATTCTAGGTCTCTCGTTAATTAACTGATTATTAAGAGAATTATTTTCGACATAATGTTACTTACAACTTCGCTATACTCCTATTAGCGTCATCTTCTCCTTTCTCTCTGGTCATACCAGTTATGTTGTTCATTAAAACATTAAATTTTTAATGCGTAAATAGCAAAATTTTGTCGATTGTACTCAATAATTTAACTGTTAAGTAAAAACACGAGCCAAAAATATTATACAAATATAATTAATTAAAAATTTCACCTCTGTAATTGTAATGATTACAAATTAATATATATAAGGTTACAAAATAACTATTTTAGCTTAACCAAGAAATTATATTTTAGAAAAAATACTTATAGAATAATTTAATAGGTTTTTTTATACTTTTTTACCTTTATTTAGTTATGTATAATTGCATAAAACATAGATATATCATGTGATATATGTTACATTATTAATTTTTACGAAATATACCCTAATATCAACATTAATAAATATTTAAAATGGAGATATTAATCTATAAACTTATCCATCGTTATAACCATAGATTTTAAAATATAAAATAGCTGCAAAGCTTTCTTAAAAATCCTTTGCAGCCTTCTGTTTTTTTGTTTTCTTTAGAAAAATAGTGTTTCAAGTTAACAATATGGTATAAACATTTCCATTGTGCTTTTGCTTGGATATATGTTTCATGGACTCTTCAAAAGCTATTTGTTTGAGCTGACGTCAGACTCGTTTGTCTAATTCAGAACTATACTGATAAATCCAGCGCCTAATTATTATTTAAAAAATAGATAAGCTTCGTTTCTCCATTATTTTTGCCAACTCCTGAAAATTGAAACTGTTCCGCTAACAAGATAATATCAGGTTGATCATACGTCTATTTGAATACAAGTTCCTTATCTAAACAAATCACACACTTTTTCTAGAGTAATAAGCTCAGTATTTTCAAGTTTTAGAGATTACTTACACCTATTTTTAAGTTTTTACATTGAGACCAGATAACAAGCCTATATTATTGTATATTTTTCACGGTACTGTCTAGGGGTCATGCTAGTAATTTTTTTGAAAACCCTCGTAAAATAACTTTGGTCATTAAAGTTAAGCCAAGCACAGATATCTGATAGCGAATAAGTAGTTAGAGTTAATAATTTTTTTGCTTCTTCCACTCGTTCCCTTTGAATATATTCGCTTAAAGTAATTCCCATTTCTTTTTTAAATAGTTTAGACAGATAAGTAGGGGTAATTTCCAAATGATTAGCAAGTTCATTGAGAGTTATTCCATCGTAAACATTTTTATTAATATGTTTCATACATGTAGTAACCGCGTATGAATACTTTTGTGCATTGAATTCTTTCACACGATCTGCAAAGGTACGTAAAGCGTCTCCTGACAATCGCTTTGCAGATTCTACGTTATCTAATTGTTCCAGAGTTTGTATATATAAAATACTATGAGCAAAAGCAATATCTGGTGGCAGGTTCCCTTCTATCGCATATCGAGTAGCTAAGGTAATCGCAATAATTCCAAGGTTTTTTTGGTTCCTGAGCGGATCCTCTATTAACATCAGTTCAACATCCTCTTGTGAAACTGCATACATATACTGTATTAACTTTTTTTTATTTCCTTCTTTGATAGTCAAAAAGAAATCATTTACTAATGCCATGTTGTGAGTTTTAGGTTTGTTTTGTCGGCGTTTTAAAATATATAAATCAGGTTTCACAATTTTATTAGGAACTTCCTCTAGTACTTTATTTTTTTCTAAAACAATACCCACATCTAACTTTTCATTGAAAATCATGTAATGTAATAAAATTCCCATATCAATTAATGTAGTTTTTTCAATCTCAGATAAACACTGATAATAGGCTAGTCTTTCTTGAATTTTATCACTTGATTTAAATTCTTTTTGAAGTTTTATGGTCATATCATCTGAACCTTTTGGATGTATAGTGGGACCGATAATAATAGTCCCTTTAATGTGATCATGATTTTCTATATGTATTAGAACAAAATTTTCAAGATAGCTGTTACATCTGAAAAGTGGTAAGTTAAAGGGATCGTTTTCTTGATAAATATCACTAAGATGTTCTTCTTTTGAAGAATAAAAAGGACTATAAACATCATCAGATGTAGAATGATATAAAATTTTTTTGTCTGTAGATAAAATATGTACAGGGGCATTAAATGCTTTATGTGCAAGATCACACAAGTGTTGTATATCGATAGAAGTATTCATTACATTCTCCTTTTAAGTAAATTATTTGATAATTTTCCTCATTGTTCCTTTTATAGTTTCATAATATATATTCTGCTAGGTATAATTCACGACAAATAATACTATAAAATATCAAATTAGTACAATTCACGACAAAATATTACTATATCTTTTTTATGAAAATCATATATTATTTAATTGTAATTAGCATCTAAATATCAGAGTAGATAAGATAAGAAAATGAAATGAATGAAGGTCATTTCTTAATTCTACAAGATCTAATCATTACACTTGAGAAAACAGTGAAGAACATACAAAATACAGTGGTACTCCATGCGAGGACCAAGCTGGAAAAAAGATTCAAAATACAGCGAAAGTAACAAGAGATACTGTACCACCACAAAAACCAACAATCAAAATTTCAATTCAATTACTTGTACAAATTGAATTCCAAAAATAGATAATGCTAATTTAAATGTAAAACTGAAAACCTACTGTGTTTCAAATTTTAGACAAAGATAACAAAAAGTCGGGAAATTAACGACAGAGGACAATGATAAGACTATTTATGAACCACTATGCTTCGGAAAGTACACGTTGGAAGAAATTCAAGCACCAAATAGATCTACGTTATTTAAAGATCTAATTGAGAAAAGAATCTTATCATCAGTACAAAAATAAAAAAAGAAAACATAAAAAACGAATGGAATATTTAAAATTCTGGCGATATAGGGACAACTATTTTTATCTAATCCCCACAATATTACTGGTCCCAACATTAGTTTTATTTTCCACAAATGAGGAAGAAATATATAGATTTCAAAAATACTAGGAATTGCAGGGGAGATAGAACATATGAATAAACTTTATTTATATGTTGTTCATCTTTGTATTATTAATCTTTATGCTACCTAGCTTTCATACCGCACCACATCAACATATTCTTAATTTTCCACTTTATTTTTAATTAAGAATCAAAATACCTTTAAATGAAGTTATATTATAGTTTATTAAATACTATAAATAAAAACAAAATGCTATTTAAACACCCTCTGACTACTCATATGAGGTTTTTTCCCTAATGATACCTATGTTATTAACTCCACTTTAAAGGATCGTTTTAAAAGAATTTGAGAAGCCATTTTTCTAGTTCACCATCAAAATTCTTGAAATTTATGTAAAAAAGAACCCGTTTTATATATAGTTTCTTTTTTCATTTCTTTAACTTAGTCTAATCTATATTGGCCAGTTAATTGTTCCTCAGCCATTCGAGCTAAGTGTAATTATTCTAATCATTAACACCTTTTTCCTTTAAATTCTTTAGACCCTATCCTTGTTTATATGAATAGCTTTCTTATTCGAAAATAGATTTTTAAAAATTCCTACCCCTACAATTAATACACCTATTCCAACTAATTTATTTATTTGTATTGGAACGCTCTCCATTCCAAACAATCCGAATGTATCAATACATAATGCAACAACTAATTGTGTAATAAGACTAATTAACACCGTATACGCTGGACCTAAACTCTTTATTGCACCCATTATACAAATAATTAATCCAATGCCAAACAATCCGCTTATATAAAACAAATAATTTGTAGTGTAAAAATTAATGCTAATACTTTTCTCTGTTATGATATAAAATAGACCAGAACTTATGAGACCTATTCCAAGAACACATGCAGTTGTTAACCACTGTCCTACACATTCATTGACCTTTGTGTTAAAAATAGATTGTAAGCTAATTAATACTCCAGCAAATATAGCTAAACTAAATCCAATCAAAATATTCCTCTCCCTTTCATTGCTCATATATATTATCTTTAGCAACTTCCTTCATTCTAGAAAAATCTTTAATTACGATAACTCCATTTTTCTTTTCAATTAATTTTTCTTTATTTAATTTTTGTAACACCCGAATTACGTGCCTATAACTTACTCCTATAAAATCAGCAATACTTGATATGGAAGTTGCATCTAAATCCTCTTTATACATATTTCCGTTACTATCTGTTGAAATTGATAGTAAATAACTAGCTACACGCACTTCTACTGGATAAAGTAAATTTAGAGCTGTAAAACGGGTCGATATTTTTAACGTGTTCGCAATGTTTTCAAGCAAGAAGTTCATAAATATAGGATCATGTAATAACTTGTTTCTAATAACCGTATTAGAAATGGAGATAGCTACAACATCTGAACAAGCTTCAACGACATTATGAGTCTTGCTTTTTTGTATCAATTCAAGATCACCAACAACCGCCAATGGATTGATAAAGCGAAGAATTAGTTTCTTTCCTTCTGGTGTAATCGTATAAACTTTTACTTTACCTTTCACTACAAAATATAAACGATCCATTTCGTCATCTATATTGCAAATAAACTTGCCTTTTTCAAAATGATTTATTTGAAAATAAGCTGTATCTATTTCTGAAAAAATCTCAAATATTTTATTAGTTTTCAAATAATGAATAATTAAATCTGATCTATTCTCCATTCTCATTTCCTCCTTCTATTCACATATTAAATATTACAATCCCTATAATCATTACTATTGTTCCCACAATATGATATCTCTCCATCTGTATCTTTTTTATATGGAACAGTCCTTTTATTTCAATGAAAGTTGCTGTTAACAATTGAGCAACCATAAGTGTGCCAGCTGTCAATGTAACCCCCATTGAATATATCGCTATAGTTTCTGCACAAATAATGAATCCACCAAATGCACCGGCTACTAAATATGTTTTTTTCACACCCTTTAAATCCGTTACTTTCTCTTCTTTCTTTAACAAAAATATAGTTATTGCAATAAGGAACCCAATTAAATGCGTTATAATACTCGTTGACCATATGCCGATATGTGAACTAAGTTTCGCATTAAAGGTTCCTTGAAGTGTTATACATACACCAGCAAAAACAGCAAATACAATGCCTTTCAAAAAATCATCTCCTAATTTTTTATTTCTAACTTAATTAAAAGCTATGACCCTAAAAGGCAAAAGGACAAATATCACATCACTATGAAAATAATTAGAAATGAACAAAAAACACATCTCAAAAATTTGAGATGTGTTTTTATATTTTTATTAATATATAATTTTTTACATATTATAACTACGCTACATTAACAGTCTTCTTCATAACAAACTTCGCAAATAAGAAACGCACAAGCGGCCCCATAATAATTAATTGTAATGGATAAGCCATAATGAAATTTTTAATAAAAATTGAAAAATAACTTGAAACAAATGATTCCCCTTGTAGTCCACCATGTAAATACATCATAGCCATTCCGTAAAATGACATAAAGAAAACCATTCCGATTACCATAGCTGTAGCCATCGCTACTATAATATTTATTTTCTTCGATTTATTAAACGGTATCGCGAATACAATTTTTTTCGCACAAGGCCCAACGATACATATCTCAATTAATAACGCAATCATAAATCCAATTAGTAGTTCTAATGCGATCTCCTTAATATGAATTGGCCCTCCTGCTCCGTTCAATAATAAATTGTAAAACGTCATTACGATAACCATCCCTAGGCACATCATCATACCGAATTGGAGGTTTTCCTTTCTTGTTGTTGGCAACTTTCATCATCCCTTCTCTTTGAGTCTTTGCCATTATATCGATATTGGAAACTCCTTCGTAAGTGAACATTTTGTGAACATTTCGAAAGCGTTTACGTTTATTTCTTTCACTCTTCACTCTAATCTTCCCATTCTATAACTGTATGCTTATAAAAGTTTTATATATTTCAATGTTGAATTACTAAATTTAACATTGAAATATATTACTACTAGGAGGATAACTATGAATGAAGCAGAATTTTACGCATATCACATCGTTACAAAGAAAAAAATGAATATCGGACAAATCATTCATTTTGATAATAATCAAACTAACACTTTATATCACTTCTTTTTTGAAAGAGAACACTTAAATGCTACTGGCGAAGATTCTATTCAAATTTTAAAAAGCAATTATATAAATAACGAACTACATATAAATAATGAAAACGCTCAAGTAGTTATGAAATATACGGATCAAACAATTAGAGCCGTTAGGGAAACGATTGTCGAAATGGTTAGGCTTCAAGAATATCCTGAATACCCTTCAAGGTTATCTTGCTTATATGCTTCTAAAAGCTATGAAGATGCTTTGAAATGGAAAGCGTTATTTGATTCTTACAACCGAGATGTTTTACAGATTGTTAAGCTACTAGTGAGTGGAAATTCTTTTGAAAGCGACGGAAATCTTTTACCAAAAGAAGATGGTATTTCTTTCTCCAGAAAAATTGAACAGGCTAGAGACTATTGGAAAGGAAATAGCAAAAGCGAATTACCTGAACTACTGATTAATGGGAAAATTCAGGTGGTGGAAATTATCGATGATTTTTCCAAAATTAAAATTTAATTCTTGGCTAAATATTAGAGAATGGAGATTACAATGATGAAAAAGGTGTACTTCAATCATGATGGTGGTGTAGATGATCTAATTTCACTATTTTTATTACTCCAGATGGGTAATGTCGAACTTACAGGTGTTTCAGTTATCCCTGCAGATTGTTATTTAGAACCCGCAATGTCTGCAAGTCGTAAAATTATTGATCGCTTCGGCAAAGGTAATATCGAAGTAGCAGCGTCAAACTCTCGTGGAAAAAATCCATTTCCGAAAGACTGGCGAATGCATGCATTTTATGTAGATGCTTTACCCATTTTAAATGAGTATGGAAAAGTTGCAACACCTGCAGCAGCCAAACCTGCGCATCATCATTTAATAGAAACTCTTCTACAAACGGAAGGAAAAACAACTTTATTATTTACAGGGCCGCTAACTGACCTAGCCCGTGCATTATATGAGGCTCCTATAATCGAAGATAAAATTGAACGTCTCGTTTGGATGGGCGGTACATTTCGGACCGCAGGCAATGTACATGAGCCGGAACACGATGGAACGGCTGAGTGGAATTCGTTTTGGGACCCTGAAGCAGTAGATCGTGTATGGGAGGCGAAGATTGAAATCGACTTAGTAACACTAGAAAGTACAAATCAAGTTCCGTTAACAATAGACATCCGTGAACAGTGGGCAAAAGAGCGTAAATATATTGGTGTTGATTTCCTTGGTCAATGCTATGCGATGGTTCCTCCTCTCGTTCACTTTTCAACGAACTCTACTTACTATTTGTGGGATGTATTAACCGCTGCGTTTGTTGGGAAAGCTGACCTTGCAAAGGTACAAACGATTAAAAGTATTGTTCATACATACGGACCTAGCCAAGGGCGTACAGTGGAAACTGATGATGGGCGACCTGTAAATGTCGTTTATAATGTAAACCACAATGTTTTTTTCAACTATATAACTGACTTAGCAAAGAAAGCTTCCACTTGAAATTCTATCTATACGAAAAATAAATAAAGTCGTATAACTTCAGATGATAAGCCTGCAAAAAAACTCAAATTGGTTGCGGCTTAATATTTACTTATTAAAAAGAGTATTGAAGTAAACTTCAATACTCTTTTTGTACAGTTTAAGGCTATTTGATTAGAGTTGCGTTTTACTGGCTAACCATTTCATAACCATTTACAAAATACGTTATTGTTTCTAACTCATCTTCATTTAATTCTCTATCTAGCTCTTGTTTATACGCTGCCTTTATCTTCTCTTCATCGCCTTTATGAGCTTCTGTGTATGTTCCTACTGTTTTTAGCAATTGTATTTCTTTTAAAAACTCCTCCCGATTTATAGCTGTCCCATGAGAAAGAATATATGTCTCAGCATCAAATTTTTCTAATTCATCTATTAATGTAACCGTTCGTTTCGTCGTATAGTTCCACTTCGAAGAAAAAATATCTGCATATATACAGTCTCCTAAAAACAATATCTTTTCTTCTTTTATATACATAACAACAGAGTCATGTGAATGATCTCCGCCCACATGCTTTAGCACACATGTCACTTCACCAAGATCTAATTCAAGTTGATTCTGGAATGTTAAAGTTGGAGGAATAATTTTAATATTTCTCGCTTTTTCATTAAACTCTTTTTTGATACACTCCGCACAAAATTCAATTTCAGTACCCTCTTTTACACGTGTGTCCAACGCTTCATCTGTCCATTCATAAGAAACAAGTGTACTCATCTCTTTTTTCGTTTCAGAATGTGCAATAGACAATGCCTCTTGTAGTACAGGTAATCCAAAAATATGATCCCAGTGCCAATGCGTTAGTGCTACGAAATCAGGACTCGATACATTCTGTTCTTTTAGCATTTCTAAAAACAATTGTGCATGTTCTTCTGAATTCCCTGCATCAATCATTAAAGTTTTTTCTTTTCCAACGACCATTCCTAATATAGGTCTATCTGTTTCAGAAACAGGTGTCATATACCAAAATGAGTTTCCTATTTTTTTAATTTGCTGCATAATCAATTCCCCTTTTCATATTCCCACTTAAATTTAATATATAAATTATAACGAATTGCTAGTTTTTTCTCTATACTCAAACACAATTACTTGGACTAATCCAACTTAACTTTTCGTAAGTTAAAAATAAGGGACTACAATCGGAGTGTGATATTATGGAGCGTTTATGGATTCCAATGATTGTAACATTTTTTTCGTTCGGTGGATTACTATTAGGAGGTGCTGTTGGAGTTGCAACACGTCAACTAATTGAAGAAAAGATGCATCGTTTATATGCATTATGTGGTGGTATTTTGCTTGGCCTTTTATCCCTTGAAATTATTCCTGAAACATTTTCAAGCTATGAAATGATTGGTCCTATACTTGGTATAGCTATCGGTATTTTAGTTATGAGCTTATTAGATAACTATTGTCACCATCCAATGATACATAAAAAGGATCAACAAGCATGGCAAACATTCCTGTTTCTCTCTTTCGCTATATTTATTCATAATATACCGAGTGGATTTGCGTTAGGCACAGCTTTTATTAATCATGCTGACTCAGCCATCCCCTTTTTAATAGCAATCGTCGTTCACCATATTCCAGAAGGATTAGCTTTAATTATCCCCTTTCTTTTTACAAAACATAAATATATTTCATTTCTATTAACAACTTTATTACTTTCTCTTATTCTCGGTACCGGTACGGTGTTTGGCATTTTAATGGAAGGAAAAGCTCTTCATTTACAAGGTCTCATTATGGGAAGCGCTATCGGTTCACTTGGTTATGTCACAATTCATGAAATGCTTTGGAAAGCTAAGAAACAGCTCTCTTTCCTTATATTTCTCATGTGGGCAACTAGTGGTTTTTTACTAATAACAGTGTTTACTTTATTCGCTGTTCATCATTAAAGCTAAAAAATTTATTATTTGTATATTTTTCCTTTTTCTTCAAAACATAATGTTATCTACCTATTATGAGGAGGAACAATTATGTTTGGGAAAACAGCTGGTGAAGCATTAGTTGATTTATTAATTGAATGGGGAGTAGAACATATATACGGTATGCCTGGAGATTCTATTAATTCTATAATTGAAGCTTTAAGAAAAAAACAAGATAAAATTAAATTCATTCAAGTTCGCCACGAAGAAGCTGGCGCATTAGCAGCGGCCGCTTATGCGAAATTAACAGGGAAACTCGGTGTTTGTATGGCAATCGCAGGACCTGGAGCTATTCATTTATTAAACGGTTTATATGATGCGAAACTCGATAAGGCTCCTGTGCTAGCAATTTCAGGACAGGTAGAAACCGATTTACTTGGAACGGATTTTTTCCAAGAAGTAAACTTAGAAAGATTGTTTGATGATGTTGCAGTGTATAACCAGCGCATTATGTCAGCGGAGCAACTACCTGCTGTAGTGAATCAAGCGATTCGTATGGCCTATACGAAAAAAGGTGTATCTGTTCTCACTATTCCGGATGACGTTCCGAAATTCGAAGTGAAAAATGGGGCTCGTGTTACAAACACTTCTTTTACATTGCCTGAGCTATTTCCGCAAAAAGAAGATTTAGATGCAGCGAAACTCGCAATAAATGAAGCGACAAAACCTGTTATTTTAGCAGGTAAAGGCGCAAAACATGCAAGAGAATCTTTACTTGCATTCGCAGAACATATCGGCGCTCCAATCGTACTTACATTGCCAGCTAAAGGAATTGTTCCTGATGAACACCCACTTTGCATCGGTGGATTAGGATTAATTGGAACGAAACCATCTTATGAAGCAATGAAACACGCGGATACTTTAATTATGGTGGGTACTTCTTATCCGTTCACTGGTTTCTTACCTGAAAAGGCAAAAACAATTCATATCGATACAGATCCTGCCCAAATCGGGAAGCGTTATGTGACAGATATCGGCTTAGCCGGTGATGCTGATAAAACATTAAAATGGTTAATTGAAAATGTAGAAAAACACGAGGACCATTCCTTCTTAGAGGATCATCAAGAAATGATGAAAAAGTGGGAAGAAAAATTACACGGTCAGGAAGAAGATTCCTCTACTCCAATTAAACCACAACGCGTTATGCATGCATTGCAGCAAGTAGCAGAAGATGACGCCATTCTTTCAGTTGATGTCGGAAATGTAACGGTCTGGACAGCAAGGCACTTCCGTATGACGAACCAGCAATTTATCATTTCAAGCTGGCTCGCAACACTTGGCTGCGGTTTACCTGGTGCACTTGCTGGAAAAATTGCGTTCCCGAATAAACAAGTATTTGCAGTTTGTGGTGACGGCGGATTTGGAATGACTATGAACGATTTTGTAACAGCTGTAAAATATAAACTACCAATCGTTGTCGTCGTATTGAACAATAATAAAATTGCCATGATTAAATTCGAACAAGAAGTTATGGGTAATATCGAATTCGGCACCGATTTAACGAATCCAGATTTCGCAAAATATGCAGAGGCGTGCGGCGGTATTGGCTACCGTATTGAGAAATTAGATGAACTACTACCTGCTTTCGAAAGTGCAGTAAAACAAAACAGGCCGTGTATTATTGATGTAGTTGTAGATGTAAACGAAGCACCAATGCCAGCAAAAATCACATTTGGTCAAGCAGCTGGTTATACGAAACATATGATAAAAGAATTATTTGAAGAAGGTAAAATTGATTTACCTCCACTTTAAACGAAAAAAGATAGCTGAAAACGATTTGTCTTCAGCTATCTTTTTTTATTTTTGTACCTCTCTATAGAATGAAAAATCATTCATAGTTGGTTGTATTTGTTTCTCTACTTTCCCTTTTTTCTTTTCCCCCTTTGGCCTTCTCACATTTCCTAATTTAATTGCATCTTGCATACTATTACTAATCAAATTTCCAGATAAGATTGTCATACTATAAAAAAGAATTGGTATGACCACGATCCAAGTATGAGTAGTTAAATGACGGAAGTTTTGACCAATTAATCCTGTCCATTCTTTTGTTACACTATCCGCCTCTATACCAAAGATTATTGTTCCGCCGAAAAACAGTTCTAACAAACCAAGATGTAAGAGAAGTAATAGGGTGCTTACAAATTGCTGGGCTACTAATAAAAGAAATGATGGTAACATATGTGGCCATACATGGCGTTTCAACCGCTGCCACTTACTCCCTCCGAGCACAGTAGCAGCCAACATAAATTCTTCATTCTTAATACGCTTTACTTCTTGCGCCGTATACAACATAACAGTTGGTACAGCAAGGCACGCAAGAACTATAATTTGAAACGTAACCCGTAAGTGAAACGGAGCAGCCTCCTCTCCACTTTCAAACATTAAAACTTCATTTAACATAAAATAGGAAATCATAATCATCGGTACAATACTAAACGGATCAAAAAAAGATGAGATAACTGAAAATGAGCGTTTACTGTACATACCAAGCAATAAACCAATCGTTCCGCCAATTACTACACGTAAAATTGCGATAACGATACTAGCACCAACTGTCCATTTCGCTCCTTCTATTATTAACTGAAAAAGGTCGCGTCCTTTCTCATCGCTTCCAAACCAAAATTTACTCGATGGTGAAAACGGAGCAGCCTCTAATTCTCCTTTTTCGTTATACATCATTGTTAATTCACGAATATTTCCGTCAAAAAACACCGTATTTCCAATACTAACAATCATTAATACACTCAAAAAAGTAACACCTAGCCAAAATCTCACATCTCTTTTTACAACTTGCCACATGTTACACACGCTCCTTTATAACATTTTTTAAAAGCGTATGTAATAAACGAAATAGTATAAAAAGCGGTACGTATAATATAACTAAACTCACTGTAAATATTTCTAATTTGGAATTTTCTTTTAAAAAAACAAACATGCCGTACGTATTAAATAGCCATTCAATAATATATAAATTTGATAACATAAATAAAATATTTGTTTTTGCATAATAGACTGTTGTTAACAAGACATTTCTTGAAATATGGTGCGTCAAAACATGTCTTAAACTCAGTCCTTTACTCTTTGCAAATATGCTATAATCTTTCTCTAATTCTTCTCTAAAACGTAATAATAGTAGCTTCATAAATAATAACGTTGTAGGTATAGCAAGACATATTATTGGTAACATACGAGCTCTATCCTCACCAAATCCCGCATGTTTCACTGGCATAAATCCTGTTTTTTGAAAGATAATTACTACTAGAAGTTGAGATAATAAAATTAATAAAATGTCCGGGATACTTTCAAGTGCGACGAAAACTCCATTCCATATACGTTGCTTTGATTGAGAGCGCTGCAATACCCACACAACGATAACATACGCAATGAGTAAAGAAAGTATAAATGCCGAAATAAATACAAACATTGTCTCTACATAATGAATCCATATTTGTGGAAATAACTTTCTTGAGTTCCGAAATCCATACGTAATTTCACCCGGTTTTAGTAACTTCTCCCCGAGAAACAGAACTGTGTCCCAAAAACCGATTAAATCAATTTGCAGTCCTTTAAATAAACGCGGAAGTGCCCCTAAAAAAAGGATACAAATAAGTGCCGCAAATAATTGTAAACATGTAACTCCACACCACTTACCAATTCGAATGAACATAACTATTATCCTTTCTATTTAAATGAATATTCAGAAATAAAATCCATGTATAGTACCTATACCTTTTAACAAATTAACTCCTCTTTCTAAAAAACATAGCAATTCCCGTCATTTTTTGGAAGTTGTATTATATCTTTCGATCATTATCCAATATTTTCCTTCATAATCAATTCCATACTATAAAAAAGCACTTATTTTTAAACTAAGTGCTTTTTGTATTTAATTCTATTTTACGAATGTATCACACATCCACTCATAAAACTTTTCCTTTTCTTCAAATTGAGGGTAATGTGCTGAGTTTTCAAAAGCTATAAATTCCTTTTGATCCGCTTCAATCAAATCAAAATATTTTTTAGCTGCATGAAATGAAGTATTATAGTCATATTTACCCATAAGAAGATAAAATGGTAGCTTTAGCTTAGTTACTTTAGTAGGTAATGGATTCTTTAAATCTTTTTCTAATAAGACCGTTTGGGAATGTGATAATCCAACGTTATAACGAATTACGTCTAACAAGTTATATTCATTACTAAGTAACATCTGAATGTTATCACCATCTGGATTTTCAATGAGTCTTGATGTTCCACCATATTTTGTAACATAATCTCTCGGAGTGTATGTATCGCCGTTTTTAATTTTTTCGGTTAACTCTTTTAAATATGAAACCTCCTCCGCATTTCCCCCATTTTGCGCCTGTTCAATAACGTATTTTAAACTATCCATCTCACTTTCTACTGTGTCACTCATCTGCCCTATACCAACATACGCTTCATATTTTTCAGGAGCTTTATAGGCAGCTTGCATTCCAATATATGTACCGTAAGAATGCCCAATCAATATTACTTTTTCTTTACCGAGACGTTTTGAAACATAATCTGTCATAGCTAATAAATCTTCTACAAGTAGGTCTGATGATAATTTCGAATAGTCTTCAAAAAAATGATACGATTTCCCGCTTGCCCTTTGATCATAATTAACAACTGTGAATTTCTCTTCCAATAAGTATTGATATTTTTGAGCATATGGTATTTCCGAAGAACCTGGTCCACCATGAACAAAGATAATTACTGGATTCCTCTTATCTTTGCCACGTATCATAATCTCATGACCACTTCCATTTATCTCTACTTGTTCTAATGTACTTATACTGTTATTACTCTTTATTTGCGAAGTCCATGTAGGAAATATTAGTGCTATGGTTAGTAATAGTATAGTAATGACTCCAATAAGTTTTATTGATTTTTTTATCTTTTTCATAATACGCTTCCTTTCTGTTAAATTTATAAAATATCAATTTATTTCTGCAAAACTACCTCAAGAAAATAAAAGTACTAAACCAGTACACTTTCCAATTTCATCTCAATGTTTTTGTACATTACTAATGTCCCATACACATCTTAACTTTCCGCTATATAAACTCTTAATATTTTCTTAATTTTCAATATTTTATTATTATGAAGACTTAATAACGTCTTGCATACCGTATTTATGTATCACAAACATAGAAAAAAGCCCTTGTTTTCAAAACAAGGACTTTTTTCATAAACTATTTCGCTACTTCTTCTTTCGGCATTACCATCCCTTTATAAAGTTGAACAGTTATCCAGTAATAGATGAAATAAATGACTAAAAAAATCCCTATTGGCACCCACACTTTTACAAACGGGTCAACTAAAATAAAACTGAATAAGTTAAGCCCTACTAAAACGTGGGAAATTCCAATGATTGCTGGGAAGATAAATAAATATGAAATTTCTTTATAAATACTTTTTGTCAGCATACTACGTCTAACACCTATTTTTCGTAACATTTCATAACGTCGTACATCACGAGAAGCACCCGTTAATATTTTGAACATAAGCGAACTTGCCATCATTGCTAGAAAGGCAATTCCGAGGAAAAACCCCATAAACATTGTCCCACTCATGAAACTGTTCATAAACTGATAAATTGTCATTTTCGTAAATAAGTCTACTTTTGCACCTGTTGTTTTTTCAATTTGTTCTTTTTGTCTCTTGTCTATTTCGATCAATAATGGTTTATATTTTTTCATATCATCTACTTTTGCTAATGTTACAGTATGTTCTGTTCCTTGAATTCCTTTATAATGCTCTTCATCAGCAATTCTTACAGGCTTTCCGTTAAATTGATTATGTGTAATTTGTATTTCTCTTACAACCGCATCTTCCCAATCTTTTGGCATACGAGGAAGTTTATTCACTGCTTCGGGAGCTTCCAAAGCAGAATATACAGGTTCAGTTAAAGGTTCAGCCACCCGTTTACGCGCAGGCTCTTTTAAAGTTTCCATATTAAAGCGGTCGGAAATAAGTGGCGGTTTCGCAGTTAAATCGTCACGTAAGTAATACACCGCTTCTCCATCTACTTTATACTTATACTTGCTTTCTTCAACTATTTCCATTTCCTTTAATGCTGCTGTATCTTGATCATTTGGATCATGAATTACGACATCATATACACGTGAGAAATCTGTCATAATGCCTACATTTTTTTGAAATGCCATACCTGCTGTCATTGCCCCTGCACCTAATGCAATTAACATCGCTACAGTTCCTAATACTCTCGATAAACTATTTACTCGAAAGCGTAACTGTGCATATGTAAAACTATTTAAGCCCATTTCATTTCGTTTTTTATTTCCCTTAATTTTCATCACAAAAAATGGGAGCAATGAACTAAAAATAAAGTACGTTCCAAGTGTTGTAACAATCGTCGCTATTATAAAACCAAGTTCAGCATATGTTCTTATATTTACCATAAAATAATACCCTGTACTTACTAGTAATACACCCAGTACTGTCATTATAATAATGCGAGTTTTACTTTTCTTTACTTCATCTAGTGTTTCATCTTCACGAATTAACTCTAGTTCTGTTTTACGTAACAATCGAATGCTATTCATTATACCCGTAATGAAAAATAGTATTAAGAAGAAAATAGATGTAACTAAAATAGCTGGTGTGTATACAGATGCGTAACTACCTTTTGCTGAAATTTCCATGCCATTCATTAAAAAATTTCCTGCTACACTTGCAAGTAACATTCCTACTAAAATACCGATAATAATACTGACAATACCCATACCGAATGTTTCAATAAATAATAACTGTGCTACTTTTTTCTTTTTCGCTCCAAGCATCATATACATACCAAGTTCTTTTCTTCTTAATGTAAGTAAAAAAGAATTGGCATATATAATATAAAATACAGTTATGAAAGAAAGTAATATTGCACCTACCCAGAAGACGAGTCTAATACTACTAATGAGACTATTATCTTTTGTAAATTCACTGTTCATCGCCATCGTTTGGAACATATAGAAAATACTAATACTAATAACGAGACCAATCAGTAAAACCATATAATCTTTTAACATCTTTTTCATACTATGACGTGATAATTTAAATAACATTGTTTCGCCCCCTACTTAGACTCAGCAGCTGAGCCCATATGAGCGAGCACACCTAAAATGTCTTGATAGAAATTCTCTCGAGTGCCTTGACGATTTAATTCTTTATAAAGAAGACCATCTTGAATGAATAAAATACGCTCACAGTAACTTGCACTAAACGCATCATGTGTAACCATCAAAATACTTACATTGTGATTTTCATGTAAATCTTGCATTGCTTCTAATAAACTTTTTGCATTTTTACTATCAAGTGCTCCTGTTGGTTCATCTGCTAATACGATTGCCGGATTATGTACTAAAGCTCGTGCTGCCGCTGTTCTTTGTTTTTGCCCACCAGAAACAGCAGTCGGATATTTTGTTAAAATTTCAGTAATTCCTAATTTCTTCGCAACCTCATTTACTTTTCCTGTAATCTCACTTGACGGTACACCTTGCAAAGAAAGAGGCAAAGCAATATTTTCATAAATTGATAAGTTTTCTAGTAAGTTAAAATCTTGAAAAATGAATCCTAATTTTTGAGAACGAAAATCTGATAATGCATTCCCCTTCATAGAAGTAATATTTGTACCAGCTATCGTCACACTACCACCTGTCGCTTGATCCAGTGTACTAATCACATTAAGTAAAGTCGTTTTTCCAGATCCAGAAGGACCCATGATCCCGACGAATTCCCCTTCCTTAATATGTAATGATACGCCTCTTAATGCTTTTGACTGATTCTCATTTCTTTTCCCATACGTTTTTTCTACACTTTCTACAGTAACTACATTTGTTGACATTTCTTTCACTCCATCCCTTTTGTATAGTATTATTTTTTTCATATAATCCTTATTTTTCACTCATGTAAAATCTTACTATTTTTTAGCTTTTCAAACAGAAAGAGATGCACAAGTAACATGAACCTTTTTCCTCCTTCATATTCTCACTTTTCTAAAACTCGTTCATTCGATTTCTCTTACATTTACCTTACATTTTTGTAAGGTAAACAAGAAAACACACCAAATTCTAATGGTGTGTTTTCTTTTTAATCAATATTTTCTATTCTTTATTTCCTCTTCCATACTTGCCGCAAATACATCTAGCGCAACAACTTCTGACTTTTCTTCCCCATATTTACGTACATTTACAGATCCGTTTTCCATTTCCTTATCCCCAATAACAAGAACATAAGGAATTTTTTGCATTTGTGCTTCTCTTATTTTATATCCTAACTTTTCGTCTCGCACATCTCGTTCAATACGAACTCCAGCTTGTGCTAATTTATCTGCAACCTCATTTGCATATTGTACATGAACTGCATTTGAAACTGGAATTACTTTCACTTGAACTGGTGCTACCCATGCCGGGAACGCGCCTCCAAAGTGTTCAATTAATATTGCTAAAAAGCGGTCTAACGAACCTAAAACTGCTCGGTGAATAACAACTGGTCTTTTCTTTTCATTCTTCACATCTATATAATTTAAATCGAATTTCTCTGGCATTTGGAAATCAAGCTGAATTGTTCCGCACTGGTGACTTCTATTTAAGGCATCTTTAATATGGAAATCAATCTTCGGTCCATAAAATGCGCCGTCACCTTCATTTAGTCTATATTTATAATTCAATGACTGTAATACATTTTCTAATGCGGCTTCTGCTTGCTCCCACAATTTATCGTCACCCATTGAATCTTCTGGACGAGTAGACAGCTCCACTTCATATTCGAATCCAAAAGTTTTATATACGTAATCAATTTGCCCCATTACGGATTTAATTTCATCCTCAATTTGTTCTGGTGTTACAAATAAATGAGCATCATCTTGGCAGAAAGTACGTACTCTTAATAATCCGTTTAACGCTCCGCTAAATTCATGGCGATGCACTTGACCGAACTCACACATGCGAATTGGTAATTCACGATAAGAATGCAATTTATTTTTGAACATAAGCATGTGTCCTGGACAGTTCATTGGCTTTAATGCAAAACTTTTGTTGTCTACTTCTGAGAAATACATATTATCTTTATAATGGCCCCAGTGCCCTGATCTCTCCCATACTTCTTGGTTCATCATAAACGGAGTGCGTACTTCTTGATAATTGTATTCTTTTTGAATTTCTCTTAAAAATGCTTCTAATTCATTCCGAATAATTTGGCCTTTCGGTAAATAAAATGGCATTCCCGGAGCCTCTTCAGAAAACATAAATAACTCAAGTTCATTACCTAACTTACGGTGGTTTCTTTTTGCTGCTTCTTCAACAAAATGTAAATACTCTTCTAACTCTTTTTGAGAAGAGAATGCAACACCATATATACGCTGAAGCACTTGGTTATTACTATCACCTCGCCAATATGCACCGGAAACGTGAGTTAATTGAAATGCTTTCAAATAACCTGTAGATGGTACATGTGCCCCCCTACATAAATCTACAAATTCACCTTGTTTATATAGTGTTACACTTTCCCCACTAGGAATTGCTTCTAAAAGTTCTAATTTCAAGCGATCGTTCATTTCTTGAAACAGTTTTGCTGCTTCTTCTCGAGAAACCTCAACTCGTTCTATACTTATATTTTCTTTTATAATATTTCTCATTTCTTTCTCGATTTTTGGTAAATCTTCTACGTTTACACTACTTGGAAGATCCATATCATAATAAAATCCATTTTCAATAACAGGCCCTACCCCAAGATTTATATCACCATATAATCTTTTTACAGCTTGCGCTAAAATATGTGCCGCAGAGTGTCTTGCAATTTCTACTCCATCATTTGAATCTATAGTAATGATTTCTACTTCCGCATTTTCTTCAATATTTCGGCGTAAATCATATAACTGATCATTTACTTTCCCCGCGACTGCTTTCCTTTTCAAGCTACTACTAATTGATCCAGCAATTTCTTCTAAAGTAATTCCTTTTACAAATTCTTTAACACTACCATCTGGAAATTTAATTTCAATCATCTGTTCTTTCATTTTTCATCTCTCCATTTCATAATAAAAAGCACACTCATCCCTAAAATAGGGACGAGCGTGCTTTTACCCGTGGTTCCACCCAGATTCCCATTGTAAACCTACAATGGCTTCTTTTACGGTAACGTCGTTTACACGGCACTAGATACTTCATTTCCCCAGTGCAGCTCTAAGGTGGTAAGTTATTTTTCTGCGTTAGGAAGTTCTCAGCTTTCCTTCCTTCTCTGTATAACCGGGTAAAATAACTCGTGTCCTTTTCTTCGCTTATTATGAAATTGAATGCAAAAAAGCATATTCATCCCTAAAATAGGGACGAATATGCTTATATCCGTGGTTCCACCCAGATTCCCATCACAAAAAACATAATGGCTTCTTTTGCGATAACGTCGCATACACGGCACTAGATACTTCATTTCCCCAGTGCAGCTCTAAGGTGGTAAGTTATTTTTCTGCGTTAGGAAGTTCTCAGCTTTCCTTCCTTCTCTGTATAACCGGGTAAAATAACTCGTGTCCTTTTCTTTGCTTTTATAAAACATCCATTTATTGTTATTTAATATATCTTATTCATTTTATTTTTGCAAGTGTTTAAAAAAATTATTTATTTAATTTAAAAAAGTGAAACCAAATTTTTTTGGTTTCACTTCACAATTTTACCAATCTTGTGGTTCGTAATTTAAATCTGAAAATAGACGTCTTTTCTCTTTCTTCGATAAATCTCTCCACTGCCCAACTGGTAAATTATTCAATTCTATATTCATAATTCTCGTACGTTTTAACGTATATACTTGATAACCTAAAGCTTCACACATACGGCGAATTTGACGATTCAGCCCTTGTGTTAAAATAATTTGGAACTCATATTTTGATAACTGTGTAACCTCACAAGGAAGTGTTTTTGTACCTAAAATTTTAACTCCCGCTGCCATTTTCTCTAAGAAATCAGGTGTAATTGGCTTATCCACTGAAACGATATATTCTTTCTCATGCTTGTTTTCAGCACGTAAAATCTCATTAACGATATCGCCATCATTCGTTAACAAAATTAAACCGTCTGAGTCTTTATCGAGACGTCCAATATGACTAATACGTAAAGGGTGATTCACTAAATCAATAATATTACCTTTTACTGCTTTTTCACTTGTACATGTAATACCTACTGGTTTATTTAAAGCGATATACACATGGTCTCGAGCAATACGAAGTTGCTCTCCATTCACTCGTACATCATCACCTGGATTTACTTGGTCACCAATTTTTGCAACCTTACCGTTAATAATTACTCTTCTCTCATTAATTAATTTATCTGCTCCGCGTCGAGACGCTTTTCCAGCTTCACTAATAAATTTATTGATACGCAAGTTAGGCACATCCTTTTCATAAAAAATTTCAAGCTCACACTGCTTCTACCGTACAATACAAAAGGGTAAGCCTCCTATTTTAACTTAAATATATTAACATGAAAGGGTATATGACGTCTTCTATTAATTTCTTGTTTACAAGAAATTATCTTTATTATACATTCATTTATACACTTTTTCTGCACTTAATATACAAGCCATTCTTCCTTACATACAGCTTGTTTACTTCTTATCTCTTCTATATCTTCATGAATGTTAGCCAGTTTATACAACATGGGAAAACCCTCTTCCACATAATATTGATGCGCCATTTCATCTTCCCAATAAGTTAATACTATGTAACGAGTTTCATTTTTTAAAGACTTCGCAACTACTCCACCTAACATCCCTTTTGCATTCTCCATTCCTTTATTCCAAATTGTTTCTTGCTTATGTAAAAAATGATTTTCTTTTTCTCCCTTTACATCACATATGGCAACTCTTACGAATGATCCTTCTGTAACAACGTTTTGCAAAGGCTTATCATTTATATCATACAACGTTTGAAATAGTTCAATTTCACATGAAAGAAACGTATCTTTTTGATTACTATTTAAATAAATTGTATCGTGAGCACCGTTCATAAATGATTGATATGCACTTCTATCTTCCCATAAAGTATATACACATGCCTCATCTTCATTCCATCCACCAAATTGCCCATGAAAACCATCTAAATGTTGTAAATCACGCCATTTTTCTTGAGCAGCCGAAAACATCTCCCTTTTCTCTTCTCCCACTTTGCAAAATATTGTTTTTAGTAACATTTCTACTTCCCCCTTATTATACAATCTCTCTCTTACAACAATTAATTTACATAATAAAACTATGGTAACTAAAAACTTCTACTTTTGTACAAATAATCATTTTTTTGCACTATATCTATCAAACCATCTATCTGTTTTCATTTCAAATAATTCGGAATATAAAAAATGTAGCTCTATAGGAATTACATCGAAATCTTTTCTCCCTTGTATATCTATTGCTCAAATAAATAATACGTAATTTCTCTCGGATAATGTTTTACATTTACCTTTCGTTCCACTTTTTTAAAACTAACTAGGCTGGCTCCCATCCACTTGCCTTTATAATAAGCATTACACTTATATATGTATAAACCTCTTCATTATCATCATTAATATGGATTGCTGACATTGGTACTGGAAATTTTTCAATTTTAGATTCTTTGTCTACATAAATGAGTGCAAATAAAGTGAAACTTTACTCATTTTGGGATTCTTCATCCCCCACCTAACTTCTTTGCTTTCGCTGCATTTTGAAGTGGGGGTCTTACTGCCCGTTAATGCGAGATACACCAATTAATAACATAGCCGTTACAATATTTAAAACTAGTTTTCTTTTATTCACTTTCACTAAGATTCCCCTTTCTTACATATTCCTTTCATCTTTTTACTAATTTTAATTAGTTACGTATAAAAAAGATGTAATTCAAATCACTTCTAACTTTATTTTCTCTATTTAAAACAACATCATTGTTATATATTATAATTATAAGTTTTTAAATTTTGGAGGCGTTACATATTGAAGAAAATTCTTTTTACTAAATGGACAGTAGTTATTTCTATTTTCATCATTTTCGGTACGATTTTCTACGTAACTAATGGTAAAAATAAAACTGATAATGAAAAAGAAACTGTAGAAACAGTGGATACAAAAACTTTCAAAACTAAATTACAACCTAAAATTAAGGAATTGACTACTAATTATAATGACATTATCGAAAAAGATTGGTTGCCTGCCTGGGAAGAGATGAACACGAACGGAGATTCAGTGGATAGAAATAAACTATTAGTTACAATGAGTGCTGTTTCCAAACAGTATGAAACACTTATGAACGAAATAGACACGATAAAAATCGAAGAAAACATAACGGATATACATATACAAAAACAACTAATCCAATTCACAACTCAGTTTAAATCCGCATCAAATTACATGAAAAATGCAGCAGATTTAATTATTGATAAATACAATAATTCTACTCCTGCCAATGAAATAATTGAAAATACAAAACAGGCTTTAGGGCTTGCCGATCAACATATTGTCATCGCTTTATCTACTTTAAATGAAATTAAAGATAAATTAGGAATTTCTAAAAAATAAAACTGTTTACTATTTTAAAATAAAAAAAGATTGCAATTCACAGTTTATCTGTCTATAATATTTTTATTGATTTACATTCAATGTGTATATTAATTTTATAATTCGGATGAACCATTCAGGAGAAGGTCAATTGATCTACCGACGGGGCAAAAAGTTGTAATACCAACTTTGAAACTCTCAGGTCTTGGTTACAAGTAGAACTGCATGGGGACGAATCTCTGGAGAGACTCCCTCTCGCTTTTAATAGCGCGGAGGA
>Ga0209025_1001203_pt1 | contig 36334 bp, 24 predicted proteins | sample AraplaMF_Col_mLB_FD_184256 | JGI IMG/M metagenome (GOLD analysis project Ga0209025, IMG submission 184256) | Arabidopsis root microbial communities from the University of North Carolina, USA - plate scrape MF_Col_mLB (SPAdes) (version 2) | ecosystem: Host-associated > Plants > Roots > Endosphere... | reverse complement strand
CATCATCTGAACCTTTAGCACAAGTACCTATTAAAATAATTAATAAAATAATAATGCCTAAACACCCAAAGCATCCGCACCCTCGGCGTTTTTTTTCTTCTTTCTCATTTGCTGACTTTTCCATTTTTATCCCCCTATGTACTGTAAATTCAAGATTTAGTATATCAGATATTGAAAGAGAATTTTACATAAAGTTTATTAATAAAAGTAACTTTTGTAAGAAGCACTATCTCTATGGAGGTGTGCCTATGTTATATACTTTTCTAATCATAACGGGAGTACTTTACATTTCATGGTATGTCTACAAAAGAAGAAAGGACCACCATTTATACCAGCTCATCACGCGTTTTAACAAAGATGAAAAGTTTAAACGTACTTTAGCAATGGGGCTTTATTATCGATTTATGAAGCCATTGGAAAATGAAAAGTGCTCATCAGTATTTATACGTCAAACACCATTGGAATTTGACGTATTTGTTGCTGATGAGGAAGGACAAACATAATAACAAACTAGTAAAGATCCTACTATTAATAGTTACCTACGGATTACTTGCTATGCTATTGCTGATGAGTATCTAGAAAGCACAATACCCTGAGAGCGATTCTGAGGAAATTAACTTTACTTAGTAAGGTCTAGGTAGGCTAACTCTCGAGAATCAACTCTCAGGGTATTTTTGTTTTACTTAGATATAACTCGTCGTGTACCTTGGACAGTATCTGTGCAGTAATATCGTATTCTTCTGGGGAATCATACCAGGCCTGTGCTAAGCGATCACAAGAGGGGTTGACTCGTCTAGTAATCTGCTGAGCTTCTTCCTCTATAGTTTTGTCTAGCTTGTCCAACTCGCAGGTAGCATTAAGTTGTTCGTCCTCAGCGGCTAATAACTCTGAGGTCGCTTCTGTAATGATGTCATCCGTTAGTTCATCATATTGAGCTGGCAACTCCTGGAGTAACAGGTAATCTGCATCTGCGATAGCTTCTTCTATTTGTTGTTCTACTTCTGGTGAATCTGCTGCAAACACCTTTAGAGTTGTTACGATACCTGCTAGTCTGCTTACCTTGATTTCCTACGTAGTTAATGTTTTCATTTGAACATATCCCCTTTAGTTTTAGTTTAGTTGTACCTATGAGACGGCTTACTTACCGATAGTAGAAACTACCTCGGCGATAAACTTACGGTGCTTCTTCTTGAAAATCAGAGAGTTTTCTTGAGAGGCAAGTCCGACCTTACCTTTCTTATAGCCTGTTCTTGGTGTAAACTTGAAGCTAATAACTCCTCGTGTGAACAGTGATGGCTTACGAACATCCACCATAGTAATATCCTCGAAGTAAATATCTATCGTTCTTTTACCTAGAAGTCTATTAATCATATTAGGTTTGAGTGTTACTTTCTCGTTGTCTACTGTTAATTTCCCTGTTACTAATTTAACTGATTTCATTTTACATACCCCTTTAGTTTCATTTGTTTTGTTACTTCTATTTTAGCTAAGTTTTAAAATAAGACACAAGATATATCTATAAGTTATGGATCATTCCACCTCGATAACATCGAAGAATAGTTTATTGCTATATTGCTTACTTCTGAGATAGACCATGTAGAATCCTCCGGCAGTTATAACATCTACAATTGCACCCCCTCCAGTCAACTTACTAATCAAATCTCGATAATTACTTACGAGACCGTCAATCTCCTGCATTAAACCATCCAGCTTGCTTACCCCAATAGTGTTTGTTTTCATAATTATACCTCTTTAGTATTAACTACTCTTTACGTTAAATGTATTTCAAAATTTTTTTCAAATATCTCTTCACATGTATTAATACTTTTTAGGACAGTACAGTAGTAACTTCTTTAGTTGCAATTTCCTAAAATACAAGTCGTTTGAAGCAACTTTTTCTTGCAAATGTTTTAAGTCATTTAAGACTGATTCCCCTAGTGCTGTGAAATAGAAAAATAATAGATTTTATTCTAAGGGAATCTAGAATATAGTCTATTATAGATGTTAAAACATTAATTCAGGGATTTTTAATTGATTTTTAAGTAAGTTCCAAGTCTCATCTAGAATAGGTTTTGGTGGTATGTAAATAATTGTTCCATCTCGCCCTCTTGTTAAAATAACTCTATATGCATTGAGTTTAATTTGGAATGGATCTTCGACACCCCATTGATAGTGTTGTCCTTTCCAAGCCCCATTCTGTAGATAAAGATCATCATCCCAATGAACGAGCGCCATATCTAGTTCAAGTCCTTGTGTTTGAAATTCAGTTGCGCTGTAGTTGAGATTTTTACAATAGTATTGAGACCCTGGATAGTTAAAGTATTGAGCGATCTTACTAGGCTTTTCATATCGTTCATCTCGTGGTAGAACAGGGACTTCTTTTTGACGATCAGCGCCACCAGCACAGACGACACCAACTGTTTTTGTATCATCCTGATAAAGCTGATTTAAAGTGATTTTTGCTTTGTCTAAATCACGGGTAATAAAAAGCTGATAATGTTCCTTTGGTAGGTTATGAATAAGCTGTTTCGTTTGTTCAAAATTAACATCTAATAAAGTATTAATAATTTCATAGTATTTTAAAGCTGCATGAGCACGGAAAGATGAATTTAAATGTAGCTGAGAATGAGTTCTATAATGTGCTGCATTTGTAAATACAGAATTAGGGTGTTTTGAGTGAACAGTAACGTTTTTTCCAGCGATCGCAGTATTCCACAGAGGGAGACCGCCTTCTTCCCCAGAATAGATCTCTTGGCCTTCCCCAATTAAGCCAATTGTTACACTCCACGGCTTATTATTTGTCGTAATATTCATTATAATATCCGGTTCACTTAAGTGTTGGGCTTCTCGCTTTCTTCGAGGAAATCCATTTTATATCCATTTCTATTACAAATGAAACCAAAGTTAAGCAATTAATTGTTACAAAAATAGGCTCAGTATCAGCATTACTTTGCCCTTGATTACAGCAACGCTGATACTGGTCCAAGTAAATGAAAAAACATAAAATTCACGTTAAGACATTGTTGGGTTAGCTCAATCCCGTAAAGAAAAGACACTTTAAAGTGTCTTTAAAATAAAGCTATAAGATATCCACGGAAATTCCATCCTGCATATAAGATTCCACATATTATAAAAGGGGCAATTATGGGCCTTAATTTATTTGGTATGTAATGTGAAATCGCTAAAAGTGCTGCATAAACAGCCAGTATTATAACGAATATTTTTATTGCTGAATGTAGTAAACCTGCTACTTGTGATTGTATTTCTGGTGTATTAAAATTCAAACTATCTCGCCTTTCTAATAAAAATCTTTTTATCTATATAATGCATTATTTATTGTAAAAAGAAAAGACACCTTAAATGAGTGGTTTTATTTTATAATTACAAAGCTAATAGTAGTATCATATAAGTTATAAATATTTGAGACTCCCACGACAGACCATATAGATTCGTGGGCTAAGGTACTGTTACCATACCGTACAGATGTTGGTTTGCATATGTTTTTGGGTGTTGTACTTCACAATACATTGTTTGTGGTGTTGAAGGGAAGATAAAGATGACATGTTCTTGGTTTCAAAAAGAGTGATATACATAAAAGGTTTGGATATAAAACAAAAAGCCTCCAATATATTATTGAGGTTTTTTGTTTTGAAATGGAGATGTTATTTGTTTTGAATTTTATATATTATTTGTTTTGATGTTGATATTTTTATATGTTTTGTTATAATTATAACAAATGAAACATATTGTTTTTAGGGGGTAATATAGTGTTTGAAATTAATAGAGAGAAAGTTGGAGAACGGATTAATGATATAAGAGAGTCGGGAGGCTGGACTCTTGAAGCGTTTGGGACTCTTATTAATAATACGTCTAGAGGGAATGTAAGCAATTGGATTAGTGGAAAGAATATTCCTACTAAAGAAAAGTTGAATTTAATTGCAGTGCTGGGAAGAGTTAAACCGGAATTTCTTTTGTATGGTGATATGGAGGAGTATTCAAAAGAATTTTTCGGAGATTACAAAGGTACAAAGCTGGATGAAGAATTTTGGAAGTCTTTTAGAGGAATACTAACGAAAAAAGGGATTCCTTATGGAGAAAAAGAACGAATGATTCAATATGCGATTATGGCTAAAGAAACATTAAGAGAAGATGCTGAATTTCGCAAATTCAGTCAGTGTAAGGGAGTAATGGTAGAAACGGTGAGTTACTACGATGTGGAAAAAAATGCACAATATAGAAGAAATTATTTGCCTTTATTAGACGACATGTTAAGGATTGATAATGAACAAGAATATGTTGAGCCTACAAACAATAAAGCAATTCTTCATACTTTAGATATGTTAAGAAGAATTGATGATGAAATGATAAAACAAGACGTTTTGTCTATAATTATTAGTCTGTCCCGAATATCTAACCGAAACATACTAATGACAGATAATACTTATCTTCCTAAGGTTTCTGATCATCCGAGTTTCGGGGGATATACTTCCCAGAGTCGTGGTTTAACAGAACAGAAACGTAGTGAAAAAGAAATCAAACAGGATTATAAAGAATTAAAAGAACAAATTAATGCGACACTTGATAGTATTATTAGAAGGAATATAGCAATACTTTAAGTATAGAAGATTAAAAAAAGTATAAGAAACATATTATGATTACAGATTGGCTGAAGTTATGAATCTACCAAAATAAAAATAGGTATTTTCAAAATTAAAAAGGAAATATAAAAAAGAGTGATCTATTTAGATCACTCTTTTTTATGTTCTGGTGCATAGATTATATCTATTCTATGCAGCCGTTTCGAATAGTTGATGAATAAACTTCATTTCATTTTGGAAAGACTTGTCCCGTAAAATAAGTTGACCTTTTTAATAATATGAATCGCTTTTATTCCTGAAAGAATAGATCTAGCTGTACGAAAAAATTTCAATCCCAACATTGAACGAACTCTCTCTTTAATTTAGATACAACATCAACTAACTTATCATTACTGGATAAAGAAACTTCTATAATTTCAATAGAAGGACTATCTAATGTTTCAATTGTATGATCAGCCCACTCGATTACTTAAGTTTTTTAAAATAAACCAATTTGTAGCCCTATCCTAAAACCTTAGCTATTATTTTTATATTAACCATATATATAAATATTTAAATTTTGATAATTATACATCACAGTGACCTAAACTTCAAAAAAGGGTATTGTTAGTAGGCAATAAACACAGGGATTTTAAAATCGGGAATCCCCCTACATTGCAAGGTAAATAATTTATAGTTTAAAGGAAAAGAATTATTTTGTTAAAAACCTAAATTTACAAAGATGTGGTAAATAGATATACAAGTTCTTGAAGAATAAAAAATAATAATTTAATTACTACTTAAAGGGGGGATTATAACGAGCTTCAAGATTTATAAGGGATATTATTTTATAGGTTTAATTTGTGTAAATAAAGATAATTTTAATGTAAACTACAATAAATATTTATGGTAAGAGGGATCACATTACGTAGTGTTATTTTTCGTTTTATGTTCCTAATCTACATACAGCGAGGGCTTGATTATTTGAAAGAAGGAAAAATGTGTCTTTAACGTACTTCTATAAGGATTGTTACTGATTATACATATACACAGATTTAAAATAAATGATTTATATAATAGTAACCGCCTCAAATCAAAGCGGTTACTAAGTGGTTACTATTTTTTATAGACTTTTTCAAAGAAGACTTGTTCCATTGCAATAAAGCGCTTTTTTAATTCACTTATATACCATTCTTTGGTGATTTGGTCGTTTCCATGGTTATCTTTAATAATATCAACCTCAGAAACATTACAGAATATTAATTTTTTTAAGTTTGATATTTCTTCATTTGCTTTGGCCTGAGTCATTTGACCAGTACTTACTTTAAGATCCAAGTATTCCTTAAGCGTTTTATCATTTTTGGCCCTATTAATATCTTTTTTTATCAATGACAAATTTGAAACCGCGCTAATTGGGATGCCGTTAAGATCTTTAGCAACTCGTTTTAATCGATTAATAGGATATAAATGGTCAACTTCATATACATCAAAATTTTCCTCATTTGTAAGAATGCTATTATATAAAAATTTGATAAATAACATATCTGGATCATTTATCTTTACCCTTTGAATTTCTGCTCTATTAAGTTGTGAATCAAACCACTCTTGAAGAAGATTGTGCCATTTGTTTTCAGGGATTGGCTGAAGATATTTTGCATTGGTTTGTAAATCTTCATCAAATACAATCTCCTTCAATCTAGAATCTCCAGAACCTCTCCAAGTATCTCTAAGAATATCGTAAAGGTAATGCATTGAAATGTATTTTTTTAAAATAGATTCATTATGATTCCAAGTATTTCTAATATTTAAATCTTTATCATATTTTAAGTGGAATACTGTTCCAATAATCGAAACTATTTGAAGTTCTGTATGAAATATTCTATCACCTTTGTCTTTTTTATTTTTTCTATTTGCTTTAAAAGATAAGGCTGAAAGAGAGTTATGTACAAAATTAATAGTTTCAAATATTGCTTTTTCTAGCTTTGGTACATTAAATCCTGAAATTTTTTCCGGTAGCTGCATCATTTTATTTAGAGGAAGTCCAGCGCATATTGTAACCAGGTTAAATCCTACCGAGTCAGTGGTATCAGCTTTTCCGGACTTACCAAAGAGATGAGGATATTCATTACTTAAATATTTACCTAATCCAAATAGGTATTCAAATAATGAAAATTGTTTACCTTTTTCAAAAAAATGTTCTGGAAAATAACCTTCAATCTCAAAGCCTTCTTCAATTAACATGTTATATTTTTCTTCTATTTTTTTTATTATATTTTTATTGTGAATTGGTAATGTTTTATCCCATGTGGCTGCAAAAATTTGATATTTATTTAATTTAGTGCCTTTAGAATTAATCCTCTCAAAAATTTCAGGTAGATTATATTCTTCTCCATAATAAACTACTACTGGAATTTGTATTTGTGAAATATCAGCTTCTTTTTTTATTTTCGAAGTAAACTCTTTAAATTTATCAACTAAATCATCAAAAACATCCACGGTAAGATTTAAATTCAAATCTTTTGAGATTTTACGAACCAAGTCATAAGAAGAAAAATTATGTTTTTCATCAAATCCATCTAAGCTCTTTACCCAATCTTCAATAATATCTCTAATTTTATCGGTTTGATCCTTATTAAGGTTATCAACTGTTTGAATAAAAAAGTCAACAAAACTATCATCAATATCATCAGAAGTAAAAAAGGATGTGGGAACTTTAGAATATTGATTAATTGTTGAGGTTCTTTGCAGTCCGTCAATCAATGAAAATGAATCATCATTATTTTTTTTATATAAAAGGAGGGAACCAAATGGAAATCCTCTTTTTAAAGTATCAATAAATTTATGTTTTTGTTCTTTGCTCCATACCAGGTTTCTTTGCATTTTTGGTACGGTAATCTTTATTTTTCTTTTATTAGGATCGGGTTCTTGTATGCTGGCGACAATATCTGATACGTTATACTGTTTTACTTCAGTAGCCATAAAATTATTCCTCCTTTTTAAATTTCCCGTAACTACATTGAACAACTTTTACGGGAAGAAACAATATAAAATAAGTTTACAATCAATTTTATAATTAAACTATCCCTTTAATATAATATTTAGGCGTAATTTAATATATAGAATAAAATGAGATTTATTGTACAAACATTTGTATTTTGGATTCATCTTGGGGAGAAGTGAAAAAATACTTCAATTTGAAGAGAAGCTGATATCATTTTTTCTTGTATTAGTTTTAGTTCCAACAATATGAAATGGTTTGTCATCATCAATAATTACTTTATTTTTTAATGTTTCATTGACCTTATTTAGTCGAACCTTGTTTAAAATATGTAATTTACTATTTTTGCTTCTTTAGAGATATTAGCAAACAAGGTAGTATTTTATTTGTAAATTTAAATATTAAATTGATATATAATTTGGATGATATAGTAATACCAGAAATAATATTGGGAGTCAATAACAAGTATGCCACATCAAGATCAGGGGTTTAGTATGTGATCTAGATAAAAAAGAGCAGGGATAATGTAATTGATGTTTTCCTCTTTTTATTATTAAATATTTTATATAGAACAATTTTAAATAGTAGTGTAATAAGTAATGAGGATGTGGACCATGGAACAGATTGAATCAATAGAAGATTTAAAACCTGGAAGTATTATCGACAATAAAAATCTAGCCAGAATTTTTAAATGTAGTTCTCAAGGAGGAATGCGACGTTCGCTAAAAACTAACTCACTTGTACTGCTATCTTTTAAAAATAAATCACCATATGAGGAAATAAAGAAAGAAGGAGAATTATTACTTTATACGGGTATGGGAAGAAAAGGTGATCAAAGCCTAGATTTTATGCAAAATAAGACCTTACTTCATTCTAATGAAATGGGAGTAAAAGTGTACTTATTTGAAGTGGAGGAAGCAAGGTATACTTTCATAGATAGAGTTATTTTGGGTTCTTCTCCAAAACAAGGTGTACAACTTGATTTAGATAAAAAATTACGCAAAGTATGGTTATTTCCATTGCTTAAAGTTGGGTGCTCAGAAGAAATACATCATTTTCTACAAAAACAACCAAGAAAGGTTTTGGAAGAGAAGAAAATAATTTCATATCCAAAATATGAACTCTCCCTTCATAGTGTGGATCCATTATCACAATTAATGATCGAGAAAGGTATAGATACTTTAATAGGACCAGGTGGATGGTATTTTACAGCTACCCAATACTATTATAATCCTAATACTAAGAGCAAGCATAAGATTGGAAATATAAATTTTTTATCCGAAACACAGAATATCAAAAAAGGAATAGTTTTTGAAAACCAGAACAAATTTATTAATCCCTTTTTTTTAACAGCACCTGATCCCTTGGATAATGCTCTTCAGGAAAAAGAATCTAGTCCCGAAGAAGGCAACTTTTTAATACGTAAAATTAAATATAAATATCCGAATAGTGAATGGATAAGTGTAGAATTTGTTCAAGGAGAACGGAGAAGTGATGGTCCATTTATTACACTTATGATTGGTCCGAATGGTACAGGTAAAAGTACGATCCTTTCTAATATTCAAAAGATTTTATTGGATGTATATAATTATAAAAAAGCTTTTATTAAAACGCATATGTCGAGAGAAATAGACTATACGTTGGAATATCAGCTAGGAAAGATTATCTATACCATCATTAATGAGAATAGAAATAGAAAATTCTTAAAGAATGGAAAAGAAGTTCCTTTTAATTCTTTAAGATTTCCAAGAAAATTAATTGCAAGTGCATTTAGTATTAATGATAGGTTCACCTTTATGCAGCAATCTGAAGAGCCGCTGGAAGAGTATAGTTATTTAGGTATTAAAAGCTCTGACAATGTTGCTAGGGTAGGAGAAACCTCGAAAAATCTGGTTTTAAATATCGTAAGTTCCTCTCAAAAAGGGAATTTTACTAAAATGTTAAGGTACATTATGGAATATGTAAAGTTGTGTCCTGTAATTAAAATAGAATATCGAACCAAAAACAATGAAAGGCTAAAGGATATCATTACGGAAAGTAATATAGTTACACTTCAAAATAAATTTCTTAAAAAAATAAAAAAAAAGAAATTCCGAAACACGAGTTTAATTGATCATCAAGATATTATGGAGTTTATAAATGGATTTTCTGATAAAGATCCCAGTATTTTTAGTATGAAAAATGATAATATTTCTATAACATTTCATCTTAATGCCGAAGAACAATACTATAAGTATTATGAGAATTTTCACATGTTGTGGCACTTATTTGAAATTGGTATACTTCAAGAACCTGTTGTATATATAAAGAAAAAAGATTTCTTTAAATTAGAAGATGCTAGTTCAGGAGAATCACAATATTTAACCACTATGATTAATATTTTATCCAAAATAGAAGAAGATTCATTGGTACTCTTGGATGAACCGGAAATTAGTCTTCATCCCAACTGGCAGAATAAATATGTACATGGTATTAAAGAAATATTTAAACATAATCATTCATCTTGCCATTTTATTTTAGCAACACATTCACATTTTATGGTTTCTGATTTAGAAAAAGGTAAGTCCTCGCTTGTTTCTCTAGAGATAGAAAATGAATTTAAAACTTGGATTCGCTTACGCGATGAAGAAACATTTGGATGGTCAGTTGAGGATGTTCTATTTAATATATTTGGTATGGCAACAGATCGTAATTATTATTTAGCGGATGAACTAGATAAAATTTTATTGGCAATTAGCTTAGGTGAAATTACAGAAGATATAAAAGCGAGAGTAAACTATTTGAATCAAATGTCAGAGAATTTAAAAGAAGCTGATCCCTTAAAAGAAGTCATTACTTTAATATCTTCGAAAGTAATAAAAGGGTGAAAAAATGTATAGACTAACAGATGCTGAAAAACGATCTATAAAAGAATATGAATATGAGTGGGATGAGCCTAAGTTAAAATATCTTAAATATAAAATAAAAAGTAGCTTAATTCAAAATCCATTAAATGATAATATTTGTTATTATTGTAAATCTCCTTTGGATTGTGGGACGACTCCTGGGGATATTGAGCATATTGTACATAAAAGTAAATACGAAATTTTCACATACGAGCCGATAAATTTAACTTTAGCATGCGATAGATGTAATACTGCCAAAGGAAGTGAAGATATACTTATCACTGATTTACCTGATTCTTATACTGAGGAAGATTATCCACTTCATTCAGATGCTTTTAAAATAATTCATGCACATATTGATTTATATGAGGAATATATTCAAATTCAAGACTATATATTCTTTGTGGGAATTGATCAAAATAATAAAGGTGAAAATACAATTAAATGTTGTAATTTAAATAGGCTAGACCTTGCGCTTAGTAAAATAAAACAAGTTAAGAGTGAAAATGCGGTTTCAAGTCCAGTTAAAAAGATGATTAATGGTGCTGTAGATTCAGAGAAAACGTTGAAGGAGATTGAAAAAATATTTGAAAAACCATCACATGAAGAAATGTTTGAAGCAATTATTAATTTAAATAAGGATATAAATACAATTAAAATTGTTAACCAGTTATCAAAAATTGATGATTTAGAAACGAATTTAGATCCTGAAAAAATAACTGATTTGAAAAAATTCATTACATGTTTTAGGGAAATTGAGGCGTATTATAATATGATTGATGAGCTTCATAAAAGAACAAATCTTCTTTCCCAACTAATGGATCTTCCTCTAAAAGATGATGTGATTCTTCCTACTATGGGAAAATTACTTTTAAATAGAAGGGGATTACAACAATTAAAAGAAGAAATAAGTACCCGTGAATTTAGCCGTTTCCAAAAACGGAGTAAGACAGTATTATTAACGTTGTTAGAGGAATTATTGGATAGTTACGATTTATCTAATGTTGAAGCATTACTTCCGCGATTAAATATTATTATGTTAGTCATGCAATGTGTTACGGATATATATAAGGATAAAACTATTATTGAGTTATTACCTGGTCTTAATCCAACCCTTGTTAGAACAGTAAGTCAAGATGCTGAGAGGATTCTACCATATGAATGTTATAATTCTCAGATTTCTATCATGTTCCATATGAAAAGCATTTATGAAGAAATATTTAGTAACTGGGATAAAGTAGTATTTAATAAATCTAAGGTATTAGCTAGAAAGATAAATCATTTCATCAATAAGTAATTTAGAAAAAGACTGTAACTATAAAAATGGCTTCTATTAAACAAATTTAAATGTTTACTAGAGGCTATTTACTTTTCAGGCTTAAAATACTCAGGGTTATTGCTTATGTAGCAAGTATTGGTTAGTTAATACTATGGCTATCTTAGATATTAGAAAAATTTGAAGGGCTAAGGTTTAATGATGATTTTTGTAAATATAATTAAAGTTATTTCATTTAAACGGAGGTCTATAGCTTGATGTATAAACAATATGATATCTTAAAAAGCGTACTTTTATTTTTAATAATGATAGTATGATATTTTAATGGGGATATTATACAATATATGAGGAGTTCTATAGTATTTCTGGTTCTAGTGCAAAAACTCTAAAGGCCTTCCTAGTAATCTCCTAAAATTGGACATAATGATAGCATTACTCTAAAAAGTTGTGTGATCAATATGGAAAAAGAAAAAATTTTAACAAAAGCATTATCAGCCGGAACGAATCTTATTAACAATAAGGTGGTACCTGCGGTATAATTTGAGTTTTCGTAACCTTTTGAAAATGGTGAAAGAAAGCAGCTATGCCAAAGATTCGATTCCACTGTTTACGTCATACAAATGCTACTATGCTCTTTTGCTAAAGGTGTGAATGTGAAGGAGATTTCTGAACGGTTAGGACATAGTAACATCAAAATCACGTTAGATACTTATTCGCATGTACTACCAAACATGCAAGAAGATGCTGCTAACATAATAGAAGATATTTTGTAGGTCATGTGACAATTAGTGTTGTTGAGTATGCGAATAAATAAAAACCGCATTAAATGTTGATTTGACACGGTTTCTATACTTATGACCCCGGAGAGGTTCGAACTCACGACCTTCAACCTGCAAAGGTGGCGCTTTCTATATTGAGTTACAAGATTGAAATTCCCTATGTAAATTTTACATTTTTTAATATAAATTCTCTTAATTCGTACAAGGATTTATTAACTAACTTACATCATAACTCATATTAATAAAGTGTTTAGCCTTTTCGATATCTTCATCACTTGTAATAATAACTTCTAAATCTCCCGTTCCATAATGTCCTATTTTACTAACATCGCGAGTAAAACCACTTTGTAGTTTTATATGTTTCGGATCCACCTTTAAATACAACAAGATCTTATCGCTTTGGGGGTGTAATTCTAGGCATGCAAAGTTTTTAATCCTCTTAAAAGCTATGTAATGCTTTAATATTTTTACTTGAACGTCGTCACCTAGTGCCAACATGTACAATTTTAGCGCTTCAAATCTATCAATTAGTTGCCTATTTGATTGCTCAAGGTAATCTGAGACGGTTTTCACCTTTATATTTCTGTTAGTAGTCAGGGAAAGTGTATCATTATTAGTATGTACAGTTTGAGCAGTTGTAGCATTAACTAAGTCGAGTAGCAATAGCCCGTCTTCATAGTGCTTATAAACATATAATTCAATATTCCTGTTAATTTGTTCTACTGCGTGTTCATCGTATTTAGTAAAACCGCCTGCAATACATAATAAACGTGGACTACTCCAGTCAATAGCATTAGAGACTTCCTCACCGAACCTACGCATTACCATCAATTCAAATTCCGCCTTATGGTCAAGTAGCCAATCTAAGTAGAATAAGCCTTGGTTTATAACATTCTCGTTTACTGAACGTTTATACTCGATGATTACAGGTGAATTATTTTCATCTATGCCTAATGTGTCTATTCTACCTGCGTGTTTTTTACCTGTGCTATATTCAGAGGTTAGAAAACGTATCCCTAAAAATGTATCTAGGTGTCGTTCTATTATAGTTTGTAATGATTTTTCGACTGCTAACGCTCGCCCAACTAATTCTTCTACATTATTTTCATTTAAACGGAATATTTTAATATCGCCCAATATATGCTCCCCCTTATAATTTAAATTATATCACTATAAACAGTATATTTAGTTAAAAAGTTTTTCCTTATTTTGGAGATGTTTCATGTGAAAAAGATTACTAAATTTGATAATATTTTATTTGAACATAAATAGTTACTTAAATATTGATAAGATAAGTTTCCATTCTAATATATGGAGAGTAGAAAAATGAATTATTTTCTTTTATTTCAAAAAAAGTTATAAGGAAGAGAGGAATGGGGGATTTCTCTGGGCACCACAAAAAAATAACAAGGGACAAACATTTCATTATTGGACAGATATGAAAATGATAAGAAAAGGTGACATCATTTTTAACAGTTTCAAAGGAAGGCTAGTTTCAATTTTGGTTTCAAAAGAAGATTATAAGGCTCATGATAAGCCAATTGGACTAGAACAGACCGAGCTATGGAAAAAAGAAGGATGGATTGTAAATGTGGAATACCATGATTTAGAGATCCCTATTATATATAAAGATTTCATAGAAAACATATTAAAGCTACAAGTTGAAAAATACGCTCCATTTAATAAGATTGGGCGTGGTAATACAGGTTACCTGTTTAGAGTAACTCCAGAACTTGCTGATTATTTATTAACAATAGTTAAAGGGAAAAATGGGGATATTAGGAACAACCTATCAACTATAGGAAGTAATGACGAAGAAACTATTCTAGAAGAAATAGAGAAGGATTTGCCGTGTGTATTAGATCAAACTGAAAAAGAACAAGTTATAAAATCTAGAATTGGACAATCCATTTTTAAAAAGAATTTGTTGAAGAATGAAGGGAAATGTAAACTATGTGGAGTCTCTGATAAACGTTTCCTAATAGCAAGTCATATTAAGCCTTGGAGTCAATCTAATCATAAATAAAGGTTAGACACAAACAATGTGCTACTGCTGTATTCTAACCATAATGCTTAATTTGATAAAGGTTATTTTAGTTTTGGAGACGATGGAGGAATTTTTATTTCTACTAGTTTAGACGGAAGTTTAAAAAATTTCTTAAATATACATGAAAAACTATATATCCAAATGAATGAAATGCAGCGTCATTATATGAAATAGAATTGAGAGTGTGAATTTCAGGATTAAGTGGCTAAGAAGTGTATAACAAATTAAAGGATCGAGCTGCAACGTTAGCATCTCATGGTAATAATAAATGCAATACAAAAACTATAACATATCAACGAAATGAGTATGTAGCTGAGCTAACTAAAAGGCGTGCGCACGGTGTATGCGAGTTGTGTAAAAAAAGAAATATGTTTCATTTTTAATCAGCGATATTTTCAAAATATTGCTGGTTTTTATTTTAATATAGAAATTCCTTTTATTCATGTACTTAAAAGGGTACAATAGAAACATCAAAAAAGTGGCCCAAAGGAATGTGAAAAAATGGTAAAAAATCAAGTTTATAAGTCAACTATTAAGTCCCGTCCACTACTGTTTTTAGAAACAAAGAAAGTTTCGTCCTTGTTATACCAAGGGTTTAAAGAGTTTGAAGTGAAAGAAAAAGCAATTGTAGAAAATATTTTTCAAGTTAATACAGAAACAAGAAAAAAGGAAATTGCATCAAGTATTCTGGCCCGTTTAAAAATATTGGATGATTATCTAATTAGGGAAGTCGCAGTTGGAGACATAGAATCTAGCAAGGCTATTGTATTATACGCTATTATGAAAACCGACCGTTTGTTTTTTGAATTTATGAATGAAGTGTTTAAAGAGAAGTTTGTTTTTAGAGAAGCTTTTCTGACAGATGCTGATTTTAATATATTCTTTGAATATAAACAGCAGCAAAGTGAAAAGGTTGCATCGTGGAATGATTATACATTTTATAAATTAAAACAAGTGTACATTAGAATATTATTTGAAGCTGGTTATTTAAAGAATCAAAAAGGAAATCGAGAAATTGAAAGACCGTTATTAAATATTGATGTAGTAGAATATATACGCGCATTGGGTGACGGTATATATATGGATATTTTAGTAGGTGAATAGTGTGAGAAGAATAAATGAACGTTTAGATGAAATTTTGCCAAAAATTACAGATGCATCCTTTCGTGAAAATAAAGGATTAGGCAATGAGATAGGGTTTTATATTTTTGATTATGATCCGAAATACGAGATGCTTGTGAGAGAACATATTGTTTATATACAAGAACGATTAAAAAATGATAGTTCTCTACATATAAGAGAATTCGATTTATATGAAGTGATGCTAGAAATATTAGAGGAAAAAGGTTACTTGCAAAAAAATATCGATATGGAGCAAAAAAAAGGGAGCGACTTTATCTTAAATGCAACACGAAAAGCTTTGCGCCTAACAAGTAACAATGATTTAGTTGTACAGTATATTATAGATAGAGTACAAACAAATGATATTATTTTTCTGACTGGCGTAGGGAAAGTGTTTCCAATCATACGCTCGCATACGATATTAAATAACTTACATAAAGCAATCGATAAAGTGCCGTTAGTAATGTTTTTCCCAGGAACATACGATGGACTGGAGCTAGTATTATTTGGCGAAATCAAAGATGATAATTATTATAGGGCATTTCAATTGATTGATAAATAATAGAGAGAATTGGAGGAGAGGTAGTATATGCAAATTCAAAAAATGTTTGAAAAAGAAATTACCCGTGATATTAAAGGTGTTATTAAAGTTGGACAAGATGATGAAAAAAATATTTATCAAGAATTAGATGAGTATGTCGTAACAAATGAGTTGTTACATCATATGGGTGAGTTCTTTAAATCATATAAAAAAGGTATTACTGGACATACGGATAAAATGGGGGTTTGGATTTCAGGTTTCTTCGGATCTGGTAAATCACACTTCTTAAAAATCCTTTCTTATTTATTAGAGAATAAACATGTAATGGATAAAAAAGAAATCAATAAAGACGCAATTTCATTTTTAAATAATAAAATATTAGATCCAATGGTGCTGGCAGATATGAAACTGGCGGGAAATACAACAACGGATGTAATTCTTTTTAACATTGATTCTAAAAGTGAATCTGATTCTAAATCAGATAAAAATGCGATTGTAAAAGTATTTAATAAAGTATTTAATGAGATGCAAGGATTCTGTGGTTCGATTCCTTGGATAGCCGATTTAGAACGTCAAATGGTGAAAGACGGGTGCTATGAGGAATTTAAGGCAGAATTTGAAAAGATTTCGGGGAATACGTGGGAAGAAGCTCGAGAAGATTTTTATTATGAAGAAGATTCAATTATAGAAGCGTTGTCAAAAACAACGAAAATGAGTGAAGATGCAGCACGTAATTGGTATGAACGTGCGGAAGAGGATTATTTCATTAGTATCGATCGTTTTGCTAAACGTGTACGCGAGTATGTAGAATCGAGAGGAAATAACCATCATGTTGTCTTCCTTATAGATGAACTAGGGCAATATATCGGTAATGATTCACAACTGATGCTGAATCTCCAAACAGTAGTAGAAGATATCGGAACGCAGTGCGGAGGAAAAGTATGGGTATTGGTAACAAGTCAGCAAGATATTGACTCTGTTGTTAAAGTTAACGGAAACGACTTTTCGAAAATTCAAGGTCGTTTTGATACAAGATTAAGTCTGTCTAGTGCTCACGTAGATGAAGTGATTAAAAAGCGTATTTTATTAAAAAACGAAGTTGGTAAACAAACTTTACGACTTCTTTATGGTGATAACAGTTCCATCTTAAAGAATTTAATTACATTCTCTGGTGATACAGCAGAAATGAAAATATTTAATAATGAGGAAGATTTCGTAGATGTTTATCCGTTTATTCCATACCAATTTAACTTACTACAAAAAGTATTTACAGGTATTCGAATTCATGGGGCATCAGGAAAACATTTAGCAGAAGGGGAGCGCTCTTTATTGAGTGCATTCCAAGAATCAGCAATGAAATATGCTGAAAGCGAGACTGGAGCTCTTATCCCATTTTCGGCGTTTTATCAAACAATAGAAGCATTTTTAGATTCTAGTATTCGTACTGTAATCATCCATGCGCAAAACAATTCACGCTTAAATGAATACGATGTAGAAGTATTGAAATTACTATTCTTAATTAAATATGTAAAAGAACTACCTGCAAACTTAGAAAATTTAGCAACGTTAATGATTCAAAACATAAGTGACGATAAAATTGAGTTGAAGAAGAAAATTGAAAGTTCATTAATTCGATTAAGCAAAGAAACATTAATTCAAAAAAATGGACAAGAGTATATTTTCTTAACAAATGATGAACAAGATGTTAACCGTGAAATTAAAAGTATGCATGTTGATTCAGCGGAAGTTATCCAAAAAATTGGTAATGTCATTTTTAATGTAGTCTATCAAGATAAAAAATATCGTTATTCTCCTAAATATCATTTTAGTTTTAATACAATTATTGACGATCGTCCAATTGGTATGCAGACGAATGATATTGGCTTGAAGATCATTACGCCATATTTCGATGCAACGACTGAATTAAATGACTCTGAATTGAAAATGATGTCTATGCGTGAGAGTAATGTAATATTAAAATTACCTCAAGACACTTCTTATTTAGATGAAATGACAGAGATATTAAGAATACAAGCATACTTGAAAATCAAAAGTGGCACAGCAGCTTCCCAAGCGATCGAAGATATTAAAGTACGTAAATCAAGAGAAGCGAACGAACGAAAAGATCGCGTTCATACGTATGTAACAGAAGCATTAAAACATGCCGAAATCTTTGTTAACTCGCAGCAATTAGATGTGAAAGAGAAAAATCCTGTTGAAAGAATTAATGATGCTTTTAAAGTATTGATTGATAATTTATATAATAAGCTGCATTATGTGAAGAAATTTATTGACACAGCGAAGCAATTAAATGAATTGTTAGTTGAAAATACAACGCAGTTAACGCTGTCAGGCGATAATGAAGATGCTAATCAGTTAGCGGTTAAAGAGGTAAATGACTATATCGCTCGTTTAACAACCCGCAACCAACAGATTACGATTAAGGGCATCACAACCCATTTTACAAAACAACCATATGGATGGAAAGATCTTGATATTGCTTCATTCATTATTAAATTGTTTAAAGGGCAAGAAATTAAATTACAATTGAATAGTAGTAATTTAACAACAAGTGAGCGCGATTTAGTAAATTACATAACGAAGCGTGATTATGTAGAACGTGTCGTTGTGAAAAAGAGGGAACGTATTTCACCTGCACTAATGAAAGTTGTTAAAGATCTTTCAAAAGAAGTGTTTGAAGTTACTGCTTTACCGGAAGATGAAGACGGATTAATGAATCGATTTAAAGCAATGTTAGCAACAGAAAAAAACAAAATTAATGAACTATTAGCTCATTATCAACATGGATTTTATCCGGGCAAAGATGTATTACAAGATGGCCAAGATATAATTGAACAATTAGTAACTATTTCAGATACTGCAAGCTTCTATAACAAAGCTAAACAATTACAAGATGATTTCTTAGATTATGCAGAAGATGTAGAACTTGTAAAAGCTTTCTTTGAAACACAGCGAGATATTTATGACGATGCAGTGAAACGATTAAACATCTTTGAGAAGAACCAAACATATGTAACTGATCAAAAGGTAACTGCTTTCATTGAAAGTATATCGAAGATTGTGAAACATAAAGAACCGTATAAAAATATTCATCAATTGCCAGGGCTTATTAAAGATTTTGATGAATTATTTGTAGAGTTGTTAGAAAAAGAATGTAAGCCGATTAAAGTAATGATCGAGGCTGATTATCAAACTGTTTTAGAAGAACTTAATAAACATGAAGAAATTAAAGATATGTTCTTCAACAAATTTAAAAGTAGTTTTGATGGTTTAAAAGATAGATTGAACCGTGTAAATAATTTCTATGAAGCAATTGCAATGCAAACAGAAAGCGATCGATTGAAAGTAAGATGTATTGATGACATTGCAAATGAAGTTGAAAGACGTAAACCACCTGTCACACCACCACCTACAGTACCTACTGGTACTGGCGGCGCGACTGTTATTGATCCGATAGTTGAATATAAAGCTAAAAAGAAAACAATTAGTAAAAATACAATTCTTCGTGGAACAAAAACAATTGAAAATGAAGAAGATATTGAAGCAGTACTAGATGAAATTCGAAAACAATTACAAAAAGAATTAGAAGACGCTTCAGTTATTAAGTTAGTTTAAAGTAATGAAAAGGGAGGTATTATCCTCCCTTTCTATAAGTGAAATGGAGGAATACATAATGAATAAAACTGCAATCAAAAACTTTGCAGTATCAGCTCGTACGAAATTAATTGACGCTGTAAGGCAAAAGGCGTATGAACTTGGTATTACAGAAAATGAAATTAAAGAACCAGAAACATATGAAGAGGGTTTTCGAATTAATAATAAATTCTTTAAAAGTTATGAATTAGAACAACGCAAAAAACTAATTCAGAAAATCGAAGAAAAAGACTATAAACAAGTAATTGAAGAAGTTTCTTACACGTGGTTTAACCGTTTTATTGCTATTCGTTTCATGGAAGTAAATGAATTTTTACCAACAGGTGTACGAGTTCTTTCCTCAACACAAGAGGGGAAAAACGAACCAGATGTTATTGGTGAAGTAACGAATATCGCTGAAGATTTAGATTTAAACTTAGATATTGTGTATCGATTACAAGATGAAAACAAAAATGAAGATTTATTTAAATATATTTTAATTAAACAATGTAACAAGCTCGGTGAAATTATGCCGAAGATGTTTGAAATGATTCAAGATTATACGGAATTATTACTACCAGATAATTTACTTGGGGAAGGATCAGTTGTACGTGATTTAGTTTCTATGATTGAAGAAGCTGATTGGAAAGAACAAGTAGAGATTATTGGATGGTTATATCAATACTATATTTCTGAGAAGAAAGATGAAGTATTTGCTGATTTGAAGAAAAATAAAAAAATTACAAAAGAAAACATTCCAGCAGCAACACAACTCTTTACACCAAAGTGGATTGTAAAGTACATGGTGGAAAACTCATTAGGGCGCTTATGGCTCGAATCACACCCGAATGAAGAGTTACAACAGCAATGGAAATATTACTTAGAAGAAGCAGAACAAGAAGTTGATGTACAAGAACAACTAGAAAAGCTGAAAAATAAAGAATTAAGTCCAGAAGATATTACAGTATTAGATCCATGTATGGGATCGGGCCATATACTTGTCTATGCATTTGATGTACTATATAGCATTTACCAACATGCAGGCTATTCCGAACGAGAAATTTCGCAATTAATCTTGGAGAAAAATTTATACGGACTTGATATTGATGATCGTGCAGCTCAACTTGCTTACTTCGCGTTAATGATGAAGGCGCGTAGTTATAACCGTCGTATTTTCCGTAGACCACTTGAATTAAATGTATGTTCTATCCAAGAAAGTAATGGAATTTCACGAGAGGCGATTACTTATTTTGTGGGAGATTCTTTGGATAGGGATGAAGTTGAATATTTGGTTGATATTTTTAGGGATGCGAAGGAGTACGGTTCAATCCTTAGTATCGATAAAGTGGATTTTAAAAAGTTAGAATCAAGAGTGAATGAAATTCAAGAGAATGAAGATGTTGAAAATATTTTTCACCATCAATATAGAGAAGTTTTACTTGAGAAAATACCATCATTAATTAAGCAAGCAAAAATTTTTAGTAGGAAATATGAGGTGTTTGTTACAAATCCTCCGTATATGTCCAATAGAAATATGAGCCCAAAATTGAAAGAGTATATTAATAAAAAATTTGCGAAATCGAAACAAGATATTTTTGCTGTTTTTATAGAACAAGGGAGCTCTATTTGTAAGGAAAATGGATACATAGGTATGATAACTCAGCATGTTTGGATGTTTTTATCTAGTTTTGAAAAACTAAGAAAAGATATATTAAAAGAAGAGACTATTGTTAATTTAGTTCACTTGGGTTCAAAAGCTTTTGAGGAGTTGGGAGGAGAAGTTGTTCAAACCGCCTCATTTGTTTTCCTTAATAAGATAATAAATGATTATCAAGGGAGATATATTAAGATGAATGAAATTAAGACTGTTAAAGAAAAAGAAGAAAATTTAAAAAATGATAGGCTGCATTTTATATTTAATCAGAGGTTTTTTAATCAAATCTCAGGTGCACCGTTAGCATATTGGGTAAGTGACAGGGTTATTAATATATATGAAAAAGGATATGCGCTTAACCAAATAGCAGAGCCAAAAACAGGTATACAAACAGGAGATAATAACGAATTTTTAAGAGTATGGTCAGAAGTTTCATATAATAAAATTGGTTTTCAACACAAAACTAGCGAAGATATAAAAAAATATAATTATAAATGGTTTCCTTACAATAAAGGTGGAGGATTTAGGAAATGGTATGGTAATAACGAACATATTATAAATATGGAGAATGATGGCTATGCTATCAAGAACTATAAAAAATCAAGCAATTTTAGATTGAGAGATAAATCGCTATATTTTAGAGAGGCAATTACTTGGTCATTTATTGGTAGTTCTCAGTTAAGTGTTCGATATTCACCTGAAGGTTTTCTTTTTGATGTAGGTGGATCTTCAGTTTTTCCAGAAAATAAACATTTATATTATTTATTAGGTATCTTGTCTTCTAAATTTGCAACAAAACTATTAGAAGTACAAAATCCTACTTTGAATTTTCAAGTTGAAAATATAGCTAAATTCCCGATTTTTGTAAATGATGAACAAATAGAAAAAATAAATCAACTTGTTCAATCTAATATAAACATAAGTAAATTAGATTGGGATGCTTTTGAAAACTCATGGGATTTTAATAGACATCCATTATTAACGTATCAAGGGAATTATGAGACTATTCAAGAAGCGTTCGTTAATTTTCAGAAAAAAACAGACGAACAATTTTATAAACAAAAAGAAAATGAGGAGAAGCTCAATAGTATTTTTATTGAAATATATGGGTTGCAAGAAGAAGTTAAGCCGGAAATAAATGAAGATGACGTAACTATTCGTCGAGCGAATTTAGAACGTGAGATTAAATCCTTTATTTCTTATGCGGTAGGTTGTATGTTAGGTCGATATTCATTAGATCAAGGCGGGTTAGTATGTGCTAGTGGGGATTTTAATGAAAATCAATATTCTACATTTAATGCGCATATTGACAATATCATTCCTATTACAGATGATGAATATTTTGAAAATGATATTATGAGTCGTTTTATAGAGTTTTTATGTGTAACATTTGGAAAAGATTATTTGGAAGAAAATTTAGAATTTATCGCTAAGGTATTAGTTAAAAAGAACACTGAAACATCTCGTCAATGTATTCGTAGGTATTTCCTTAAAGAATTCTATAAAGATCACGTGAAAACATATACAGTAAATAAGCAAAAGCGTCCAATTTATTGGTTATTTGATAGCGGTAAAAATGATGGGTTTAAGGCTCTTGTGTATATGCATCGTTATGATGTTGGTACAGTAGCTCAGGTTCGTACTGATTATCTTCATACGTTGCAACGTAAGTATGAAGCGGAAATTGCCCGTTACGATGTATTACTCGAGTCTGATGCTTCAACAAAAGATAAGACGCGTGCAAAAACAGAAAAAGAAAAGTTACAAAAACAACTCCTTGAGTGCCAACAATATGATCAAGTAATTGCTCATATTGCAAACCAAAAGGTTATGCTTGATTTAGATGATGGTGTAAAAGTAAACTATGCAAAGTTCCAAAACGTTGAGCTTCCGCAAGGAGAAGGCAAAAAGCCACTTAAGGCTAATTTATTAGCAAAGATTTAACGTGTTATAATATGTAAAAACTACAATAGATTCAGCGGTAAAGCTGAGTCTATTTCTTACTATTGAGAGTTGGTGAGGTATGAATACAAAAGAAATAAATCGTGTCCTACAAGATACGTTCAATAAAGAGTTAACAGAAGGAAAGAAGCGTCATATTGTCTTTTGGTATGATGAGCCAGGCGAATTTATTGAAGATATTGATGAGCTAAATTTAGAAGGCGTTCGTGTTTGGAAATTAACCCCGCATAATATGTTCGCTACTAAGTTAGAAGTAGAAAAAAACGATGTAAATTCTAACTTTTTAATTTATGCAAATATGGCTAAGCCTTCAGCAAGAGAAGATTGGTTACTTGATGTGTATAAATATAGTCAAGAGTTTGCAACAGATAAAATGACTGTCATGATGCGAGAGTTAGGCATAACAAATGATGCTGCTTTGCGAGATGTATTTAAGAAATATACAAAGTTCTTTAAGAGTAAAGAACGTGAAGCGTTGTTTAAATCGTTTTCAGTTCCTGAATATACAGAAGAACAAATTGATCTTACTGTATTAGCATCTTTATGTAAATGTAGTATTGTGAATTTAGATGAGATAATAAAGGCGTTATTTAGAGAACAACTAAAAGAAACGAATAAGTATTGGGAGAGCATTCAAAAGTTTGGTGATGAAGAGACATTCTGGAGCCTTGTAGAGAAAACATATGGCTATAATTTACAAGATAAGTCAATTGATTCACTCCTTATTTTTTTCTTAGTAACAAATGTTAGTGAAACATTGGGTGGAGATATACCAAAAACATGGCACCCATACATTTCAGCTATGCCAATGAATGCTATTGTATTTATGAATCAATTTATGAATCATAGTGCGGATGAAATGATTTACAATGAGCTCGCACATACGGTGGAAAAACGAGTGAAAGTGACGGAACATCTACAAAGTAAAGAAATAAAAGATTACATAACATCAGATACGTTTAGTTGTTTTGATACAAACGTTATTACTTATATTACAAAACAATTAATGGATGCGATTCATGATTACACGTCATATATAGAAATAATTGCTGCAAGAAGAACTTTACATTGGTTTAGTGTATTCCGTAATGAGTACGAAGCACTATATCAAGCGATTCAGTTATTTCAAAAAATATATGAAATGGGTAATGCAATTTCTGAATCACAGCCATTTGATTTATTTAAAGCATACGAGAGTAAATATTACAATATAGACACAGCATATCGAAAATTTTATGTAGCATTCGATCAGATTGAAGATAAAGATGGTTTTAGGGCTCTTCGAGATAAGGTAGAAAACACATATACAAATGTATATATAAATGATTTAGCAATAAAATGGTCAGAAGCGCTTGAGGGTGAACAAGAAAAATATTGGCCAATTGCAGGTCTAGAGTCACAACATACATTTTATAGATCATTTGTACAACCATTCGTTAATAAAGAAGAAAGAGTGTTTGTAATTATATCAGATGCACTCCGTTATGAAGTTGCAAAAGAGTTATCTAATGTTTTGAATGTGGAACGAAAAGCATCGACTGATATTGTTGCGATGCAAGGTGTTCTTCCTTCATACACGGACTTGGGGATGGCGACATTACTTCCATATAAGTCAATCACTTTTAATGAAAATGCCGAAGTATATGTGAATGACTACAAAGCATCAAGTACAGAAAATAGAGCGACGATTCTTTCAAATCATTATAAAGATTCTACAGCTATTCATTATAAAGATTTAGCAGCAATGAATCGCCAACAATTCCGTGATATCTTCACTGGAAAAAAAGTAAGTTATATTTATCATAATGTCATTGATGCACGAGGAGATCATGCAGCAACAGAACATGAAGTGTTCCATGCGGTGGAACAAACCTTGAAAGATATTCGTTCTTTAGTAAATCAGCTTATTAATACTGTTAGCGCGTCTAATATCGTTATTACGGCAGATCACGGATTTATTTATAATCGAGATATATTGCAAGCTAGTGATAAAGTAAAAAAAGATTTTGTAAATACGGATATTGAAAAGCGACGATTTATCATTTCTAGTGAATCTAATTCTATAGAAGGTACAATGAATTTTTCAATGGACTATGTGCTAGGTGAAGGTTCTGGAAAGTATGTGAAAGTGCCACGAGGGACGAATCGTTTCGCTGTTCAAGGTACAGGAGCAAACTATGTACACGGTGGTGCAATGCTACAAGAAGTAGTAGTGCCAGTAATTAAGTTTAAAAACGATCGTAGTAAGTCTAGTAAGAATGATGTGAAAAAAGTTGAAGTAAAATTAACAAGTTTAACAAGAAAGATTACAAACAGTATTACATACTTAGAATTCTTCCAAACAGAAAAAATAGAAGATAAGAAGACGCCATTACGCTTAAAGGTGTATTTTGCAGATGAAGAAGGTAATCGAATTTCTAATGAAAATATTATCATTGCAGATAGTCAGTCTTCTAAACCAGAGGATCGTACGTTTAGAGAAAAGTTTGTGCTAAAAAGCATGACTTATGATAAAACGAAGAAATATTATTTAGTGTTAGAGGATGAGGAAGAGGCTGTTGAAAATATTTATGAGAAAGTAGTGTTTACGATTGATATAGCCATTACAAATGATTTTGGCTTTTAGAAGAAATGTGGGGTTGAGTCGAGATGGAGGATTTAAATATAAAGTTAAACGCACATTTTGCAGGAAAAGTAGTACGCAAAGACTTAACAAAGAAAATTAAAGAAGGTGCGAATGTACCTGTATATGTACTTGAGTACTTACTTGGTATGTATTGTGCAACGGACGATGAAAAGAGTATGAATGATGGCGTACAAATGGTCAAAAAGATTTTATCGGATAATTTCGTACGTCCAGATGAAGCAGAGAAAGTAAAGTCGAAAGTTAAGGAGCTTGGCAAGTATACTGTCATTGATAAAATTGGCGTAAAATTAAATGATAAAAAAGACATATATGAAGCTGAGTTTTCTAATCTTGGATTAAATGGGGTTCCGATTTCTTCACATTATGTAAAAGAATTTGATAAGCTCCTTGCAGGTGGTATATGGTGTATTGTGAAAATGGAATATTATTTCGATGAAGAATCAAAAGGTACAAGCGCATTTAGCATTGAGAGCGTTACACCAATTCAAATGCCTAATATGGATTTAGAAGAGATGTTTGAACAAAGAAGACAATTTTCAAAAGAAGAATGGATTGATGTACTTATTCGTTCAACTGGTATGGAACCAACTCAATTAGAGGACACAGTAAAGTGGCATTTACTTGAAAGAATGGTACCACTCGTAGAGAATAATTACAATTTATGTGAGCTTGGACCGAGGGGGACAGGGAAATCACATATCTATAAAGAGATTTCCCCTAATTCGATTCTAGTATCAGGTGGCCAAACAACGGTTGCGAATTTATTTTACAATATGTCGACTAGAAAAATAGGCTTAGTTGGTATGTGGGATACAGTAGCATTTGATGAAGTTGCAGGAATTACGTTTAAAGATAAAGATGGCATCCAAATTATGAAAGATTATATGGCTTCAGGTTCCTTTGCCCGAGGCCGCGAAGAAAAAAATGCTAGCGCATCTATGGTTTTTGTAGGAAATATTAATCAAAGTGTAGATGTATTATTGAAAACTTCACACTTGTTTGATCCGTTCCCAGAAGCAATGGCATATGATTCTGCATTCTTCGACCGAATGCATTACTATTTACCGGGATGGGAAATTCCGAAAATGAGGCCTGAATTCTTCACAAATGAATATGGTTTCATTACAGATTATTTGGCAGAATTTTTACGAGAAATGCGAAAACGCTCTTTCTCAGATGCGATTGATAGATATTTCAGATTAGGAAATAATTTGAATCAACGTGATGTAATCGCAGTGCGTAAAACTGTTTCGGGTTTGATTAAGTTGTTATATCCGAACGGTGAATATATAAAAGAAGATGTGGAAGAAGTACTACGTTACGCTCTAATAGGACGCAGACGTGTGAAGGAACAATTAAAGAAAATTGGCGGTATGGAGTTTTATGATGTCAACTTTTCTTATATTGATAATGAATCAATGAATGAAGAATTTGTATCGGTTCCAGAACAAGGTGGAGGAACTTTAATTCCAGAGGGGATGAACAAACCTGGGCATATTTATACAGTTGCTCGTGGAAAGACTGGAATGATTGGTACTTATAAATTAGAAACTGAAGTTGTGAGTGGTAATGGTAAGTTTGAAAAAACAGGATTAAATTCAGATCGAGATGCTAAAGAAAGTATAGATACCGCCTTTAGATTCTTTAAAGCAAATAATAAAAATATAAGTGGTACTATTAGTACAACAACAAAAGACTACTTAATGCATATTCAAGATATTCACGGAGTTGGATTAACTGGTGAGTTATCGCTTGCAGCATTTATCGCATTATGTTCAGGTGCATTAAATAAACCGGTACAAAGTCAAATGGTAGTATTAGGGTCTATTAGTATAAGTGGAACGATTAATAAAGTAGAAGAATTAGCCAATGTATTACAGGTTTGTTTTGATTCAGGGGCGAAAAAAATACTTTTACCGATGGCATCGGCTGTAGACATACCAACTGTACCACCTGAACTGTTTGCTAAGTTTCAAATAGCTTTTTATCAAAGTGCGGAAGATGCGGTATTTAAAGCTTTAGGAGTCGAATAACCCCAAAGACAAATGGTAATAATGAAATGAATTCTTATTTCGTAAATAAATAGTTACATTAAATATTATGGAAGTGCTGAAATAATGATTATCACCAAAGACTCAGTATGCATTTTATTCCTTTTGAGCTTTTTACCATGTCTACTGGGCTTTCGGGAAGGAAATTGGGGAACAAATGCTGTCATTCCATTAAATAATGAGTGAGGACGAATGAAATGATAGGACGTATAAATAAATTCGACAACTAACTTATTGACTTGAGAAAGAAAAATGATTTTTTCTCTATGTATTTAGGGCTTCGTTCCCCAAGTTTAATTTTCTTTGAATACTGGAAGTTGTACACCCTTCTTTAACCATCAATTTAAAACATTGTTTTTTATTTCATCATACTGTTTTTTCATCTGACATACTTCTTAATTAGAATAATTTATCCCTATACTGTGTACCTGTTTTACTGTACCACTTCACACTGAGTGCTGAAAAGAAGTGTGGTAATATTCAAGATATTATTTTAATAGGACAGATGAATTTATCTAGTGAATTTTTATGAAAGAAAACATTGAAAGTATGTTCAATGTTTTCTATAATAGAATCAAGAAAATTTTTCCTTTTTAATCTTTCCTAAATAACCACAAACCTTTCGGGTTTACGATTCATTACAAGGAAGTGTATAAAACATATACGCTAATTTGTAATACGAATGTATTCCTGGGAGGCTTTTTTGCGTTGTAGGAATAGGACAAGTATTGAGCTAACAAGGATGTGATAGGATGTCTTAACTTTTTAAGAAATGTAATAAGAAAGTAAGAATTTTGAATTTCAAAATACAAAAGAAGGTGAAAAAAGATGAGAGGATCGGTCTCGTCTTTTTTATTTTGAAAGGAGAAGGAAATGGGTAAGAAAATTATGGTTCAATCTGTAAAGTTGGTAAAAGATAGTAATCGTATTTACGATATTGAGAAAAAGAAAATCACTTGTCCAGCGGATGCTGTACGCTTTGCACAGATTATATTTGATATAGAATCAAGACCAAATGAAATTTTTGGTGTATTTAACTTAAATACAAAGAATGAAATTATTGGTTGTAGCATTGTGTTCGAAGGAACTGTTGATTCATCGTTAGTCCATCCAAGGGAAACCTTCCGCACAGCAATATTAAACAATGCATCTTCAATAGTATGTTTCCATAACCACCCTTCAGGCCATAGTATGGAATCTCAAGAAGATGTTGAAGTAACTAAGCGATTAAAAGAATGTGGAATTATTATTGGTATCCCTCTTCTAGATCATGTCATCATTGGAGATAATAGTTATGTAAGTTTATTGAAAAAGGTGATTATCTAAAACAAAGCAATAAGCCAACTATTTTTAAGGTTGTATGGAGGAATAGGAAGATTCTAAAGCGTTTATTCGCATGGATCTTCTTATTCTTTTTTATTTGTAAGGGTGATTTATAAATGTATTCATAATATGTGATTCGTGGAAATGGATAGATTCAAAGGTCAGAAATATAGGATAAGAAAAAAGGATCTATGCCTAATAAACTAACAAGATAGCTCAAACCTAAAGCGAGCAAAATTAGCTTAAAGGCTTTTGATATGAAGGAAAAAGAAGCAGTAAGCTGCTCTTGTGATAAAAAAATAGTAAAAGAAAATCCAATAGCATTCAACGAGCAAACTTTGGAGTTAGTAAACCATTTGTGGCTGAAGGGATTAATGCGGGGATTGAAGATTTGAATGCACCTAAGGTGAACGTAAACGTTTAGAACAAGTATTAGCTAAATATCGAAAAGAAGCTTTAGTCAAAAGGAAGTAGATTATATTATGCGAGAGAAATTTAATTATGGGTGGAGTATCCAATAGATTAATGATTTTCGAGAGGCGTGGAAATTTGGCATTTCTGTAGGGAACATTTTGAAAATATTTAAACGGAAACCCCAGTAAGCGATTTTATTAGTCTATGAACAAGCTGAAAAACAAAAAGTAAGGGTTTGGTGTGATTATAATGCCTGAGCAACTAACAATATTTGATTTAGAAAAGGCTCATATTAAGGGATTTAATTCTATGGTGCATTATACAAATATTTTTGTTTATATACTAAATGAAGCAAAGGAAATTGATGAGCTTCCAATAGCAATAGCACCAGATGAGCGCTTAGAGTTGTTGGAATATGAAAGTATAAACGTGTACAGGATAAGAGATTGGATTGGGTAAGAGCTGAAGAACTGAAGAACTATGTAAATATGCCCGTGATAAAAAAAGAATCAATTCTTAAGCGTTTACATTTATCTATAGAACAATCACTTATGATAGGATATGTTGTAAGGTATGAAAAAAGGGAGATTTATGATGTTTTTATAAGTATTTTAAAGCTTTAATGAATAGAGTAGAAGGTGAATTGTGCATTCTTAGTGATAATTTATAAAATACAGAATTGAGATGACTCCTTTCAAATGAGATATTTCTGTATGGGAAATGCGCCAGTTGTAGGGTTAATTGAGCTTATGGCCGAAAGGGCATATAAGGTACTTAATATAGTTGGAAAACAACTAGGGATTAAACTTGAGGAGATGGTATAAGCCATCTCCTTTACTGTTAGAATGTATCTGGCATAGATGCATTCTAGTAATGAAAAAAGAACAACCTTGGTATTTACCTTGGGGTTCTTTTTAAGTAATCTGTTCAAATAATTTGAATGAAAAATTGATACTCTATGAGCAGACTTGGATGCAAAAAGAAGAAATATTAAAAGACAGTTTAATAAGATGGGCTTTTAATATTTTTTTAGGATATGTCTAAATTCATCATATAAATATCGCGTTGATTGTTCCCCTGAAGCTCCATAACCTCTTGAAGTGATTTGGCCGTTCAACCTTTTTAATGGGGCCAAGAACTCTTTAAAAAATGTATAGCTTAACTTTTTCTCTTCAAGTCCTATTTTATATGCATCATAAAATAATTTCATCATAGCATTATAACCGGTAGTTTTATTTAATATAGAGTTATCATTTCCCCAATCTAGGTTTAAAGTATCCTTAAATGCTCTAAAGTAATTTAATAAAATTTTATAAATTACTTCTTCTTTATCTCTTCTATAAAACTCCCAAAATATATGTACGTTACTATCATATAAACTTTCAGGAAATACATCCTTTAATTGTATATCCGTACCTATATCTGAATTGAATTTTAAAAGGGTATCTCTTATTTCGAAAGCTTCTGTTTTGTTTGGATATATAAATTCTAAAATGGGTTCAACAAAGGCTTTCAAAGTAATAAGACCTTGTCTAGATAGTATGTCTTTTTTGCCAGTAATTTTTATTTTCTCATACCATGGAGACTCTTTATCTAAATTAAAGGCGATGGCGATTTCTCTAACAACCTTTCTAGGTGTTTTAACACTACTGTATACTTCTAAATCATATTTATATGATGGGTCTACTCTTCTTTGCTCTGAATTAATTGTAGTAAATAGTAAAGCTTGTTGTTCTATATCTAAATCTATGAATAAAGTTATAATTAATTCGAAATTTCCAACATAGTTATCTTCAAAACCAGCTAATCTATGTTGTCCATCAATAATAGTAAAGGCGCTATTATCTAATGCTACCGTTAGTGAAGTTTGTTTTATATCAATAATATATTGAGAATCTAAATTTAATATTATGGTATTGGGGAAAGAAGCATCTATGGTTTTTAAATATCTTTTTATTTCTTTAACACGCTCTTTATTCAATTCTCTTTGAATTCCTAAATATTCATTATGTATATTTAGTCTTCTAATATCAGCCTTAGCCATATTATATAATGTATATGCATCTATCTTTCCAATATATAAATTTCCTATTGGTTGATTTAATTCTATAGTTTCAATCGTAATTGATTTATTCATTTTATCCTCCAATGTCTATATTATCTCCTTTAATATTTACATTTGACGTATTTTTACTTTCTATTACTATGCTTCGAGCATTCGTTTCATCCTCTACTTCATCCTTTTTTGAAATAAAGGCTAAAATTAAACTTATAATGAATGTAGCGGCGGCACAATATTTATAAATAGATAATGGTAATCTATTCTTTTGTTCCATTTCAATTTCATATGTGAGTATACCAAAGAAAAGAACGCAGAAAACCAGTCCACATAACATTAATGCTTGTGTAGATTCCCTATTTCGTCTGGTATTGTAAATGAGATTAAAAGCACCTATTATAAAACAAGCATTTGTTGCTAATATAATATTCAACATGCTGCCTGTTAGATGAGGTCCCTTAATAAAAAGAATTAGAAAAATATTAATAATAGGTATTAAATAGGATAAAAGAATCCAGATAAAAGTTTTTTTAAATGCTAAAAGTAATGTTATCAAAGTTTTTTTTATGTTATATTTCTTATTTTTCAAACCTCTACTTGAATTATTATCTGACATTGAATCTCTCCTTAACATTAATATTATGAAGTCTCATTTTTGAAATATACAATTATATCGTTAATTTGATATTGATTATTAAAGTAAATATTAAACTATCTAAAAAAACAGACTAAATAATAAGTCTGCTTATAATTATATAATATATTATTGCTATGCAAAAAACTATTATATCATTGTTGTTTAAATAAATTTCCCATGAAGTATAAATGAAAGATTACGCGTTTTGGTTTGAAAAAATACTGTTATTGTCTACACTGGAAACATGAATAAATAAAGGACCTGTACGAAGATAAAAAAACATCTGAACAAATTTTTTTTTCATACCAAACACATACCATTTCTAGAGTAGTAATATCAATATGTTCAAGTTTAAGAGTTTTTTTGGACCAGAGCCAATGAGAGGAACTACGCAGCATCGAGATAGAAATACCTGTAAATCTTAAAAATTTCCGTTTGTGTACCAAGAAGCAAAATTTATTTATGATAAAATATAGAAAAAGATAATTAAGAAGGGACAAATTACGTGAAACCAACAATTTATGATGTTGCGGAAAAAGCAGGTGTATCAATAGCGACTGTATCTAAGGTAATTAATCAAACAGGGCGTATTAGTGAAAAAACAATAAACAAAGTAAATCAGGTAATGGATGAATTAGATTACCAGCCAAGTAGTGTAGCAGCAGCGCTAACAGGTAAAAAAACATATACGATTGGGGTACTTGTCCCAGATATCTCAAACCCATTTTTTGCAGAAGTAGCAAGAGCTTTTGAAAATAGTGCACGAGAATCGGGGTATACACTCATTTTATGTAGTACAGACCATCAAACAAAACGTGAGCATGAATACATTGATTTATTATTTAAAAAGCAAGTAGATGGCATTATTATTGCAACGGAGCTAAATGATTATAAACTTGTAAAAAAAATCGTGAATCGAGATTTGCCACTAGTACTATTCACTGTAGATCACCCTTCCATCACGACTCATGTTGTGACAACTGATGATATGAGGGGAGGCTATCTAGCTGGAAGTTATCTAACGCAGAAAGGCCATACATCTTTAACGATTATGATGGAGAAGGATAGAAAAAGTAGCTTGGGGAGATTGACTGGTTTCAAACAAGCTCTTACGGATTCAGGAATTTCGTTAGATGACGATGCTATCATTAGTTGCTATTCGACAGTGGAAGATAGTAAACGTGCAAGTAAGGAATTACTTCGTTTGCCTAACAGGCCTACTGCCGTTTTTGCTTGTACAGATTTGATTGCTATATGCCTTATGAATGAAGCAAGAAAACAAGGGCTTTCAATTCCAGAAGATTTATCAATTATCGGATTTGATAATACAATCTATGCTGAGATTGCAGATCCAGGGTTAACAACAATTGAACAGCCAATTAAACAAATGGCAGCCTGTACGTTTGAACAACTGCTAAAAACGATGGAAATGAAGGAACATGCTAAGCAAAAAATTACAATTATTCCTCAGTTAGTAGAGCGATCTTCAGTAAAGGATATTACATGATAGATTTTTTATAAGCCTATTTGAATGTAAAAAAAGAAGGTCATCGTAACTAAGTATAGTTAGGATGACCTTCTTTTATATATAGGATTTATACAGAGAATTGCTCACCGCTTTTCGTATTTAAATCCTGTTCCATCTCATTTTCCTTTGGAATAGTAAGGAAATGAGTTAAAAATGCACCAAAGAAATACAAACCAGCAAAGATCCACATCACGCCGCCAACACCTAAAGGACCGATGAAGGCAGTTACCACTAATGGTCCAACGAATGCTGATAATCCTGAACCTAAATTTAAGACAGACATTGCAGCTCCTTTATTTTCAGGAGATAAAGATGGAACTAAAGCTGTAAGAGGTACATAACCGGCGAGTGTTGCTCCGTAGCAACAGGCAACAAATAATATAGCCCAATAATTATGCCCCACCATTTGAGGTACATAATAGAGTGCAAGAGTTACAATTCCGCAACCGACTCCTCCGAACCATTTAATTGTATTTACCCAACCAAACTTGTCTCCAACAATACCAAAAATAATATTAAACACCATATTTACAAAGAATAGAGTACCCCAAATTTGAAGCCATTCAGTCATCGTAAAATTATATTTCATCATATAAGTAGGCAGGAAAACAACAAATCCAAACTGAGCGGCCGAATTTATAATTTTTACAATACCGCCTATACCAACCTTAGGATTTTCAAATGCGATGGTAATGCCTTTTAGTAACTCACTTGATTTGTTAGCGCTTACGGTTTGTGCTTTAAATCTGTCCTTATTTACAACAATTGAGAACAATCCCCCGATGACAACAAAAATTAAAGCGCTCCATAATGTAGCGATTTCTCCGATTTTAGGAACCATATAGCTAGAATAAAAGGCTCCTATAACACTAAGCCCTAGCTGGAATACGAACCAGAACCAGCCAACTGCTCTTGAAAGCATTTGCTGAGGAGTACTGTAAGATACCCAAACTAGAAAAGAATAAGCAAATAAAGGATAACCGAACCCTCGTAGGGCATAACAAATTAAGATTACGGGATAATTCATATGTTGAATTCCTATACCTATGAACCCGATTGAACCTAAAATGAATGATACTAAACCAAACGTCATGACTTTTCTTGGTCCCCACATTTGTACAAATACCCCTGAAAACCAAGAAGAAGCAGATACAGTAATACCGTAAATAGTAAACAAAAATGCAGCATGTTCTAGCGTTAATCCTTTTTCAACGAGATAAGGGGATAACCATCCTTGCTCTAAACCGTCCCCAATCATAAAAACAATAATCCCTATGTATCCCCAAGTTAAATTAGAAGGGATCCCAATCCTGTCCATAAATGTTTTGTTTGAACTAATAGCGTTCATTCTCCCACCACCGATAAGTTATTTTTGGTTAAGCGCTTAATTCTTTTTGATAAAAAAAGTATACGCTTACATTGCGAGGTCGTCAATTTAATTTTTTGACAATTTACAACTTTCTTTTATAGAGGCATTCTATTTACTTATTGGACAATAAGATAATAGTGAGTATGAAAAGAAAGAAATACCTTATAGATGGGGGTTACTATTTAAAAGGCTTGGTTTTCTTTGTTATATCAGTATTTTAAAAGAATATATTTATAGCTTTTTAGATTATTTATTTCTAATTATTATTCTTTATTTTTATGTAATACGTATATTGAGGGAATGCAAAATTCGAATGAAAAGAGGAGTATTCAAAAAAATAAAAATGTTTTCAATTTAGAATCAAGTGTGTATAATGAAGAAAAATAGGGAAAGCGCTTAACTAATTTAATATGCTAAACCCTATAGACTTTCATTTCGTTTCTTAAATTTTAATATAGAGGGAGAAATCATATGAACGTTTTAACAATTGGGATTATTGGTGCTGGACGAATTGGGAAACTACATGTTGATAACTTGCAGCTTATGCCACAAGTGAAAATTAAAGCGGTTTCAGATGTAGTAATTAGTCATCTAGAAAAGTGGGCTCAAGATAAAGGGATTTCCACTCTGACTACAAACTATCAGGATTTATTAACTGATCCAGAAATTGATGCTGTTTTTATATGTTCACCAACAAATACACATGCGCAAATTATTAAAGAAGCGGCTCTTGCGAAAAAACATATTTTCTGTGAAAAGCCTGTTAGTTTCTCAGTAGAAGAAACATTAGATGCATTAGAAGTAGTAAAAG
>Ga0209025_1001202_pt1 | contig 36375 bp, 37 predicted proteins | sample AraplaMF_Col_mLB_FD_184256 | JGI IMG/M metagenome (GOLD analysis project Ga0209025, IMG submission 184256) | Arabidopsis root microbial communities from the University of North Carolina, USA - plate scrape MF_Col_mLB (SPAdes) (version 2) | ecosystem: Host-associated > Plants > Roots > Endosphere... | reverse complement strand
CACAACGAGGCGAGCAAACCGGTACCGAAACAGTTCCGACGTACCCCGCCATCCGATCGAACCGTCCGTTCCACCATCGCGTCGGCAAAACGAGGTCGCCGAGCGCGGCGATAATAGTCCGTCCCCAAAAGCCTTCAAATCTGTCGGGGGGGTCGTCAAGTCATCCGCATTCCTCTCGTCTCGTCTGGCATCTCTTGAACGTCCGAAAGCCCTTAGGTTACCTCCTTCTCGAAAAGACGCGAGGCGATGGAACTGTGATTGCCTGCAGATGTTTGGCATCCGCTCAACAATAATGGACAAACAATAATGGAGAAGACGATGACGAATGACGTAAGCCGACCAACGCCGCCCTATCCCGAGCAGCAGCAAAGCCCGCCGGGCAAGACGAGGGCCATGGACCCCGTTCCCGACCATGGCGAACAATCCTACAAAGGCGATGGCAAACTGAACGGCAAGGTGGCACTGATCACAGGTGCCGATTCAGGAATAGGCAAGGCTGTCGCGATCGCTTTTGCCCGCGAGGGCGCCGATATTCTCGTCTCCTATCTGGACGTTGAGGAGGAGGACGCGAAAGACACGGCAGAATGGGTTGAAAAGGCCGGTCGCAAGGCGGTCCTGGTCCCCGGCGACATTAAGTCCGAAGATCATTGCCGTTCCCTGGTTCAGCGCGCTGTCGAGGAACTCGGAGGCATCGACATTCTCGTCAACAATGCCGCATTTCAACGCACATATGCTGATATTGGTGACATCACCGCGGAGGAGTGGGACGAGACGTTTCGCACCAATATCTACGCCCCATTCTTCCTTTCCAAGGCTGCCGCTCAACACATGAAGGCCGGAAGTGCGATCATCAACACGACCTCGATCCAGTCGCGTCAACCCTCACCGCAGCTTTTGGCCTATGCGTCGACCAAGGGGGCAGTCCTGAACTTCACGGCTGGACTTGCCGAGATGCTTGCCGACAAGGGGATCCGTGTCAACGCGGTGGCGCCCGGCCCGATCTGGACCCCGCTCATTCCCTCGACAATGCCAGCCGAAAAGGCTGCCAAGTTCGGCGAACAGACCCTGATCGGCCGCGCCGGGCAGCCAGCGGAATTGGCTGGCGCCTATGTACTGCTGGCCTCCGACCTCGGCAGCTACATGACCGGCGCCGTCATCCCCGTGACGGGCGGCGAGGTGATGATCTAAATGGCAAAACCACTGACAGCGTCGGCTCAAGACGCTGTCAGCCCAAAGCCGCGCCGACGATAGGTCTCCTTCAGGAGCAGGCCCAACGCGAGCCACACAAGCCGAGCTCATACCAATCGGTCCTCCGTCGCGCTTCGACGCGATCAGGACGAATGTCTTCGAACAATCGGGCGGAAAGCAAACGTTGATCCATGCGGCGATGCGCCAAAGTGAACGGGCTGCCGCCTAATGCAACGACAGAAGCTTTTCGAAGAAAGACAAACGTTCGGCGCCCGTCTGCGTTGCTCGCTCGAACACCACACGGTCGTCGTGTCGAGTCGATCCGACATTCTTAAGCAAGGTGGTCACCGCCTTCGCAGGCGTTTTCGGGGTCAACGTGACGGCCAATGCCTTGGGGCCGGCCTCCAGTCTCGCCAAACCAAAGCGCGCCGCCGCGATTTGCAGCCTGGTCAGCCGGAGCAAAATTAATACGTCCTCAGGCGGATCGCCGAACCGGTCTTCGAATTCCTCTTCGAGATCGTCCACCTGCTCGATGGAGGCCGCTTGCAGTAGGCGCACATGGAAATTGAACCGCACCGCCGGATCCGACACGTAGTCGCGCGGGATGGAGCCGGAAACCCCGAGGTTGACGATCGAGTGCCGGTGATCCAACGCTTTTTGGCCATGCAGCCCCAACAGCGCTTGCTCGAGGAGCCGTTGGTAAAGCCCGATGCCGATCGCCTTGATGTGCCCGCTCTGCTCCTCGCCGGCAACGTCACCTCCGCCGCGAAGGTCGAGATCTCGCATGCTGATGGAAAGCCCGGATCCGAGGCGATCGTTCTCGACAAGGGTAGATAGTCTCAACCGCGTTTCCTCCGAAACGTCGGCGCCCTCTTCGGTCACAAGGTAGGCAAAACCCTGCGCTCTCGCCCGTCCAACCCGGCCGCGCAGCTGGTGGAGCTGCGCAAGCCCAAATTTATCAGCCCGCCAGATAAACACGGTATTGGCTAACGGAACGTCGAGGCCGTTTTCGATGATATTGGTCGCCAGCAGGACGTCCCCGTCGCCCCTGGCAAAGCCAACGATTGCTTCGTCGATGTCTGCGGCCGACATCTTCCCATGCGCGATCCTGATGGCCAGTTCTGGAACGATTGTCGCGAGGATTGCTTCGACTTCCCCGATGTCCTCGATCCTTGGAACGACAACGAAGCTCTGGCCACCTCGGCGAAATTCCCGCATCAGTGCCGTGCGCATCGACGCCTTGTCAAATTGGCCAAGCGACGTTCTGACGGGCCGGCGTTTCGATGGCGGGGTAACCAGGAGATTGACATCCTGGATGCCGATCATGGCCGACTGCAGAGTGCGTGGGATGGGGGTGGCGGACATGGCAAGTGTATGAAGCGCCGGCGCAAGTGCGCTCATCGCCCGCTTTTCTTTCAAGCCAAAACGGTGCTCCTCGTCGACGATGAGCAGGCCAAGGCGGGAGAAGGCCACGTCTTTCGCGAGGATAGCCTGCGTCGCGACAACAATGCTGATCTCGCCACTGACAAGCCCGGCTTTTACCGCCTTAGCGCCGGAAGGCTTGACCAGCCGCGACAGCATCGCGACCGAGACTCCTGTGTCACCAAAGCGGCGTTGGAACGTCGAGAAATGCTGACGAGCCAGGACAGTTGTCGGCGCAATGACCACGACCTGGCCGCCGGCAAGAGCCACGGCCGCAGCTGCGCGTAACGCAATTTCGGTCTTGCCGAAGCCGACATCGCCACAGATCAGCCGGTTCATCACCCGGCCTGAAGACAGGTCCGAAAGCACGGCCCTAATTGCGGCCAGCTGGTCCGGCGTCTCCGAATAGGGAAAGCGGCGGGCAAACCGGCTATATTCCCCGCGTGGCGCAACGAACCTTTTGGCTTTTGCCGCCTGCCGCTCACGGGCAAGCTTCATAAGATGACGGGCGGTCGACCGGATGTCCTTAACGATCCTTGCCTGGGTCTTTCGCCAGGCATCTGTGTGAAGTCGCTCGAGGGTGACGGACCCGGCTTGCGAGCCATATCGCCAGATCTTGCCGAATTCTTCGGTCGACACCAACAGGGAAGCGTCATCCCGGAACTGGAGCCGGGCAGCATCCCTTTCAGACCCTTCGATTGCGACGCGCTCCAGATCAGACAAGATCGAAATACCGTGATCTTCATGAACGACCACGTCGCCGATTTCAATCTCAGGCTCGATCAGCGCAGAGCCGGTTGACGGCAGGGAGGCCAGATCTTCGCTTGCGGGGATAAGGACGAGGTCCCGGTCTTCATCCACGAAACCTTCCTCGACGTCGCTTTCCAACCTGATGAGGCTACCAGCGCGCGCCTTCAGGACCGCATCCCACGCCGTTGCCTCCCCGCAAACGCGCCCTGACGTCTTTTCGACCCGCTGACACAGCGCATCCAGCGAACGGCCGCGCCCCGCTATGACGACCTTTCGTCCCTTTTGCAGGTTAGCAAGAGCGACATCCTCGCGAAACCTTCGAGGGTTTCCGGCCTCATTAGCGGGCGGCAAGGCATCGCCTCCCCTTACGTCAAGCTCGACAGTTGCAAGCGTCGCGATCTGTGCATTCCATTCGGCGCGGTCAAGATAGAGGGAGCGAGGATGTGGACCGTCGTGAGCCCTGAACCTGTCATCTGCCTGGCGCGCGTCATCGACGATGTCGAGATATTCATCAATGCGTGCTTCTGCTCGGGGCGCGAATGCGACGCGACAGTGTCCGAGGACATCGAAGACCGTCGGCATGGTATCGTAGAGTTGCAGGAGGGCGAGCTCCATGCTGCGAGACGGCCTCTCGCCTTTTATCCCGTCATCGGCAGGGATTGCCTCCGATGCCGGACCAAAGACCGTCTCGTCTTGAAGTTCAGTCGTCCTCTGGGTGGCGGGGTCATAGGATTTGAGTTCGACGACCTCGTCGTCCTCGCTCAGAACGATGCGCATCGGCGCTGTCGCTCCCGCGGGAAAAATGTCGATGACCTCATCTCTGATTGCGAGCTCCCCAGGCTCATCGGCCACGCTTTCGGTAGCATACCCCGTGGAACGGACAAACGCTTCGAACATCTGCCTTTCAAGGTGCCTCCCCGTCCTGACTGAAAAACGGCTGTTCCTTATGATTTCCAAGGGTGGGATCCGCTGAAGAACAGCATTGAGCGAGGTGATCAGCAGCCTTGGTGTCCGGCTTGGTTCGCTCCAGACACTCAAGGCGTCCATCCGCCTTCCCATGCAATGGTGAGATGGGGGGACGCGATCATAGGGCAAGCAGTCCCATGGTGGCAACTCGACGACGTCCAGGTCCGGAAACAGGCATCGGATCGAATGTGCGACGCGCTCCGCGGAGAGTTCACTCAAGGCAACGTAGCAGATCGACATGCGCGAACTTTGAAGCAGGGCGGCAAGGCGCGTCGCAATGAAGGCCACCGGCGCCTTGGCCGGCGGAGTTTTCTCGTCCGCAAACGGGAGTGGTGGCGGATCTGTGGCTTCGTATTCGGTGATGCGCAATGAAAATCTCGCTCTGACTGTTCCGTTGCAAGAACAACGGATGCGGGTTGTTGTTCCGCGGTCTGCATCGTCAAATCGCGTCGCTTCAAGGCTTGCCCGTCGCGCCTGCGGATTTCGTATCGCGTGGAAGCTGCCATTCGCCGCCTGGTCAATCGAACGTGCCGGGCATCGCGCCCGCCCGGCATTCCTCTGGCCGTTTTTTCGAACGCGGAACTATGCATGCGCGCCGTTGTTAGGCGCCAGACGAGAAAGTCGGGCGAATGATGGGCATTGACGAGACTTCCAGCACCGCAGCGTTTGTCCCGGGCAACAGGCAGAGGGGCTATCGCTTGGCTTCGAGCGATGGCGGACGACTGCGCAATAGGGAGCGCGTCCCCGGCGAAACTGTGATTAGATGCGAAAGGACGGGCAATTGTGGCCGACCTGGAAGAGCCAAAAGGCACTGTCCACCACGTTTTCACCAGGCGTCGGGGTCCAGAACGCGTTTCCATCAAGGGATTGTCCCATACGGAGAGATGCTTTCGATGGCGCTAGCGGGAGGTGGAACAACAACACCGCCGAGCAACACTGCCGGCGCGAAGCGTTGCTGTTCACTGAATAACAGACGAACAGTCATTTGGCTCAGGCTTTTCGGTCGCTGAGCAATTTTGAGTGCAAATCGGTGCATCATGTCTGCTGAAGTCATTACCCAAGTCCGGTTCCGCCCCAGCATCTTCCTGGCGCTCGGCGTCGGGCTTGTGGTCTTGGCCGCCTCGCTTCTCGTGTTCTTCTGGATAACGTCCGCAGCCCCTCGTTTTTCCAAGGATGACAAAAACCTGCAGAGCGGTGATGCGGTCCGCGGACGCCTCGTATTCCTTGGCGCCTATTGCTCTTCCTGCCACGCCGAACCTGGACAACAAGATCCGTTGAAACTTGGCGGCGGACTGGCGCTCGCATCGCCTTTTGGCATTTTCCGGGTGCCCAATATTTCTCCGGATCCGGTTGACGGAATAGGCGCTTGGTCTGTGGCGGACCTTGCCAATGCCCTCATCGCCGGTGTCTCACCCGAAGAAAAACACTATTACCCGGCCTTTCCCTTTACCAGCTACACCAAGATGAGCCTCAACGACGTGCGAGACCTCTATGCCTATCTGCGCACGCTGCCCTCCGTCTCGGGCAAACCGCCTCCCCACGACTTGCCGCTGCTTTTTCGTTACCGCCGTTTCATCGGGATCTGGAAGCTGCTGTTCTTCACCGAAGGCAAGGCGCCAGATGTAACAAGCGAAGAAAGAGGCGCCTATCTCGTCGAAACCCTGGGACATTGCGCCGAGTGCCATTCCAGCCGCAACCTTCTCGGTGCGATCAAACCCGACACCCGCTTCGCGGGGGGAACCGACCCAGAGGGGTCGGGTTTCGTTCCAAACATCACGCCCCGTCGCATCGGCGACTGGACTGAGGACAATATCGAAGAAATGCTGCGCACCGGTCAAACGCCTGATCACGGCAGGGTAGGCTCTTCCATGGCAGATGTTGTCCTCAACACCGCGCAACTGCCGCAAAGTGATCGGGAAGCGATCGCCCGCTATGTAAAGCTGCTGCCTGCGCGGCCGACAGCGTCCCCCTGACTTATTGGGAATAAAGATAGGCAACCAGATCCCTGGCTTGACGCTCGGAGATCCCTGTAACCGGCATTGCAGTGCGAGGCGAAAACGTCGGTGGAGATACAATCCAGCTTGCCAGATTTTCCGGTGTGTTGTTGAGGACACCGGCGACATAGACACGCTGGCGCATATCGGTCAACGCACTGCCGACCTTGCCGTCGGCACCGGGAACGCCCGGAATTGTATGGCAGCCAGCGCATCCGAACTTACGGAAGAGCGATGGCGCCATGGCGGGGTTTCCGCCTGTCATCGCAATCGCGACCGCCTCGCGTTGCTGTCTGTCCTTTTCTGCGGCAGTCAAAAGACCGACGACTGCTGCGCATGACAGGATTGCCAAACTAAACAAGCAAAGTTTAGTCGATGCGCTGTCCATGGGGGCCTCCCCGGCTCGATGCCGATATCCACGCCGCAAGCATTGCCAGGGCTGCGCCGGCATAGATGATGCCGCCTGGCACCCACATCACCAGGCCCGCCAGTTGCTGATCCTCCAGTGGCGTCATCCCCCACTGCGGCGCGGCCTTCGTCTGCGACATATAGAGAACACGCGGCGCGAGCGAAATCAGCGCCCCCAGGATGCTTGTATGCATCATCGTCACGAAAAGATGCCAAGCGCCGGCGCCCCTTCCCATCTTATTGAATATCGCCCACCAAAAAATGATCGCTGTCACCAAAAAGCTTAGATGCTGCAGCCGGTGCAATAAAATGGTGGTTACTGTCGCATCGAACAGGGCCGGCACGTGCCAGAGCCAGATGGCCAACGCGTGAAGCGCCGTCGCGACAAAGCCGCGGGTCAGGAAATCCCAGGCGTTGTTGGTCGCCGGCGCCTTGATCAGCTTGACCAGCACGTGCCGGGCAGGCCGCGGCAGGCCCCAGAAAAGTATCCCGATCGGACGCGCCAGGACGAGCAGCGGGGCCGCAGCGGCCATCATAAGTTCATGCTCGACCATATGGAAGGTGAAGAGGTGCTCGCCGAGGAAATGCAGCGGAGAGACAAGCGCAATGACCAGAATGAGGCAGCCGCTCCAATACGCTGCCGCTGATATCAGAAGGCGTCGCGCGTCTCTTGATCGCTTCCAGAGCCTCAGAAAACCCACCCCATAGAGAGCGCACGCCAACGCGATCGGCGTTACAATCCAGGGATCGAACGTCCATTGCTGAAGTCCGGCATGCTCGTCCCCGCCGTGAGCGATGGCCGCTTGAGTCCATGACAGCAGAACAAGGAAGGAGATCAACGCTCGCATGCGTTCAGCAGCAGGGTCGCCGCCCCCTGTAACAAGAGCGCGAAGACGAAAGCGCAACCCACCGCTGCACCGAGCCCGGCCACCAACTTGCCACCACGTGACCCCGATGCGCTCCGGGTCCAGCAGGAAACAATCGTTCCGCCAGCCGCAAGCAGCAAAGCCCCAAAGCAGGCTACCATCGTCGTGACCAGACCCGACACGCAGTCGATATGAGGCAGGATTTGCCCGAGCTGGACGTTGAAAGCCCACACGACCGGCGGCACCACCCACCCGCAACATTGTGCAATGGCCCGGCGTTTCATAGGCGTGGAACCCAGTAGAGGCAGGCATACAAAGGCAGCCAGGTGAGTACGACGAAGTTCCAGTACAGACAGTTGTCCTGGACATCGCCGAAACGCCTCGTGTTATCGGCATGCCGCGAAAACATCAGGGCGGTCAGCACCAGTGTGTCCACGATATCCGTGAGGATATGGGTCGTGTGAAGGCCGAGGATTGTCCAGGTGATCGATCCATAGGCGCTATCGTCCCAAAAGACATGCAGCGCCGGGAATTCGAAGCCGCGAAAAACGAGGGGGATGACCCCCATGAACGACATGACGATGAGCCCAAACCGAACGCGCTGCAGGTTTTCTTGCCGCGCCCAGCGCGACACCAGGAGGTTTGGTATCACGCTGACGACCAAGAGCCCGGTCAGGATCGTACCCGGCCAAAGATCGGGGGGTGGTGCATCGATTGGCCACATGGGCGCCAGGCTCATCAGGTAAAGGTAGACAGCAACCGCTAGGCTGAACCCCGAGCCCTCGATCAGCATAAAGGCACAGGTGCCCCACCATGTCGGGCTGGCGGTGCCGGTGGCATGCATCGGCAGGTGCGAAACATCAAGAACGACATGTCGGCTCATGAATCATCCTCCGGTGTGCCTTTCGGCCAAAACCACCCGATCAATGTGACTGCAATGGGCATCGACCCCCAGATGACGGCCCAGGGCGAGAACATCGACCAGACGAGCATGACCGAGGTGGCTAATGCCGCCCAGAACGGCCAGACCGAATTGCGTGCCGAGGATTCACGTGCCTGCGGCAATGCCTCAACAACGCTCGTCACCAAAAGTTCGCGGCGATCGACCCGCAAACCGGAAGCCACCGCAAGCGCGCCGGGCGTCGACCAGAGCGGGTTGCGGTCACCGACGACCGGTATAAAACAGAAATTCGGCGACGGTGGCGGCGAACTTGTCGCCCATTCGAGCGTCGGGGCATTCCAAGGATTGTCTCCTGCCGGCTGGCCGGAGCGCCAACTCCGCAACGCGTCGATGAAGAAGATCAGGAACCCTGCGGCAAGAACGATCGAACTTACGCTCACAAACAAATTAAGCCCGCTCCAGGGCAGCTCGGGTTGATAGGTGTAGATGCGTCGCGGCATTCCCTGCAGGCCAAGAATATGCATGGGAAAGAAGGTCAGGTGGAAACCGGCAAAGATCAGCCAGAATGCCCACCGCCCGAGCACCTCGCTCATCATCCGCCCGGTCATCTTCGGAAACCAGTAGTATACTGCCGCGAGCAACGGGAAGACGGCGCCCCCCACAAGCACGTAATGAAAATGCGCCACCACGAAATAGGTATCGTGCACCTGCGTGTCGAACGGTACCGAGGCGACCATCACACCGGTCATGCCGCCGATCACGAAGGTGACGATGAAGCCTATGATGAAAAGCATCGGCACCTTGAAGATGGGGCGCCCTGCCCAGATCGTTGCCAGCCAGCAGAAGATCTGGATGCCGGCGGGCAGCGCGATCGCCATGCTGGAAGCTGTAAAGAAACTCTCTCCGAGCCGTGGCAGGCCGACCACAAACATGTGATGGACCCAGAGACCGAACGACAGGATCCCGGTTGCGATCAGCGCCATGACGAGCGGCAGATATCCGAAAACCGGCCGCTGGACGAAGGTCGGCAGGATCGTCGAGACCATTCCGACTGCCGGCAGGAAGATGATATAGACTTCCGGATGCCCAAAGAACCAGAAGAGATGCTGGTATAGCAGCGCGTCACCGCCCTCGGCCGGATTGTAGAAATGCGTGCCGACCAGGCGATCCATGATCAGCGTCGAGCTCGCAAACATGATTGCCGGCATCGCCATGATGACGAGGAAGGCCGTGACCAGCATCGCCCAGACGAAGAGCGGAATGCGGTCAAGAGACATGCCGGGAGCTCGCTGTGTGAATACTGTCACGACGATTTCCACCGCAATGGCCAGTGCCGACAGTTCGGTGAAGGTGATCATCTGAGCCCAGATGTCGGCGCGCTTTCCGGGACCGTATTCAGGCCCTGCCAAAGGGACGTAGGCAAACCAGCCGACATCGGGTGCAGCATCGAGCAGGAACGATAACCAAAGCAATATCCCGCCAGCGAGAAACACCCAGTAGGAGAACGCATTCAGGCGCGGGAACGCGATGTTGCGCGTGCCGATCATCAGCGGCACGAGGTAGACCGCCATCGCCTCCATTACCGGCACGGCAAACAGGAACATCATGTTCGATCCGTGCATCGTAAAGATCTGGTTGTAGCGGTCCGGATCGATGATCCTGGCTTCCGGCTGCGCCAGCTGCAGCCGCATCGCCAGAGCCAAAACGCCGCCGAGCATGAGGAAAACGAAGGCCGTGACGATGTATCGCCGCGCGATGACCTTGTGATCGACCGTAGCAATTGCTCCCCAAAATCCGCGCCGGGTGCCCCAGGTCACGTCCAATGCGTGGACCAGGCCCGCGTCGTCCAGATCCGTGTCCATCACCACCGGCGAGTGCTGTTCGGCCATTATTTCAAACTTTCCATATAGGCTGAGATCTGCCGGAGCTCTTCCGATGAAAGCGGTACAAGCGGCATGTTGTTGCCAGGCTTGAGGGTTTGGGGGTCGGCAATCCAGGCGGCAAGCGAGCCTCGGCTGTTGTCGATAAGGCCGGCGCCGATTGTTTGCCGGCTGCCCACATGGGTCAAATCCGGACCGGAACTGCCGTCGGCCGCCGTTCCGCGGATGGTGTGGCAGGCACTGCATTGCCTGGCCATGAAAACCGCCTTGCCGGCGACGAGTTCAGCATCTTGCGGTTCAAGGGCCGCTGAGCGTTGCGCGGCTTCCCACTTCCGGTAGGTTTGTTCATCCTCCGCAATAACCAAGAACGCCATGTGGCTGTGCTGCAGGCCGCAGAATTCGGCGCATTGTCCCCGGTAAGAGCCAACCCGATCGGCCCTGAAGGTGAGCACATTCTCACGGCCCGGGATGAGGTCCTGCTTGCCCGCCAGGCTAGGCACCCAGAAGGAATGAATGACGTCAATGCTGTCAAGCAGCACGCGGACGTCCTTGCCAACCGGAATGTGGATCTCATTTGCGGTCTGAAACGTTCGCGCCGGATCCTTGTCCTCATAGATGAATTGCCACCACCATTGCTGTGCTCGCACCCTGATCGTCAGATCTGCGTTAGGGACCGGCCCGAGGCCCCGCGTTGTGTAAAAGCTTGCGATCGTCAAACCGGTGATGATGACAATGGTTGCTGCCACCGCGGCGATCACCGCCGTCCTCATCCGTCTTTCAACACCGCTCTCGCCTTGCTTCGGCCTGTCGCGCCGCAGCAAGGCCCACAAAAGCATGGCCATCACCACCAGCCAGACGATGATGCAGACGATGACGATGGCGAGGATCAGGTTTCTGAGGAGAAGCGCCGAATGGCCTTGCGGGTCGAGCGCAGACTGCGCCCCGGCGCAGCCGCTCAAAATAGCGGGCAAGACGAAGAGGACCGGCTTCACGGCGAAGGTCCCTGATCGGGATGAAGCGGGACCGGCCCCTCGTTGAAAAGCAATGCAGCAGGCGCCCGGTTTTCCGCAGGTCGCGTCTGCCGGTCATCGTTACGCGCCGGGGCGTTGACACTGGCCGTATAGGCGCCGATTGCCATGACGTATCCTGATAGCTGCCAGATTTGGTCGATCGTCATCCGGCTTTTGAACGGCGGCATGCCGTGTGGCCTCCCATCCCGGATCGACGCCACGATCGAAACCATCGAGGGACCGTATAGCCACCAGCCATCGAGAAAAGACGGTCCCTTACCGCCCTCCCCCTCGCCATGACACTGCGCGCAGCCAAACCAAGTGTAAAGCCGCTTGCCCTGCGACAGATCGTAAGCCGTCTTCTCATAAGGCCTGGCGAGCGCGAAGTAAACCTGTGGCGGGGTGCCTGCGATCCCGTTCGGCATCAGCCTCAGCCCCTCCATCGCCTGCGCGACCGGCGGATCGGCGCGGTATTGCCGTGGCTCCCGCAGATATGCGATCGCTGCGCTGGACGATCCAGCGATGATCAGCAGACCTATCGTGAGCAGCAGCGAACTTCCACGCGAGACGGTAGCCAAAATGCTCCTCTCCCTAGTTGACTGGCACCGCCGTAGACGGGGCCAGTCGCACCGGCAGCAGCTTGTAGGACGGGGTTTTGGCTTTCGGGCTATGATGGGCGAGCGGAAATAACGGGTTGGTCTCGGGGTAATATGCTGCACAGCAGCCCTCCGAGATGTCATAGTCCAAGATCCTGAACCCGTGGACGGCCCTCCTCGTCTCTGGCTCGATCGCTGTGATCAGATCAACGGCATCGCCGGGCACGAAACCAAGTCTCTCGATATCGTTGCGGTTCATGAACACCACCTGCCTTGTGCCGTCGACGCCGCGAAAGCGATCATTATACCCGTAGATCGTCGTGTTGAACTGATCGTTCGATCGCAGGCTTGCGAGATGAAGTACGCCCGCGTCGCGTGCCTCAGGGGGGAGTTCCGGAAAAAGGCGCTCGGGGGTGAGAAAATTCGCCTTGCCGCTTGCCGTCACCCATTCCCGTTCCCGCGCCGGAAGTGGGCGCGGTATCCCGCCTGGCTGGAAGAGCCGCTTGTTGAAGTCTCGAAAGGTTTCCGGATATGTGGCTTCAATGGCATCGCGGATCAAAGAATAGTCATCGACCCACCGGTCCCAAGGCACCGCGCCAGTGGTGAGCGTCGCCTTGGCGATCCCGGCAACAATCGCCGGTTCGGACAAAAGGTGGCGGCTTGCCGGCCGCGTCTTGCCGCGTGATCCGTGGAAATGCGCCACCGAACTTTCCATCGACACCGCTTGCGGGCCGCTTGCCTGCATGTCGATTTCGATCCGCCCCAGGCACGGAAGCAGATACGCGATCTCCCCGTGAATGACGTGGCTGCGGTTGAGCTTGGTTGCGATCTGCACGGTCAGTCGCAAATTGCGCCAGGCCGCCTCCATGGCCTCGGTCTCTGGCGCCGCGCGCAGAAAATTGCCGCCAAGGCTGATGAATGCCTTGGTGCTGCCATCGATGATCGACTTGCAAGCGTCCACAGTCGTGTGCCCCTCCCAGCGCGGCGGCTCGAATTGATAGAGCTGCTTCAGCTTGTCGAGCGGCACGAGGCTCGGTTTCTCGGTAATACCAACTGTCCGCTGACCCTGAACGTTGGAATGGCCGCGCACGGCACAGATGTTGGCACCGGGCTTGCCGATATTACCGCGCAAGAGGGCCAAATTACAGACCATATGAACGTTTTCAACCCCAAGCAGATGCTGGGTCAAACCCATCCCATAAACCATCAGCACAGCGTCTGACGCCGCGTAGACTTCGGCAGCTTCGATCATATCCTGCCGCGTCAGGCCGGAGACGCGCTGCAGTTCATCCCAATCATGTCGCCGCGCCGCGGCAGCGAATTCCTCGAAGCCGGCCGTATGGGTAGCGATAAAATCATGATCAAGCACATGTTTGGTATCAGCCGCGGCAACAGACGATGCGAAGGCCAAAGAAGCTGCGCTGGACGGGTCCCTCGGTTGATCATCACTGCCAGCGACTTTGCTGATATTGGCTGCACGCAGCGCATCGTCCGCCTCGATAAGGGCCTTCGAGATGCCGAACATCGCGGCAATATCGCCGCCGCTCTTGACCTGGTAATAGTTTGAGGAAATCGGCGTTTCCTTACCGGTCAACATCTGGCCAGGCGACTGCGGGTTGACGAAGCGCTCCAGGCCCGGTTCGCGCAGCAGGTTCAGGGTCACCACCTTAACCCCGCGGTCGACCGCGTCCTGCAGGTCGTGCAACAGACGCGGCGAGGAGGTACCAACATTCTGGGCGATGTAGAAAATGCAATCGCAGTTCTGAAAGTCGGACAAGAGCGCCGTTCCGACCGAAGCTCCGATGCTTTCCGGAAGGCCGACCGATGAACTCTCATGACACATGTTCGAGGAGTCAGGCAGGTTATTGCTGCCATAAATCCGGGCCATGAGCTGATACATGTAGGACGTTTCGAGAGACGCGCGGCCCGATGTGTAAAATTCAGCTTGTTCGGGTGAGATGGCCCGCAACTCGCGGCCGATCTCCTCAAAGGCGGCATCCCATTCGACGGGGAGGTATCTGTCACTTTGCGCGTCCCAGCGCATCGGGCGGGTCAGGCGGCCATGCTCCTCCAGATCGTGATCACGCCAGCTCTCTAGCTCAGACAGCGTGTGATCTGCAAAGAAGGCCTGGTCGGTTCTTCGGCTGGTCACCTCCCACGCGGTCGCCTTCGCACCGTTTTCGCAAAATTCGAGGGGATGGGTTTTTGCCGGCTTGGCCCAGGCACAGCTCACGCACATGTAGCCTTCCGGCTTGTTCTGCTGCGCCAGCAATCTTGCCCCGGACAGAGGGACATGCTCTCGGAACAAAACTTCGCTGACGGATTTCGCCGAACCCCAGCCGCCTGCAGGGCCGCTGTCGAAACCGAGCTCGGGCGTCTTCTTTGGGTTTTTTGTCATGATGTGCCGTCTGGAACTGGAAAAGACTGATCAAGGAGGAATTCACCCGAACCAACTTGGCACGCCAGAGTTCCGTGCCTCTTCAATTTTTTGCGTTCACGGGGTTCGCAGTGGAACCGCGGCTGTCGCAACACTCATCGATTGGCGCCCGGCGGTTTGCTTTCATCGTCATTTTACCCGAAGTAGCGGCTCGTGCAGCATCTCTTCACGACAGCCTCGACGATGCCGATCGATGCCAGAGCGATTTTTGCGGACGGTCACAGCCATTCGCGATGCCGAGCGTAAAGCATTGCGCGGTGAAGACGCGCCAGAGACGCCAGGGTCGCGCTGCATTCGCAGATCGGCCGCCCGCCTTACCTTCATCCGCGCCGACCCCATCGGAGAAAAACCAGCGGCGTCTGGAACTTTGCGAGATCCGGCAGGTTCGCCGCCTTGTACAGTACAGCTGGAGCCGACCATGCGTTTCTTGCCTACGCGATTTCATGCCGTTCTCGACTATCTTGTCGGGCTGATCGTGATCGCGCTGCCTATCGCCCTGCAGATGGAGGGTGCGGGCTTCGTCGCCCTGATCGACTTGGGGCTATTCGTGATCGTCTACAGCTTGCTCACTGACTATGAGCTGGGTGCCGTCCACTTTCTGCGGATAAGGTTTCACCTAGTCCTCGACGCTGCTTTCGGCTTCGCCATGCTCATAGCACCGTTGATCTTCGATTTTCCGCCCGCGGCGCGCTGGACCGCCTATCCAATCGGTATTCTTTCCATCGTGCTCTCCCTGACCACGAGAACCCGCGCGCTCGGGACCGCATCTTGAGACAATAAGGAGACAGTGATGAAGGCACTCTGCTGGCATGGAAAAGGCGACATTCGCTGCGACAGCGTCCCAGATCCCAAAATAGAAGATGGTCGAGACGTGATCATCAAGATGTCGGCCTGCGCGATTTGTGGGTCCGACCTCCATTTGATGGACGGCTACATCCCGTTCATGGAGAAGGGCGATATTCTCGGCCACGAATTTATGGGCGAGGTGGTTGAAGTCGGTCGCGACAACAAGAAGCTCAAGGTCGGCGACAGAGTGGTCGTGCCCTTTACAGTTTGCTGTGGCGAGTGCTCGCAATGCCTGAAGGGCAACTGGTCGGTTTGTGAGCGAACGAACCGCAATGCCGAGAACGCCACGAAGGCATTCGGCTATCCGACAGCGGGGCTGTTTGGATATTCGCATTTAACGGGCGCCTACTCCGGCGGACAGGCCGAATATGTGCGCGTGCCCTACGCAGATGTCTCCCCTATCATCATACCGAACGGCATCTCTGACGAGCAGGCACTCTTCCTCGGCGACATTTTTCCGACCGGATGGATGGCAGCGGCCAATTGCGAGATCGAGCCAACAGACATTGTTGCGATCTGGGGCTGTGGCCCAGTCGGCCAGTTCTGTATCAAGAGCGCACTTATGCAAGGCGCCGCCCGCGTCATTGCGATCGACAACGTACCAGAGCGTCTGGCTCTCGCCGTCGCAGCTGGCGCCGAAACGATCAATTTTGATGAAATCGAGGGTACCATCCCCGATCACATCAAGGATATGACTGCTGGCCATGGCGCCGACAAATGCATCGATGCTGTTGGTGCTGAATCGCATGCAACGGCATCCTTTGATGCCATCGTCGATAAGGTAAAAGCCGCCACATTGCTTGGAACCGACCGCCCGCATGTTCTCCGGACCGCAATAATGGCATGCCGTCCTGGCGGTATCGTCTCAGTTCCCGGCGTTTATGGCGGGTTCCTCGACAAGATCCCGTTCGGAGCGGCAATGAACAAGGGCTTGACGATCAGAACCGGCCAGACCCATGTCAACCGTTACTCGCTCGATCTCCTGCGCCGGATCGAGGAGGGCGAAATTGATCCAAGTTTTGTAATAACCCACCGCGCTGGCCTCGAACGCGGGCCCGAACTCTACGAGACGTTCCGTGATAAGAAGGACAATTGCATAAAGGTCGTTCTGACTGCGTGAGAACCGCTAATGGAGGCCAAAGACCTCAAGGCGGCTTGCCGCAAATTCGAACATGAACACGGTGTGGAAGCGTTCCTCGACGCCATCGCCGAGATTATGACCGACCGGATGGCCGCTTATGGGCTGGAGGTGAATTTCTTCGATGATGCCGATCAGAGGGCCGACGCGCCCTCTGACGGTTTTCCATGCTCCGAGCCCGTCAAACTCCCAGCTGGGAAGACCGTGTCAGACCCGAAGCGCGCAAAGAATCCCGCCTGAGGAGTTCCGGCCAGCTGCGCGGCGTCTCGTAACCGATCCAGTGAAGCTGGCGTTCTGTGCTCGAGCGCCCGAAGGACGATAAACTGCTCTTCAAGATCAGTGCTCATCTGCGAGCGACGCAAATATCCTTTTTAGGGGGAAGCTCGAACACTTGATGTTGCAAGCGTCACGATCTCCCCTGGCCACTTGCGAGTTGCCTTGGTAGGTTTTCTTTCGAGGCTGAACCCACACCGTCCTTTCCCAATTCGACCTGATGCTCATCGATGATGCGAGCACCGCGCTGACGCGTTAGGTAGCGCGTGATCCATTGAATGCTGACGAGAAGCCGCTTTTCAAAATTCACCAGAAGATAGACGTGAACGAGAGCCCACAGTAGCCAGGCAAGGCGGCCCTTGAGTGTCCATGACCCGAAATCGAAAACCGCAGCGTTTCGTCCAATCACCGCGGTGTTGCCACGGTTCTTGAACCTGAACGCCCCCGGTGATCTCGTCGCGCCGTTTAAGAACCGCCCGAGATAGATCCCCTGCTGCTTGGCAACCTGGGCCAGACCCGGGAGCGGCTTGCCGTCAGCTCCGATCGCCAGCGCGGTGTCTCCCAGAACAAAAATGTCGTCAAAACCGATGGCACGGAGATTTCCATCAACTGGAATTCGCTGTGGGGCTCCTCTTGTAAGCCCAAGCCATTCCGACGCTGGTGAGGGTTTAACGCCCGCCCCCCACACCACGCAGCTGCATTTTATGAATTCGCTCTGGAGCTGGACACCGGTCGCGGTGACGTCGAGAACAGGTTCACCCAGCCGGACCTCCACGCCGATACCCACGAGGTAAGTCAAAGCATAGGAAGACAAATGTTCGGGAAAGGCGGCCAGAAGCTTCGGTCCTGCCTCTATCAGCACCACGCGGAAGCGCTCCGATCTCAGATTCCGAAAGTCTCGGTCGATCATGAACCGGCCAAGCTCTGAGACTGCTCCGGCCATCTCGACCCCCGTCGGGCCGCCGCCGATGACGACGAAGGTGAGCAGATCCTGATGTCTGTCGCGGTCAGTCTCCCGCTCAGCGTCTTCAAATGCAAGCAGCAGACGCTGTCGGACAAGGCGCGCCTCGTGAAGCGTTTTCATGCCGGGAGCGAAGATGCGCCATTCATCACGGCCGAAATAGTTGTAGTCCGATCCCGTGGCAATGACCAACCTGTCATACTCGACCCCATCCCCTTTATCGAGCAGCACCCGCCTCGTCTCGGTATCGATGTCAATGACTTCGGCCATCAGCATGTTGATGTTGTGGTATCGCCCAAGTGTCTTTCGAATGGGTTCGGCGATATCAGCCGGAGAGAGCGCCGCCGTCGCTACCTGGTAAAGCAGTGGCTGGAAGAGATTATGGTTGCGCCGATCGACCACAGTGACGACATGACCGGTATTGCCTAGCTCTTTGGCACAGGCGAGCCCGCCAAAGCCTCCGCCAATAATCACGATACGATTTTTCATATAAAGTATGCCACCCCCGTTTTGACGAGTTTACTAACCGCGCCCGGGCCCTCAACCTTCCGACGGCGGCCGCGCGCTGGTCTCGCCCGCGGCCCCGATTCTGGCTTTCAGCCGATCTGTTCGTTCTGAGCGCTGCTGTCGGGCCTGGCCGGCCCGAGGACGGGTTCCTCGCCCAGCGGTTCGTTCTGGAAAATCGAAAACTGCCCCTTTCCGTCCATCGAAGGGCCCTCATTCCAGCGTGCAGGCGGGGGAACCGAGCCATCCGAGGCGGTTGCGAAGAAATCGTAATTGTGAGCCTGATCTTCTTTTTCCTGCGGAAAGCTGTTCGGAATGGGCAATGCGCCTTCGTGGCCGCCAAGCTCCTCGATGACAGCCAGCCATTGCTGCTGGTGCATCGTGTCCCGAGCGATCATGAAATGCAGCATGTCCTTCATGCCCTCATCGTGAGCCGCATTGTAGAGCCGTGTGGCAAGTACTCGACCGGTACTCTCGGCCGCCACGTTGCAATACATGTCGGCCGCAAGATTGCCGCTGGCGTAGATGTGAGACATGTCGAAGGGAACGCCCTCGCTATTGCCGGGGAATGCGGCCATACCCGTCGAAAGGATGTGACGGTGAAGCATGCCCTCAATGACGTGGCGGGGGTTTTCGCCGCCCATGACGGCGCCGACGATACCATCAGCCGCACCGGCCTCGGCCAGGCTCGCAGGCGCCTTGTCGAGATTGAGTGCCACTGCGGTTGCCAGCATCTCGATGTGACCAATTTCCTCGGTCGCCGTATGCAGCAACATATCGCGATATTTCGTGGTCGGACCGCGCGCTCCCCAGGCCTGGAAGAAATATTGCATGCAGACGCGGATCTCGCCTTCGACGCCGCCGATCGCCTGCTGAAGCATTCGCGCAAAGATGGGGTCTGGCGAGCTGACCTTGACAGGGTACTGCAAGCGCTTATCGAAACTGAACATGAGTAGTCTCCTCGTAAGAGTGTCCGATACCTAGACTGATACCGGGCTGCCAACCGAGACGAGCCATAGAAGTTCCCGGGAAAACTTCAAAACGACAACCGGTTATGGAAGTGTACGATAGGTGACGGTTGGTGGCTGGCGCTTTCGCCCAGGTGAAGCGATCTCGCGGGCGTTTCGTGCCCGTTTTGCGTGAATGCCTGTCACTATCTCATCGCGCTCGCCAACTTATTTCTTGGGCCGCTCGTCCCGCATGGCCTCAGCGATTTCCAGAAGCAGCGGCAAGCCGGAAAGCTGCTTGAGTGACACCGATAGCTTCGGCTTCCAGTTCGGATAGGTGCCGCTCGTACCCGGAATGTTCGTCGGTCGCTTTTCGGCCGTCATGTCGGCCAACCGAACCGCAGCAAGTGCAGAGGCGGTTTTTGCAATGAAGCGATGTGCGCTGACGACCAAGTCTTTCAGCTTGTCGTCGTCAGCTCTCGGCGAAGGCAGGTGCTTGGGCGGGTTGGTACCCTCCTCTTTCAGCGCGACCTTCAGATCTTCTCGCTCATGCTGGCGTTCTTCTGCATGCGCTTTCGTCATCTCGGATGGAACGATACCATGTTCGGACCTGGCTTTGATGTCCGCGCCACGCCACCAGCCGGCCAATGTCTGATGGTCGTGTGTGGAAATACAGGCGAGCGACAGACGCGGATATGCACCTGCCGGCGTGAAACCCTTCTGTCCCCGTTCATAAGACAGGATGCGATAAGAGAGGATATTGGCTTCAGCAAGATCCTCCTGCAGGCCTTCCGGCAGCATGCCGAGGTCCTCTCCGATCACCAGGCAACGGTAATTTGATGAGGCTTCGGCCAGAATCTGTAGCAGCTCGTTTTGCGGGTAATCCACATAAGCACCTTCGTCGGGCGTACTGTCGAGCGGGACGAGAAATAGCCGGCGCAGGGCTGCCGCATGATCGATCCTGATGGCGCCTGCGTACCGCATCGCAGCCGTTACCATTCGCCGAAATGGCGCGTTGTTGCCCGAAGCGATTTCTGCAGGATGATAGGCTGCCAAGTGCCAGTCCTGGCCCTGGGGAGCAAACGGATCGGGCGGACTTCCGACCGTTGCATCGGAGATGTAGTTGCCTTGTTCGCTCCAGGTTGCCGAGCCGTCAGTTGCTTCTCCGACAGCCAGGTCGAGGTAGAGACCGATACGCAGACCGGCGTTTCGCGCAGCGTCGGTGGCTTGTCTCAATTGGCGATGGCAAACCCATTGCAGCCAGATATTGAAGTCGATCTGGTCTGCATGCTCGTCGGCAAACCTTGCGACCTCTGCGTTCTCCGGCCGCTGATATTCCGCTGGCCAAGATGACCAACCCGCGCCGAGACCTTGATCAGCCATCACCGAGGACAAAGCTTCAAACAGCGCGTGACGGCGCAGGACCTCCCCACCCTCATCGACAAAGCGATCGAACGCTTGGCGATCTTCCGCTTGACGATCTGAAGAGGATCGCCAAGCCTGCCAGATGCGGCGCAAAACAGCCATCTTGGCCTCGGCCACCCCGCCGTAATCGACGAGATCGCTCGACCGCAACTGCCCTATCCGCAGATCGAGCTGCGGATCGCTTTTGAAGCCGGGGACATGGTCGACCGCGATGTACAACGGATTGAGCATCTGCCGGCTTGATGGCTCGTAGGGGCTGCACCGGTCAGGATCGGCAAGGAAAGGCGCATGCAGAGGGTTAAGCCCGATGAAGTCGGCGCCAAGCGTCCCGGCAAGGAGGATGATGTCGATCAGGTCCTGGAAGTCGCCAATGCCCCAATTGCGTTCAGATCGCAGCTCGTAAAGCTGCAAGCTGATGCCCCATACTCGATCGGTCAGAAGAAAATCCGGCAGAAAAGCGCGCGGGATGGCTTTGCTGGAAGCTTTATGGGTGGCATGCCGCCCAAGGCACTCGGCATCGCTGTCGACGCGGACGCCGAGCGCCGCAAGGATTTTTCGCTTCGTGCCGTCGCTAATCGCAACGTCCCCATTGTCCGGGCTTGGCCTTTTAAGGCTGATCCCGTGTTCTGTTGCCAGCTGGTCGAGACGCGCATTTGAAGGAGCGTCACTTTTTTTACGGGAGACCATGCAGATTTAACCTCCCGCTTGGGCAATGCTGACGACAACAGCCCAGGATGCCATTTCGTCTTCAGTCGATGTTCCGAGTGAAAATATCTCCGTCTCCGCCGACGATGTCGAAAACCGCGCCGGGTGGTCCGAGAGGTTGGCAACTGCACGCAGCGTCAAGCCATCGTTAAAGGCCCATTCGACGACAGTGACGCGGCCCTCCTGCCGAAACGAAGAGCCAATTGGGCCCGTGGTTTCCAGCAGCGGAACGATCCGGTCATGCCGCAGAGCAAGAAGTGATCGATAGAACGCCAGCATTTCGGCGCCGGCCGCACCGGTGAGCTCAGACCAGTTAAGTTTTGACGCGTCAAACGTCGACTTGGCTGTTGGATCGAGTAAATCATCGGCATCGAACCCAGGAAGACGGGATAATTCCTCTCGGCGGCCCTGTCTCACCTTTTCGTTCAAGTCTTCATCGAAGTCGCAGAAATAAGGGAACGGCTGGCGCGCGCCCCACTCTTCACCCATAAACAGCATAGGGATCTGCGCTGACAGCAAATAGAGAGCTGTGACCGCTTTGAGCGGCTCCAGCGGCCGATAGGTAATCATACGGTCGCCAAGCGCCCGATTTCCAATTTGGTCATGATTTTGGATGAACGATACAAACGCGGTCGGAGGCAGGTTCGAAGTCGGCTTGCCCCGGCTCTCGCCACGATAGGGCATATGTTCGCCCTGGAATACGAAGCCTTCAGCAAGAGCGAGCCCGATCTTTGAGGGGTCATCGGCATAATCCTGGTAATAGCCGAAACTTTCACCGGTCGCGGCAATATGAAGGACGTGATGTACATCATCATTCCACTGGGCGGTGAAATGGACGGCCCGGCCATTCTGATCCCGCTCTAGAAGATCGCTGTCGTTATCTTCGTTCTCGACGATCAGATGAACATGCCGACCGGCAGCGATGGCTCGGACACGACGGGCAAGCTCATGGAGAAGATGCTCCTCGCTGTCGTCCTTGATAGCGTGTACGGCATCCAGCCGCAGCCCGTCGAGCCTGAATTCCTTGATCCAGTAAACCGCGTTCTGGATGAGGAATTCGCGAACTGCTCTTGAACCGTCACCGTCATAATTGACCCCGTTGCCCCACGGGGTCTTGTGGCTCTCGGTAAACAGCGGTGCGTAATTTGGAAGATAGTTCCCATCTGGCCCGAAGTGGTTGTAGACAACGTCGAGGAAGACGCCAATGCCGCGTTCGTGTGCAGCGTCGACCAGTGCCATCAGGTCTTCGGGGCGACCATAGGTGCTGTCCGGCGCGTAAGGGAGAACACCATCATAGCCCCAGTTGTACCGGCCGGGAAAATCGCTGATCGGCATGATCTGGATGGCGGTTACACCAAAAGCTGCCAGGTGATCGAGCTTGGTGATCGCGGCCGCGAAAGTTCCCTCCGATGTGAAAGAGCCGACATGCAGCTCGTAGATCACCATCTCTCCCCAAGGACGGCCTGTCCAGGCATCGGTCTTCCAGCGATGTCGTGACAGATCGATGATCTCACTCGGCCCATGCACGTCCTGAGGCTGGTATCGCGAGCCCGGATCCGGCACCTCCAATCCATCCGGCAAGACGAACTTATAGAGGGCACCGGGCCTGACACCATTCACGCGACAGCGATGCCACCCGTCTGCCTGCCGCTCCATCAGCTGCGGCTGAAGACCTTCCAGGTTGACCAGAACTCTGTCTTTCAAAGGCGCCCATAGCCGAAACTCGACACCATCCTCATAGATCAGCGGGCCGAACGCGTATTCGATCACGACATCATCCTATCTTTAGAATTCATAGCTCCGGCAGGGAGACCTGATCTCATCCGACACCATGCGGGTGGCGAATCTGACATCGCCCATGACGGCACCAAGCTCCGTATGCCAGCGGCCTTGGCGGATAAGTTTATCGATGGAAGCATTCAGGTCTCCAGGACTGCGAGCGGACTGACAACTAGAAGCACGGATCGAAGTTCCACGACGGGACCGTCCGTACGGTCAAGAACGTTAAGAAGCTGAATGCGCGACTCTGGTTGCAACGGCGGCGGATGGGGGAAAGACATACCGTTTTTCATCGCCATGGCGGGGCGGGCGGCATTTTGAGCTCAAGCGCTGAAAAGATGCGTGAGATGCGGCCGTCAAAGTTACGGAACAAATGCTTCGAACACGCATTGTTTTTTTGATCTCTGCAACCGGCGGCGCCGCCACCGGGCGGAGCAGCACGCGCCAGAAAGCTGGCCGACAAGGAGGATATTATGGCAACGAATTCGACCAAGACACTCGACGATCTCTTTCTCGACACCCTGAAGGACATCTATTTCGCTGAAAAACAGATCCTGAAAGCTCTGCCGAAGATGGCGCGCGCTGTGCAGTCCGAGGAAGGCAAGGCTGGCTTCCTTCAGCATCGTGATGAAACACAGGGCCAGATCGACCGCCTGGAGCAGGTTTTCGAGATCCTTGGCAAGCCCGCGCGCGGCAAGACCTGTGAAGCCATCCAGGGCATCATTTCCGAGGGCGAAGAGATCATGGAAGAATTCAAGGGGTCGCCTGCTCTCGACGCTGGTCTGATTTCGTCGGCTCAGGCTGTCGAACACTACGAGATCGCACGCTATGGCACCTTGATCGCCTGGGCCAAGCAGCTTGGCCTAAAGGACGCCGTTGCCCTGCTGGAGGCTAATCTTCAGGAGGAGGAAGCAACTGATCAGAAGTTGACGCAGCTCGCCGAGGCGCAGGCCAATCCTAAGGGCAAAGGTTCCAAAGCTGCTTAAGTTGGGCAGTTTCGCCGTGAAGGCCGCCTCGTGAGGCGGCCTTTTCGTTTTTACGCAGCCTTGACAGCGTTAGTAACGGACCGTCCCAAATCAAAGGAACTGAGAGATGGAATGGCAAGGCAGACGTCAGTCTCAAAACGTCGAGGATCGCCAAGGCGAAAGCGGCGGGCTCAACGATAGTGCGTTCGGTCGGGGCGGCGGGTTCACCCTGCCGATCGGACGCCGCGGTGGCGGGCTGAGCATCGGCACGATCATTTTTCTCGTCGTGATCTACTTGGTTTTCAAAGCAATGGGCGTCGACCTTCTTCAGGTGATGGGGGACGCCAACTCTGACGGATCGGGATACGAACAAAGCGAACGTCAAAACGCGGGGGCGGGGCAGACCCCTGCCAGCGACCAGATGACAGTATTTGTGAAGACGGTGCTTGCAGAGACTGAAGATACCTGGCAGGGCATTTTTCAGTCGCAAGGGCTTTCTTATGCGGATCCGAAGCTGGTGTTGTTTCGTGATCAGACCCGATCCGCCTGCGGCGCGGCGTCGGCTGCGACCGGACCGTTTTATTGCCCTGAAGACCAGAAGGTGTATCTTGACACGACCTTCTTCGAGGAGCTCAGCAATCGCTTCGGCGCCAGCGGTGATTTCGCTGAAGCATACGTAGTGGCTCACGAGATCGGGCACCACGTACAGAACCAGCTCGGCATTCTCCCGAAGTTCAATCAAGCCCGACAACAGATGAGCGAAAGCGATGCGAACAAAATGTCGATCCGCGTCGAGCTTCAAGCCGACTGCTTTGCGGGCATCTGGGGGAAGTACACCCAGCAGAAAGGCATCCTCGATGCAGGCGACACGGAAGAGGCTTTGAACGCCGCACAGCAGATCGGCGACGACACACTGCAAAAGCGCACGCAGGGTTATGTCGTGCCGGAAAGCTTCAACCATGGCACCTCCGCACAACGTGTAAAGTGGTTTAAGCGAGGGTTCGACAGCGGCCAACTTTCATCATGCGACACCTTCTCGGGACCGGTCTGATGCAAAATTGCCTGAGATCGTCGTCCGGGTGATCGTCCGCAAAAGCCGGTTCCTGCCATCGCAAGCTAAGGGGGGCTCAGTGCTCCTGCTTGTCGGCCGTGACGTCAAGGTCTGAGGATGAACCTTCTGTGATCTTTTCCATTGTGTCGAGAACCTCCTCGGGCGTGACGTCTTGCTGGAGCTCTTCGATCTCCTGCTTCTCCTCTAGGTCGAGGCCAAGCTTGTCAGCGATCGCGGCGACCATTGTCAGAAGCTGTGTCGTCTCATGTTCGGCAAGCAGCGAAATTTGCAAGTTGAGGTCCGCCCTTTTGTCGTCTGCCTCTGCCATGCGATTCTGGCTGATCATGACAAAGGTCGAGATGAAGATCGCCTCCACCGACGCCACCATTGCCAAAATAACCAGAGAAGGGTCAAAAGCAGGAAGAAGCGGAAACACCTGTACATTGATCAGGATCCACCCGCCAAACAGGACCGCGTGGAGGTAGACGAAGATCATGGACCCGGCGAAGCGAGTAATCGCTGCTGCCGCGCGGTCCTGGAAGGACGCCGCGCAGGCCTCCTGGCGCCGTCTTAGCAGAAGGGCCTCGATGTTGCGGTCGAGACGGCTGGCAACGCCATGGTTCTGGTCGGGCGTGGAAGTCATATGAGCGCTCCGGTTCGACGCCGGAACTTCCCCCTGCTCCTGAAGTTCCTTAAATCGTGGTGAAAGCTTGCGTCGAATGATCATCGTGACACGCGTGCGAGGCCGCGGCGAACGCATGGGGAGACGATGTGCCCCTTCAGACGACACCGCCGCCTGCTAAAGCATGGTCCCGTTTCAAGACTGCGAAGTTTGTCCGCTCAGGTCCGACAGCCAGGAGCACAGGTCGCGCATGCAACCCTGTCTTCGATGCGCCACAATCAGGATCGAATGAGATTTGCTGTGGCAGCTCTTCCTGCTCGCCCACAAGCCGCCTCGGATCTCACACAAGAGGGCGCTCGACCAACAATGGCAAGCGCCCTCGTTCAGTTCGATGATCGTACTCAAGTTGCAGTTTGCAACCTTCGTGAGCAGGCTGCTCAGATGTTCTCGTAGATCCAGCGGGGGCCGATCAAGCCGTACGCCTGATCATTCGCGCCAGAGCGATCAAAATACAGGCGCCGATGAAGCCAGCGATCAGGTAGCCTAGCCAGCCGCCGAGGACGACGCCGAAAAGCGAGAGAATGAAGTTGGCGACAATGGCTCCGACGATACCTAGAATGATGTTCATGATGACGCCCATGTTGCTCTTCATGAACATCTCTGCGAGCCATCCGGCAATGCCGCCGATAATGATTGCCGCGATCCAGCCAATGCCTGCGTCTTCCATGGAGACTTCCCCTTCTATGAGATTGATATGAGCTTCCGAAATCCGGAAGCAGCCGGTAAACATCAGCGACGACGATTTGTTCCGCGACATGGATTGACTGCGCCACTTCCACCGTCGATTGCCACGAACAATCGGCGAAGCAGACGCGGGTTCCGGAGCAAGAGAACTTCCTCATCTCTTGCGTTATCACGTCTGGATCAGTGCCCGCCACAAACTAAGCCGATGCTCCTGCAGGCGCTGGGTGACCTCTCCTGGAACTTTCGACGGTGCAGCCAGTTTGTGGACCTCCAACAAAGGAGCCTCTCATGACTGTACAACTTGCGCTCGAGGAGAGTGATCTTGCGCCGGTAACTCAAGCCGGATCGGATACCCTCGTATTTGCGCCGGACCTTTCCTATCGACGGATGTCCATTGTCAACGTCATCTTCTATGGCAACCCTTCGAAAAAGAACGAATGGGTATTGATTGATACCGGACTCCCGACATCGGCAAACGCCATCATCGAGGCGGCGGAGCATCGTTTCGGGGGCGGCACCAGCCCGGCCGCGATCATCATGACCCACGGTCATTTCGATCACGCCGGGTCGTTGGCAGCGCTTGCTGAGCGTTGGGACGTGGCCGTTTACGCTCATCCGCTGGAATTTCCATACCTCAACGGTGAGGCGTCATATCCGCCGGCAGATCCTCTGGTGGGTGGCGGCGCGATGGCCTTGTTGTCACCGCTTTTCCCGCGCTCCCCGGTTAACGTCGCTTCGCGGCTGAAGGTGCTACCATCAGATCATAGCATTCCTGTCATGCCAGGATGGCGATGGCTGCATACTCCCGGTCACGCGCCAGGTCACATCTCTCTGTGGCGCGAGAGTGATCGTACCTTGATCGCAGGTGACGCCGTCGTCACCACCGGTCAGGAGTCGGTTTACGAAGTCATCGTCCAGAAGCCCGAGATGCACGGGCCGCCACGCTATTTTACGCCGGACTGGGATGAGGCAGGGAAGTCTGTGAGAGCGCTTGCGGCTCTGGAACCTGATCTTGTCATCACCGGGCACGGCCGACCCGTTCGCGGCCCTAATATGCGACGCCGGCTGCACGAACTGGCAAATAATTTCGCATCGATCGCAGTGCCGGAAGGCCGCCCCTACGCTCTCGATCCGGCAAAGCCGGGTAAGAGTGGTAACGACGCTTATCGGTAACATTCCGGCAAATTGGGGAGACAGGGATGGAAGAAGAGACACCGCACTCACGATCGCGACCCCCATTTCCAGCGCCGGTCGCTCATCTCTTGACAAACCTGTTCATCGCGCTCGACCTCGAGGACAATACCCTCCTCACCCGAAGGCGCGCCCGGATCTTGCGACTAGCGAATTCGACGCAGGTCGTCGCCAGATGTAGAACGCGACCATTATGTTCGATCAGCGCCACTATCGAGGCCGCCAGCGGCTTGCGGCTTATGAAACGAATACTGCCTCCTGATCGTTACCGGACCCATTTTGTTGGTCGTCTGTCCCAGCCGCGGACCACCGAGTTTATGGCATGAGAATCGACCCGACGAGCATCTTCACGATCCGGGATCTCTCGAGGGCCCGGCGTTTGAACAGGATTTTGTCGGTCCTACCGCGCTATCACACCGGCCGCAGGATGAATGCAAAGATAATCAACAGCCTTGTCGATTTGGTTCAAGCCGCGCTGCCGCCGTCGGCGCGCCAGCGGGTACACCTGGAAAAGGATGAGGTCGCAGCCTCTGATCATCATACGATTCCTATACGCCTCCTTCGGCCGCGCCGGAGACCGCAAGCTCTCCTCTTGCACTTTCATGGCGGTGCATGGGTTGTCGGAAACGCTCGGCTGGACGACCAATGGAACGCCAGAACCGTCCGCTTGTGCAACGTGATGGTGGCCGCTGGTGACTTTCATCGAGCCCTCGATGACGATCTAGAGCGCGCAATTGAGGACGCCGTCACCCTTATCGACTGGGCGTTGGATCATCTAGCAAGCTTTGGCCTGGACAAGCTGATCGTTGAAGGTGAATCGTCCGGTGCTCATTTGGCCGCAGCTGCGTTGGTAAGAGTTGCCGAGCGGCGCCCGATCAAACGATTGGCTGCGTTTGTGTCTCTTTGCGGGGCTTTCGATATGGGTGGCTCAATAAGGCTGAGGACGTCCGAGCGCAGTCTGCTGATCGATCCGCAATCAGCGCTCCTCAATCTCGACAGACTAGTGCACGGGCCGTCGCTCCTCGATGTGGGCAGTCCGGACGTTTCGCCGATCCTCGCTGACCTTTCCCACATGCCTCCAGCGTTGTTTGTCGCTGGCGCGCTTGATCCTGTTAAGGACGATAGCACGCGCATGTATGAGCGGTGGCATCAGCAGACGGGTTGCGCCCAACTACTCATGGTCCCTGATGCACCGCACGGTTTCGAGCGGTTGCCGACCCGCGTTGCGGCCAAAACTCACGCCTTCGTCGCACGATGGATCGAGAGGATTCTCGGTCCTGCGTAGCGGATAAGGCCGGATTCGGGCTCTGGCGTCCATCATGTCCACGGGCGCCATCAAACCGACCTACCCGCCTCGTCGGCTGGACTAAAGCGGTCTCTCGCGTGCGCATCGTTTTGCTGGGCAGGTTTTGGGCCTTTTAGAGTACCTACCAGGTCTTTTCTCGCCAGCCTGCCTCTGAGCCCCAACGAGTTTGCTATCTTCGCTCTTTCGCTCGCTGCTCCCGGGACGGATCGAGAGCTGTCGCGGATCGAAATACGCCCTGAACGCCGTGATCCCGTCCTCGCCGAACTCGATCACACTGACACCGTCGTACTGGAAGGATTGCTCACCGACCCGGCCTTCGCTCCTCCACTCCAGAAACACAGTGCCCTCCCTTGCTTCCACCTTTAAAATCGGGTTCATATTCTTTCAAATGTATGGACGTAATTCTGCCAGAACGATTTCGCGGCGTGTTGCTCGTCACGATTGACGAGCAACCTGAGTTTCGGTCGCAACACGACGGCGCCTTAACCTATGAGATGGCTTCCACATCAAGGGATTTATCAAGTCCGATGCGGGAAGAAGTTAAGATCTTGCGCAGGCTTGTTTCGGGCGGAGCAACAACTATAGCCCGCAATAGGGCGATCGCGATTGCTACATCACCCAGGTGCTGGCGATGATAACCGCGACCAGAACGGCGATGAGAGCAATAACTGCCCAGGCCGAGCGCATCTTGCCTGGTCGTGCCGGATGGCGACCTTGTGCGTCATATGCGGTTTGCTCGTCTGCCGAGCCGTACCGGTCTTCGTCCTGCAAAACGCGTCCTCCAATGCGTTCTCCTACCGCTGCGACTAAGCTTAGGCGGCTCGGCCACGATAGCGAGATCGGGCAATAAACAGAATCATCGTTCGGGGTACTGGCCGATTTCGCGGCGAACCAACTTTAAAGTGCGATCCGGTTGGACGATATAAGTCTCCTGGACCCAGTTTCCAAGCTGATTATAGAATTCGTGTGGCAAGACGCTGCCAATGGGCGATCTCGTAAGCTTGCCGTGAGGTTGTCCACCATATGTGATGCTTCCAGGGATTGGCTCCAAATCTTCAGGTGTTGAGCATGAAGCTGCGACCAAGCTCAGGATCATTGCAGTTGATGTCAGAATGGGGTTTTCATCATAGGTCCATTAATCGTGAACAGCAGTCGCGGCGATGCCGGCGCACGCCACGCGCGGCTAAAATTCAAGCCGCAAATACGAGAACAGCGCCCATCGCAAGAACGGCGCTCAATCCGAGTGCGGCCAGTCCGGACGTCACGTATTCGGAGAGCCGTCCGGTGTCGGCATGCCTAATTTCCTCTTTGGTTCCGAGGACCGCGGCAAACCCGGCCGCAATCCAGCAGACGAGCGCTGTGACCCCTAACACGACAGCGAAATGAGACGTGGTGGTTGAAAAGTCTATCATGTCCGTACCTTCGCTTTACTCGTGCACCATATGGGCTTCGTTGGGGAGGCCGCTCGATAGCCAGTGAGCAGTTACTTTTTCCCGGGGAAGATCGGCAGTGATAGCTGCCATCGTGCGAGACCTCCTATGATCGATGTTTGAAAAACCTCCGTGCAGGCACGGTGTTCCCGCGGGATTGCTCTTGGTCCGCTATCGCACGCCCGGACACGTCGGCCAGAAGTGCCCCGGTTACTTCAATGATCGCTGGCCAAAGGAGATCAAGATCGTAGCACGTCGCGCCGTCCAGACTGGTCGCTGGGCTAGGAGTCGATCGCGAATGCCCGGGTTTATCATTTGCTTGTGAAAATCTTAAATGCGATTGTATTAGCCCTGAATGCCGCTAGTCGCGATTAGGTGTTATCATGTTCGCATTTAACATCTCGTCCCCCATCGAAGTCATTCGAGGCTTGTCGGAAAGAATGAAGCGCCGATGGATCGACCACGGACTAACCCAGCGGGGATGGGCGGCAAGATCTTATGTCTCATGCGGATCGGTGAGGTATTTGAGGAAAGTGGGAGATTTCGCTAGCGAGTCTCGTGAAGATTGCTTCGCCCTTGAGGCCGAGGCCGTGGCTGACTTTGACCACCTGTTTCCAGGTCGGCCGCCGCAGAATATCGATGATGTCGTTGATCGTCCTCTTAAGCAGCGGGTACGCCGGAAATGAAGTTCAAACCAATCCATCAAATGAGTGTTTATCTGGATCCCGAAGGTGAGCGACAAGAAACTCGGCATACCGCCTAACCAGAAAATTCATTCGATCTTTCCGTCTCGTATAACAATGGTGCGATCAAGCCGCGCCGCGAGCCTGGAATAGGTGACGATCAGCAGAGACGATCCGGCGTCCCTTCCCAGCTCGAGCATCACATCAAGGACCATGTCGCCGGTTTGCTCGTCCAAATTTCCTGTCGCTCATCAGCAAGAATGAGCTGCGGTCTGGCAGCCAGCGTTCGGCCTGATGGCAACGCGTTGTTGCTGGCCTCCTGACAGTTGCTCTGGATAGCGGCTCGTGTACTCTTGTAATCTCAGAGCCTCGACCAGGGTATGTTCCCAGCCGCGATCGTAACGCCCCGCCAGCTCTGCATGAAAGGACATGACGCGATCAAGCCCTTTAGCGAGATGAAGGAGGGTACTTTTCCCGCTCCAGGAATTCCCTGTTAGAGCAGCGCTTTCGCTGTTGGCGACATCGAGATCAATCCTCCCAAGGACCTCGATGGCACCTTCGTCGTTGAGAGCGAGGATCATGACTTCTCTACTGACCTTCTCGAACCTGTCAATCTTCATGAAATAAAGGAGGATGTCCGTCCCGACAATGACGATTGTCGCCGGACGGCCGGAATCGAACATAGCAGTAGGGAATGTTCCGGCGGCCACCGCTCCGCGGCGCACAACCTTCGGGCTCGTCAACGATCCACTTCACCAAAGACGATGTCAAGCGAACCAAGGACGGCCGAGATATCTGCAAGTTGGTGGCCGCGGCACATGAAGTCCATCGCCTGCAGATGGGTAAATCCTGGAGCCCGTATTTTGCATCGGTACGGTGCGTTTGTTCCGTCAGCGACGAGATATACGCCAAACTCACCTTTAGGTGCCTCTACCGCTGCATATGCTTCGCCCGTAGGCACCCGGAACCCCTCGGTATAGAGCTTAAAGTGATGGATGAGCGCCTCCATCGAACGTTTCATGTTCATGCGTTTGGGTGGGACTATCTTGCCATCGGCCGAACTGACGGCTCCAGCGGCTGCCGTCCCCATCAAACGCTCTAGGCATTGCTTCATGATCCTTACCGACTCGCGCATCTCCTGCATCCGGATCAGGTAGCGGTCATAACAATCACCATTCTTGCCGATCGGTATGTCAAACTCCAGGTCTGAATAGCACTCGTAGGGTTGCGAGCGGCGGAGATCCCATGCCGCACCGGAGCCTCGGATGAGAACGCCGCTAAAGCCCCAGGCCCACGCATGTTGAAGACTGATCACACCGATATCAACATTGCGCTGCTTGAAAATGCGGTTGCCCGTGAGAAGGTCATCGATATCGTCGAGCACCTTTGGAAACCTGTCGCACCAGGCAGCGATATCGCAGAGCAGATCGTTCGGGAGATCCTGATGCACGCCGCCCGGCCTGAAATATGCCGCATGCATGCGAGAACCGGAGGCTCTCTCGTAGAAGACCATGAGGTGTTCCCGTTCCTCAAACCCCCAAAGCGGCGGCGTGAGCGCGCCTACATCCATTGCTTGGGTTGTCACGTTGAGCAGGTGCGACAGGATGCGGCTGATCTCTGCATAAAGAACCCGTATGAGCTGGCCGCGGATGGGTACATCCACGCCAAGCAGCTTTTCGATCGCAAGACAGTAAGCGTGTTCCTGGCACATGGGAGCGACATAATCGAGGCGGTCGAAATAAGGCAGGGCTTGAAGATAAGTCTTGCGCTCAATCAGCTTCTCGGTACCGCGGTGTAGAAGGCCGATATGCGGATCCACCCGCTCGACGATCTCTCCATCGAGCTCAAGAACGAGCCGAAGAACCCCGTGCGCGGCTGGATGCTGCGGGCCGAAATTGATATTGAACGTCCGGATGTTATGTTCCATGAAAGCCTCAAGGCGCCTTTGTGTCGGATCCGGGTTCGCCGCTCTTTTCGTCGCCCGGCAGGATATACTCGGTGCCCTCCCAAGGAGAGAGGAAGTCGAAGTCACGATATTCCTGGCGCAGTTCGACCGGCTCGTAGATCACACGTTTCGCTGCATCGTCATAGCGAACCTCCACGAATCCTGTCAGCGGGAAATCCTTTCTTAGAGGATGGCCTTCGAAGCCGTAATCTCTCAGGATCCGCCGCAAATTGGGATGTCCGGTGAACAGGATGCCGTACATGTCCCATGCCTCTCTCTCGTACCAGTCAGCGTTTGGGAACAGCGGGCAAAGAGAAGGGACGAGTGTTTCTTCGTCCGCCGCAAGTTTCACGCGAACGCGCATGTTCTTATGCGGAGAGAGGAGATGGTAGACGACGTCAAAGCGTTTTTCTCTGGCCGGCCAATCGACGCCGCAGATATCGAGCAAGCAGATGAACTGGCCATGTTCGTCGTCTCTCAGAAATCTCACCAGCTCTATAACGCAGGCCGGCGTCGTCAAAATTGATAGTTCGCCGCGCTCGCATTGCGAAGAAATGACTGCATTCTTCTGATGAGCTAAGACATGTGAGAGATAGCCGATAAGCTGGGACATTTTTATCCTCCGGCGGGCCCAACTAGGACAAGCTCCGCAAGTTCCAGGCGCCAATGCAAGGCTTTCCAACCGGTCCTTCGACCGTCGGGCGGCACCGTATACGGTTTTCAGTCGCTGGCAGGCTTCACGGGGTCAAAATCGACGAACGTAGCCGCCCTACCCTTGGAGACGACAACATCGCCCTGGCGACCGCTTCGGCTCACGTCGACCCCGCGCATGTCGAGCCCTTCACTTTCCTTGCCAGTTTTGGCCGCGAGAGCCGGTGCTGCAACACCGTGTCTTGGACGGGTCTGCCTTCCGGACGGGCCGTTACGGCTCACCTCATCGCCCGTTCCCTCACAGGCAAACGCTTGACCGCGACACTCTGGTCTTTGTTCAGGGAAAGATGCCAAATCAACCTCCTGATCGACGGGATTTCCTTTAGCTGAAGCTTTTGCCAAGGCAAAAGAGATCGCCAGCGAGAGTGTTGCCACGGCCTCAGTTAGCTCGCCTTCGTCTTTCGCATTTGCCAGCCTGAAGCCGTGTTCACGAACGATTGCAAGAGCTTCATCTCTTGCCCAGGGCGGGACCGCGCGGTTGAGCGCAGGTGAACTATTTGCGGGTAGTGTCATGGCTGTGATGGCTGTCTCTTTCGCCACCTCCGCCCGATTTGGAGCTGCGCGATCTATTGTCGCTATCGGCCTGCGCCTTGTTGGCTTTAAGAGGAGCCTTGGCATTTTCGTGGGCCGCTCCAGGTCCACCCTGGCGAAGAGTCGTGGGATGTTTACTTGATGTCGACATACGACCCCCTATCGATCCTGTTGATAACCCTGATGGGTCGTATTCTGATTGCTGTTGCCCTGCTGGCCGATCTTGTCAGGATTCTTCGGGCCGTTTGCGGCGGCAACATCAGCCTGCTTTCGGTTGTCACCGGCGCCTTTCGGCGAACGATTGGCTGGCGGTGTGGGAGGCATTTTGCTGGTCATTGGGGCGTCCGATCAGTCTGAGTTTCTATTTGCGGAATGGTCCTGGTACTGCTCAGTCTGAACAGCCTTTCCATCCAGGCCGCGCTCTTTCGAATGCTGGGCTTTATCCCTGTTGGACAGGACCATGTTCTCGGGGAGTTTATCAGCCGGAATTTCTGTCATGGCGCCCGTACCACCCCCTTTGGCCTTGGCGCCGATCCCGATGTGCTTGCGGTCTCCATGTGGCATCTGACTTCCTTTCAATGAATCCCGTCCAAACTCCAATGCAGCGGCGGAGTTTCCGTCGGCTCTCAAATTTTCGTCTTGGCGGTGATTTTGCCGCCCCCCCGGAAATACGGCGACATCCTTTCTTGTTTTTGCCTCATCCATCGCCCGCCCGTGAGAGCACAGCGCCCTAGGGCCTTTCGCGTGGGTCGCTGCTAGCTTTGCTAAAAGGAGTTTCGCTGCTTCCAACAATCTGCCCTGCTCGAGATGTCCGCCTCGCGGCGTGCCGGGAACAATCCGGGCGTTGCCGTGCACGGCAGCGGGCGCCCCCCAAGTGCGCTCGGCACGGCCGGGAACCCTTCGCATGACCAGACCCGCCGTGTTCCACTGACGAGCGCTCAGCGTAGCGCTATGTCAGCGATCAGGCAGTTTCGGATGCAGGGAAAGCTCGGAAACGCATGGCTGGTAGGCGATCATCGTTTTTCATCTCGCGTCGTGTCGGACCTGGAGCGTCTAAAGCTCATCCGCGAAGAGACTATTGCAGGCGACCTGTGCTGAGGTTCGTCGGGCCCCACGCGTAATTTCCGGCCGTCTGAGCTTCCAGCTCCACGGGCGCAGCCACCGAGCGAAATCGCCAGAGTTCGAACATGGCGATTTAATCTCGCCATCGCTCTTTCTGAAAGCCAGTGTGCTGATGGCTCGCGCCACGCGGGTTTCACCAGTTACCACCCGAACAACCGTGTGCGCAATCGAAGCCCTTCAAGGTAATGCCCTGACATCCGGGGGGCGGGCTGCTACAGTGTCATATCTTATGGTATCGCCTGTAGAGCGTCTGAGGCCAGACAGTGCCCTGAGAGAAGACGCCCTTCCCTCGCCCCTGAAGCCCTTTTCCCGACAGCGTCATGTCAATCGTCTCTCCTTCCCTTGGACGATGACAAGACCGACATGGTCATGAATATTGTTTGCGCGTGGTGCCGACGTCCTCTCGACTGAAAGAGTGTTCGAACATCTTCGCAGCTCGGATCGTGTCAGCGACGGTGAGCGCGCGTTGCTGGTGCAGTAGCCACAAAGTGAAATGTCGAGAATCTCAGTCCTGAACCGGCCTTCGCAAGGCCCGCAAAGTTTAATATTGATCGGAGCGTAAGGCACTCAGCAACGCATGCGATATTGACATCCGATGATCTACACATGACAACGAAATTGCCAAACAGGGGAGAACACCAATGGCCGACGAAAGCAATCCCAGCTCCGCACCAGCAGACGCGGTAGTGTCACCGGAAGCCCCGGTAAAAAAGAAGCGCGCACCGCGCGTTAAAAAGGTGGAGGCGAAAGCCGCCCCAACAATCGCCGAGCCCGCGAAGAAAAATCGCGGCGGTCGGCCCAAGCGCGCCGAGGCTGCTGCAGCACCTGAAGTCGCCAGTACCCCCGCGACCCGCGCTAAGCGCACATCGTCGCCATCCGCAGCAGCAGGCAAGCGCGGTCCAAATCGCGCTGCCACGCAGACGACTGGATCTCCGCTGGCGGACGATCTGGCAGATCTTCTCCAGCTTGAAGAGGAAAACCAGCGCCTACGCAAGTCGCTCGCTGAGAAGCTTCGCACTGAGAATTCCGATCTGCGTAAGCGTCTTGGCCTAAAGTAATCATCGCTCGATGGCGGACG
>Ga0209025_1001201_pt1 | contig 36389 bp, 40 predicted proteins | sample AraplaMF_Col_mLB_FD_184256 | JGI IMG/M metagenome (GOLD analysis project Ga0209025, IMG submission 184256) | Arabidopsis root microbial communities from the University of North Carolina, USA - plate scrape MF_Col_mLB (SPAdes) (version 2) | ecosystem: Host-associated > Plants > Roots > Endosphere... | reverse complement strand
GGCGAGCTCTATCAAGGTCTCCTGCGCGAGAATCCGCCCATCCGGATTGTTGGGATTGACCAGCACGACGACATTGGCGTCACCGATCTCCGCGAGGTCGGCAACCTCGTGCACCGTCGCTCCCGCCTTGCGCCAGGCCAGCGCGTGCTCGCCATAGGTCGGGCTGAGCACGGCGACCTTCGCAGCCGGGACCAGACGCGGCAGCAATTCGATCAGGATCTGCGTGCCCGGCGCGGCAACGAGGCCGCTTTGCGGGCGAATGCGATAGGCCTTGCGGGCCGCCGCTAGCAGCGCTGCCTCGTCCGTTTTGCCCGGCAGGCGCTGCCACAGGCTTAACGGCAGCTCCGGAAGCGGATAGGGGATCGGGTTGATACCGGTCGAGAGATCGATCCAGGGTTTTGGCGCCTGCGGAAACAGCGCCTGGGCCGTGGCGAGATCGCCGCCATGCCAGATCGCTTCCTTCGTCGCCCCGGCCGCCATGTCGCTCTCCGCAAGCCTGCCGCTTCTCCTCGCCGCCCTCCTGATCGAGGCGGCGATCGGCTATCCGGCGCGCCTGTTCGCATGGATCGGCCATCCCGTCACCTGGATCGGCGCGCTGATCGGCTGGCTGGACCGCAGCCTCAATCGCGAAACCATGAGTTTCGCGATGCGGCGCATGGCCGGCGTCGTTGCGCTCCTGATCCTGCTGGGAGCGACGCTCGCTGCTTCACTCGCTTTGGTCGCGCTCTGTCGCCTCGCCGGTCCACTCGCTTTGCTGCCGCTGGCGCTGCTGGCGTCGACCCTGCTGGCGCAGCGCAGCCTGCATGAGCATGTCGCCCGCGTCGCCGAGGGGCTGGAGCAAGACGGGCTTGCTGGTGGACGCAAGGCCGTTTCGATGATCGTCGGCCGCAACCCGGAGAGCCTTGATGAGGCTGGTGTCGCACGCGCCGCGATCGAGAGCCTCTCCGAGAATTTTTCCGACGGGATCGTCGCGCCGGCCTTCTGGCTCGGCGTCGGCGGCCTGCCGGGCGGAGCGCTCTACAAGGCGATCAATACCGCCGATTCGATGATCGGCCACAAATCGCCGCGCCATCTCGCCTTCGGCTGGGCGGCCGCCCGGCTCGACGACCTCGTCAACCTGCCTGCTTCGCGATTGACCGCCCTGCTGCTGATCGCCGCGGCCGCGCTCGACCGGCAGGCCTATGCCGGCGCGGCCTGGCGCGCGGTTCGCCGCGATGCCGGCCGCCACCGCTCGCCCAATGCCGGCTGGCCGGAAGCCGCGATGGCCGGCGCGCTCGGCCTGCGATTGGCGGGACCGCGTGTCTATGGTGCGGTCAGGGTCGAGGATGGCTGGATGGGCGATGGCCGGGCGGAAGCGACTGCGGCGGATATCCGGCGGGCGCTCGCCCTCTATCGCCGCACCTGCCTGCTGCTCTGGGGGCTGGCGGCAATCGGGAGCGCGGCCGCACTCGCCATGACGTGACATCCGCTCGGCAACTTGCGGGGATTGCGGCGGACGATACGACCGCTTCTCTATGCAGGCCGCGGCCGGCCCAGCCAGCCGAGCTTGAAGCCGACAGTGCACACCGCGATCAGACAGAGCCCGAGCCCCTGAAGAGGCAAGAGGGGATGATCGTAGATCGACCAGTCGATCAGGATCGCCACCAGCGGGTAGATGAAGGTCAGCATGGCGATGGCCGGCGTCTCGAGGCGGGGATAGGCCGCATACATCAGCACATAGGCGATGCCGGTATGGAGCACGCCGATCCCGGCCAGCCAGCCCCATGCCGACGGCGGAAGGGACCAAGCGGCGAAAGGGGCAAGCAGAACGGCTCCGGCCAGGGTCTGGCAGAGTGCCGTTACCTCGGGCCTCTGCCGGCCGAGCTGTTTCGCGAGAACCGTCGAGACAGCGTAGAGCAGGGCCGCGACAAGTGTGAGAGCGATGCCCATGAACCACCGTGCATCGACGGTGGAGGAGCGTCCCGCGGCGCCGCTCGCCAGTACCACTCCAAGGAAAGCGCCGACGATCCAGACCATCTGAACCAGCGCCGCGCGCTCCTTGAGGAAGACGATGCCGATCAGGACCACAAAGAAGGGCTGGATATGGTAGACGATCGTGGTCGTCGCGATCGTCGTCATGCCGAAGCTGGCGAAGAATGCGACCCAGCTCATGACGATGCAGACGCCGGCAAGGGTGGCGACGGCAAGGTCACGCCTCGATAGCGTTCGATCCGGCAGGACGCCCCGAAGCAGGCACCAGGCGCCGAGGAACAGGCTGCCGAAAACGCAGCGCCAGAACACCACCGTCACGGCGTCGACCCCAGCCTCGACCACGAACGCCCCGACCGTGCCGATGATCGCCATGGCGAGTGCGAGGGCAGCCGCGGGAGAGTGGAGCGGATTACGGAACGTGGCCTGGGTCATGGCATGCTCGACAGAGGTGACTGAGGCACCACCCTGCGACATGTCCTTCTCTCAAAAAAACGAATATATCTGGCCTTTCCTACGCGCTAATCTGATAGCATGTCGCAATACCCGCTCGACCTCGACCTGCTGCGAACCTTCGTCGCCGTCGCAGACAGCGGCAATTTTTCCAATGCCGCACCGAGGGTGGGGCGCAGCCAGTCGGCCGTCAGCATGCAGATGCAGCGGCTCGAGGAGGAGTTCGGCCGACCATTGCTGGTGCGGATGCCGCGTACGGTCGTCCCGAACGCTGCTGGAAACGATCTGCTCGTTTATGCCCGGCGCCTGCTCAAGTTATCGGATGAGGCGCGAGCAAGCCTGTCCCGTGCCGACGATGTCGGCACGGTTCGCCTCGGCGTGCCCGACGACTATGCCGCCATCCTGCTGCCGCCGGTGCTTGCCCGGTTCGCGGATGGCCATCCGCGTGTCAATGTCGAGCTCGTCTGCGAGCCCTCACGGCTGCTCGTGGCCGCGATAGAAGAGGGCCGGATCGATCTTGCGATCGTAACGCGGTTGCCGTCGCAACCCTTCGAGATCCTGCGTCGGGAACCGTTCGTCTGGGTATCCGCCCAGAACGGCATCGCATGGTCGATCGATCCGCTGCCCGTGGCGCTGTTCGAAGCAGGCTGCGCCGCCCGGACGAATGTGATCGATGCTCTGAGCGTCGGAGGGCGGACCTATCGGAGCACCTATTCGAGCGCCAGCCTGCTCGGCCTTTGCGCAGTCGTCCAAGCCGACCTGGCCGTGGCCGGGCTGGCAGCGTCAAGCGTACCGCCGACGCTCCGCGTCATCGGCGAGGCGGAAGGGCTGCCTGCGATGCAGCCTCTGGAGATCAGCCTGATCCGCCGGCCGGCCTCCGACACGGCAGCGGTATCCCGCCTGGACGAGTTTCTGAGGAAAGCACTGCGCGAGCACTAGAACTCGATCCCTTCCTGCGCCTTCACACCGGCGGTGAAATGGTGCTTCACCAGCGTCATCTCGGTCACCAGATCGGCGGCCTCGATCAGCTCCGGCTTGGCGTTGCGGCCGGTGACGACGATGTGCAGGTCGGGTCGGCGGGCCTGCAGTGCCGCGACGACCTCGGCCAGCGGCAGATAGTCGTAGCGCAGGGCGATGTTGAGCTCGTCGAGCACCAAGAGCCGGATGCTCTCATCCCCCATCAGCTCCCTGGCTTTCTCGAAGGCGCGGGTCGCCGCGGCGATGTCGCGGGCCTTGTCCTGCGTCTCCCAGGTGAAGCCCTCGCCCATCGAATGCCAGCAGATCTGGTCACCGAAGGCCTCCAGCGCCCTGCGCTCGCCGGTCGACCAGGCGCCCTTGATGAACTGGACGACGCCGATGCGCCAGCCATGGCCGAGCGCCCGCAGGATCAGGCCGAAGGCGGCGGTCGACTTGCCCTTGCCCGGGCCGGTGTTGACGATCAGCAGACCCTTTTCCAGCGTCTTGCCGGCGACCTCGGCGTCTTGCACCGCCTTGCGCTTTTCCATCTTCGCCTTGTGGCGGGCAGCGTCCTCGGCCTCGTCCGTCATCTTCATTTCACCTGCATCGGCAATCCGGCGACCATGAAGACCACGCGCCCGGCCTGCGCCGCAAGCCGCTGGTGCAGGCGGCCGGCCTCGTCGCGGAAGCGCCGGGCGAGAGCATTGTCGGGCACGATGCCGAGACCGACCTCGTTCGAAACCAGCACCACCGGCGCGCTCGCCTCGCGGCAGGCGGCGACGAGTTCGCCGGTGGCGATCGCGATATCGCGCTCGGCGAGCAGCAGATTGGTGAGCCAGAGTGTCAGGCAATCGACCAGGATCGGCTGCCCGGCCGGCGCATTGCGGATCGCCTCGGGCAGGGCCACCGGCGCGTCAATCGTCTGCCAGTCGCGGGAACGACGGGCGCGGTGCTCGGCGATGCGGGCGCGCATCTCGTCGTCATAGGCCTGGGCCGTGGCGATATAGGTCCAGGGCGCGGGCAGCGCTTCGATCAGCGCCTCGGCATGCCGGCTCTTGCCGGAGCGAGCGCCGCCGAGGACGAGGGTAAGCGGGGGAAGAGTCATGTCTGCCATTCGCTTTCAAGGGTACGTGGTGCATTGCACAGCACCGCGCCTGTGGCTAATGATCATCGGTGACGGTGCCTCGACAACGAGGTGAAAAGGGAACGCGGTGAAAGGCCGCGGCTGCCCCCGCAACTGTAAGCGGCGCGTCCTGCGCCATCGGCCACTGGGTTTCCCGGGAAGGCGGAGCAGGACACCGAGCCGTGAGCCAGGAGACCTGCCGTCATTCGATGTCGTCCAGCAGGCTGCCGGTGGGGTGGCCAAGGAGAACCAGATGAATACGGCTACCGTCACCAGCCAGACCAGCGTTTCGGAGCGGGCGAAAGCCGTCGCCGCCGCGCTGATCCTCGGCTTCGTGTTGATCTACACCGTCGGCTTCGCCGCCTCGTCCACTGTCCACAACGCGGCGCACGACACCCGTCACGGCCTCGCCTTCCCCTGCCACTGATAGGGGAAGCCACATGGTCACGCGTGTTCTCACGGTCAGCATCCTGGCCGGGCTTTTGGCTGGGCTGCTGATCTCGGCGCTCCAGCACGTCACCACCACCCCGCTGATCCTCAAGGCCGAGACCTATGAGGCAGCGCTGCGCGCGCAGTCTGGACCGGTGCAGGCCGCCTTCTCGGGCGACGCCCACATCATCCTCGCCCACAACGACCCGAAAGCCGGGGCGGACCATGCCGGCGAGCACGAATGGAAGCCGCAGGACGGCCTGCAGCGCACCGCCTTCACCAGCCTGGTGACGATCGCCACCGCGATCGGCTTCGCTGCGTTGCTGCTGGCCGGAATGATCGCGGCGAATGAGCAGATCGACCAGCGCCGGGCCCTCGCCTGGGCAATCTGCGGCTTCCTCGCCTTCGGCCTCGCCCCGGCGATGGGCCTTGCGCCCGAATTACCGGGTTCCGCCGCGGCCGAATTGCAGCAGCGCCAGCTCTGGTGGCTGCTGACGGCGGTGGTCACTGCCGGCGCGCTCTTCGTCTTCCTGCGGGTCGAGGCCCCCTGGGCGCGGGCGCTCGCCGTGCTGGCGCTCTTGCTGCCGCATCTGATCGGGGCGCCGCACCCGGCCGCTCCGGAAAGCAAGGTGCCGGCCGAGATCGCTGCGCATTTCGCCGCGCTCTCGCTCGCCATCCAGGCCGCGCTCTGGCTCGTGACCGGCTTCGCCGTCGGCGTGCTCTGGCCTTGGGCAACCCGCCGTAGCGCCGTAGCCGCGGCGGCCTGACGCCTCGCGCGGCCGGCGACGGCCGCGTCAGAACAAGGAGGCGTTGTCATGCTCGAAGGCGATATCGCCCTCGCGACTGAGGTCCGGCAAGAACCGGGCTGCACCATCCATGTCTGCACCACCTGCCGGCGCCCGCGCGAAGACCTGCCGGAGGGCTATGACCAGCCGGGCATCGCGCTCGCGGCCGTGCTGTACGAACGCCTCGCCGGCAGCGGTATCGCCGTCGTCCCGGTCGAATGCCTCTCCGTCTGCAAGCGGTCCTGCACGATCGCGCTCGCGGCCGAAGGCAAGTGGACCTATCTGATCGGCGATCTCGACGCCGGTCTTCATCTCGACGAGATCGTCAGCGGGGCGGAGAAATTCGCCGCCAGCGCCAACGGCATCGTTCCCTGGAAAGAGAGACCCGCCTCGTTCCGCAAGGGCGTGGTCGCGCGCGTGCCACCATTGCCGCGCCAGCAAGGATCAAACGAATGAACGCTCCGCAGACCACGACGCTCGGCAAGGTGCCGTGCACGATCATCACCGGCTTCCTCGGCGCCGGGAAGACCACCCTCGTCCGCCATCTGCTCGAGAACGCTGGCGGCAAGCGCCTCGCCGTGCTCGTCAACGAGTTCGGCGATCTCGGCTTCGATGGCTCCTTCATCACCGGCTGCGGCATCGAAGGCTGCACGCAGGAGGACATCGTCGAGCTGCCCAACGGCTGCATCTGCTGCACCGTCGCTGATGATTTCGTCCCGGCTCTGGAGACGCTGCTGAACCGGCCGAACCCGCCGCAGCACATCCTGATCGAGACCTCCGGCCTCGCTTTGCCGAAGCCGCTGGTCAAGGCGTTCAACTGGCCGGCGATCCGCTCTCGCGTCACCGTCGACGGGGTCATCGCCGTGGTCGACGGGCCGGCGGTGGCCGAAGGCCAGTTCGCCGATGATCCCGAGGCGCTGAAGGCGCAGGCCGCGCAGGACCAGGCCGTCAACCATGACAACCCGCTCGAAGAGGTGTTCGAGGACCAGATCCTCTGCGCCGACCTGATCCTGCTCAACAAGAGCGATCTCGTCGACGCCGAGGGTCGCGAGCGGGTCAAGGCCGAGATCGCCCAGCATTTGCCCAAGGCGATCAAGGTGGTCGAGACGGCTCATGGCAAGGTCGAGCCGGCGCTGATCATCGGGCTCGGTGCTGCGGCCGAAGCCGATCTCGCCGCCCGCCCCTCGCATCACGGCGAGGGCGAGGATCACGACCATGACGATTTCGACAGTGTCGCGCTGCCGCTGCCGCAGGCGGCCTCGCCGGAAGAACTCGTCGCCCGCGTCGCCAAGGCGGCCGAGGCCGAGGGCGTGCTGCGCCTCAAAGGCTTCGCCGGCATTCCCGGCAAGCCGATGCGGCTTGTGGTGCAGGGCGTCGGCCGGCGCGTCGGCCATCATTACGACCGGGCCTGGGGCGCAGACGAAGCGCGCGACGGCAGGCTCGTGGTGATCGGCCTCAAGGGCTTCGACCGCGCCGCAGTCGAGGCGGCGCTCGCCGGCTGATGCGATGCACCTTCTCCCGACCAGCGAGGTGAGTCTCGACGACGGTGAGGACGCCGTCGACCTCGCCCTGCCGCCGGGAGACCTCGTCGTCCTCTCCTTCAGCGACAGCGACCTCTCGGCACTGGCGGCGGCGGCGCCCGATAGCGGGCTGACCTTGCGCCTGGTGCCGCTCAGGCGCTTCAAACATCCGCTCTCGATCGACCTGTTGATCGAGAAGACGCTTGTCCCCTCGCGTTTCGTGCTGCTGCGCTGCCTCGGCGGGCTCGACTATCTGCGCTATGGCGTCGAGCAAATCGCCGCCGCCTGCCGGCAGCATGGAATCGCGCTGGCGGTGCTGCCCGGCGATGATCGCGAGGATGAGCGGCTCGCGGGCTATGGCACTGTATCGGCAGAGTTCGCGGCGGATCTGCTCGGCTATTTCCACGCTGGCGGCGGGGCCGAGAACATGCGGCGGCTGCTGGGGCGGGTAGATGGATATCTCGCCGCGCTGCCCTCATCCGACCCGGCTTCGCCGGGCCACCTTCTCCCCCGAGGGGAGAAGGGAGAGCAAGCGAAGCAGGGCGAGGCGACTACAACTGCCTCCTTCTCCCCTCGGGGGAGAAGGTCCCGGCAGGGGGATGAGGGCCCGCGCGACGTTACCCCTGTTCCGCTCCCCACACTCTTCGCCCTCGGCCCCAACGCCGCGCCCCTGCCCTGGCGCGAGGCGATCGCAGCCTTCCCGGCCGAGGCACCGCTCGTACCGATCCTCGTCTACCGCTCGGGCGTCGCCGCCGGTGACACGGCCATGGCCGAGGCGATCGCGGCCGCCCTCGCCGCGCGCGGCCTCGGTCCGCTGCCGCTCGCCCTGACCAGCCTCAAGGACGCGAGCGTCGCGACCGAGCTCGCCGCGCTGATCGCCTCCCGCAAGCCGGCGCTGATCGTCACCACCACGGCCTTCTCCGCCCGCGACGGCGCCGAATTCGTGCTCGACGCCGCCGATTGCCCGATCCTGCAGGCCGTGCCGGTCGGCAGCACCCGCGAGGCATGGGAGGCGTCGCCGCGCGGGCTCTCCGCCGCCGACCTCGCCATGCAGGCGGCGCTGCCGGAATTCGACGGACGGCTCGGCGCCATGCCCGTCGCCTACAAGGAGGAGATCAGCGATCCGGCGACCGGCCTGACATTTCGGCGACTCACCCCCGACACCGATGGCATCGCCGCCCTCGTCGACCTCGCGGCGAACTGGGTCTCGCTCGGCCGCAAGCCGCGCAGCGAACGCCGCCTCGCCCTGGTGATGTCGGACTATCCCGCTCGCGGCGGCCGCGCCGGCTTCGCCGTCGGCCTCGATACGCCGGCGAGCGCACTGGCGATCCGGGAGCTGCTGGGCGAAGCGGGCTATCATGTCGGCTCTGCGGCATTTGGTGATGCCAGCTTGGGCAGCGCGGACATCATGCAGGCCCTCACCAACGGCTCCGCTGACTTCGCCGTCCCGCTCGCCGCCTACCGCACCTGGCTCGCCACGATCCCGGCCGCCGCGCGCGAGGCCCTGCTCGCCAGCCACGGCCAACCCGAAACCGACCCGGCGTGCAACGGCGAAACCTTCCGCTTCCGGCTGGTGCGCTTCGGCAGGCTCGCCATCGTGCTGCAGCCGCCGCGCGACGCCTCACCCGATCGCAAGGCGCGCTATCACGATCCCGACGCGCCGCCCGGCCATGCCTATCTCGCCTTCTATCTCGGCTTGCGCGAGGCCTTCGGTGCCGATGCGCTGATCCATCTCGGCACGCATGGCACGACCGAATGGCTGCCCGGCAAGGCGGTGGCGCTCTCGGCCGCCTGCTGGCCGCGGCTCGCTGTCGGCGCCCTGCCGGTGATCTACCCCTATGTCGTCGACGATCCCGGCGAGGCGGCGCCTGCCAAGCGCCGGCTCTCGGCCCTGACGCTCGGCCATCTGCCGCCGCCATTGGCGAGCCATGATACCGCCGACGAGGCGGCGCTGCTGCGTGACCTCGTCGAGGAATACTCACAGGCACAGGTGCTCGATCCGCGCCGGGCCGAATTGGTCGCGCGCGAAATCCTCGACCGGGCCGAGCGGACCGGCCTCGCCGCGGCGAGCGGCATCACGCCCGATCAGGACATGGCGAGCGCGCTCGCGGCGCTCGACGCCCATCTCTGCGACCTCGCCGAGACCGCCTTTCGCGACGGGCTCCATGTCTTCGGCAGCTCGCAGGCCGATCCGACTTCCGCCGAGAACGAGCGCCGCAACCTGCTCAGGGCGATCGACGCCGGCTTCGTGCCGCCCGGCCCGGCCGGCGCGCCGCATCGCGGCCGGCCCGATGTGCTGCCGAGCGGCCGCAATCTCTCGACGCTCGATCCGCGCGCCCTGCCAACCCGCTCGGCCGCAAAGCTCGGCGCCAAGGCGGCCGAGGCTGTCATCGCCAGGCACCTCCAGGACGAGGGCGATTATCCGCGCCGGATCGTCATGGACCTCTGGGCCTCACCGACCTTGCGCTCGGGCGGCGAGGACATCGCCCACGCGCTGCATCTGATGGGTGCCGAACCGCTCTGGGACCATGGCTCGACCCGCGTCACCGGCTTTTCGATCATCCCGCAGGCCAAGCTCTCCGCACCGCGCGCCGACGTCACCATCCGCATCTCCGGCGCCTTCCGCGACACCTTTCCGGCGCAGATCGCCCTGCTCGCTTCAGCCGCACGCGCCGTTGCCGCTCTCGACGAACCGGATGAGTGGAACGAGCCAGCCGCCGCCCGCCGCCGTGGCGAGGCAGGCGCGCGCATCTTCGGTGCCGCGCCCGGCCGCTATGGCGCCGCCATGGCCGACCGGGCGCTCGACGGCGACTGGCAAGCGCGCAGCGAACTCGGCGAGGCCTATCTCGCCGCCACCAGCCATGCCTATGGCGGGCCGGACGGCGACGCGGCTCCCGATGAAAGCTTCACCACCCGGGTCAACGAGGCCGACGCCTTCGTCCATATCAGCGACACCGCCGGGCGCGACATCATTGAGGCGACCAGCGCCGCCGATGTGATCGGCGGCTTCGTCGCGGCGATGCAGGCACAAGGCGGCAAGGCCGCGCTCTACAGCCTCGACACCTCCGATCCGCAGAAGCCGAAGGCAAGAACGCTGGCCGAAGATGTTTCGCGCATCGTCCATGGCCGGCTCTGCCATCCCCGGTGGATCGCGAGCCATCTCTCCCATGGCTGGCGCGGCGCGGCCGAGCTGGCGGAGGCGGTCGATGCGCTCTTCGTCTATGCGGCCAGCACCGATGCCGTCTCGGACGGACTGTTCGACGCGATCTTCCAGGCCTATTGCGGCGATCCCGCCATCTGGCAGGCGCTGAAGCAGGCGAATGCGCCGGCAGCCGCCTCGATCCGCTCGCGTCTCGCCGAGGCGCAAGAGCGCGGGCTCTGGCAGAGCCGATCGAACTCGGCGGCGATGCTCTCGGGCCGGGAGGCGGCGGAATGAGCGCCCCGGCTCGCGAGACGATGCGGCGCGGCTGGTGCCCCGGCACCTTGCGGCCGATGCTGACCGGAGACGGCCTGCTCGTGCGCCTGCATCCGCCACGCAATGCGCTGACGCCGGACCAGCTCGCTCACATCGCCGAGCTGGCGAGCCGGCATGGTAACGGCCAGATCGAGATCTCCGGCCGCGGTAACCTGCAACTGCGCGGCATCCGCGAGGAGGCGCATCAGGCGCTTGTCGATGATCTCTTGGCGGCGGGCCTCGTTGACGAAGCCGAGGGCGACGGCCCGAACCGGCTGGTGCTCACCTCGCCGCTCGCCGGAAGGGCGGCGAACGAACTGCTCGATGCCGCCGCGCTGGCGCAGGCGGTCGAGCGCGCCGGCCGCACCGTTTCGGGCCTGCCGGCGAAATTCTCGATCGTGGTCGATGGCGGCGCGCTGGCACTGGACGCCTTCGCCGCTGATCTCAGGCTGTGCGCGGTCGCGGCCGATGCGATCGCGTTCGGCCTGCCGGGCGACCTGTGGTTCGGCCCTGTCGCTATGGATGAGGCGCCGATATTGGCAGCCCGTTTGCTCGACCGTTTCGTCGCCGCAAGCGGGCAGAGCTCTGGCCAGGTCCGCCGCATGCGCGATCTCAAGCCCGATGAGCGGAGCGCGCTTGCTGCATCGAGCGGGCTCGCGCCGACGCCAGTGCCGACCGCCCGTCCCAAACCCACGGCCATCGGATTCGTCGCCGACAGAGATGGCACAGTCGCCGCGCTGGCCGGCCTGCCCTTCGGTCGGACGGATACAACCGGCTTGCGCCGCCTGAATGACCTCGTCCGCAAGGCCGGCGTGGACGAAATCAGAGTGTCGCCCTGGCGGGGCTTCGCCTTCTGTGGTCTCTCGGCGGATGCGGCAAGCGCCCTAACCGAAGCGCTTCGAAACGAAGGCCTGATCGTCGAGGTCGACGATCCACGCCTTGCAGTCTCAGCCTGTACCGGCTCGCCCGCCTGCGCGCGCGGCGAAGCGCCCGCGTTGGCCGATGCCGCCATTCTTTCCGACGCGATCGCGTCACTGCTGGCTGACGGCCTCAGCCTCCACGTCTCCGGCTGCGCCAAGTCCTGCGCCCATCCCGGTCGCGCCGACCTCACCTTGGTCGGCCGCGATGGGCGCTACGATGTGATCGTCGATGGCGGCACCAGCGACACCGCCATCGCCCATCTTTCGCTGGGAGAACTTGTGCGCCGGCTCGAACCGGGTCAGGACATCCGCGCGCGCCTCGAAGCGGCGCGGCACTAGAAGCAGGTTGGAAGTTGAACACGCGTCACGCCTATATCCGCGACGGAGCGGCAATCTATGAGCGCTCCTTCGCCATCATCCGGGCCGAATCCGACCTGTCGCGCTTTTCGGGCACGGCCGAGCGCATCGTCGTCCGCATGATCCATGCCTGCGGCATGACCGACCTGCCCAAGGACGTGGCGATGTCGCCGGATTTCGCCGAGGCCGCCGAGGCGGCGCTGGCGAAGGGCGCGCCGATCCTCTGCGACGCCCGCATGGTCGCGGATGGTGTCACCCGCGCGCGCCTGCCGGCGAAGAACGAGGTGATCTGCACGCTGCCCGACCCTAGCGTGCCGAAGCTGGCCGAGGAGATGGCTACGACGCGCTCGGCCGCGGCGATGGAGCTGTGGCGGCCCCACCTCGCAGGCTCCGTCGTCGTGATCGGCAATGCGCCGACCTCGCTGTTCCGCCTGCTCGACATGCTCGACGAAGGCGCGCCGAAGCCAACGGCGGTGATCGGAATCCCCGTCGGCTTCGTCGGCGCGGCGGAATCGAAGGAGGCGCTGGCGCTGGACGGCCGCGTGCCCTTCCTCGTCGTGCACGGGCGGCGCGGCGGCTCGGCCATGGCGGCTGCGGCGGTCAACGCACTCGCGCAGGTGAAGGAATGAGCGGCGTGAGCGTTGAGGCCCCCCGCACCCTACTCTATGGCGTCGGCCTCGGGCCCGGCGATCCCGACTACATGACGGTGCGGGCCCGCGACATCATCCTGAAGGCCGACCGTCTCGTGCACTTCTGCAAGCGCGGTCGGCGCGGCAATGCCCGCATCACCGCCGATGCGATCATCGCGCCGGATCCGGCCCGCGAGATCGCGCTCGCCTTCCCGGTGACGATCGAGGTGCCGGTCGAGGACGAGGGCTATAGCGGTCCGATCGCCGCCTTCTATGACGAGGCGGCCGAACAGCTCGCCGGCGAGATGGCCGCGGGCCGCAGCGTCGCCGTGCTCTGCGACGGCGACCCCTTCTTCTACGGCTCGTTCATGCATTTGTGGCGCCGCCTCGCCCATCGTTTCCCGACCGAGGTGGTGCCGGGCGTCACCGGCATGGCCGGCGCCTGGGCCCGCGCCGACGCCCCGATCAGCTGGGGTGACGACGTGATGACGGTGGTGCCGGGCACGCTCGCCGAGGGCGAATTGACCCGCCGGCTCGCCGACACCGACGCCGCCGTGATCATGAAGCTCGGCCGCAACCTGCCAAAAGTGCGCCGCGCACTGCAGGCAGCCGGGCTGATCAACCGTGCCATCTATGTCGAGCGCGCCACCATGGCCGGCCAGGTGGTGACCCGCCTCGCCGAGAAGCCCGACGACGAGGCGCCCTATTTCTCGATGATCCTCGTCCCCGGCGAAGGACGGCGGCTGTGAGCGGCTCACTCGCCATCATCGGCCTCGGCCCCGGCGAGACGCGTTATCTCACGCCCTCGGCGCTGGTCGCGCTCGAGGCCGCCAGCGATCTCGTCGGCTATGGCCCCTATCTCGACCGCGTGCCGGCGCGTGAAGGCCAGACCAAGCACGCCTCCGATAATCGCGTCGAGGTCGAGCGCGCCCGGCATGCGCTGACACTGGCCGCCGAGGGCAAGGCGGTCGCGGTCGTATCCGGAGGCGATCCCGGCGTCTTCGCCATGGCGGCGGCGGTGTTCGAGGCGCTGGAAGCGGGCGAGCCTAGCTGGCGCAAGCTTCAAATCAGCGTCGAGCCCGGCATCACCGCGATGCTGGCGGCTGCAGCGAAGGCCGGCGCTCCGCTCGGCGGCGATTTCTGCGCGATCTCGCTCTCGGATAATCTCAAGCCCTGGGAGGTCGTCACGGCGCGGCTTACCGCGGCGCTGTCGGCCGATTTCGTGATCTGCCTCTACAACCCGATCTCGAAGGCGCGGTCCTGGCAGCTCGGCAAGGCGCTGGAGCTGGCGGCGACGATCCGCGCGACGGAAACACCAGTGATCTTCGCCCGCGCGGTCGGGCGGCCCGACGAGAGGCTGCGCATCCTGACGCTCGCCGAGGCCATCGCGGCAGCAGAGACCGCCGACATGGCGACGCTGGTGATGATCGGCGCCAGCGCGACGCGATTGATCGCCCGCGAGGGCGAAAATCCGATCGTCTATACGCCGCGCTCGGTGACGAAGAGCCCCTGCGTCACCAGCCAGGGCAGGACCTGATCGATATGCTCGACGGTCTCGACATCGGGCTTGGGCGGCCGCTCGACCATCACCACGGGCAGCCCGAGCCGGCGCGCCGCGACGAGCTTGCCGAGCGTCATCGGCCCACCGGCATTCTTGCTGACCAGGACCTCGGTGCCCTCCTTCCGCATCAGCTTCTCCTCGGCATCCGCCTCGAACGGCCCGCGTTGCTGCAGCACCGTGGCATGCGGCAGCGGCAGGTCGCTGACGGGCTCGATCACCCGGATCAGGTATTTGTGCTGCGGAGCGGCGAAGAAGTGGGGCAATTCGAGCCGGCCGATGGTCAGGAAGACGCGTCGCGGCTCGTCGCCGAGCGCCTCGACGGCGGCGTCGATGTCGGGCACGCATTTCCAGCGGTCGCCGTTCTGTGGCTTCCAGCTTTCGCGCCGGATCGCCAGCAGCGGCACGCCTTCCGCCTTGCACGCCGCCTCCGCGTGGTAAGGCATGATCGCCGCGAAGGGGTGCGTCGCGTCGATGACGGCGACGACGCCCTCGTCGACGAGATATTGCCTGAGGCCGGAAATGCCGCCGAAACCGCCGGTGCGGGTCGGCAAGGACAGGGGACGCGGGTCGGAGGTATGACCTGCGAGCGAGATCACGGCGCGAATCTCGGGTGCCTGCTCGGCCAGGAGCTGATCGAGCGCGGCCGCTTCGCTGGTGCCGCCGAGGATGAGGACCGTCATGGAACAGTTTTCGCCTGAAACGACCAAACTGTCGAGCACGCCGCCCGGCCCCTGGCTGTCGCTTGTCGGGCTCGGCGAGGATGGCCGCGCCGGCCTCTGCGCCGAAGCCTTGGCCGCGCTCGAGAGCGCCGAGATCGTCTTCGGCGGCGAGCGCCATCTCAAACTGATCGGCGACGTGCCCGGTGAAGCCAGGCCCTGGCCGCAGCCCTTCCGCAACGCGCTACCGGCGATTTTGGCCGAGAAGGGCCGCAATGTCTGCGTGCTCGCGACCAGCGATCCGTTCCATTACGGCATCGGTGCCGGGCTGACCAAGGCGGTGCCGGCGGCAGAGATGCGCGTCATTCCGCAGCTCTCCTCCTTCTCGATGGCCTGCACGCGCATGCGCTGGCCGCAGGAGGAATGCGGGCTGGTCTCGCTGCATGGCCGTGCCCTTCAGAGGATCATCCCTTTTCTCCAGCCGGGCGCGCGGGTGCTCGCCCTGTCCTGGGACGATTCGACCCCGCTCGCCGTGGCCCAGCTGATGAGCGCGCGCGGTTTCGGCGAAAGCACGATCACCGTGCTGGAATCGATCGGCGGCCCGAACGAGCGCATCCGGCAGGCCCGCGCCGACGCCTTCGCCCTCGACGGCATCGTGCCGCTGAACATGCTGGCGATCGAGGTCGTCGCCAGCCGTGACGCACGCATCCTGCCGCTCGCGACCGGGCTATCCGACGACTGGTTCGAGCATGACGGCCAGCTCACCAAGGCCGATATCCGCGCGATCACGTTGTCTGCGCTGGCGCCGCGGGCCGGCGAACTGCTCTGGGACGTCGGCGCCGGCTCGGGCTCGGTCGGCATCGAATGGAGCCTGCGCCACCGCCACAACCGTGCGATCGCCTTCGAGGAGCGGCCGGAGCGCGCCGCCCGCATCGCCCGCAACCGGCTGGCGCTCGGTGCGCCGCCGCTCGAAGTGGTCGAGGGCAAGGCGCCGGAGAGCTTTGCTGGGAAAGCCTCGCCTGACGCCGTCTTCATCGGCGGCGGGCTGACCGATCCCGGCGTGTTCGAAGCCGCCTTCGCCGCGCTGAAGCCGCGCGGACGACTGGTGGCGAATGCGGTGACGATCGAGGGCGAAGCCAGGCTCGCCGGGCTGTTCTCGGCCCATGGCGGGAACCTGCGCCGCATCGGCGTCGCGCATCTCGACCCGATCGGGACGATGCATGGTTGGCGCGCCGCGATGGCGGTGACGCAATGGCGCGTGGTGAAGCCGTGAGCGGCATCACTGCCGGCATAGGCCTGCGCCCCGGGACGTCGGAGGCCGATATCGAAGCCTGCCTGACGCAGACGCTCGCCGCTGCCAACCTGCCGGCGGAGGCGATCAAGCGCCTCGCCACCCTGGCCTCGCGCCGTGATGAGCCGGGGCTGGCGGCCGTAGCGCAGGCGCATGACCTGACGCTCATCGCCATCCCCGACGAAGCTCTCTCCGGCTTCGAGGCCGCCTGCGCCACGCGCTCGACCCGAATCTCCGGGCTTTATGGTGTGGGCTCGGTGGCCGAGGCCGCCGCGCTCGCCGCCGCCGGTCCGGGCGCCATCCTGATCCAGCCGCGCATCGCCACTGCCCGCGTCACCTGCGCCCTCGCCCGGAGCGCGGCGTGACCGTCCATTTCATCGGCGCCGGCCCCGGCGCGGTCGACCTCATCACTTTGCGCGGGCGCGAGCTGATCGGTGCCTGCCCGGTCTGCCTCTATGCGGGCTCGCTGATCCCCAGGGCGATGCTCGGCTGGTGCCCGCCTGGCGCGCGCATCGTCGATACCGCCCCGCTCGATCTCGACGCGATCATCGCCGAGATCGAGGCCGCCCATGCCGAGGGTAAGGACGTCGCCCGGCTGCATTCCGGCGACATCTCGATCTGGAGCGCGACGGGCGAGCAGATGCGCCGACTCGATCAGCTCGGCATCCCCTATCAGATCACGCCGGGGGTGCCGGCCTTCGCCGCCGCCGCAGCCGCGCTCAAGCGCGAATTGACGCTACCGGGCGTCGCGCAATCGCTGGTGCTGACCCGCACCTCCGGCCGCGCCTCGGCCATGCCCGAGGCGGAAAAACTCGCGACCTTCGCGGCCTCCGGCGCGACGCTTGCCATCCACCTCTCGATCCATGTGATCGAGCAGGTCGTCATCGAGCTGACGCCTTTCTACGGCGCGGACTGCCCGGTCGCGATCGTCTTCCGCGCCTCCTGGCCGGAGGAACGCATCCTGCGCGGGCGGCTGTCGGATATCGCCGACAGGGTGCGGGCAGCCGAGCTGGAGCGCACCGCGCTGATCCTGGTCGGCCCGGCGCTGGCAGCCGAGGACTTTTCCGAAAGTGCCCTCTATTCCACCGGCTATGATCGCCGCTTCCGGCCGCGCGGAGGCCAGGAATGACGGCCAAGGGCCTGCTCATCGCTGCGCCGCGCTCCGGCTCGGGCAAGACCACGATCACGCTCGGCCTGCAGCGGGCGCTCACCCGCCGCGGTCTGAAGGTGCGCGGACTGAAATGCGGGCCTGACTATATCGACCCGGCCTTCCACGCCGCCGCGACCGGCGCGCCGAGCGCCAATCTCGACAGCTATGCGATGCCGGACGCGCTGCTCGGCCTGATCGCTGACAAGGCAGCGAGGGATACCGACATCGTCGTCGCGGAAGGCTCGATGGGGCTGTTCGACGGCGTGCCCGGCCCCGACGGGCATACCGGCGCCAGCGCCGATATCGCCGCCCTGCTCGGCTGGCCGGTGGTGCTCGTGATCGACGTCTCCGGACAGGCGCAATCGGCGGGTGCGGTCGCGCTCGGCTGCATGGCCTATGACCAGCGCATCCGCGTCGCCGGCGTGATCCTCAACAAGGTCGCGAGCGAACGCCATCGCCGGCTGGCGGCGGCCGGCATGGAGAAGATCGGCCTGCCGGTGTTCGGCGCCTTGCCGCGCGAAGCGAGCCTGATCCTGCCGGAGCGCCACCTCGGCCTCGTCCAGGCCGGCGAGACCGAGGATCTGCACCAGCGCCTAGATGCGCTCGCCGAAGCCGTCGCCGCGGCGGTCGATCTCGACGCCGTCACCGTCGCTGCGGGCGCAACCACTTTGCCGGCTTCCACGCATCAGACTATCCCGCTGCCAGCACCGGGCAAGCGTCTCGCCATCGCCCGCGACGCCGCTTTCAGCTTCGTCTACCCGCATGTCGAGGCCGGCTGGCGCGCGCAAGGCGCCGAGCTCGTGCCGTTCTCGCCGCTCGCGGACGAGCCACCGCCGGAGGGCTGCGACGCCTGCTGGCTGCCGGGCGGCTATCCGGAATTGCATGCCGGCCGGATCGCGACTGCGTCGCGTTTCCTCGCCGGCCTGCGCGATTTCGCCCGCACCCGCCCGGTCCATGGCGAATGCGGCGGCTACATGGTGCTGGGCAGGAGCCTGATCGATGCCGATGGCACGAGCCATGCCATGGCCGGGCTGCTCTCGGTCGAGACCAGCTTCGCCCGGCGCAAGATGAATCTCGGCTATCGCAATGCAATGCTCGCCGCCGACGGACCGCTTGGCCCTGCGGGCAGTCGACTCGCCGGCCATGAATTCCACTACGCAACCGTGATCTCGCAGGGCGAGGACCCACCTTTCGCGGAAGTCACAGACCCGCATGGCTCGGCGCCAGCGCCCGCCGGCAGCCGCCGCGGCCTCGTCTCGGGCTCGTTCTTCCACGCCATCGCGGCGCGGGAGGGAGCGTGAGCACGCCGCCCGTCTTCGACGAGCGGTTCCGCGACAAGCTCGGCGAGCTCTTCGCCTGGCGCCGCGATGTCAGGCGCTTCCGGCGTCAGCCGGTGCCGGAAGAACTGCTGGCAACCCTGCTCGACCTGATGCAGCTCTCGCCCTCGGTCGGCCATTCACAGCCCTGGCGCTGGCGGGGGGTGGACGATCCGGAACAGCGCGCCGCGGTTCAGGCCAGCTTTTCCCGCTGCAATGCCGACGCACTGGCCGAATACGAAGGCGAGCGCGCCGCGCTCTATGCCCGCCTCAAGCTCGAAGGCCTGCGCGAGGCGCCGGTGCAGTTCGCGGTGTTCTGCGACCACGCCACGGCCCAGGGCCATGGCCTCGGCCGGCGGACCATGCCGGAGATGCTCGACTATTCGGTGGTCGCGGCGATCACGCAGTTCTGGCTCGCCGCCCGCGCCCATGGGCTCGGCCTCGGCTGGGTCTCGATCCTCGATCCCGCCGAGATCGCAGCGATCACCAGAGCGCCCCCGGAGTGGAAGCTGATCGGCTATCTCTGCCTCGGCTATCCCGAGGAGGAGCATGAGGTGCCGGAGTTGGTCCGCGCCGGCTGGGAGAGCGACCAGCGGCTCGCCGAGCGCGACTAGGGTCTCCGCCCCTGCGCACCGCGCAGGCCGAGCGCCATCAAGATGGCGAGCAGGGCCGCAGCGCCGACCAGCCCGGCTGCCGAAGGCCAGCCGAGCGCTTCGATGACGCTGCCAATGGCGACAGGGCCGACGACTTGGCCGAGATTGCTGCCCTGCATCAGCAGCCCGACGACGACAGGCGTCAACGTCGCCGTGGGTGCAAGGACCGGCGCCGACGACAGCAGCGTCGCCGGGATGATCCCGCCCACCATCGAGAACAGCGCGCAAAGCAGGAAGGTCGCGGTGTCCGGCAACAGGCCAAGGAAGATGCCGATCGCGGACAAACCCATCACCAGGCTGGCAAAGACGATCAGGCTGACGCGCGAGACGCCGCGCGCGAGCAGTATGCCGGCGGCGAGATTGCCGATGATGTTGACGGCGCTGGCGAGCGCGCTGAGCAGACCGGCCGTCGCGAGCGAGACCTGCATGCGCTGCATCAAAAGCACCGGCAGGAAATTGAACAGGGCGAAGAACATCAGCGCGTAGAGGGCGAAGGTGAGCCCCAGCAGCACCGGTCCGCGCGCGCTCAGCACCGCGCCGGCATCGGCGGCGAGGGCCGCCCAGGATGGCCGCGTACCGCTGCCGATGTTCGGCACGATCAGCACCGTCAGCGCGATCGCGATGACCGCGAGCGCACCGGTGACCTGCCAGATCATGCGCCAATCGCTGAACCAGAGCCCGGCGAGCATAGCGAACGCGATGCCGGTCGGCATGAAGCAGCTCCACAGCGCCATGGCGATGTCGCGTCGGGCGGGGCTGGCGACGCGCTGAAGGATCGCCGGCCCGGCAATGGTGATCAGCACGAAGCCGAGGCCCTCGATGACCCGCGAGGCGAGCAGCATCGGAAAGCGCGGCGCCGCCGCGCCGAGGAAGGCGCCGACAGCCACCGCCAGTAGGCCGAGCAGCAGAACGCGCCGCGCGCCGAGGCCGATGGCGAGCGTGCCGACCGGAATGCCGCCGACCATGCCGAGCACGGCGAAGATCGAGGCGAGCCAGCCGAGCGTGCCGAGGTCCAGCCCGAACTCGGCTTGCACCAGCGGCATCGCGATCGCCGCCTTGCCGACCTGCAGCGCCGCGACGATGCCGCCGGCGACGACCACGGAGACCGCGAGCCAGTCGGTCCTGGCGCCGGGCGTCGCGATAGCTGCCGTCATGAGCGAGGTCCCGCAATGGCGACCCGGATTGGGCGATCGGTCATGCTCGGCTCCTCATCGGGACAGCGGCGTCGCCCGCAGATGTGGTTTTCCATCGATCTCGAAAAGTGAGATAATTAGCATCAAGTCGATCAAGGAAATCGATCATGCTTGATGCACTCACCCTCGATCAGATGCGGACCTTCGTCACGGTCGCCGAAGCCGGCAGCTTCCGCTCGGCCGCGACGCGGCTGTCGCGGGCCCAGTCCGCCATCAGCCATGCGATCGCCAATCTCGAGTCCCAGCTCGGCCTCACCCTGTTCGACCGCTCGGGCCATCGCCCGGCGTTGACGGCGGAGGGCAAGGCCCTGCTCGCCGATATCAGGGAGGTGTTGCTGCGCGTCGGTGCGCTGAAGGCCCGCGCTCATGGTCTCAGCAAGGGCGTCGAGATTGAGCTGTCGCTGACGATCGACGTGCTGTTCCCGTTCCCACTGATCGGTGCGGCGCTCGCCGGCCTGCGTGAGCGCTACCCCTCGGTCTCGATCCGGCTCGCCATCGAGCCGCTGGGCGGGCCGATCGCAGCTCTGCTGGAACGGCGCAGTGCGCTCGCCATCACGGTCGGCGAGAATTTCCGCGATTCCCGCATCGCGATCGAGGCGCTGACCTCGATCGAGATGATCGCGGTCGTCGCGGCGACGCATCCGCTCGCCCGTGCCGGAGAGGGGCGCCTGCTGACCCGCTCCGAGCTCGCCCAGCATCTCCAGATTGTCCAGATCGATCCGACGCCGATCTCGGGCGCGCAGGACTTCAACGTGCTCTCGCCGCAGACCTGCCGCGTCACGGGGCAGGACACCAAGCATGCGATGATCCTGGCCGGGCTCGGCTGGGGCCGATTGCCAAACTGGCTGATCGAACGCGATCTTGCCGAGGGCCGGCTGGTCCGGGTCGCGACCAGGGCGCTCGGCCGGAACGCGCAATTGCCGGCGGAGGCCTATCTCGCCCACCGCCTCGACGAGGCGATGGGCCCGGCCGCGCGCGCCTTCGCGGAGGCGCTGGCGCGGCTCTGCGAGGTCAGAGCGCGACCTTGAACGGCGCCTCGGTCTTGGCCTTGATCTCGTCGAGGGACACGCCCTCGGCGAGCTCGATCAGGGTCATGCCGCCGCCGTTCTCGTCGATCGCGAAGACGCCGAGATCGGTGATCACCATGTCGACGACTCCGGCGCCGGTCAGCGGCAGGTCGCAGGCCTTGAGCAGCTTTGGCGATTCCGAGCCGTCCTTGTTCTTGGCGACGTGCTCCATCACCACGACGACCTTCTTGACGCCGGCGACGAGGTCCATCGCCCCGCCCATGCCCTTCACCATCTTGCCGGGGATCATCCAGTTGGCGAGGTCGCCATTCTCGGCGACCTGCATGGCGCCGAGGATGGAGAGGTCGATATGGCCGCCGCGGATCATGCCGAAGGAGTCGGACGAGGAGAAATAGCTCGTCGTCGGCAATTCGGTGATGGTCTGCTTGCCGGCGTTGATCAGGTCGGGGTCCTCCTCGCCCTCATAGGGGAAGGGGCCCATGCCGAGCATGCCGTTCTCCGACTGGAGCTGCACGCTCATGCCGTCGGGAATGTAGTTCGAGACGAGGGTGGGTATGCCGATGCCGAGATTGACGTAGAAGCCGTCCTTCAGCTCCTTGGCGGCGCGAGCGGCGATCTGTTCACGGGTCCAGGCCATGTGCTGATCTCCTCTCAGGCCGAGCGCTTGCGGGTGGTGCGCTGCTCGATGCGCTTCACCGGATCGGCGACGTGCACGATGCGCTTCACGAAGATGCCGGGCGTGTGGATCTGGTCGGGATCGATCTCGCCGGCCGGCACGAGATGCTCGACCTCGGCGACGGTGAAGCGCGAGGCCGAGGCCATCATCGGATTGAAGTTGCGCGCCGTCTTCCGGTAGACGAGGTTGCCCTCGGTATCGCCCTTCCAGGCGTGGACGATCGAGATGTCGGCGAAGAGACCGCGCTCCATGATGTAGCGCTCGCCGTCGAATTCGCGCTCTTCCTTGCCCTCGGCGATCAGCGTGCCGACGCCGGTCTTGGTGAAGAAGGCCGGGATGCCGGCGCCGCCGGCACGGATGCGCTCGGCCAGCGTGCCCTGCGGGTTGAATTCGAGCTCGAGCTGGCCGGAGAGATACTGCTCGGCGAAGAGCTTGTTCTCGCCGACATAGGAGCTGATCATCTTCCTGATCTGGCGGGTCTCCAGCAGGACGCCGAGGCCGGCTCCGTCGACGCCGGCATTGTTGGAGATGAAGGTCAGGTCCTTGGCGCCGGATTCGCGGATCGCGTCGATCAGCGTGTCAGGAATGCCGCAAAGGCCGAAACCACCGGCCATGATGGTCATGCCGTCCTTGACGACGCCGGCGAGCGCCGCCTTGGCGTCAGGAAAAACCTTCTTCATCGGGATGCCTTCGTCGCTGGATGGGAGGGCTTCAAAAAAACTAGCCGAGCGCATGGTGCGGTTGCAACATGCGGCACCGGCGCGCCCATCATGTGACGATGCGCAGTCACGGGGTGCCAACGGCGAGACATGACAGCCCGGCCCGGCCGATGCTACCAAACGGCGCGCCCTGCCTTCCGGAGCCATGCCCTTGTCCGCTTCCCGCTCCATCCTGCTCATCATCGGCGGCGGCATCGCCGCCTATAAGTGCCTGGAGCTGATCCGGCGCCTGAAGGATCACGGCATCGCCTGCCGCTGCATCCTGACCAGGGCCGGCGAGCAGTTCGTAACGCCGCTGGCGGTCTCCTCGCTGGCGGGCGAGAAATGCTTCACAGACCTGTTCTCGCTGACGGACGAGGCCGATATCGGCCACATCGCCCTGTCGCGCTCGACCGATCTGCTGGTCGTCGCCCCGGCCACCGCCGACCTGATCGCCAAGATGGCGAACGGCCATGCCGACGACCTCGCCTCTACAGCGCTGCTTGCAACGGATAAGCGCATCCTGATCGCCCCGGCGATGAACCCCAGGATGTGGGAGCATCCGGCGACGCAGCGCAACATGGCGACGCTGCAGAAGGACGGCGTCCTCGTCGTCGGACCCAATTCCGGCGCCATGGCCGAGCGCGGCGAAAGCGGTCCCGGTCGCATGGCCGAGCCGCACGAGCTGCTGGCAGCAATCGAGCTGGCGCTTGCCGGCGATAACAGGCAGACGCCCTCGATCAGCTTTCTCGGCCGCCTGCCCGGCGGCGCGCCTTCGGGGCCGAAGCCGCTCGCGGGCAAGCGCGTGCTCGTCACCTCCGGCCCGACGCATGAGCCGATCGATCCGGTGCGCTACATCGCCAACCGCTCCTCCGGCAAGCAGGGCCACGCCATCGCCGCAGCCGCCGCCGCGGCCGGAGCGCAGGTGACGCTGATCTCCGGGCCGGTGACGATTGCCGACCCGGCCGGCGTCAACACGGTCCATGTCGAGAGTGCCCGCGACATGCTGGCGGCGACTGAAAGCGCGCTGCCGGCCGATATCGCGATCTTCGCTGCCGCCGTCGCCGACTGGCGCACCGCCGGTGCCGCCGGCCAGAAGATGAAGAAGGACGGCAGCAAGCCGCCCAGCCTCGCCCTGGTCGAGAACCCCGACATCCTCGCCACCATCGCGGCGCGGGAAATCGACCGGCCAGCCCTCGTCGTCGGCTTCGCGGCGGAGACGCAGAACGTCGTCGACTATGCCCGCGCCAAGCTGGCGAAGAAGGGTTGCGACCTGATCGTCGCCAATGATGTCGGCGGCACCGGGGTGATGGGCGGCGACGCCAACACCGTCCATCTCGTCAGCACCGACAGCGTCGAGACCTGGCCGACCCTGCCCAAATCGGAAGTGGCGACGCGCCTCGTCGCGCATTTCGCCGACCTTCTCGCGCATAAGGGCTGACGGTCGATGGCGACGCTCCGCATCCGGCGCCTGCCGCACGCTCATGACCTGCCGCTGCCGGCATACGAGACCGCCGGCGCCGCCGGGCTCGACCTGCGCGCCGCCTTGCCGGGCGGGCCGCTGCGGCTGGAGCCGGGCGGGCGCTTGCTGGTGCCGACCGGGCTCGTGCTCGAATTGCCCGAGGGAACGGAAGGTCAGGTCAGGCCGCGCTCGGGCCTGGCGCTGCGCCACGGCGTCACCCTGCTCAACACGCCCGGCACGATCGACGCCGACTATCGCGGCGAGGTCGGGGTCATCCTGATCAATCACGGCGGGGAGGCTTTCACCGTCCAGCATGGCGACCGCATCGCCCAGCTCGTCGTCGCGGCGGTGCTGCAGGCGGAGATCATCGAGGTCGAGGAGCTCAGCGAAACCATGCGTGGCGAGGGCGGTTTCGGCTCGACCGGGGTGAGCGATGCCGCCCCGCGGCAGGCGGCCGGAGGCAAGGCATGATCCAGCTCTCACGCCGCAGCCTGCTCGCGATCACCGCCGTGGTCGACATCGCCCTGCACGCCCGCCCTGCCCCGGTCGCGGCCAAGGCGCTGGCGGCGCGGCACGAGTTGCCGCCGCGCCATCTTGAAACCGTATTGCAGGCGCTGGTCAGGGTCGGCATCCTCAAGGGCGTGCGTGGCCCGCGCGGCGGCTACGAGCTCGCGAGGGAGCGTCGCCGCATCACCGCCGGTGAGATCGTGCGTGCTGCGATGCAGGCCAATGCCGACGAAACCCTGCCGCCACTGCCGCGCTCCGCCCTGGTGGATGCGGTGGTCGAGCCGATGATGCAGCAGGCCATGGAGGCCTGGCTCGCCAGGCTCGACGCCGTCACCGTGGCCGACCTCTGCCACGCGGCGGAGGAGCGCGCCGCCACCGGGAAATCGACCGCCGACACCGATTTCACAATATAATCCGCTAAATTTCTCATTCATCGACATATTCTGTGATTTGATGCTAGGCTGACTTTAGGTTCGCAAGATCCGATCACCAGCAAGGGAGGCCGCCATGGCCGATGCAGCGCAGAAGCCCGCCCATATCCCCGGCCGCGGCCGCGTCTACAACTCGATCACCGACACAATCGGCGATACCCCGCTGGTGCGCCTGAACCGCCTGCCGGGCGAGCGCGGCGTCAAGGCAACGATCCTGGCCAAGCTCGAATTCTTCAACCCGATCTCCAGCGTCAAGGACCGCATCGGCGTCGCCATGATCGACGCGCTCGAGGCTTCGGGTGCGCTCAAGCCGGGCGGCACGCTGATCGAGCCGACCTCGGGCAATACCGGTATCGCGCTCGCCTTCGCCGCCGCCGCGCGCGGCTATCGCCTGATCCTGGTGATGCCCGAGACGATGTCGCTCGAGCGTCGCAAGATGCTGGTCTTCCTCGGCGCCGAACTGGTGCTGACACCCGGCCCCGGCGGCATGCGCGGCGCCATCGCCAAGGCCGAGGAGCTCAGGAACGAGATTCCCGGCTCGATCATCCCGCAGCAGTTCGAGAACCCGGCCAACCCGGCGATCCACCGCAAGACCACGGCCGAAGAGATCTGGAACGACACCGAGGGCGCGGTCGACATCGTCATCTCCGGCGTCGGCACCGGCGGCACGATCACCGGCGTCGGCCAGGTGCTGAAGGCAAAGAAGCCGTCGGTGAAGATGGTCGCGGTCGAGCCGGAGGATTCGCCGGTCCTGTCGGGCGGGCAGCCCGGCCCGCACAAGATCCAGGGCATCGGCGCCGGCTTCGTGCCGGGCATCCTCGATCGCAGCGTCATCGACGAGGTCGTCACCGTCGGCAACCAGACCGCCTTCGAGACCGCGCGGGCGCTGGCCAAGGCCGAAGGCATCCCGGCCGGCATCTCCTCCGGCGCGGCCATCGCCGCGGCGCTGGAAGTGGGCGCCCGGCCGGAGAATGCCGGCAAGACGATCGTGGTGATCATCCCCTCCTTCGCCGAGCGCTACATCTCCAGCGCGCTGTTCGAGGGTCTGTGATCCCAACGAACCTGCAGATCGTCCGGCTGAGCGAGACGCTGCCGGACGATCTGCCAGCCCTGCAGGACGAGGCGGCGGCCGAGGGCTACCGCTTCGTCGACGGCATCCTGGAGGAATGGGATGCCGGCCGCTATGCGACAGACGACGAGCGCAACACGCTGCTCGCCGTCTATCGCGAGGGCATGCTGGCCGCGATCGGCGCCGTGACGCCCGATCCCTATGACCCGGCGCCCGATCTCCTGCGCATCCGCCATGTCTATGTCCGGCCGGCGAACCGGCGCGAGGGCATCGGCCGCGCGCTCGCCAGCGCCCTGATCCAGCAGGGCCTCGCGCTGGCGCCGCGGCTCTCGCTCAACGCCGCCGATGCCGGCGCCTCCGCCTTCTGGGAGGCGATGGGCTTCCGGCCCGATGCCGACGGCTTCCGCCGCAGCCATCTGCTCATGCGCTGAGAGGCTCAGCGCCGCAGCGTGATCCGGTTGCCCCAGGGATCGACGGTCGAGGCCGCGTCGCCACCGGAGGCGGCCATGCGCCGGCTCAGCGCCGCACGGGCCTCCGCGTCGCGCGCGACCAGCTCGAAGCTCGCCAGACCCGCTTCATTCTCCCGGCGCGGGCCGGCGCCGCGGCTGTGCCAGGTATTGGTCGCGATGTGATGGTGGTAACCGCCGGTCGCCATGAAGCTCGCACCGGGATAGTGCACCATCACCTCGAAGCCGAGCGCATCGCGATAGAAGCCCTCCGCCTGCTGGACGTCGCCGACACGCAGATGGATATGGCCCATCACCGTGCCCTCCGGCATGCCGGCATAGGCTTGGGGCTCGGCGTCACGCAGCAGTGCGTCGAGATCGAGCCGCTCGGTCGACATGGCGATGCGGCCGCCATCGAGCCGCGGCCATTCGGGGCGGCTGCGGTCGCGATAGATCTCAATGCCGTTGCCCTCGGGATCGGAGAGGTAGAGCGCCTCGCTGACGAGGTGGTTGGAAGCGCCCTCCAGCCCAGTGCGGGTCTCGGCTGCGTGCCGCAGCCAGTTGCCGAGGTCACGGCGCGACGGCAGCAGGATCGCCATGTGAAACAGGCCGGCTGCGGAGGACGGGTGCTGCGCGCCGGCCTCCAGCTTGACCAGCGGCTCGCCGCCGGCGCCAAGCACGGCGTGGTCAGCGTCCTGCGCCATCACCGAAAGCCCGATCGCATCGCGGTAGAACGCCGTCAGCCCGGTGAGATCGCGCACGCGCAGCGAGACCGCGCCGATATGGACGGGAGCGTCGAGCGCTTCATTGCGCAGGGGCTGGGCCAGGGTCTCTGTGGCTGCGGACATGGGGTTGCTCCAAACGTGCTGGCGACAGCGCCGCCTACCAGCAAGATGGGGCTTTCAGCCGCGTTTGTCGCCCCAAGGTCGGACAAGCCTGAGATTGCGCCAACGCAATAAGTCAGCATTCAGAGGCGATGTGAAACGGCATCCGCGACCGGAACGGTCAGCGCTGCTGCCTCAGTGCCCCAACGAATTCCGCGACCGGGTGGATGCTCGGGGTTTGGTCCGCCAAGACATGGAACGCCTCGGCGATATCCGCGCACTCCACTGGCGTGAGCGCACGCAAATTGGACGACACCCTGTTGTAGGAAGGCGTGCCGCGGCTTGCGAGCGAGCGGTTGATCACAAAGGTCTCGACCGTTCCGTCGAGGCGCTCGACGAAGAGAGCGAGCGAGCCGCCATCGGCTGCAGCGGCACTGTCCGTCACCGCCTTGAACATGTCGTCCTCCCGAATCAGGTGGGACAGCGGACGCCTATGCCCGCTCCGCCAGCACCCGCGCGATCGCCGCCCGGAGCTCGGGAATACCGAGCCCTTTCTCGCTCGAGGTCAGCAGCACCTCCGGGAAGGCTGCGGGGCGGCGCCTGATCTTCTCGGCCGTCGCCGCGATCACCGCTTCCTGCTCGGATTTCTTGATCGCGTCGCCCTTGGTCAGGACGACCTGATAGGACACCGCCGCCTTGTCGAGCGTCTTCAGCACGTCGTCGTCGACGTCCTTGAGGCCGTGGCGGGCGTCGATCAGCACGTAGACGCGCATCAGATTGGCGCGGCCGCGCAGATAGTCGTGGATCAGCCTGGTCCAGGCCGCGACCTTCTCCTTGCCGACGGCGGCATAGCCATAGCCGGGCATGTCGACGATGGTCAGGCGCTCGTCATGGCCGACCTGGCGGAAGAAGTTGAGCTGCTGGGTGCGGCCCGGCGTGTGCGAGGTGCGCGCCAGCGCGTTGCGGCGGGTCAGCGCATTGATCAGGCTCGACTTGCCGACATTGGAGCGGCCGGCGAAGGCGATCTCCTGGCCGACCATGGGCGGCAGGTCGTCGATACGGGTCGAGGCCCAGACGAAATCCCACGGCCCCTCGAACAGCTTGCGGGCGGATTCGAGTTCGTCGTCGCTGAAAGGTGTGGTCTGGTCAGAGGTCATGGCCTCTGCCTACACGGCGGCGCGCAGCGCGTCGATGTCCGCACCGGCTATCACGGGCAGGTTGCGTGCGATCTTCTCGGGGTCCCAGTCCCACCAGCGGATCTCGAGGAGCGCGGCGACGATCTCGGGCGCAAAGCGAAGCTTCACCACGCGGCCGGGGTTGCCGACGACGACGGCATAGGGTGGCACGTCGCGCGAGACCTGGGCGCGGGTACCGATGATCGCGCCGTCGCCGACGCTGACGCCCGGCATGATCACCGCCTCGCGGCCGATCCAGACATCGTTGCCGATCACGGTGTCGCCGCGCAGGGGCAGGCCGTCGCGGGTGAAATCGGGCACGTTCTCGAAGCCGAACATGCCGAAGGGATAGGTCGAGAAGCCGCCCATCGGATGGTTGGCGCCGTTCATGATGAACTGCGCCGCCTGGGCGATCGCGACGAACTTGCCGATGATCAGCCGGTCGCCGATGAAATCGAAATGATAGCGCACGCAGCGGGCGAGGAAGTGCTCGGGCCCACGCGAGTCGTCATAGTAGCTGTAGTCGCCGACCTCGACGAGCGGGTGGTCGACCACCGCCTTGAGGAAGGCAGTGCCCTTCCAGCCGGCGATCGGATGGCGGGTTTTGGGGTCAGGAAGTGGCATGGCGCGGCACTAAACACATCGCCGTCGTCACGGACAAGCTGCGAAGCACCGCAAAAGCAAAACGCCGGAGCCTCGGAAGGCATCCGGCGTTCCCTGTCGTCGTGGCCGGGGCTTTCGCCCCGTGCCTCACTTCTTGTTGCTGTTGGCGGGCTTGGGTGCAGCCGTACCTGCGGCCGCAGCCGGCTTCTTGCCGAACATGCCCTTGAGGTTGTCCCACAATTCGATCTTCACGCCGTGCTTCCTCATGATGAAGCCTTGCTGCGTCACCGAGAGCAGGTTGTTCCAGCTCCAGTAGATCACCAGGCCGGCCGGGAACGAGCCGAGCAGGAAGGTGAAGAACACCGGCATCCAGGTGAACATGGTCTTCTGGACCGGATCCGGCGGCTCCGGGTTCATCTTCATCTGCACGAACATCGTCACGCCCATGATGAGCGGCCAGATGCCGAGATGCAGCATCGCAGGCGGCGTGAACGGCAGGGCGCCGAACAGATTGAAGAGATTGGTCGGGTCGGGCGCGGCGAGGTCCTTGATCCAGCCATAGAACGGTGCGTGCCGCATCTCGATGGTGATGAACAGGATCTTGTAGAGCGCGAAGAAGACCGGGATCTGCACGAGCACCGGCCAGCAGCCGGCGAGCGGATTGATCTTCTGCGTCTTGTACAGCTCCATCAGCGCCTGCTGCTGCTTCATCTTGTCGTCAGCATAGCGCTCGCGGATCGCCGTCATCTCCGGCTGCACCGCCTTCATCTTCGCCATCGAGGCGTAGGACTTGTTGGCGAGCGGGAAGAACAGGCCCTTGAGCAGGACGGTCACGACCAGGATCGCGATGCCGAAATTGCCGACATGCTTGTAGACCCAGTCCATCACGTAGAACATCGGCTTCGTGATGAAATAGAACCAGCCCCAGTCGATCATCAGCTCGAAGCGCTTGATGCCGAGGTTCTTCTCATAGCCGTCGATCGCCGCGACCTCCTTGGCGCCGGCGAACAGGCGCGCGGAGGCGCTGGCCGAGGCACCGGGCGCGACGCTGACGGCTTCGCCGAGGAAGTCCGCCTGATAGGTGCGCACCGAACCGGTCTGTACCGAGGAGTAGCGGCCCTCGTACTTCTTGCCCTGGTCAGGGATCGCGGCGGCGGCCCAGTACTTGTCGGTGATGCCGACGAAGCCGCCGACCACGTCCTTCCAGGCCTTGCCATGCGTCGCCGAGCCGAGCGCCGGCTCCTTGTCGATGGCGTCGTAGGTGAATTCCTGCAGGCCCTGCTCGCCGAGCGAGCCGATCATGCCCTCGTGTAGCACGTAGTAGCCGAGCGTATGCGGCTTGCCGACGCGCACGACCTGGCCGTAGGGGTAGAGCGAGACGGCATTCGCGCCCTTGTTCTCGACCTCGTCGCGGATCGAGAACATCGCGTTGTCGTCGACCGAGATGGTGCGCTTGAACGTGAGGCCCTGGCCGTTGTCCCAGGTCAGCATCACCGGCTTGGCCGAGGTCAGGACCTGGCTGTCGGCGGTCCAGACCGTATTGGCGTTCGGCAGCGGGACATTGGCGCCCGGTCCGGCGACCCAGCCGAAATCGGAATAATAGGCGTCCGGCCCGCCGGCCGGCGAGAGCAGCACGATGATCGGGCTCTTGGGGTCGACCGTCTCGTGATAGGCCTTGAGCGAGACGTCGTCGATGCGCGCCCCGGTCAGCGAGAGCGAGCCGGCGATCTTGGGCGTGTCGATCCTGAGGCGCGGGCCGGCGGCGAGCGCCGCTTCGCGGGTCGCGGCCGTCACGGCTGTAGCGGGAGCCTGGCCGGGCTGCGCCGGAGCCGGCGCGGTGCCGGACGTGGTCGGCGCGCCGGAGGGCTGCGTCGCCGGCTGAGCGGGCGCCTGCTGGCTCTGCGTCTGCTGATTCTGCTGCGCGATCTGCCGCTGCTTCTCCGCCTGCGGCAGGCCGTAGAAATATTGCCAGCCGAGCAGCACGACGACCGAGAGCGTGATCGCCAGCAGCAGATTGCGGTTGTCTTCTTTCATCATCGTCTCGGAAGCAGTCTCGCAGGCCCTGGCGGGCTTCTAGGAGGCTTTGCGGGGGGCGGAGCGGCGCTTGCCGCCACCGGCCGGACGGGCGCGGTCGAACGCGACCGAAAGGTCGGCGACCATCGCGGTGAAATCGGCCTGGACAGTCTCGGGCCGGGCAATGACCACCAGATCGCAGGGCTTGCCGGCCTGCTCGGCCAAAGCGAGCGCGGCGGCAGCGCGCAGGCGGCGGCGGATGCGGTTGCGCACCACGGCGTTGCCGGTCTTGCGCGAAGCGGTCAGCCCGATGCGCAGGCCCTCCTGGGCCGGCTTGTCGAGCACCTGCACGGTGAAGGCGGACGAACGAAAACGGCGGCCGTGCTCGGCCGCCGCGAGAAAGTCCTTGCGTTGCGTCAGACGGGCGAGGCGCATGGCGGTTGGCCAGTCTTCCGGAACGGGCGCGCCTGGAACGCGCGCCTTTGGGCTCATCAGGCCGACAGGCGCTTGCGGCCGTGGGCGCGACGAGCGGCGATGACCTTGCGGCCGCCCTTGGTCGCCATGCGGGCGCGGTAGCCGTGGCGGCGCTTACGCACCAGCTTGCTGGGTTGGTAGGTTCTCTTCACGGTCCGTCTCCGGGGCCTTGTTCGGCAGGGCAAGCGCAGCTTTCGCGGGAAAGCCGATGCCAGCCAGGCCTGTCGTGCAAAAAGGGTCCGCGCCGCCCGGTAGGCAGCGCAGGTCGCGGGCTTATGGCGGATGGGGGACCCCGAGTCAATGGCGAAACGGCTGCGCCGCGCCGTCGCAGCGACGCTTTTTGCCGCAGACTTGCGCTCGGCGCCCAAAGCGCCGATATAGCGCCCGGGAGGTTGGCGAGGGACGTCTCACTCGCCAACCCGGTCAGGTCCGGAAGGAAGCAGCCGTAACGAGACCGAACGGGTCTTCGTCCAACCTCCTACTTCAGCGCGAGCATTCGCTGCGCAAATCTGGCTGCGCACGGATGCGCGCGCCGCGCTTCCCTCACATTCCTGACGCGTTCGCGCTCTCCCATGGCAGAGCGACGTTGACCGGCGCGCCGCGATTGGCGAAAGCAGGGGCATGACCGACGAGACCGTCCCCGCCGACGAGCCGGGCTTCCCCGGCATGGCCCCGGCGCCAGCCCCGGCCGCAGCGCCTGCAGGCTATCGCGTGCTGGCACGCAAATACCGGCCGGCGCATTTCGGCGACCTGATCGGCCAGGACGCCATGGTCCGGACGCTGACCAATGCCTTCGCAGCCGGGCGCATCCCGCAGGCCTGGATGCTGACCGGCGTGCGCGGCGTCGGCAAGACCACGACGGCGCGCATCCTGGCGCGGGCCCTGAACTACCAGAACGCCGACGGCAGCGGCGCGCCGACCACCGACCTCTCGCAATTCGGCGTGCATTGCCAAGCGATCGTCGAGGGCCGGCACATCGACGTGATGGAGATCGACGCCGCCTCGAACAACGGCGTCGACAATGTCCGCCAGATCAACGACGCGGTGCGCTACGCCCCGACCAGCGCACGCTACAAGGTCTACATCATCGACGAGGTCCACATGCTCTCGGGAGGCGCCTTCAACGCCTTCCTGAAGACGCTGGAGGAGCCGCCGCCGCACGCCAAGTTCATCTTCGCCACCACCGAGATCCGGAAAGTGCCGGTGACGGTGCTGTCGCGCTGCCAGCGCTTCGACCTGCGCCGCGTCGATGCGGCGCTGCTGGTCGGGCATCTCGACAGGATCTGCCGGGCGGAAGGGATCGAAGCCGAAGAGGAAGCCCTCGCCGCCGTGGCGCGGGCGGCCGAAGGCTCGGTGCGCGATTCGCTCTCGATCCTCGACCAGGCGATCGCCCATGCCGGCGGCCGGATCACGCTGGAGGAAGTCCGCAGCATGCTCGGCCTCTCCGACCGGGCGCGCGTCATCGACCTGTTCGAGCTCACGATGAAGGGCGACATCGCCGGGGCGCTGGGCGAGCTGCGGGCGCAGTACGACGCCGGCGCCGACCCGGCTGTCGTGCTCTCCGACCTTGCCGAGTTCAGCCACCTCGTCACCCGCCTCAAGCTGGTGCCCGATGCCGCCAAGGACAACAGCCTCTCTCAGGCAGAGCGGGTGCGGGGTGCCGATTTCGCCCAGCGCCTGTCGATCCGCGTGCTGGCCCGGGCCTGGCAGATGCTGCTCAAGGCCGTCGGCGAGGTTCGCCAGGCCGACCGGCCGGTGATGGCGGCCGAGATGGCGCTGGTGCGCCTCGCCCATGCCGCCGATTTGCCGACGCCGGACGAGGCGCTGCGGATGCTGCGCGACGGTAGCGGTGCTGTCGGCGGCAACGGCTCGCCCGCGCCGCGCCCGCCCTCGGGCGGCGGCGCGACCGCGCTCGCGGCCCGCCCGGTGCTGGCCAGCGCCAATCCGATGCCCGCCGCCGCGCCAGCCGCGCAGCTGCGCGCCAGCGCCCTGCCGCAACCGCAGAGCTTCGAGGAGGTCGTCGCGCTCGCCTCGCGCCATCGCGACATCACCATGAAGCTGGCGCTGGAGCGCGATGTCCGGCTGGTGCGCTTCGAGCAGGGCCGGATCGAGTTCGCTCTGGCCGAGCATGGCAACCGCTTGCTCGCCAACGACCTGTCGAAGCGGCTGAAGGAATGGACCGGCCAGACCTGGCTGGTCGCCGTCGTCAATGCCGAGGGCACCGCGACCCTGCGCGAGCAGGCGGTGGCGGCCCGCGACAAGCGCGAGACCGACGCGGCCAATCATCCCGCCGTGCGCGCCGTGATGGAGCGCTTCCCGGGGGCGCGCATCGTCGATGTCCGCGATCCGCGCGCGGCGGAGGCCGAGACGCCTGCAGCCGCCGCCGGCGGCGACGAGGACCTGCCGGAAATCGAGCCGCTCTTCGACGACAGCGAGCCTGATTTCGACGGCGTCGAATTCTGGACCGACAACTGACCACGAAGGGAGCGCCGCCATGCGCGACATGATGGGCCTGATGAAGCAGGCGCAGGACATGCAGAAGAAGATGGCCGAGATGCAGGCCCAGCTCGATACCCTCGAATTCGAGGGCTCGGCCGGCGGCGGCCTGGTCAAGGTGGTGATGACCGCCAAGAACGTGCTGAAATCGGTGAAGATCGACCCGAGCCTGATGGTGCAGGGCGAGGAGGAGATCCTCGAGGACCTCGTCATCTCCGCCTGCAACGACGCCCGCAACAAGGCCGAGCGCTCGGTGCAGGAGCGGATGGCGGAGGTCACCCGCGGCCTGCCGATCCCGCCCGGCATGAAGCTGTTCTGAGCTTGTACCGGCGTCTTGCTCGGGCTTGACCCTAGCCTCTCTCGCAGACGCACCCTCTTGTCCTGAGATGGTCGGCTCGAGGCCGATCATGACGTCCCAGAGACCCATGTCAAAAGCCATCGCCGGCCCCGAGATCGAGCGCCTGATCCAGCTCCTGGCCAAATTGCCGGGCTTAGGCCCGCGCTCGGCCCGGCGCGCCGCCCTCCATCTCGTCAAGAAGCGCGAGCAATTGCTCGGCCCGCTGTCGGAGGCGATGGCGGTGGCGCGCGAGCGCATCATCGTCTGCTCGACCTGCGGCAATGTCGATACCAGCGATCCGTGCGGGCTCTGCCGCGATCCGCGCCGCGACGACAGCCTGATCGTGGTCGTCGCCGACATCGCCGATCTCTGGGCGCTCGAGCGCTCGGGCGCGGTCGGCGGGCGCTACCATGTGCTCGGCGGCGTGCTCTCGGCGCTCGACGGCATCCGGCCGGAGAACCTCTCGCTCGACGCGCTGGTGGCGCGCGCCTCCGACCCAGCGGTGAAGGAGGTGATCCTGGCGCTCAACGCCACGGTCGAGGGCCAGACCACGGCGCATTTCATCACCGACCTGCTGGCGCATCTTGAGGTCAAGGTGACCAAGCTCGCCCATGGCGTGCCCGTCGGCGGCGAGCTCGACTATCTCGACGACGGCACGCTGGCGGCGGCGATCCGCCAGCGCACGGGGTTCTAAGGGCCCTCAGTCGTCCCAGGGGGAGGCATTCTTGCAGCGGTAGCCGACGAAGCACTGCGGCGTGTCGCGAGCAGGCACCCAAGCCGGAAAAGCAGTCTCGTCAAACTGACAGAAGCTGCGGTCACGCACGAAGCGATCATAGGTGTAGCCGCCAGTGCCGAGCACGATCGCGCCGTTGGCAAAGACGCTCTGGCGGTTGGCCTCGCAGCTGCGCGCCGGGGATTGAGGCCGTCCCTGCGCCTGGACGAGCGCCGTCCCCATGAGAACGAGGGCGAAAAGAGCGATCAGGATCCGGGTCATCTTTCGCCTCCAATACGGTAAGCCACTTGGCATTGTAACACGCCTTGGCTGCTCGCGTTCCGGCTTTGCCTTGACGGCGCCGCACGGTTCCGCCATCGCTCACCCCGTTATGCTCGGGCTTGTCTCGAGCATCCACGTCTTCCCCTTTTCATCCACGTTGCTAGACGTGGATGGTCGGCACAAGGCCGACCATGACGAGAGAGAGCCGCCCCATGTCCCTGACCGATCTCGCCGCTACCATCGACGCCGCCTGGGAGAACCGGGCCGAGATCGGCATCAACACCAAAGGCGCGGTGCGCGAGGCGGTCGAGCAGGCGATCGAGCTGCTCGATTCCGGCGAGGCCCGCGTTGCCGAGAAGGTCGGCGGCGAGTGGGTCACGAATCAGTGGCTGAAGAAGGCGGTGCTGCTCTCCTTCCGCCTCGCCGACAACGAGATCATGGCGCATGGCCCGGGCGATGGCGTGTTCTGGGACAAGGTGCCCTCGAAGTTCGCCGGCTGGGGCGAGAACCGCTTCCGCGCCGCCGGCTTCCGCATCGTGCCGCCGGCCGCGGCGCGCAAGGGCTCCTATCTCGCCCCGAACGTCATCCTGATGCCGTCCTTCGTCAACATCGGCGCCTATGTCGATTCCGGCACCATGGTCGACACCTGGGCGACGGTGGGCTCCTGCGCCCAGATCGGCAAGAACGTCCACCTCTCCGGCGGTGTCGGCATCGGCGGCGTGCTCGAGCCGCTGCAGGCCA
>Ga0209025_1001200_pt1 | contig 36473 bp, 36 predicted proteins | sample AraplaMF_Col_mLB_FD_184256 | JGI IMG/M metagenome (GOLD analysis project Ga0209025, IMG submission 184256) | Arabidopsis root microbial communities from the University of North Carolina, USA - plate scrape MF_Col_mLB (SPAdes) (version 2) | ecosystem: Host-associated > Plants > Roots > Endosphere... | reverse complement strand
CGCGTGCTCTGCGACGCCCGCATCCTCAACATCTTCGAGGGCGCGGCCGAGATCCAGGCGCAGGTGATCGCGCGGCGGCTGGTCGAGGGGTGAGGGGAGTTTACCCGTCGTACTCGGCGTCGTTGCCGACCAGCAGGTCCCGGATGTTCTTCGGCACGGGATAGCCGTAGCTGTCGCCGGGTTTGCCCCATCTGAGCCGGCCGGAACGGTGATAATCGCTGGTGTAGAGGTCGGTTCCGATCGCCTTGAATGCGAGCAGCATCGCCTGCGTCGCATCGATGCCATAGCCGAAGCCGTGGCGCGAGCCGTCGGGCCAGCCGATCTCGTAGGCGCAGGACCAGTCGCGCTCGCCTTGGCGCGGACTGTTGATGATGATTGGAACGGGGATGTCGCCGGACTCCGACGCGTAAGTCAGTGTCCTCCGCAACATGCCGTAGCCCTCGCGTTTCTAGAGGCTCGCCGCCGCCCGCGCCGCCTGATCGTACTGGCCCGACAGCGATCGCATCGCCGCGGCGATCTCCGACAGGCGGGCCGGGTCGACGCCGGTCGCCAGCACCGATTTCACCAATAGCTGCTCGCGGATCTGGGCGTAGCGCTTGCAGGCTTCCTCGCCGGCCGGGGTGACGGCGACGGTCTTCTCCTTGCCCTTGCGTCCGCTCTTCAGGAGCTTCAGGCGCTCGAGCTTCTTCAGCGAATAGTTCACCAGATGCGTGTCCTCGATGTTGAGGACGAGGCAGATGTCGGCGAGGCGCTTGGCCTTGCCGCGATGATTGACGTTGTGCAGGACGAGCACGTCCATCGGCGTCAATTCCGGGATGCCCGCCGCCGTCATGCCGCGCAGCATCCAGCGATGAAAGGCGTTCACCGTCATCGTCAGCGCGAACTCGAACTCCGACAGCGCCGGCATCGCGCCGGAGGCAAGATGGCCGGAAGAGACGATCGGGCCGAGGTCGTCGGGAGGGTGCATCATGCGGTGCCAGGTAAAGCGCGGGATCCCCTCTCCTGGATGGGAGAGGGGTAGGGGTGAGGGCCTGCCCTCGCAAGGTTAGATGACAGCGCTGCCGTCGCGCCTTCTACGGGAACGGCAGGCCCTCATCCGGCGCTCCGCGCCACCTTCTCCCATCCGGGAGAAGGGAAGGGCCGTCGCGGCCGTCTACGCCTCACATCTTCTTATACGCGTCGACGATGGCCTGGCCGTCGGCGCCGGCCTTCTTCAGCCAGTCGGCGGTCAGCGTGTCGCCGGCCTTCTTGAAGCCCGCGGCGAGCTCGGTCGACGGGGCCTGCACTTTCATGCCCTTGGCCTTGAGCTGGTCGAGATACCAGCCGGCCTTCTCCTGCCACATCTTCCAGCCGCGCTCCTCGGCGGCGGCGGCGGCCTTCAGGATCGCGTCCTGCGTCGCCTTGTCGAGGCCGTTGAAGGCGGCCTTGTTGACGAAGGTGGCGTCCTTCGGGATCCAGGCCTGCACGTCGTAGAAATGCGTCAGGGACTCCCACACCTTCGAGTCGTAGCCGGTGCCGCCGGACGACATGAAGGAATTGACCACGCCGGTCGCCAGCGCCTGCGGCAGCTCCGCCGCCTGGATCGTCACGGCCTGCATGCCGAGCATTTCACCGAGGCGGGCGGTGCCGACATTGTAGGAGCGCCACTTCAGACCCTTCATGTCGTCGACCGTGTTGAGGTCCTTCTTGACGTAGACGCCCTGCGGCGCCCAGGGGACCATGAACAGCAGCTTCACACCCTGGCTGTCGAGCTTCTTCTCGATCGCGGCCTTCGAGGCGGCATAGAGCTTCTTCGACTGGTCGAAGCTGGTCGCCAGGAAGGGCACGACGTCGATACCGAAGACCGGGTCCTCGTTCTCGTGCAGCGACATCAGCACCTCGCCCATCTGGGCCTGGCCGGTCTGGACGGCGCGCTTGATCTCCGGCGCCTTGAACAGCGCCGCATTGGCATGGACCGTGACCGAGAGCTTGCCTCCGGTTGCCGCCTCGACGTCCTTGGCGAAGAGGACGAGGTTCTCGGTGTGCGGATTGTCGGACGGATAGGCGGTTGGCAGGTTCCACTTCGCCTGCGCCAGCGCGGCCGGGGCCGCGAGCGTGAGGCTGGCGGCGGCGACGCCGGCGACGAGCATGCCCTTGATGAAATCGCTGCGCTTCATGGTGTTCTCCGTTCCCTCTTGGTTGTGGTTGCGCATCATCCCGGAAAGGCGATCTGGGGCAAGATCATCACGATCTGCGGGAAGACCGTGATGATCGCGACGGCGGCGACGAGCAGGAAGAAGAACGGCAGGGCCGCGAGCGCGACCGTGTTCGAATCCTTGCCCGACATCGTCTGCAGCACGAACAGGTTGAAGCCGACCGGCGGCGAGACCTCGGCCATCTCGACGATCAGCACCAGGAAGATGCCGAACCAGACGAGGTCGAAGCCGGCGGCCTTGATCATCGGGATGACGATCGCGGTGGTCAGCACGATCATCGAGATGCCGTCGAGCGCGGTGCCGAGCACGATGTACATCACGGTGAGCGCGGCGATCAGCGCGTAGGGCGAGAGGTGCAGCGAGTCGACCCATTCGGCCAGCGCCGCCGGGATACCGGTATAGGCCATCGAGGTCGACATGAAGGAGGCGCCGGCGAGGATCAGCATGATCATGCAGGTGATCCGGGTCGTGCCCATCACGCTCAGCCAGAAGGCTTCTCTGGTCAGCGAGCCCGACCACCAGGCGATGCCGAAGGAACCGACCACGCCCCAGGCCGCGCATTCCGTCGCCGTCGCCCAGCCCAGCAGCAGCGACAGGAAGACCAGCGCGATTAGCAGCATGCAGGGGATGAGGTTGGCCGATTCCCTGAGCTTCTCGCGCAGGCTCATCGTCGGCTCGGGCGGCGGTGACTGGTCGGGGTGCATCAGGTGCCAGACCGCGATGTAGCCGGAATAGAGCACCATCACGAGCAGGCCGGGCAGGAAGCCGGCGAGGAAGACCTGGATGATCGAGACGTTCGCGGCCACCGCATAGACCACCATGGTGATCGAGGGCGGGATCAGGATGCCGAGCGTGCCGGCCCCGGCGAGCGAGCCGAGCGCGACCTTCTCATTGTAGCCGCGACGCTTGAGCTCGGGCAGTGCGATCTTGGCGACGGTGGCGCAGGTTGCGGCCGAGGAGCCGGAGACCGAGCCGAAGATGCCGCAGGCCAGCACGTTGACGTGCATCAGCCGGCCGGGCAGCCAGTTCAGCCAGGGCGCCAGGCCGCGGAACATCTCTTCCGACAGCTTCGTTCGGTAGAGGATCTCGCCCATCCAGATGAAGAGCGGCAGCGCAGCCAGCGTCCAGGAGGCGCTGTTGCCCCAGATCGTCGTCGCCAGCACCGAGCCGGCCGGGATGCCGCCGCCGACAAACTGCATGGCAACCCAGCCGCAGGCCATCAGCGAAATGGCGATCCAGACGCCGCCCGCCAGCATGATGATCAGGAGGACGAGCAGCAGCGCGGAGATTTCCATCATCGACATCGCTTTACACTCCGCTCGCCATGGCCCGCTCGACGATCTCCTCGTCGGATTGCGGCGGCGGCTTCTCGTAGCGTGGCGGCTGACCGCGCAGCACGACGTGGACGAACTCGTCGAGCATGGCGATGAACAGGATGACGAGGCCGCCGGAATAGCCGAGCTGCGGAATCCAGAGCGGCATCGGCACGACGCCGCCGGCAACGTCGTTGAACTCGTAGGACTGCCAGGTCATCACCGCGGCGTGCCAGGCGAAGAAGCCGGCGAAGCCGAGGCCGAGGACCAGCGAGAAGACCTCGAAGAACCAGCGCTTGCGGCCCTGGAAATTGTCGATCAGCAGGCCAACCCGGATCATCTCGCCGGATTTGAAGGTGTGGGCGAGGCCGAGGAAGGCCATCGCCGCCATGCACCAGGAGGTGAAATCGTCGCCGGCCGGGATGTTGAAGCCGACCTCGCGGCCGATCGACAGGCCCATCATCAGGACGAGGATCGCGATCAGGAAGAAGCCGGCGGCGTAGCCGGCGAAGAGATAGAGCGCGTCGAGGAAGCGGCGGATCATGCGCGCACCTCGTGACGATGCGTCGCCGCGCCAGGCCGCTCGGCCATGCGCGAAGCGGCGGTTGCCAGGATCGATCCTGTCATGAAAGCCTCCCCTGGATCGGTCCGGCCCCTCAGCCATGTCCCGATCCCTGATCGTCGATCCTAATCGGCGAAATGAGCTTGTCAACGTTTCATCGACGATTTATCGATGAAACGTCAAAGAGCCGTGTTGGCCAATAATCAGGGGGATCAGATGAGCGGCCGTTGGGATTTCTGGATCGACCGTGGCGGCACCTTCACCGACGTGATCGGCCGCGATCCTGCAGGCAAACTCCATGCCCGCAAGCTGCTCTCCGAGAATCCCGGCGCCTATCGCGACGCCGCCGTCCAGGGCATCCGCGACCATCTCGGCCTGAAGACCGGCGAGCCGATCCCGGCCGGCACGGTCGGCGAGGTCCGCATGGGCACGACGGTCGCGACCAATGCGCTGCTGGAGCGCAAGGGCGACCGCACCTTGCTCGTCACCACCAAGGGTTTCCGCGACGCGCTGCGCATTGGCTACCAGGCGAGGCCCGACATCTTCGCCAAGGAGATCATCAAGCCCGAGCAGCTCTACGATGCCGTGGTCGAGATCGAGGAGCGGGTCCTCGCCGACGGCTCGGTCGAGAAGGCCGCCGACGAGGCCGCGATCCGCGCCGCCTTGCAGGCGCAGTTCGATGCCGGCTTCCGCGCCGTCGCCATCGCCTTCATGCACGGCTACCGCTATCCGGCCCATGAGCAGCTCGCCGCGAAGATCGCCCGCGAGATCGGCTTCCCGCAGGTCTCGGTCAGCCATGAGGTCTCGCCGCTGATCAAGCTGGTCGGGCGCGGCGACACCGCCGTGGTCGACGCCTATCTCTCGCCGATCCTCGCCCGCTATGTCGCGCAGGTCTCGGAGGAGCTCGACATCGCCCGCACCGGTGCGCGCCTGATGTTCATGATGTCCTCGGGCGGCCTCACCGCCGCCGAATTGTTCCAGGGCAAGGATGCGATCCTGTCGGGACCGGCCGGCGGCGTCGTCGGCCTCGCCGAAACTGGTCGCTCGGCCGGCTTCGACAAGGTCATCGGCTTCGACATGGGCGGCACCTCGACCGACGTCGCCCATTTCGACGGCGAATATGAGCGCGCCTTCGAGACCGAGGTCGCCGGCGTGCGCATGCGCGCGCCGATGATGCTGATCCACACGGTCGCGGCCGGCGGCGGCTCGATCCTGCATTTCGACGGCTCGCGCTTCCGCGTCGGTCCCGATTCCGCCGGCGCCAATCCCGGCCCGGCCGCCTATCGCCGCGGCGGCCCGCTCGCGGTGACCGACGCCAATGTCATGGTCGGCAAGCTGATCCCGTCCTATTTCCCGGCGATCTTCGGCCCCGGCCAGGACCAGCCGCTCGATGTCGCGACCGTGCGCGAGAAGTTCGCGGCGCTCGCAGCCGAGGTCGGTGATGGCCGTTCCCCGGAGGAGGTCGCCGACGGCTTCGTCCAGATCGCCGTCGCCAACATGGCCGAGGCGATCAAGAAGATCTCGGTCCAGCGCGGCTACGACATCACCCGCTATGCGCTGAACTCCTTCGGCGGCGCCGGCGGCCAGCATGCCTGCCTCGTCGCCGATGCGCTCGGCATCAAGACCGTGTTGCTGCACCCGTTCTCCGGCCTGCTTTCGGCCTATGGCATGGGCCTCGCCGAGATCCGCGCCACCCGCACCGCGGCGCTCGACGTCGCGCTCGATGCCGAGGCCAAGGCGGCGATCGGCACGCTTGCCGACAGGCTCGGCGCAGAGGCGAAGGGTGAAGTTGCCGGCCAGGGCGTTGCCGAGGCCGATATCGCCATCCATGTGCGCGCCCATATCCGCTATGCCGGCACCGACACCGCGATCGCGACGCCCTTCGGCAGCCGCGCCGAGATGCAGGAGGCCTTCCAGGCGGCGCATAAGGCGCGCTTCGGCTTCATGGACGAGACCAAGGCGCTGGTGGTCGAGGCCGTCGAGGTCGAGGCCGTCGGCGGTGGCGCCCGCTTCGAGGAGGCTGCGGCCGCCGAGAATGCCGGCGAGCCTGACGTCGCCGAGCGCACCCGCTTCTTCTCGAAGGGGCAGTGGCACGAGGCCGCGATCGTCCGGCGCGAGGCGATGGCTCGCGGCCAGGGCATCGCCGGCCCGGCCATCGTGATCGAGCCGAACCAGACCGTCGTGGTCGAGGATGGCTGGACCGCTAGGCTCACGGCCAAAGACCATCTCGTCCTCACCCGCAGCAAGGCGCTGGTGCAGCAGGCGGCGATCGGCACCAAGGCCGATCCGGTCATGCTCGAGATCTTCAACAACCTGTTCATGTCGATCGCCGAGCAGATGGGCGTGACGCTGCAGAACACCGCCTATTCCGTGAATATCAAGGAGCGGCTCGATTTCTCCTGCGCCGTCTTCGACCAGACCGGCGCGCTGGTGGCGAACGCCCCGCACATGCCGGTGCATCTCGGCTCGATGGACCGCTCGGTCGAGACGGTGATCTCGAACAATCCGGTGATCCGCCCGGGCGACGTCTACTGCCTGAACGCGCCCTACAACGGCGGCACGCACCTGCCCGACATCACGGTCTGCACCCCGGTCTTCGACAATGAGGACAAGAACATCCTGTTCTGGGTGGCGAGCCGCGGCCACCACGCCGATGTCGGCGGCACCGCACCGGGCTCGATGTCGCCGCTGGCGACCAATATCGAGGAGGAAGGCGTCTATATCGACAACTTCAGAATCGTCGATCAGGGCCGCTTCTGCGAGGAGGAACTAGTCAAGCTCCTGACCGGGGCGCGCTATCCCGTCCGCAACGTCGTCCAGAACGTCAACGACCTGAAGGCGCAGATCGCTGCCAATGAGAAGGGCGTGGCGGAGCTGCGCAAGATGATCCGCTCCTTCGGCCTCGACGTGGTCCAGGCCTATATGGGCCATGTCCAGGACAACGCCGCCGAGAGCGTGGCGCGCCTGCTGACCCGCCTGCACGACTCGGAGTTCACCTATCCGATGGACCAGGGCTGCGCGATCAAGGTGAAGATCACCATCGATCGTGAGAAGCGCGAGGCGACGGTCGACTTCACCGGCACCTCGCCGCAGCGGCCTGACAATTTCAATGCGCCGGCGCCCGTCACCCGCGCCGCTGTGCTCTATGTCTTCCGTGTCATGGTTGACGACGCGATCCCGATGAATGCCGGCTGCCTGAGGCCGATCAAGGTGATCGTGCCGGAGGGGTCGATGCTGGCGCCGCGCTATCCGGCCGCCGTCGTTGCCGGCAATGTCGAAGTCAGCCAAGCGGTGACCAACACGCTGTTCGGCGCGCTGGAGGCGATGTCGTCCTCGCAAGGCACGATGAACAACCTGACCTTCGGCAACGACCAGTATCAGTATTACGAGACGATCTGCTCGGGCTCGCCGGCGGGGCCGGGCTTCAACGGCACGTCGGGCGTCCATGTCCACATGACCAATTCGCGCCTGACCGATCCGGAGATCCTGGAGACGCGCTTCCCGGTCGTGCTCGAGGATTTCCACATCCGCGCCGGCTCCGGCGGCAAGGGCGAATGGAATGCCGGCGACGGCACCAGCCGCACCATCCGCTTCCTCAAGACGATGGACTGCGCCATCCTCGCCTCGCACCGCAAGGTCCGCCCCTTCGGCATGAAAGGCGGCGAGCCTGGTCAGCTCGGCAAGACGCTGGTGCGGCGGCTTTCCGGGCAGGTCGAGGAGCTCAAGCCATCAGACCAGACCCTGCTCCAGGCCGGCGAAGCGGTCACCGTGATCACGCCGACCGCCGGCGGCTATGGAAAGCGCAAGGGCTGAGGCTTAGGTCTGGTCTTCAAGACGGAGACCGGCCATGCCCCAGACTTGGATGATCACCGGTGCCAATCGCGGCATCGGCCTGGCTTTGACGATGGAATTGCTGCGACGAGGCGACCATGTCGTTGCCGCGGCGCGCGATCCCTGGGGCGGGGCGCTGGCGGAACTCGCCAGCGTCCATGTTGGGCAATTGACGCCGCTCGAGCTCGATGTCACCTCCGACAGGAGCGTCGCGGCAGCCAAGCAGGCTTTTGATGGTCGGCCGATCGATGTGCTCGTCAACAATGCCGGCGTCTACGGCCCGCGCGACAGGCAATCGGCGCTCGACATGGATTTCAAGGCCTGGCGCGAGGTCTTCGAGGTCAATGTCTATGCCCCCTTACGGGTGTCGCAGGCCTTCCTGCCCAATGTCGAGGCGGGCTCCGGCCGCAAGATCGTCACCATCACCAGCCGCATGGGGTCGATCGGTTCCAACCCCTCCGGTGCTATCGCCTATCGCTCTTCGAAGGCGGCGGTGAACATGGTGATGGTCGGCTTCGGCAATGCGGTGCGCGACAGCGAGGTCGCGGTGCTGCTCTTCCATCCCGGCTGGGTGCGCACCGATATGGGCGGTGGCGGTGCCGACATCCCGCCGACCGAGAGCGCTGCCGGGCTGATCGCCACCATCGACGCGTCCGGCATGCGCGAGACCAACAGCTTCCGCAACTGGAAGGGCGAGACGATTCCCTGGTAAGAGCTCAGTTGCCGCGGGTCGAGGCGAGCCAGAGCCCGCCGCCGATCAGGAAGCCGCCGCTGACCTTCGACATCAGCCGGACGCGCTTCTGCGACAGGAAGCGGCCGGCGCGGCCGGAGAGGATCGCGTAGGCGCCGTCGCTGAGCGCGGCGAACAGCATCGTGGTCGCGCCCATGATCGCAATCTGCGTGGCATGGCCGCGCGCCGGATCGAGGAACTGCGGGAAGAAGGCGCCGAAGAAGACCAGCGTCTTCGGGTTGCTGAGCGCAACCAGCAGCCCCTGCAGGAAGAAGCCGCCGCGCGGCGGGCGTGCTTCGCTGGCGCCCTCGGCGATCTCGCCGGCGTTGCGATACATCTTCCAGCCCAGCCAGATCAGGTAGGCGGCGCCGGCGAGCCTGACCCAGTCGAACCAGTGGCCCATCGCAGCGATCACCGAGCTGAGGCCGACGCCGACGATCGCGATCATGATCGCCAGGCCCGCCTGGGTTCCTGCCACATTGAGAAGCCCGGCGCGGCTACCATGCCTCAGGCTGTTGGCGATGATCAGCGTCACCGTCGGCCCGGGTACGATGATGATGACCAGGCAGGCGACGAGATAGGCGGCGAAGAGTTCGAGTGACATGGGATAGCCTCCGGCGGCTAGAGCCCGTTCCGATCAGCTTGCGCGGCAAGCCGATCGGTAAAACGGTCTCTATCTCAAAGTGAGAGACGGATTCACCGATCAGATTGGACTAATCTGATCGGATCCGGCTCTCGCGGCCGCCTTGAAGACGGCGCGTCATTCCTCTCCTGTTTGCGCTGGCCTGTCGAGAGAGAGGAGGGCGGACGTGTCGAAGGCTGAGTTTCATGTCGTCCCGCTGACGCCGGAACGCTGGTCGGCGCTGGAGGATCTCTTCGGCCCGCAGGGGCCCTGCTATGGCTGCTGGTGCAATCATTTCCGCATGCCGCCGAAGTTGCGCAAGCCGCTGCTCGGAGAAGGCGCGCGGCAGCTTTTCGAGGACAGGGTGAGGACGGGGCCGCCGCCCGGCGTACTCGCCTTCGCCGGCGACGTTCCGGTCGGCTGGCTGCAGATCGGGCCGCGCGCGCATGTGCCCGAGTGGAACAACCCGCGCCGCGCCTCGACGCCGCTGCCGGATGCGCCCGCCGAGGATGAACGCAACTGGGCGGCCTCCTGCTTCTTCGTGCGCAAGGGCTTTCGCGGGCAAGGCGTCACGGCGGCGCTGCTGGCCGGTGGGCTCGCTTTTGCGCGGGCGAGCGGCGCGCATCTGGTCGAGGCCGCGCCGATGGACAATGAGGGCAAGCGCAGCGCCGACGGCCTCTATGTCGGGCCGGAGAGCGTGTTCGAGCGCGCCGGCTTCGCCGAGGTCGCCAGGCAGAAACCCGGTCGGCCGCTGATGCGGTTCGCGTTGTGAGAGCTGATGGTTGCGGCTTCGCGCTCGGGTGGTTGTCAAGTTTAAAATTCAAGATATTTGAGATGGTTAGCTGGCTCCGTTAAGCATCTGTTTGCTTCGCAGCTGCGAGAAGTCGGCCGCTCGACATTGGCGGTGGATGTGATGCGGCGGTTCGGGTTGACGGCGAAGATCACGGCGCTTTTCGCGATCTTCGGGATCGCGGCGGCGCTCGGTCTCGCCAGCGCCGTGAGCGGCCTCGATTCCGTTCACGACATTGATCGTCAGGCCTTTGCCAGGCAGCAACTCGCCAACAAGGCCGCTTTGCTCTCCAGCCGGGTCGCGCAGGCCTCGCTCCTCAGCCGTTTCGAGGATGCGACCGAGCCACGAGCCATCGAACAGGCGCTCGATCAGCTCGATGCCGCTGTCGAGCTCGTGGATGCGGCACGGGCTAATCTGGCCTCTTCCTTGCCGGCAGATTTGCAGCAGTCCAACGCTACGCTGGATGCCCGCATCCGGACTTTCATCGACTTCCAGCGCGATATCGTCGAGATCGGTCGCAAGGTCTCGCCGAAGGCCGCTTTGATCGAGGCCTCCGCCGAAGCCGCGAAAGAGAATGTCCGCCAGATCATGCTGGTGACCTCGGCCATGCGTGACGACCTTGATCGTCAGGCCGGGATCGCGGCGTCCAGGGCGCAGGATCTGGCTTCGCAGGTGAGGCTGCGTGTGATCCTGATAGCAGCGGGCCTGCCGCTCGCTGGCGGGATGCTGGCGATCCTAATGTTGCGGACGCATTTGACCCGGCCGCTGCGCGAGCTGATGGAGACCATCGCCAGCGTTACCTCCTCCGACCGGGTCATCGAGGTGCCGCATGGCAAGCGCCGTGACGAGATCGGCCAGCTCGCCCGCACCGTGCGCACGCTGAGCGAGGTCCGCGCCACGCTGGTGACGCGCGACGCCGAAGCCGATCTGGCGCAGCAGCACCAGCAGCGCCGGACGGAGGAACTGCATCGCATCGCCCAGGAGTTCGAGGGGCGCATCGGCCGTTTGCTCGCCGACATCGGCCGGCTGAGCGAGGGGTTGCGGGCAGCGCTCGGCGCTTCCGCAACCCGCGCCGGGCAGATCTCGCACAGCGGCAGCGCCGCGGCGCAGGCCGTCGCCGGCGCCGGCGAGGAGGCGATACGCATCGCCGACGCCGCCATTCGGCTGGAGGAGGTCGTCGAGCAGATCAATCGCGAGGTCAGGCGGGTCTCCGAGACCGCTACCCTCGCGACGCGCGACGCGGCCGGCACGGTCGGTCTGGTCGGAAGGTTGACCGAGAACGCCGGCAAGATCCGCGACGTCGTCCAGCTGATCGAGGCGATCGCCCGGCAGACCAATTTGCTCGCGCTCAACGCCACGATCGAGGCGGCACGGGCCGGCGCGCATGGCCGCGGCTTTGCCATCGTCGCCAGCGAGGTGAAAGCGCTGGCGACGCAGACCGCTGATGCCACCGCGCAGATCTCGAGCCGGATCGCGACCGTGGACGTGGCATTGTCGCAGGCCGCTCAAGCGATCATCGGCATCGCCAGCCGGGCCGGTGCGGTCGAGCAGGCGAGCACGGAAATCTCGACCATGGTCGCCTCACATACCGGCCTGCTGCAGGGGCTGGGCGAGACCATTGCGCGCATTTCGGTGGTGACCGGGCAGGCGGCCGCCGCGGTGACGACGATCGCCGGCGCCGGCGTCCAGACCGCGTCTCATGCCGAGCAGGGCGCGAGCGGTGCTCGCCAGCTCGACGAGCGCATCTCGGCCTTGCAGGCCGAGGCCGACGAATTCGCCCGGCGCCTGCGCGCCGCCTGAACCGGCTTGCCATGGCCGCCCGACTCGCGGCCATGTGCGCCATGCCCAAAAGCATCCGCATTCAACCATGAGCTGGTCGCCGCAGCAGGACGCGGCGCTTGCCGCCGTGGCCGATTGGCTGAAAGTCGGCTCGCCCCAGCTCTTTCGCCTGTTCGGCTATGCTGGCACCGGCAAGACCACGCTCGCCCGCCATATCGCCGAGGGCGTCGACGGCACCGTCGTCTTCGCCGCCTTCACCGGCAAGGCGGCGCTCGTCCTGCGCAACAAGGGCTGCGAGGGCGCGCAGACCATCCATTCGCTGATCTATCGCTCGCGCGGCGTCGACGAGGAGAGCCCGACCTTCGTGCTCAACCGCGAGAGCACGGCCGCCAAGGCCAAGCTGATCATCATCGACGAGTGCTCGATGGTCGACGAGGAGCTCGGGCGCGACCTGCTCTCCTTCGGCACGCCGGTGCTGGTGCTGGGCGATCCCGCGCAATTGCCGCCGGTCAAGGGCGGCGGCTTCTTCACCGAGGCCGAGCCCGACGTGATGCTGACCGAGGTCCATCGTCAGGCCGCCGACAACCCGATCGTGCGCATGTCGATGATCGTGCGCGAAGGTGGCCGGCTCGAGGTCGGCGATTATGGCGCGAGCCGGATCATCAGGCGCGCCGAGATCACGCCCGAGATCGTGCTCTCGGCCGATCAGGTGCTGGTCGGCCTCAACAAGACGCGCCGGCTCTACAATGCCCGCATGCGCCAGCTCATGGGCCATGTCGCCAATGTCCCGGCCGTCGGCGAGAAGCTGGTCTGCCTGCGCAACGACAAGAGCAAGGGGCTGCTCAATGGCGGGGCCTGGATCGTGCAGGAGCTGAAGACCTCGAAGAAGGGCCTCGTCACCATGCGGGTGACGCCGGAGGACGACACCGGCGGCAAGCCGGTCAAGGTCTCGGTCATGCCCAATTTCTTCGACGGCACCGAGGACGAGGTGCCCTGGGAACTGCGCCGCCACACCGACGAATTCACCTTCGGCTACGCGCTCACGGTGCATAAGGCGCAGGGCTCGCAATGGGACAATGTCGTGCTCTTCGACGAGGCCTTCGCCTTCCGCGAGCACCGGGCGCGCTGGCTCTATACCGGGCTGACCCGCGCGGCCGAGACGATCACGGTGGTGATGTAAGCTCAGCCAGGAGGCGGGCGCGCTCGAGGTCCTTGGGGCGCCCGAAGCCTTCGATGATGCGCCTGAGCTCGTCCCGCTCGGGGACGTAGACGGTCGCCGTGCCGATCGTGATCGCCTGGCGCGTCACCGGCTGGACCGGATGCCAGGCATCGTCGATGCGATGCTCGAAGCCGGCCATGAGGTCGACAGGGACGGGCGGCGCCGACCATTTGGCCAGGATCTGCGACCGGAACAGCGAATTCGGCGGTCCCTGATAAGGCTCGATGCCGAGTACCGGCAGAAGGCGATGGGCGTCTTCGACACCGAGCAGGACATCGGCATCGGCGACGGTGATCGGGCTGGCACCGTGCAAGGCCGCCGCGGCGCTGGCGATGATCCACCAGGGCTCGCGCGCCTTTTCCATGATCGCAGCGACGGAACCGAGGGTCTCGATCAGGGGCGCCGGCAGGATCATGAGCGGCTTATAGCAGCCCTCGGGCGCTGCGGTGAGCCCGCGCCAGACCGCCACGGTAGACTGGAATTGCGCGAGATGCGGCTGGCGGAGAAGAATTTTCTTGGTATGCGATGGGCTCGTGCTGGCCCGGCAACGCATCGGAACCCGAGATGATCGCAGCTTCGACCTTTGATTTGCACATCGACCGCCGTGGCAGCAACTGCGCCAAATGGGACAAGATGGAAGCCATCTATGGCGTGCCGGCCTCCGAGGGCATCGCCATGTGGGTCGCCGACATGGATTTCCGTCCGCCGGCCTGCGTCCAGGCTGCGGTCGAGGCGATGGCCGCCCATGGCGTCTATGGCTATTTCGGCCATGAGAAGACGAACAGCGATGCGATCCGCTGGTGGATGCAGGAGCGCCATGGCTGGGAGGTCGCGCCGGAAGCGATCTTCACCACCCATGGTCTGGTGAACGGCACCGCGCTCTGCGTCGATGCCTATACCAAGCCGGGCGACGGCGTCGTGCTGATGACGCCGGTCTATCACGCCTTCGCCCGCGTCATCAAAGCCGCCGGCCGCGAGGTCGTCGAATGCCGGCTCGCGCAGCAGGACGGCCGCTATGTCCTCGACATCCCCGCCTGGGATGCGCAGATGACCGGCAAGGAGAAGATGCTGGTCCTGTGCTCGCCGCATAATCCGGGCGGGCGGGTCTGGACCCGCGACGAGCTCAGGCAGATCGCCGATTTCTGCATCCGCCACGACCTCGTCCTGGTCTCGGACGAGATCCACCATGATCTGGTCATGCCCGGCTACAAGCACACGGTCATGGCCAATGCCGCGCCGGAGATCATCGATCGCCTGGTGATGATGACCGCGACGACCAAGACCTTCAACATCGCCGGCGCCCATGTCGGCAACGTCATCATTCCCGACGAGACGCTGCGCGCGCCGTTCCGCGCCCGGATGAACGCCCTCGGCATCTCCCCGAACTCCTTCGGCATGGAGATGTCGACGGCGGCCTACAGCAAGGAGGGCGCTGCCTGGGTCGATGCGCTCACCTCCTATCTCGACGGCAATCGCCGGATCTTCGACGCGGCCATCAACGCCATCCCCGGCCTGCGCTCGATGCCGCTGGAGGCGACCTATCTCGCCTGGGTCGATTTCGCCGGCACCGGCATGGAGCCGAAGGACTTCATCGCCCGCGTCGAGAAGCAGGCGAAGATCGCGGTCAATCACGGCATCAGCTTCGGCGCCGGCGGCGACAGCTTCCTGCGCTTCAACCTCGCGACCCAGCGCGCCGTCGTGGTCGAGGCTGCCGAGCGCTTGAAGAAGGCCTTCGCCGATCTTCAGTGAGCAAGGATGGCGGCGAGTTTCGAGCTCGCCGCTCGCCGGCGTCACAGCCGCTGCGAGGTTGTGCCCTTGGCGATGATCGGGCCGGTCGGGCGCCCGGTCGGCGAGCCGGTCGCCGGCTCCAGCGTGATCTCGAAGAGCTGGCCGTTGCCGAGCGGCAGGTTGTCGAGCCGTAGCGGCGTCGAGCGGGCGCGATCGATCAGGCCGACCGAGCGCGGGCCGACGGCGCGGTCCCACAAGGTCCAGATCTCCAATGCCTTGCCGGCCGGCACGTCGATGCTTTGCAAAGGCAGCATCTCGACGCGGCCATCGGCGAAGGTGTTGACCACGGCGGCGGCGGCGTTGCCCTCGGTCAGCAGCACCGCGACCATCAGCGGCTGACGCCTGGCACGATCGAGCGCGCCGAAGAGACCGACAGCCAGCAGCACGGTCGCCAGCGCACCGGCGAAGGCGGCGCCGCGCCAGACGAAGAGGCTGTTCCACCAGTCGGCGAAGCGGCTGGACCTGGCCATGGCAGGGCGGGCGATCTCCGCCGAGGCGGTCGGCTGGATCAGTCCGGCGATCCCGGCCTCGATGCGGGACCAGAGATCGGCTGAGGGCGTGATCGGCGTAGCCGTGGCGTCAAGCGCGGCGAAATGGCGGCGCCAGCGTTCGACCGCCGCCGCGAAGGCGCTGTCCTGCTCGAGACGGTGCTCGGCGGCGTCGCGCTCCCGGCCTTCGAGCAGGCCGAGGACATATTCGCCCGCGAGCGCGACGGCTTCAGGCGAGGCTGCATCGGCGGCGGGGCTCATCCGAGGCACTCCTTCAGCGAGAGCAGCGAACGGCGGATCCAGGATTTGACCGTGCCGAGCGGCAATTTGAGGCGCCCGGCGATCTCGCCATGCGTCAGCCCCTGGACGAAGGCGAGCAGCACCAGGCCGCGCCGCTGCGGCGGCAGCCTCTCCAGGCAGGCCCGCAGCGCGCTGGCATCGGACAGTTTCGCCATCACCGTTTCCGGATCATCTTCCTCGCTCGCAGTCTCCTCGGCGATCGGCGTGTCGCTCGTCTCGGTGCGCTTCTCGTCGCGCAGGATCGAGAGCGAACGGTTGCGCAGGATCGCGTAGATCCAGGTCAGGCCGGCGCCGCGCTCCGGATCGAAGCGGGCCGCATGCCTGAAGATCAGCACGAACGTGTCCTGCACCGCTTCCTCCGCCAAGGCACGGCGCTTCAAGAGACGCTGCGCCACACCGAGCATACGCGGCGACTCCGCCTCGTAGATGCGCCTGAGCGCGGTTTTGTCGCCGGCGGCGCAGGCGAGCAGCGCGGCTTCGATCTCGCCTTCGTGCCGCGATTGCGTTGCGTGCGTCGCCATCCCTCGCTCCGGCCGGCCGCCTCCCAACGCGAGGCAAGCCCATTCTTACGCTGCTCCGATGCCTGCGGATGCAGGTCGCGGCTTTTATTTTTTCATCCGCATCCGCCCCGAAACCTCGCCGCTATCCGCCACGGGTGCCGCAACGCGGAGGCGTCGGCCAGCCCTTTTGAGATCGCGACACGAACCGGAGGACATCCCATGACCAAGGCTCGCAACCTGCTTCTCGCTTCCACCGTTCTCGCCACGGCCTTCGCGGCCGGCGTTGCCCAGGCCGGCACGCTCGCCGTCCTGACCGGCGACGACACGCTGACCATGGTCGATACCGCGACCCAGAAGGCCGGCAAGTCGATGAAGGTCAGCGGCATCAACGGCAAGATCGCCGGCATCGATGTCCGCCCCGCCGACGGCATGCTCTATGCGCTCGCCACCGACGGTACGATCTACACGGTCGACAAGGCCGGCAAGGCGACGATGAAGTCGAAGATGGACACGGTGCTGCCCGCCAGCACCATGGCGACGGTCGACTTCAACCCGGCGGCCGATCGTCTGCGCGTCATCGGCGCCGACGGCACCAACCTTCGCGTCAATGTCGACGACGGCAAGACCACGGTCGACGGCAAGCTGAAATTCGCCGAGACCGATATGCACAAGGGCGAGACGCCGATGGTCGTCGCCGGCGCCTACAGCAATTCGGTCAAGGGCACCAAGGAGACGGCGCTCTACGACATCGACGGCAAGATCGGCGGACTGCTGAAGCAGGCGCCGCCGAATGACGGCGTGCTCGGCGCCATCGGCAAGCTCGGCGTCGCCCCGAAGGCGATCGCCTTCGACATCGAGACGGCCGCCGACGGCAGCAACACCGGCTGGCTCGTCGCCGATGGCGGCCTCTACAAGGTCGATCTCGCCACCGGCAAGGCAGCGATGGTCGGCAAGATCGGTGGGCTCACCGCGCCGGCGCGTGATATCGCGGCGCTGCCGGCGATGTGATCCGAACGCATCACCCGACATGCAGAAGGCCGCCGTCTCCCGGGGGATGGCGGCCTTTCTCATTGTGGGAAGTAGTTGAACTGGTGGTCGGGCTTTCGCCATAGTTGCAGTAGAGTCTGTGTACGGCGACGCAGATGGCGGAGGCGAGGGCATGGCGGATTGGTCAGACCCGCGCTTGAAGATGCTGGCCTTGCAACGCTTCGGCCTCGGCCTGAAGCCAGGGCAGGGCGGAGTGCAGGGCGATATCCGCGAGCGCCTGCTCGCCGATATTCGCTCCGACGGTGCGCCGCAGCCGCGTGTCAGCTTCTCCGGCGCGGCGCCGCTCGGCCGGGCGCTCTATGCTTTCGAGGATGAGGAGCGAGCCGCGCGCGAAGCGAAGCGCGTCGCCGCTGAACAGGCCGGCGGGCAGCAAGTCATGGGGCAAGGCGTGCAGGTTGCCGCCGCATCGCCCATGCCCGGACAGCCGCAAGGCCCGATGGCGAAACCGCCCCCGCCGGAGCCGCCCTTTCCGGCGAAGGTTTATCGCGATGAGGCGGTCGCCCGCGTCCAAAACGCGCTGGACGCCGAGGCCGGCTTCGCCGAGCGGCTGGTGCAGTTCTGGTCGAACCATTTCTGCGTCTCGGTCGCCAAGGGCAATTTCGTCCGGGCCATGGCCGGTGCCTTCGAGCGCGAGGCGATCCGCCCCAACATTTTCGGCCGCTTCGAGGACCTGCTGATCGCGGTCGAGAGCCATCCGGCGATGCTCAATTTCCTCGACAACCAGCTCTCGATCGGCCCGGATTCGCGCGCCGGCAAGCGCCGTGGCCGCGGCCTCAACGAGAACCTCGCCCGCGAGATCATGGAGCTGCACACGCTCGGCGTCTCCGGCGGCTATACGCAGGCCGACGTCACCTCACTGGCGCGGATCATCACCGGCTGGACGGTGGTCGGGCGCGACGCCCGCCTCGGCTTCCCCGGCTCCTTCGCCTTCAATCCCGGCCTGCACGATCCCGGCGGCCAGAAGCTGCTCGGCAAGGTCTATCGGCAGGAGGGCAAGGAGATGGGCATGGCGGCGCTCGCCGATCTCGCCCGCCATCCGAGCACGGCCAATTTCATCGCTCGCAGGCTCGCCCGCCATTTCGTCGCCGACGAGCCGCCGCAGGCGCTGGTCGCCGAGCTCGCCCGTGTCTTCCGCGAGACGGGTGGCGATCTCGCCGCGCTGTCGCGCACGCTGGTGATGTCGGAACTTGCCGCGACCGCACCCGCGACCAAGCTGCGCACGCCGCAGGAATTCCTGGTCGCCTCGTTCCGGGCGCTCGGCCGCAAGCCGGATTTCGGCCAGATCGCCGGGCCGCTCGGGGTGATGGGCCAGCCGCTCTGGCAGCCCTCCGGTCCTGACGGCTATCCCGATACGAACGCCGCCTGGGCGACGCCGGAGGGGATCAAGACCCGTATCGATGTCGCCGCCCAGCTCGGCCGCCAGGCGGCGGGCTCGGTCGCCGATCCGCGTGCGCTGGTCGAGGAGGTGCTCGGCCCGCTCGCCTCGGCCCAGACCCGGCAGGCGGTGGCGCGGGCCGAGAGCAAGCCGCAGGCGCTCGCGCTGCTGCTGATGTCACCCGAATTCCAGCGGAGGTGAGCATGGTCGCCGACGATGATGATTGCGAACGGATGACGCCTTCGCGCCGCGCCGTGCTCGGGGCGGCGAGCGCGCTCTTCGCCTGGTCCTATATGCCGAAATTCGCCCATGCGGCGGCAGGCTCCCGCGATTCCCGCTTCCTGCTGGTGGTGCTGCGCGGGGCGCTCGACGGGCTCTCGGCGGTGCCGCCGCTCGGCGATCCCGGTTATGCCGATCTGCGCGAGGGCATCGCTTTGGCCAAGGACGGACCGGAGGCGGCGCTGCCGCTCGACGGTTTCTTCTACCTGCACCCGGCGATGCCGAACCTGGCGCGGCTCTATGCCGATGGGCAGGCGGCGATCGTCCATGCCAGCGCCACCGGCTATCGCGAGCGCTCGCATTTCGACGGGCAGGATGTGCTGGAAAGCGGGCAGGGGGGACCCGGCAAGACCGACTCAGGCTGGCTCAACCGGTTGATCGCGAGCCTGCCGGCGGGCGAGGCGGTCTCGCGCCATGGCGCGCTCGGCGTCGGCGTGGTGCCGCCATTGGTGGTGCGTGGCTCGGCGCCGGTGCTCGGCTGGGCGCCACCACGCATGGCGCGAGCCGGCGCTGATCTCGTCCAGCGCCTCAGTGACCTCTATGGCGAGCGCGATCCGGCCCTGGCGCTGGTGCTGAAGCGGGCGATCGAGACCGAACTGATCGCGACCAAGCAGGGCGCCGAGCAGCCGCGCGGCGGCGGCGGGCCCGACAGCGCCGAGGGCATGAAGCGGATCGCCGAGGGCGCGGCAAGGCTGGTCGGCGCCGAGGACGGCCCGCGCATCGCCGCGCTCGCCTTCGAGGGCTGGGATACGCATGCCAATGAAGGCGGCGCCAAGGGCCGGCTCGCCACTTTGCTCGGCGGGCTAGATGGCGCGCTCGCGACCTTCGAGAGTGGGTTGAAGCCGGTCTGGAAGGACACGGTGGTGATGGTCGTCACCGAATTCGGCCGCACCGCCCGCGTCAACGGCACGGTCGGCACCGATCACGGCACCGGCACGGTCGCCTTCCTGGTCGGCGGTGCTGTGAAGGGCAAGCGGATGATCGTCGACTGGCCCGGCCTCAAGCCTGAGCAACTGCACGAGCAGCGCGACCTCAGGCCGACCACCGACATCCGTGCGGTTGCCAAGGGGGTGGTCGCAGACCTCTTCGGATTGTCGGGGCCTGTGTTGGCCGAGAAGGTGTTCCCCGGCACCGGCGGATTGGCACCGATGCAGGGGCTGGTGGTGTGAGGCTTTCCCTTCTCCCCCTGCGGGAGAAGGTGGCTCGGCGAAGCCGAGACGGATGAGGGGTCTCGCGACCTCTCAAACTATCGTTGGCGACAGCCGCAAACGATCAATGGCGGCGCGACCCCTCACCCCAACCCTCTCCCGCAAGGGGAGAGGGGGCAGGTCGCGGTTCGCGCGACGAAATCAAGCCCAGGCCCGGCCCTTCAGCTTCTCCTCATAGGCGTCGATCTTGCTCGACTTCTCCATGGTGAGGCCGATGTCGTCGAGGCCGTTGAGCAGGCAGTGCTTGCGGAACGGGTCGATCTCGAAGCGAACCTCGCCGCCGTCCGGGCCCTTGATCGTCTGGTTGACGAGATCGACGGTCAGCGTCGCGTTCGAGCCGCGATCGGCGTCGTCGAACAGCTTCTCCAGGTCGGCCTGCGAGACCACGATCGGCAGGATGCCGTTCTTGAAGCAGTTATTGTAGAAGATGTCGGCGAAGCTGGTGGAGATCACGCAGCGGATGCCGAAGTCGAGCAGCGCCCAGGGTGCATGCTCGCGCGAGGAGCCGCAACCAAAATTGTCGCCGGCGACCAGGATCTCCGACTTGCGATAGGCCGGCTGGTTGAGGACGAAGTCCGGGTTCTCCGAGCCGTCCTCCTTGTAGCGCATTTCCGAGAACAGCGCGGTGCCGAGCCCGGTGCGCTTGATCGTCTTCAAATACTGCTTGGGGATGATCATGTCGGTGTCGACATTGATCACCTTCAGCGGGGCGGGGGTCGAGGTCAGGGTGGTGAAGGGCTGCATGGCGGATACTCCGGCAGGTCTTGTCTGGTCAGGTTGGGGCGACGGCTAAGTCAAAGCTGCGCCGTCAGGAGCTTGAAGCTGGCGAAGGTGAAGAAGGCGGCGAGGCAGGCTTCCGCCCGGCGGCGGATCCTGCGGTAGCCCGCCACCATCGCGGCGGTCGAGAACAGGTAGGCATAGGTCTGGTTGATCGCGAGCGAGATCGTCAGGCAGCCGAGGATGATCGCGTACAACACCACCGCCGGGGTTTCCGGACGCAGGCCGAGCGCGATGATCGCCGTCCAGCTCAGGATCGCCTTCGGGTTGGTGAGGTGCATCAGGTAGCCGCGCAGATAGAGGCGGCGGCCCGAGCCAATGGCTTTCGGCGGCGGCATCTCCGCCTGCATGGCCGAGCGGGCCGAGCGCCAGGCCAGAAACAGCAGATAGAGCCCGCCGACGATCTTGATGGCGTAGAGCGCACCGGGATGGGCGACGATCAGCGCGGTGACGCCGATGGCCGCGAGGATGCCCCAGGTCAGCGAGCCCGTGGTGACGCCGAGCGCCAGAGTCATCCCAGCCTTTCGGCCATGTTCCATCGAGGTCGCCATGACCTGGAGATTGCTCGGTCCGGGGCTGGCGACGGCGATGACGAAAGCCGAGAAGACCAAGGCCAGGTCGGGCAGATGGCGGATCAGTTCATCGAGCATCGTTTCTTATCCCGCAGCCTTCTCGATCGCGTCCATGTCGTCATCGTCGAAGCCGAAATGGTGGCCGATCTCATGGACGAGCACATGGGTGACGATGGCGCCGAGGCTCTCGTCATGCTCGGCCCAGTAGTCGAGGATCGGCCGGCGATAGAGATGGATGGTATTGGGCATCTGCCCGGTCTGCGGGGCATAGCCCTGCTGCGGCAGGCCGATCCCGGAGAACAGGCCGAGCAGGTCGAAGGGGCTCTCGGCCTCGAGCTCCTTCAGCACGTCGTCCTCAGGGAATTCGGTGACGTTGATGACGAGGTCGGCGCAGAGCTTGCGAAAGTCCTCGGGCAGGCGGTCATAAGCCGCTTGCGCCAGGACCTCGAACTCGGCGCCTGAGGGCGCGCGCACGCCATCCCAGTCGAGACCCTGCGAGGTCTCGCCCGAAGCGGCTGACTTGATCGACGGAACGCTGTCCATCACCAGATCTTCAATTGATGCCCGAGCCACCAGGACAGGCCGATGAAGGCGATCAGCGAGAGTCCGCGGCCGATCCTGCGGCCCCAGAGCTCGATGTTGTCGCCTTCCGGCGCGTCCTTGCCGGAGAAGTGGTCGGCCGCACGGCCCATCGAGGAACCGAGGAAGCTCTCGGAATCGCGCTTGACGCGATCGAGCGCTTCCTTGGCCTCGTTGGCGCGGGCGGCGTCGCGGGGATCGGTGCTCATGACGTCCTCCCGCGAACCAGACCGCTTCAGCCCAGCGTGCGCACGTCGACGAAGCGGCCGGTCAGGGCCGCCGCCGCCGCCATCGCCGGCGAGACGAGGTGGGTGCGGCCGCGATAGCCCTGTCGGCCCTCGAAATTGCGGTTCGAGGTCGAGGCGGCGCGCTGGCCCGGCTTGAGCTGGTCGGGGTTCATGCCCAAGCACATCGAGCAGCCCGGCTCGCGCCATTCGAAGCCGGCGGCGATGAAGATCTTGTCGAGGCCCTCGGCCTCGGCCTGCTGCTTCACCAGCCCGGAGCCCGGTACGATCATGCCGTAGTCCAGGCTCTCATGGATCTTCTTGCCTTCGACGATCTTGGCGACGGTGCGCAGATCCTCGATGCGGCCATTGGTGCAGGAGCCGATCCAGATCACGTCGAGGGGAATCTCGGTCATCTTGGTGCCGGCGGTCAGGCCCATGTATTCGAGCGCCCGCTTCTTCGAGGCGCGCTTGACCTCGTCCTCGATCTGCTCGGGATCGGGCACGGCGCCGGTCACCGAGATCACGTCCTCGGGGCTGGTGCCCCAGGAGACGATCGGCGGCAGGTTGGCGGCGTCGAGCTTGACGATGCGGTCGAAATGCGCGCCCTCGTCGGTCCGCAGCGTCTCCCAATAGCGCAGCGCCTCGTCCCAGGCGGCGCCCTTCGGCGCCTTCGGGCGGTCTTTCAGATAGGCATAGGCCTTCTCGTCCGGGGCGACCATGCCGGCGCGGGCACCGCCTTCGATCGACATGTTGCAGACGGTCATCCGGCCTTCCATGGTGAGGCCGCGGATGGCTTCGCCGGCGTACTCGATCACCGAGCCGGTGCCGCCGGCGGTGCCGATCTCGCCGATGATGGCGAGGGTGATGTCCTTGGCGCCGACGCCCGGAGCGGGCTTGCCGTCGACCTGGACCAGCATGTTCTTGGCCTTCTTCTGGATCAGCGTCTGGGTGGCGAGCACATGCTCGACCTCCGACGTGCCGATGCCGTGGGCCAGCGCGCCGAAGGCGCCATGGGTCGAGGTGTGGCTGTCGCCGCAGACGATGGTCGTGCCGGGCAGGGTGAAGCCCTGCTCGGGGCCGACGATGTGGACGATGCCCTGGCGGATATCGAGCTCGTTGAAGTACTCGACGCCGAACTCTTTCGCGTTCTTGGCCAGCGCCTCGACCTGGATCCGGCTCTCTTCCTCGGCGATGCCCTTGCTGCGGTCGGTCGTCGGGATGTTGTGGTCGACGACGGCGAGCGTCTTGGTCGGGGCGTGGACCTTGCGGCCGGTCATGCGCAGGCCCTCGAAGGCCTGCGGGCTGGTGACCTCATGGACGAGGTGGCGGTCGATATAGAGCAGGCAGGTGCCGTCGTCCTGGCGGTCGACGACATGGTCCTCGAAGATCTTGTCGTAGAGGGTGGTGGGGGCCTTGGTCGCAGTCATGGCTTCATCGCCTTCGGTATGGAAATCGGTAGCGGCCCATAAAGGGCCAGCACGCATCGCAACGGCCTGTCGCCGGCCGGACGGCCGGTCTCAGGCGAGCGTAAGGCCTGCTGCGAGCGAGGCCGTGAAGCGGCCGAAAAAGCGCCAGGGCAGGCGGGCATGGTCATGCAGCGCGGCGAAGCCCTGGGTGGTCGGAAAACGGCGCAGGTTCAGCGTGCGGCGCATCACGCGCCGGACTTCGCCCCTGTTCTGCCGCTTCACCGTCATGGCTCGCTTCTACCAGTTCCAAACTGCACGGGCAACGCGGTGAGACTGTCGCAGCGGCAGGCGCGTAGCGCGTTCAGTGCAGGGCTGTTATCTAGCGGCTCCCGCCGCGCCGCGAAAGAGTGGCTGCGCCGGCAAACGGATTGGTGATGCGATGGCGCGCTTCTTCCCCTTCATGCTGCTGGCGGTCATCGCCTATGGCGTCACCGTCGCGGCGCTGGGCATCCCGCTCTCGCGCGAGCTTCTGAACATCGGCCTGCCGTCAGGCAGCGCTTTCGTGCTGACGGTCAGCGAGCTCCTGCTGGCGATCTCGACCATCGTGCTGTTCTTCGAGATCATGAACGCGACCAGCGCCAAGTCGAGCTCGATCCTGAACCATGGCCTCTCCATGGTGGTGTTCATCGCCTGCGGACTGATCTTCCTGTTCGTGCCCGGCTTCGGCACCGGCACCTTCGTGATCATCACGCTGATGGCGCTGGTCGACGTGATCGCGGGCTATTCGATCAGCATCCTGACGGCGCGCCGGGATATGACCTTCGGGAACAACGAGTAAGCGCGCTTCCCGTCATTGCGAGGAGCACAGCGACGAAGCAACCCAGGGGCCGTCGAGCGAGCCCCCCTGGATTGCTTCGCTTCGCTCGCAACGACGGTGAGGCCTACAACTCACTCCGCAGCTGCCAGAGCTCCGGGAAGAACGAGCGCTCCAGCGCCGTCTTCAGGAACTTCACGCCGCTGGAGCCGCCGGTGCCCTGCTTGAAGCCGATGATGCGCTCGACCGTCTTCATGTGACGGAAGCGCCATTGCTGGAACTGGTCCTCGAGGTCGACCAGCTCTTCGGCGAGCTCGTAGAGATCGAAATAGCGGTGCGTATCGCGATAGATCGCGAGCCACACCGCCTTCACCGCCTCGTTCGCGACATGCGGCCGGCTCCAGTCGCGCTCGACGCAGTCGGCCGGCACCGGCAGACCGCGCTGGGCCAATAGCCGCAGCGCCTCGTCATAGAGGCTCGGTGCATTCAGCAAGTCCTGCAGATGGGCATGGTGCTCGGGATGATGCTTGTGCATCGCCAGCATGCGCGGGTCCTTGGCGCCGAGGCGGAATTCGAAGGCACGGTACTGATAGGACTGGAAGCCGGAGGACTGGCCGAGCGCGTCACGGAAGGCGAGATAGTCGGCCGGGGTCATGGTCGAGAGCACGTCCCAGGCGCTGATCAGCTGCGCCTGGATGCGCGACACCCGCGCCAGCGACTTGAAGGCCGGCTGCAGATCGTCGGCCCGGATCGCAGCGATGGCGCCGTCGAGCTCATGCGCTGCGAGCTTCAGCCAGAGCTCCTGGACCTGGTGGATAGTGATGAACAGCAACTCGTCGGGCGCGTCGCTCAACGGCTTCTGCGCCGCGAGCAGCAGGTCGAGGCCGAGATAGGAGCCGTAATCCATCCGCTCCTTGAAATCGGTCTGCATGCCCGGCTCGATCCGGCTCTGGTGATCGCCCGTCCCGCTGGTCATGATGCCGCCCTCGCTCGCCTCGCGCCTTGACTGGGGAGCGGCGCAAGATATTTTAAGCTTAAAGTATTTTATCGGTTCGGCAAGGTGGCGGAGTCTGACGATGGACCAGATGACGAAGGTTCCCGCAATGCTCGGCCGTCCTCCTTTCGATCTGTCGGCAGAGTTCTCGCGCTTCCGCCAGAACTGGCCGGACAAGCTTCATTTCGCCGCACACAGCCATCATTTCTGGCCGGATGTCACCCGCGAGGCGCATTTGCACGCCTGGGACGATGCCGCCCGCCTTGTCGATGGCAAGTGGGAGGAAGTGCTCGGGCCGGTCTGGCGGAAGGTCGCGCAGGGCGTCGCCAGGCACCTGAATCTGCCCGGAATCGATGGGCTCGTCCCGGCCAACAACACTCATGAATTCGTCAACCGTTTGCTGTCCTGCCTGCCGCGCGAGCGCAAGCCGCGCATCCTGACCAGCGATGCCGAGTTCCACTCCTTCCGGCGCCAGATCGAGCGACTGGCCGAGGACGGACTGATCGAGCTCACCGTCGTGCCGGCCGAGCCCTTCGGCGACTTGACGGAGCGGCTGGTCGCGGCGGCGCAGCAAGGTCCCGGCCCCGACATGGTCTTCGTCAGCCAGGTGCACTTCAATTCAGGCCATGCCCTGACCGATCTGGAGGCGCTGGTCGACGGCGTCTCGGCGCCGGGTCGGCTCGTCGTCATCGACGGCTATCACGGCTTCCTGGCCCGGCCGACCGATCTTTCCGGGATCGCCGACAAGGCCTTCTACATCGCCGGCGGCTACAAATACGCCATGTCGGGCGAGGGCGCCTGCTTCATGCACTGCCCGCCCGGCTTCGCCATGCGCCCGCGCGACACCGGCTGGTATGCTTCCTTCGGTGCGCTCTCAGGTAAGCAGGGCGAGATCGGCTATGCGCAGAACGGCTGGCGCTTCATGGGCGCGACCTTCGACCCCTCCGGTCTCTACCGCATGGGCGCGGTGTTCGACTGGCTCGATGCCAAAGGCCTCGATGTGCCAGCGATCCATGCGCACGCCCATGCCCTGCAGGCGATCTTCGCCGATGGGCTGGCGCAGCGGCCTTGCGGCGTGCTCGCTTTGGAAAACCTGGTCGTGCCGCTGAGCGAGCCGGCGCGCGGCAACTTCCTGACCTTCCGCCATGCCGATGCGGCGAAGTGGCATGAGAAGCTTAAGCAGGCTGGCATCACGGTCGACCTGCGCGGCGATCGCCTGCGCGTCGGCTTCGGGCTCTATCAGACGGAAGCTGACGTGAAGCTGCTGCTGGAGCGGCTGCTGACCTTGCGGTAGGCTCCGTTTACGATCGGCCTCTGTGGGCCTGTCGACCGAACGGACGGAGTTGACGCATGAAGACGCTGCCGGGCCTCGTGACCGCCGCTGCTCTCGCCGCCCTCACTCCCGCCTTCGCCCAGGCTCCCGGGAAAGCTGCGGCGTCCTCCGCTGTGCAGAAAGAGTTCGAGGGCTTCATCGGAAAGTTCCGCGCTGCGCTGAAGGCCAATGACCCGGCAGCCGTCGCCGCCATGACGCGGCTGCCGTTCCAGGGCGACGCCTCGGTCCGCGACGCCGCGCAGTTTCGCGCCAAGGTCTACGCCCATGATTTCACGACGAAAAATCGGGCCTGCCTGCAGCGCGCCAAGCCGGTCTACGATCGCGACGGCAACAATGACGAGACCTATCACATCACCTGCGGCGAGCTGATATTCAGCTTCACCAGGACGCCGACAGGATTCCTCTTCACCGATCTCGGCGCGAACGACTGAGCAGACGCTCATTCCGGATCAGCGCTGGGCGGTATCGACGCTGACCACCACCGACATGCCTGGCGAGAGCTGCGCGGCCAGCGCCTGGCCGGGATCGATCGCGATGCGGACCGGGACGCGCTGGGCGATCTTGACGAAGTTGCCGGTGGCGTTCTCCGGTCGGATCACGCTGAACTCCGAGCCGGCCGCCGGCGAGAAGCGCTCGATCGCGCCGGTCAGCTGGGCACGGCGCAGCGCGTCGACCGTGAAGCTGACCTTCTGGCCGATGCGCATGCCGGAGAGCTGTGTCTCCTTGAAATTGGCTATCACCCAGACCTGGCTCGGCACGAGCGCCATCAATTGCGTGCCGGCCGAGACATATTGCCCGAGCCGGGCCGAAACCTCGCCGAGGCGCCCGTCCTGCGGGGCGGTGATGCGGGTGTTCTGCAAGTCGATCTCGGCGAGATGCACGGCTGCCTCGGCGCCCTGCACCGCAGCTTCGAGCGAGGCCTTGTTGACGATCGCGCTCTGTACATCCTGTCGGGCGACGTCGACGGCGGCGTTGCTTGCCGTCAGGGCCGCCTTGGCCTGGTCTAGTGCCTGCAGGCTCTGGTCGGCATTGGTCTGGTTGACGACGCCGCGCTCGCGCAGTGGCTCGATACGGCCCCAATTGGCGTCCGCCGTGCGTAGCGCCGCCTCAGCGCTCGCGACGTTGGCCTCGCTGGCACGCAGGCGCGCCTCGGCGGCGTGCCGGGCCTGCTCGGAATTGGCGAGCGCGGCATGCTGTGCGGCGAGGCTGGCGCGGGCCTGCTCCAGCCGTTGCTGGAAGATGCGCTCGTCGATGCGGACGAGGAGCTGGCCCTGCTTGACCGTGGCGAAATCCTGCACCGCGACTTCGGCGATATAGCCGGCGAGCTGCGGCGCGATCACGGTGACCTGGCCGCGCACATAGGCGTTCTCGGTGGTCTCGATTGCACTGGCGAAGGGCGGCAGCCGCCATGCGTAGAGGATGACGCTGATGCCCGCGAGGCCGATGGCGAGCGCGAGATAGGTCGAGAGCGAGCGGAAGATACGGGTCATGGCTGGGACGCGGGAACAGGGTTGGCAGCGGGGGCGGCGGAGCGTTCCCGCCAGCGCAGGATGGCGAGATGGGTGAGGAGGCCGGTGAGCGCGCTACCGGCGATCAGGGCGATCAGCAGGAAGGCGTCGTTATAGGCGAGCACGGTCGCCTCCCGGGCCGCCTGCTGGGCGAGCAGCGTGACGCCTTCCGCCCGCGTCAGACCGAGATCGGTCAGGACATGGCCATAGGCGCCGCCGAGCTGTTGGATGCGCTCGGCGACGAGTGGATTGGCCAGCGAGAAATGCTCGGCGAGCTGGCTGTAATGGAAGCTGGTCCTGAGCGTGATGAAGCTGCCGAACAGGGCCGAGCCGAGCAGGCCGCCAATGCTCTGGGTGAACAGGAAGACCACGAAGAAGCTGAGGATATAGACCGGCCCGCGCGCCAGCGCCGGGGCGAGGCCCTGTCCCATCGCTGCTGGCAGGAAGAGGGCGGAGCCATAGGCCACCAGCGCCTGGCTGAGATGGATGTCGTGCGGGCGCGTCAGGCTGGTCGCGCTGCTGTCGAGCAGCGCGCCGGTCATGATGCAGATCAGCGCGGCCGCGTAGAAGGCATTCTCCCGCCCTGGCCGCAGCAGTGCCGCGCAGGTGAAGCCGCCGGCCAGAATCGCCGCCAGGATCACGCCATAGAGCGGCATGGTCTGCTCGTTCTGGAAGCCGAGCGCCTGGAAGAAATTCGAGGCGCCGACCGTCTGCTCCGCCAGCGCGATGCGGAAGAGCAGCAGCACGGTGGCGTAGTGCAGCGTCGCCGGGCTGGTCAGCCAGCGTATGTCGATCAGCGGGCTCTGGCGGTGCAGTTCGATGATCGCCGCCAGCATCAGGCACAGGATCGCGCTGGCGAAGAGCCAGCCGAGCCAGGGCGCCTCCAGCCACCAGTAGATCCGCCCGAGCGAGAGCGCGACCGCGGCGGCGCCGAAGCCGAGCGCGATCAGGAGATAGCTGACGCCGTCGAGCGGCCCGATCACCTTGACCCGCGGCGGCGGCATCAGTGGCAGGGCGTAGACCAGGCCGAAGGCGATCAGCGCCAGCCCCATCTCGAACAGGGTCAGGCCATGGAAGCCGCCGATCTCGAGCAGGCTCGGCGAGAGCAGCCTTGTGATCGGAATGCCCAGCGTGGTGTTGGTCAGCGCCAGCGACAGGCCGACCGTCAGCTTCTGGCGCGGCTGCAGCGGCTCGATCATGTAGAGGAAGGCGAGCGAGGACAGCGGTGCGGCCGCGATCCCGCTCATGAAGCGCACGACCACCGCCGATTGCAGGTCGTGCACGAAGAAATTCAAGAGCGCGGCGACCACGAAGCCGGCGATGCTGATCTCGGCGAAATTGCGCAGGCCGTACTGCATCCTGATCTTGATCAGGGCGATCGAGAGCGAGACGTTCGGCGCCATATAGGCGGCGATCAGCCAGTTGGTCTCGGCGACGGTGGCGCCGAGCTCGCCCTGGATCTGGAAGACATTGGTCGTGACGAGATTGGCGCCGACCTGCTGCGTCATCGCCAGCATGGTCGAGGCCAGCATATAGGCCAGCGCTCGCGCCCGGCTCATGCCTGCCGCAGAGGGAGGCGGCGGTGGCGGTGCGGCGTCAGGAGCCGGGGAGGGCGCGCTCATCCGGTCGCCCCGCGATTGGCGGCGATGTTCCGCGACATCCGGGAGAGGACACGCAGCGCGATCTCCAGCTCCTCCCGGTCGACCCCGTCGAGCACATCGGCGCGCAATTCGGTCAGGAAGGCAAGAATGTCCTCGGCCTGGGCGCGTGCTGCCGGCGTCAGGAACACCCGCCGGGCACGTCGGTCGCCTTCGACGGCGCGGCGCTCGATCATGCCGGTGCGCTCGAGCCCGTCGAGCAGGCGCACCAATGTCGGCTGCTCGATGTCGAGCAAGCCGGCGAGATCGGACTGGATCGGTCCGTCGGCCTTGGCGAGCTGCATCAGGAGGCGGGCCCGCGAGAGCGTCAGGCCCATGTCACGGGCGCGCTCGTCGACCAGTGCCCTGAGCTTGCGGTTCGCTGAAGCCAGCTCGGCGGTGAAGGCGGCCTGAAGCTCCGGGGAGTTCATAGCGTCCACATGAATAGCTTGCTAATGATTTGTGTACATATCAATGCGGATGATGCATTGCAATTGCAGGATTACGGATTTGCTATGCGTTGAACGAATGCTGCTCCGAGCCACCCGTCATTGCGAGCGCAGCGAAGCAATCCAGATGCGGCAGAGCTCTACGTCTTCCTGGATTGCTTCGTCGCTATGCTCCTCGCAATGACGGAGGCACCGGCAACAAAAAACGCGGCCCGAAGGCCGCGTTCCTGAAATCCCGAAGCGGGCAGGAGGCTTACTTGCCGTCCTTGCCGCCCTTGGCCTCGACGCGCTCGGCGATGCGGGCCGACTTGCCGCGGCGATCGCGCAGGTAATACAGCTTGGCGCGGCGAACCTTGCCCTTGCGGACGACCTTGATCGAGTCGAGGTTCGGCGAATACAGCGGGAAGACGCGCTCGACGCCCTCGCCATAGGAAATCTTGCGGACGGTGAAGCTCTCGTTGAGGCCGCCGCCATTGCGGGCGATCACGACGCCTTCATAGGCCTGGACGCGGCTGCGCTCGCCTTCCTTGACCTTGACGTTGACCTGCACGGTGTCGCCGGGCTGGAAATGCGGGATCTCCTTGCTCGCGGCGAGCTTGGCGATCTGCTCCTGGTCGAGCTGCTCGATGATGTTCATGGCTATCTCCATGGCCGTGTTCGCGCGGGTAGCGCGGCTTTCGGCTCGCTGTTTTCAGTTGAGGGCGTGGCCATACAGGAGAGCGGGGCTCTTGTCGAGCGCCGATGAGCCGGGGAGGGGTTTTGCCTTGGCTGGCCGCCCTGCCTATGGTCGCCGCCTTGCTCAAGCTTTTCGGATCGCCATCATGCCACAGGATATCGCCAGGGTCGCCCTCGTTACCGGGGCTGCGCGCGGAATCGGGCTGGCGACCGCCAAGCGCTTCCTTGCCGACAACTGGCGTGTCGCTTTGCTCGACATCGACGAGCCGCAGCTCGCGCAGGCGATGGCCGAGCTCGACGCGCCGACAGTCACGATGTCGATCGGTTGCGACGTCGCCATGCCTGCTCAGGTCGCCGAGGCGGTCGATGCGGTGGTCGAGCGCTTCGGGCGGCTCGACGCGCTGGTCAACAATGCCGGCACCGCCGTGTTCAAGCCGCTGCTGGAAACGACTTACGCCGAATGGCAGCGCGTCCTCGCCGTCAATCTCGACGGGCCGTTCCTGACCACGCAGGCCGTGGCGCCGGTGATGGCGGACACTGGCGGCGGCGCCATCGTCAACATCACCTCGATCTCGGGCCTGCGCGCCTCGACGCTGCGCGTCGCCTACGGCACCAGCAAGGCGGCGCTCGCCCATCTCACCAAGCAGCAGGCGGCCGAGCTCGCCGGCCTCGGCATCCGCGTCAATGCCGTGGCACCTGGCCCGGTCGAGACCGCCATGGCCAAGGCCGTGCACTCGCCCGAGATTCGCGCCGACTATCACGATGCCATCCCGCTCGCTCGCTACGGCGCGGAAGAGGAACTCGCCGAGGCGATCTTCTTCCTGTGCAGCGACCGGGCGAGCTACATCACCGGCCAGGTGCTCGCCGTCGATGGCGGCTTCGACGCGGTCGGCATCGGCCTGCCGACATTGCGTGGGCAAAGGCGCAACCGCTGAGCCGTCATTGCGAGCGAAGCGAAGCAATCCAGAAGGAGCGTAGCGCTCTGCCGCTGCCGGATTGCTTCGTCGCTTCGCTTCTCGCAATGACGATGATTGTCGCGCCTAACCCAGCAGCCCCGCCAGCGCCTGCTTCAGCGTGACACTGCCGCGGCGCGTCTCGCCAATGTCCTCGAAAACGGCGCGACCGGCGTTCATGGCATCGTAGAGCCCGGCGAGTTCGCGCGCATGGCTTGCGCTCAAGCCTGCGGCGACGAGCCCCGGCTCCCATTCCTCGCGCGGCGTCGGCACAGCCGCGACCGGCTTGCCGAGCAATTCGCCGAGCGCCTGCGCGGCCTCCTCGGGCGAATACTCGGCCGGCCCTTTCAGGTTGACGATGCGCTCGCCGGCATGCGGGCGGGCGAGTTCGGCGGCAGCCTGCCGACCGACATCGACCGCCGAGACCGTCTCGCCGGCGGCGTCGAGCGGCTGGCGCATGCTCGGCAGGATGCCGTGCTCGGCCGCGACGCCGAGGACGCTGCCCCAGTTCTCCATAAATTCGGTGGCGCGGATGAAGGTCAGCGAGGGCGCCGCGCCGCGCAAGGCCTGCTCGAAATCGTGCAGCGCCCTGACGATGCCGGTCCCTTCCGTGCGATGAGCGCCGCTCGACGACAGCGCCACCACATGCGGCACGCCGGTGCGGCGGATCGCTTCGGCGATCGCAGCGCCATTCCGCGCCGCGGCGGCGAAGACGTCCTCGGCCGTCAGCGGTACCGGATTGAGGACATAGACCGCCTCGACACCGGTAAAGGCCGCCGTCAGCGCATTTACATCGTCGAGATCGGCCTTGGCCAGCGTGGCGCCCTTCTCGGCAAGCACTGCGGCCCGGCCAGGCTCGCGGACGATCGCCCTGACCGCATGACCTGCTGCGAGGGTGGCTTCCAAAGCCGCGCCGCCTGTCTGTCCTGTTGTTCCCATGATCGCAAACATGATGTCCTCCTTCGGTTGCTGCGGAGGGCATAACAGGGCAGTATCTGAAGCATAAGTACGCACAATTTTTATACTGGTTTGGAGCAACCCATGCGCCCCTCGCTCAAGGACATCCCCTATGTCTGGTGCCCGGTGGAGGCGACGATCGACGTGATCGGCGGCAAGTGGAAGGCGCTGATCCTGTTCCAGCTGACGCGCGGCCCCTGCCGCTTCAACGCGCTGCGCCGGCTCCTGCCACATGTGACGCAACGGATGATGACCCTGCAGCTGCGGGCGCTGGAGGAGGACGGCATCATCTCGCGCAGCGTGCAGGAAACGGTGCCGCCCAAGGTCGAATACGCGTTGACGGAGCAGGGCTGGGCGCTGGCGCCGATCTTCGAGGCGATGACGCTGTGGGGGCAGGCACATGGCGCGCGCCGGTCCGAGCCGGCTTGAGCCAGCGGGCAACATTCCGCTTGCGCCGACCCCGGAACGGCGCGAACCTGCCTTCGACATCCCTCTTCGACGGCCGCCCGACCCCGTCGGGCCCGAGCGACCGCCGCCCCGCCGGCGTGGGCGCTCCATTCCCGTTCCCGCCGGTCAATCGCCGCTTCGGATGCAAGGCTTCGGTGCCCCGTCCGCGCGCGGCCAGAACCGAAGGAGGACGACATGGCTGCGACTGCCAGCAATGGAGGAAACCCGTCCGGCGTCAGAGGCAGGGGGCCGCGATGCATCGCGATCGTTGGTCCCTTCCAGAGCGGCAAGACCAGCCTGTTCGAGAGCATTCTGGAGCGCTGCGGCGCCGTCTCGCGCGCCGGCTCCGTCAAGACCAAGAACAGCGTCGGCGATGCCTCGCCGGAAGCGCGCTCCCATCAGATGAGCACAGAGCCCAACGTCGCCAGCGTCGACTTCATGGGCGAGCGCTACACCTTCATCGATTGCCCCGGCTCCGTCGAGTTCCTCCAGGAGATGCGCCATGTCCTGCCGGCGGTCGACGCCGCGGTGGTGGTCTGCGAGGCCGATGACCGCAAGGCGCCGGCGCTCGAGCTCGTGCTGCGCGAGCTCGAGGAAGCCGACATCCCGCGCTTCCTCTTCCTCAACAAGATCGATACCGCCTCGCGGCGCGTGCGCGAGACGCTCGGATTGCTGCAGCGCGCCTCGCGCACGCCGTTGCTGCTCCGGCAGATCCCGATCTGGCAGGGCAGCATCGCCGTCGGCTTCATCGACCTCGCTCTGGAGCGGGCCTTCATCTATCGCGAGCACGCGCCGAGCGAAGTCGTGCCGCTGGCCCCCGAAGAGATCGAGCGCGAGCGCGACGCCCGCTTCTCGATGCTAGAGAAGCTCGCCGACTATGACGACGAGCTGATGGAAGGCCTGCTCGGTGATATCGAGCCGCCGCGCGACCTCGTCTTTGACGACCTCGCCCGCGAGCTCAAGGAACGCCATGTCGTGCCGGTGCTGATCGGCGCGGCCGAGCGTGGCAATGGCGTCACCCGGTTGCTCAAGGCGCTGAGGCACGAGGCTCCGCCTCTGGAAGTGACGCGCGGGCGGATCGGCGTGGTCGACAGCGGCGCGCCGCTGGCGCTGATCATGAAGACTTGGCAGTCCGGCCAGGGCGGCAAGCTCTCGCTGGGCCGCGTGCTGCGCGGGCGGATGGCGGAGGGCGATGTGATCACCTCGTCCAGCGGCGTCGAGGCCCGTGTCGCCGGCGTGCTCGAGCTCAAGGGGGCGGAGCAGCAGCGACGCCCGGCGGCGGAGGAGGGCGAGGTCGTCGCCTTCGCGCGGCTCGAGGGCGTGCGCACCGGCGATGCGATCGCCGTCGGCAAGGTCAGGCCCGATGTCGTCAGCGCCGTCACGCCGCCCGAGCCGGTCCATGCGCTCTCGGTCGGAGTCAAGGATCGCAAGGACGATGTCAGGCTCACCAGCGGCCTCGCCAAGCTGATCGAGGAGGACCCGGCGCTCGCCCTCGAACACCATCCGGAGTTCGGCGAGATGCGCCTGTCAGGCCAGGGCGAGATGCATCTGCGCGTCGCGCTCGAACGGCTCGCTGGCCGCTACGGCGTCAATGTCGACAGCGGCGCGACGCAGATCGGCTATCGCGAGACCCTGCGCGGCAAGGCGAGTGCGCGCGGCCGGCACCGCAAGCAGAGCGGCGGCCATGGCCAGTTCGGCGACGTCGTGCTGGAGATCGCGCCGCTGCCGCGCGGCGAGGGCATCCGCTTCGTCGACCGCATCACCGGCGGCGTCGTGCCCCGGCAGTATATCTCCTCGGTCGAGGCCGGCGTGCGCGACTACTGCCAGCGCGGCCCGCTCGGCTTTCCGCTGGTCGATATCGAGGTGACGCTGACGGACGGCTCCTACCATACGGTCGACTCCTCCGACATGGCTTTCCGCCAGGCGGCGCGGATTGCGATGGGAGAGGCCTGCCCACAGGCCAAGCCCGTGCTGCTGGAGCCGATCCTGGCGGTCGAGATCGTCATTCCCTCGGATGCGATGTCGCGGGCTTCGGCGATCGTCTCGGCCCGGCGCGGCCAGATCCTCGGCTACGACGCGCGGCCCGGCTGGCGCGGCTGGGACCAGATCAACGCGCTGATGCCGGAGGCGGAGATGGGCGGGCTGATCGTCGAGTTGCGCTCGGCGACGGCAGGAGTCGGCTCCTTCAGCGCCCGCTTCGACCATCTCGCCGAGCTGGCCGGCAAGCCGGCCGATGCGGTGGTTGCGGCGCAGGCGATGGCACAGGCGCGCTAGCGTCCCTTCCAATCCGCTCGCGCGACAGGGGCGGATGGAGCCCATTCATAGATGAAAGTCTATGAACTAAAGGCGAGGGCAGATTCCCCGGTCAGGTTGTCTTAATCTGACCGGATCCAGCTCGGGCTTCCGTTCGGCGCCGTGGTTACGATCTGGTGGAACGCTGATCGGGTCCTGTTGCAGCATGAAGGTTTATATGTAAACTTTCTGGCGGCGGGTGCTTGCGCCCGCCGTTGGGCTTGCGCAGTGTAGCGCAGGACAATCAGAAGGTGCGGATCGTGGTCGGCGGGCAGCCGGACGACCGCCGCGCGGCATCGACGCCCGGCAACAGGGCGGGCCGCAAAGGGGAGGATGAGGATGACGGCTCTTTCTGCGGCACAGGCGACACCGGATGTCCGCCCCTGGCTGGCGCATTATCCGCCGGCCGTGCCGCCGGTGATCGACCAAGCCGAAGTCGGCACGCTCGCCGACCTGATCCGCAATGCCTGCGAAACCTATGCCGATCGCCAGGCCTTCGAGAGCTTCGGCAAGTCGATCACCTTCGCCGAGGTCGGCCGCGCCGCGCGCGCCTTCGCCGCCTGGCTGCAGGCGCAGGGCTTCAAGAAGGGCGACCGCATCGCATTGATGATGCCGAACATCCTCGCCTATCCCGCGACGATCTTCGGCGCGCTGATCGGCGGCTTCACCGTGGTCAACGTCAACCCGCTCTACACCGCCCGTGAACTGACGCATCAGATCAACGATGCCGGCGCGCGCGCGCTGGTGGTGATCGAGAACTTCGCCCATGTCGTCGAGGAGGCGCGGCCCAATCTCAAGCTCGACGCCATCCTGATCGCCACTGCCGG
>Ga0209025_1001188_pt1 | contig 36832 bp, 43 predicted proteins | sample AraplaMF_Col_mLB_FD_184256 | JGI IMG/M metagenome (GOLD analysis project Ga0209025, IMG submission 184256) | Arabidopsis root microbial communities from the University of North Carolina, USA - plate scrape MF_Col_mLB (SPAdes) (version 2) | ecosystem: Host-associated > Plants > Roots > Endosphere... | reverse complement strand
ACGAAGCCTTCTGGCCGATCGCGACGTAGACGCAGGTCATGTTCTGACCCTTCTGGTTGATGATCGCGTCGATCGCCACGGCGGTCTTGCCGGTCTGGCGGTCGCCGATGATCAGCTCGCGCTGGCCACGGCCGACGGGCACCATCGAGTCGATCGACTTGAGGCCGGTCTGCATCGGCTGGTCGACGGACTTCCGTGCGATCACGCCCGGTGCGACCTTCTCGATCACGTCGGTCATCTTGGCGTTGATCGGACCCTTGCCGTCGATCGGCTGGCCCAGCGCGTTGACCACGCGGCCGATGAGCTCGGGGCCCACCGGCACTTCCAGGATGCGGCCCGTGCACTTGACGGTGTCGCCTTCGGAGATGTGCTCGTACTCGCCCAGAATCACGGCGCCGACGGAATCGCGCTCGAGGTTCAGCGCCAGGCCGTACGACGGGACGCCGTCGGCCGTGGGCGGGAACTCGAGCATTTCGCCCTGCATCGCGTCCGACAGGCCGTGCACGCGCACGATGCCGTCGGTCACCGACACCACGGTGCCCTGGTTACGGATGTCTGCGCTGACGCCAAGCCCTTCGATGCGGCTCTTGATCAGCTCGGAAATTTCTGCGGGATTGAGTTGCATGACTCTTTCCTTCTTTCAATAAATAGGGCTTACCGCGGCGACAGACCGCCTCAGGCGGTGAGCGCAGCTTTCATTTGTTCGAGCCGGGCCTTGACGGACATGTCGAGCACCTCGTCGCCGACCACGGCACGGATGCCGCCGATCAGCTCGGGATCGATCGCGACGCTCGTCTTGAGCTTGCGACCGAAACGGCGCACGAGCGCCGCCTCGATGTCCTGCAGCGCGGCGCCTTCGATCGGGAAGGCGCTGTAGATCACCGCATCGGACGAACCGCTGCTGGCGTTCTTGAGGGCACGGAACTGGACCGCCACCTCGGGAACGGCCGCGAGGCGGCCGTTGTCGAGGACGGTGCGCAGGAAGTTCGTGCCGAGGTCCGGCAGCGGCTGGGACAACAGGCCGGCGACCAGGCCGACGACCTGCTCGGGCGCGACCTTGGGATTGGCCGCGAACTGCAGCAGCTGCGGATTCCCGACGACCGCGGCCAGCTGGTCGATCCAGCCGGTGGTGGCGTCGAGGTTGCCGGCACTGGCCTGGAACAGCGCTTCAGCGTAGGGACGGGCAATGGTCGCGAGTTCGGCCATGTCGTCCTCAGAGCTCGGTCTTCAGGCGCTGGAGCAGGTCGGCATGGACGCCGGCATCGACTTCCTTGCGGAGGATCTGCTCGGCACCCTTGACGGCCAGCGCGGCAACCTGCTCGCGCAGCGCTTCGCGGGCGCGCACGGTCTGCTGCTCGGCCTCGTCGCGGGCAGCCGCGACGATCTTGTTGGCCTCTTCGTTCGCACGGCCCTTGGCTTCTTCGATGATCTGCTGGGCGCGGCGCTCGGCGTCGGCAAGACGGCTGGCGGTCTCGGTGCGAGACGCCGACAGTTCCTGTTCGACGCGCTGGTTGGCGGACTGCAGTTCGGCCTTGGCCTTGTCGGCGGCCGCCAGGCCCGCGGCGATCTTTTGTGCCCGGTCATCCAAAGCCTTCGCGATCGGCGGCCACACGAATCTCATCGTGAACAGCACGAGCAACAGGAAGACGATGGCCTGAACGAACAGGGTCGCGTTGATACTCACGGCAACACCTTTCTAGAGTGGCGTTGAAACCGGATTACTTCGGCAGGGCGGACAGGAAGGGGTTGGCGAACGCGAACAGCAGGGCGATGGCCACGCCGATCAGGAAGGCCGCGTCGATCAGACCGGCCAAGATGAACATCTTGGTCTGCAGGTCGTTCATCAGCTCGGGCTGACGGGCCGACGATTCCAGAAACTTGCCACCCATCAGGGCGATACCGATCGATGCACCGATAGCGCCGAGACCGACGATCAGACCACAGGCGAGGGCAACGAGACCGAGAACGTTGGATGCTTCCATGATGACTCCTTAGATTTAACTGGATGAATGCAAAAGAAAAAGAACGAAAGGGAACCGAGCCTCAGTGGGCCTCATGAGCCTGGCCCAGATAAATGAGCGTCAGCATCATGAAAATGAATGCCTGGAGCGTGATCACCAGAATGTGGAAGATCGCCCAGACAGTACCGGCAATGACGTGGCCCACTGGCAACAGCACTCCCGAGAACGACGCAGCCATCGCACCACCCATGAGCGCGATCAGCATGAAAACGAGTTCGCCCGCGTACATGTTGCCGAACAGCCGCATGCCATGCGACACGGTCTTGGCCACGTACTCGATGATCTGCATGAGCAGGTTGACGATGCCGAGGATCACGGCAAACACGGGGTTCTTGCTGGTGCCGAACGGCGCGGTCACCAGTTCGTGCGCCCAGCCGCCGGCGCCCTTGATCTTGATGCTGTAGAGCAGGCACAGCAGCAGCACGGAGGTCGACAGGCCCAGCGTGGTGGACAGGTCGGCCGTGGGCACGGCGCGCATGTACGCATGATGCGGATCGTGGCCGGCAACTTCATGCAGCTTCGCCCAGATGGCCGGCAGCAGATCCACCGGCAGCATGTCCATCGCGTTGAGCAGGAAGATCCAGACGAACACCGTGAGCGCGAGCGGCGCAATGAACTTGCGACTCTTGGCGTTGTGGATGTTGGCCTTGGTCTGGTTGTCGACCATCTCGACCAGGATCTCGACCGCGGCCTGGAAGCGACCCGGCACGCCCGACGAGGCCTTGCGCGCGGCCAGCCACAGCACGAAGCAACCCAGCGCGCCGATGATCAGCGCATACAGGATCGAGTCGAGATTGATGATGTTGAAGTCGACGATCGACTTCTGCACCACGGGATTGAGATTCCAGTCGACCTGCCAATGTTGGAGGTGGTGAACGATGTACTCACTCGCAGTCGGTGCGTGTCCTTCGGCGGCCATCTTCAGCGTCTCTTTTTAAACAAGTCAAATCCGGTTCAACAACCTGGGCCGCACCACGAGTGCGATCCAGTACGTCTTCAGGGCGGCGATCACGCCAGCGACCAGCGCCAGCCAGTTCAGCCCTCCGACCAGCCACGGCGCCGCAACCAGCATGGCCACGGTCAGCACGATCTTGATCGACTCCCACACAAAAAACCTCAGCATGGCAGCGGACTGTGACACTGCTCCCGTTCCGCGCCTTACGCCTCGAACGAACAGCGCCGCCGGCAAGGCCACCGCGATCGCTCCGTAGAGCCCCGACACGGCGGCCGACGACAGTCCGGTCCACACCCATGCAACTCCCGCCACGATCACTCCCAAGGCCACCTGGGCCCCGATCACCCACCAGGGCGACAGTTCGGGATTTTGCTCGCGCAGCCGCCGCGCCTCTTCGGACGTGAGCGGCTCGAAATCAGAGATTTCGACCTCGGGTTCGGCTTCGGGGGTCCTGGTTGTCATTTGGAATGCGAACCCCTTGCCTGCCGAGAATTCTACAAAGCCTCTGATTATAAGGACAAACCCGCCCCGATCCGGACATCTTGGGCGCACAAGCGACACATTGGGGACGGCGCTCATAATTTGCGCCATGCAAGCCCTGCCCGCCACCCTGTGCCATCTCGATGGCGACTACCTTCCGCTGCGCGACGCGAAGATCAGCGTCCTCGATCGCGGCTTCATCTTCGGCGACGGCATCTACGAAGTGATCCCGGCCTACGACGGCCACCTGTTCTGCCTCGACGAGCACCTGGCCCGGCTCGAGCGTTCGCTCGCCGAGGTCCGCATCCCGAACCCGCACGATCGCGAGGGTTGGCGTGCCCTGGCGCAGCGGCTCGTGGACTCGGCCGCGAACGAGGCGACCGTTTCAGTCTACATCCAGGTCACGCGCGGGGTCGCGCCGCGCGACCACGCGATGGTCCAGGGCATCGCGCCCACCGTCTTCGCGATGGTCAATCGGCTCACCCTGCCGAACGAAGCGGCGCGCACGAACGGCGTGAAATGCGTGACGGCCGACGAGTTCCGCTGGGCCAAGGCGCACATCAAGAGCACCAGCCTGCTGGGCGCGGTGATCGCGCGCCAGATCGGCGTCGACGCGGGCGCGACCGAGACCGTGATGTTCCGCGACGAATGGCTCAGCGAGGCGGCCTCGAGCAACGTCTGGGTGGTCAAGGACGGCACCGTGTACGGCCCGCCGCGCGACAACCTGGTGCTGACCGGCATCCGCTACGGCCTGCTCGAGCGCCTGTGCGCCGAGCGCGGCATCCCGTTCGCGCTGCGGCGCATCGCGCGCGAGGAGGTGTTCGCGGCCGACGAGCTGATGATCTCCTCGGCCACCAAGGAGGTGCTGCCGGTGACGCTGCTCGACGACCGGCCCATTGGCAATGGCCGACCCGGCCCCATCTACCAGAGCTTGTACGCGGCCTACCAGGAGGCCAAGCGACACAACGCACAGGCGCAGCAGCCGCCACGAGGAGTATCCGCATGAGCACCGACCGTCCCGACACGCCCGCCACCGACGCCGTCACCGATCCGCGCAAGGATTCGCTGATCGAGTACCCCTCGCAGTTCCCGATCAAGGTGATGGGTGCGAAGGTCGACGGCTTCGTGCACGCGATCACCCAGATCGCCGAGCGCTTCGACCCGAGCTTCGACGCCACCACCGTCGAGCTGCGCGACAGCAAGGCCGGCAACTACCTCGGCGTGACGATCACCGTGACCGCCACCAGCCGCGAGCAGCTCGACGACATCTACCGCGCCCTGTCGTCGCACCCGATGGTCAAGGTCGTGCTCTGAGCACGGGCGAGCGATGCCGCGTTGTGCGCTGACACGCTGGCGGCACCTCGCGGCCGCGCTGTGCGCGGGCGGCCTGGCGGTGGCCTGCTCCACCGCCCCCAATCCCTACTACGACGCGAGCCGCCCGCACCACCGCCCCGACGGCTTCCAGGACAACTACGTCGAGTTCCAGCCCAAGAACTTCTTCATCGACGTGCTGGTGCGCTGGCAGATCCCGTCGTGGTTCAAGGGCCTGCCGAAGGCGCCCGAGGCGCCGCCGCCGGTGGTCAAGCCCGAGCTCGCGCTGCTGCGCGCCAACGCCACGGCGCAGCCGATGCGCCCCACCGCCACCTTCATCGGCCATGCCACCGTGCTGGTGCAGCTGCCGACCGCGAACGGCGGCCTCAACCTGCTGACCGACCCGGTGTTCGGCGAACGCGCCTCGCCGGTCTCGTTCGCGGGCCCGAAGCGCTTCCAGCCGCCGGGCCTGGCGCTGGCCGAGCTGCCGCGCATCGACCTGGTGCTGATCAGCCACAACCACTACGACCACCTCGACGAGGCCAGCGTGAAGGCGCTCGCCGCGCAGGCCGGCGGATCGCCGCTGTTCGTGGTGCCGCTGGGCATCGCCCCCTGGCTGGCCGAGCGCGGCATCGCCAACGCGGTCGAGCTCGACTGGTGGGACAGCCTCGAGCTGCCGGCCGGCACCGGCGCCGGCAGCGCCCCGCCGCAGGCTTCGCAGGTGCGCATCCAGCGCAACGGCGCGGGCCTCGCGACCACGACGGACGCCACCCAGGTCTTCCTCACGCCCGCCCAGCACTGGAGCGCGCGCGGCCTCGGCGACCGCCTCAAGACGCTGTGGGGCGGCTTCGCCGTGCTGTCGCCGAAGCTGCAGCTCTTCTATTCGGGCGACACCGGCTATTCGCGCGACTTCGCCGACATCCAGGCCCGCTTCGCGCCGCGCCAGGGCCGGAGCCAGGGCGGCGGCTTCGACCTCGCGCTGCTGCCCGTGGGCGCCTACGAGCCACGCTGGTTCATGAAGGACCAGCACGTGAATCCCGAGGAGAGCGTGCGCATCCACCGCGAACTCGGCGCCAAGCGCAGCCTGGGCGTGCACTGGGGCACCTTCGCGCTGACCGACGAGGCGCTCGACCAGCCGCCGCGCGACCTCGCCGCCGCGCGCCAGGCCCAGGGCGTGGCCGCCGACGATTTCTTCACGCTCGCCATCGGCGAGACCCGCACCCTGCCCGAGCGGCAGCCCCCACGATGAGCACCGACACCGCAGCGCCCCCCATCGCCCTCGACTGGCAAGGCCGCGTCGACTACGCCGCCACCTTCGCCGCGATGAAGCAGTTCACGCTGGAACGCACGCCCGACACGCCCGATGCGCTATGGATTTGCGAGCACGCGCCGGTCTTCACGCAGGGCATCGCGGGCCGCCAGGACCACATCCTCAACCCCGGCGAGATCCCCGTGGTGCAGACCGACCGCGGCGGCCAGGTCACCTTCCATGGCCCGGGCCAGGTGGTGGCCTATCCGCTGATCGACCTGCGCCGCGCGGGCTACTTCGTCAAGGAATACGTCTACCGGCTCGAGGAAGCGGTGCTGCGCACGCTGTCGCATTTCGGCGTCACCGGCCACCGCGTGGCCGGCGCGCCCGGCATCTACGTGCACCTGGACGACCCGTTCTCGCATGCCGCCCTCACCGGCCCGCGGCCCGCGCACGACCCGTTCCGCGGCCTCGGCAAGATCGCCGCGCTGGGCATCAAGGTCAGCCGCCACGCCACCTACCACGGCGTGGCGCTCAACGTCGCGATGGACCTCGAACCCTTCTCGCGGATCAACCCTTGCGGCTACGCCGGGCTGCAAACGGTCGACCTTTCTACAATCGGCGTCCAATCCACATGGGAAGAAGCCGCCGCCGTGCTGGGCCGCAAGCTCGGTACTTTCCTGGCGCCTTGACGAGAACTCCAATGAGCACCACCGAAGTCGTCCGCGACGCCCAGAGCGCCGAAACCTACAACCCGCTGGCCAAGCAGAAGGCCGCGGCCAAGCTCTCGCGCATCCCCGTCAAGGTGATCCAGCAGGGCGAGGTGCTCAAGAAGCCCGAGTGGATCCGCGTCAAGGCCGGCAGCCCGACCACGCGCTTCTACGAGATCAAGCAGATCCTGCGCGAGAGCAACCTGCACACGGTCTGCGAGGAAGCCTCGTGCCCCAACATCGGCGAATGCTTCGGCAACGGCACCGCCACCTTCATGATCATGGGCGACAAGTGCACGCGGCGCTGCCCCTTCTGCGACGTGGGCCACGGCCGCCCCGATCCGCTCGACAAGGACGAGCCGCTGAACCTCGCGAAGACCATCGCCAAGCTGCGCCTGAAGTACGTGGTGATCACCAGCGTCGACCGCGACGACCTGCGCGACGGCGGCAGCCAGCACTTCGTCGACTGCATCCGCAACATCCGCGAGCTCTCGCCGATGACGCAGATCGAGATCCTGGTGCCCGACTTCCGCGGCCGCGACGACCGCGCGCTCGAGATCCTCAAGGCCGCGCCGCCCGACGTGATGAACCACAACCTCGAGACCGCGCCGCGCCTGTACAAGGAAGCGCGCCCGGGCAGCGACTACCAGTTCAGCCTCAACCTGCTGAAGAAGTTCAAGGCGCTGCACCCCGAGGTGCCGACCAAGAGCGGCATCATGGTCGGCCTCGGCGAGACCGACGAGGAGATCCTGCAGGTGATGCGCGACATGCGCGCGCACGACATCGACATGCTGACCATCGGCCAGTACCTGTCGCCGTCGGGCTCGCACCTGCCGGTGCGCCGCTACGTGCATCCCGACACCTTCAAGATGTTCGAGGAAGAGGCCTACAAGATGGGCTTCTCGCACGCGGCCGTCGGCGCGATGGTGCGTTCGAGCTACCACGCGGACCAGCAGGCGCACGCGGCCGGCGTCTGAGCCGCGCGAGCCCCTGCAACGAGCGGCCTTCGGGCCGCTTTTTTCATGGCGCGGCCCGTCGCCTCGGGCTCACCGGGCGCGGGGCATCTTCGCTATCCTGCACGGCCGGCAACGACCGAGGATCCGACCTTGCAGCAATCCGCTTCCGCCTCTCCCGCTTCTTCCGACGCTTCCTTTCAGGCCCTGATGGAACGCGACTTCGGCGTGATCGCCGAGCTGATCCGCTTCCACGCGCACAACACCCCCGAGCGCCCCGCGCTCGCCGATGCCGCGCAGCAGCTCGACTACCGCGCGCTCGACGCGCTGATGGACCGCATCGCCGCCAGCCTGCAGCGCGACGGCCTGCGCGCCGGCGACGCGATCGCGGTCTGCGCCGCCTCGTCGGTGAACTACGCGGCCGTGTTCCTCGGCGCGCTGCGCGCGGGCGTGGCGGTGGCGCCGCTGGCCCCGGGCTCCACGCCGGCCAGCCTGGCGCGCATGATCTCGGACGCCGATGCGCGCCTCCTCTTCGCCGACGCGGGCGCGGCCGAGGTGATCGGTGCGGCGCAGCCCGGCGGCATCGCGCGCGTGGCGCTCGACGGCTCGGCCATCGGCCGCTCGCTGGCCGACTGGCTCGCGCCCGAAGGCGCCACGCCCGAGCCCGCCGACGTGCAGCCCGGCACGGCCTTCAACATCATCTATTCCTCGGGCACCACGGGCGAGCCCAAGGGCATCGTGCAGGGCCACGGCATGCGCTGGGCCCATGTGCAGCGCGGCGCCAAGTACGCGTACGACAGCCACACCGTCACGCTGCTGTCGACGCCGCTGTACTCGAACACCACGCTGGTCGTGTTCTTCCCCACGCTGGCCTTCGGCGGCTGCGTGGTGCTGATGCCGAAGTTCGACGCGCTCGGCTACCTGCAGCTGGCCGAACGGCACCGCGTGACCCACACCATGCTGGTGCCGGTGCAGTACCAGCGGCTGATGGCGCATCCGCGCTTCGATGCGCACGACCTCTCGGCCTACCGCTTCAAGTTCAGCACCAGCGCGCCCTTCAATGCCGCGCTCAAGGCCGACGTGCTCGCGCGCTGGCCCGGCGGGCTGATCGAGTTCTACGGCATGACCGAGGGCGGCGGCACCTGCATCCTCGAGGCCCACCTGCATCCGACCAAGCTGCACACCGTGGGCCAGCCGGCACCGGGCAGCGACATCCGGCTGATCGACGAGGAAGGCCGCGAGCTGCCGGCCGGCGACACCGAGGTGGCCGGCGAGGTGGTCGGCCACTCGGCCGGCATGATGACCGGCTACCACCGCCAGCCCGAGAAGACACGCGAGGCCGAGTGGTTCGACGCGACGGGCAAGCGCTTCATCCGCACCGGCGACGTGGGCCGCTTCGATGCCGACGGCTTCCTCACGCTGTTCGACCGCAAGAAGGACATGATCATCAGCGGCGGCTTCAACATCTACCCGAGCGATCTCGAGGCGGTGCTGCGCTGCCATGCGGCCGTGGCCGACGTGGCGGTGGTCGGCGTGCCCTCCGAGCAATGGGGCGAGACGCCGATGGCCTTCGTGGTGCGCCGCGAGGGCGATGCCACCGCCGCCGAGGCGCTGCTGCAATGGGCCAATGCCCAGGTCGGCAAGACGCAGCGGCTCGCGGGCCTGGAACTGATCGACGAGCTGCCGCGCAGCGCGATCGGCAAGGTGCTCAAGCGCGAGCTGCGAGAACGCGTTCGCGGCTGACGCGCCGCGCGCCGAAGACCGGGCAGGATCGCGGCAGATGAAATCGCTGCGCGGTCAACTGGTCTTCTTCTGGGTGCTGCTGCTCGGCATGTGCGCGGCGCTCGCGGTCGTGATGTTCACGCTCTACCGCAGCAGCGCGGGCGCCCAGGTGGCGGCCGGGCGCGCCGCCACCGAGCAGTCCTGCCGCGCGATCGCGGCGCGCTACGCCAAGTCGATCGCCGCGCCCGCGCCGCCGCGGCCCGAGGTCGACCTGCTGCGCGTGCTGCTGCAGCTCGTGCTGATCGAGGCGCCGCATGTCGAGGGCGGCGTCTGGCATGCGGTCGACGGCCCGCTGGCCTACGCCTACCCGACCTACGAGGGCAGCGGCGTCAAGCGCGACGTGCCCGCGGCCGAGCAGCCGCTGATCGCCCAGCTGGCGCAGCTCGCGGCGCGCACCCGCCAGCCCCAGACCGACGTGGTGCGCGGCAGCCGCGAGGCGCTGATCGTCTCGGCCTGCCCGCTGCCCGCGCCGGCCGACGACCTCGCCGCCTGGACCATGACGCGCACCAACGGCGGCGCGCTCGCGGCCCAGGACAGCCTGCGCACCGGGCTCGGCGTGCTGCTGCTGCTGGTGCTGGCCTCGGGCCTGTGGCTGGGCTCGATCCTGCTGCGCGGGCTGCGCCACGTGCAGCGTCTCGAGGGCCGGCTGGCGCAGGCCGACGCCGACGGCGACGCCATGCCCGAGCTGCCGCGCACCGGCGTGCGCGAGCTCGACCGCATCGTCGACGGCTTCAACCGCTATCGGCTGCGCTTCGAGGAGGCGCGCGCCCATCTGCGCGCGGCCGCCCAGCAGCGCAGCCGCGACCAGCGGCTGGCCGCGCTGGGCCGCATGACGGGCGGCATCGCGCACGAGATCCGCAACCCCATCGCCACCATGCGGCTGAAGGCAGAGAACGCACTGGCCGCCTCGCCCGAGCGGCAAGGCCCGGCGCTGCAGGCCATCGTCGGCCAGATCGACCGGCTCGACGGACTGGTGCAGAGCCTGCTCGCGCTGGTGCAGCCCGTGACGCTGGCGCCGGTGCCGGTGCCGCTCGCGCGCTGGCTCGAGGAGCGGCTGGCGGCCGTGGCGCCGAAGGCCGAGGCCGCGGGCGTGCGACTCGTGCTGCGGCACGAGGCGCCCGCGAGCGCCGTGTTCGACCCCGTGCACCTGGCGCGCGCCATCGACAACCTGCTCGACAACGCCGTGCGCCATGCGCCGCGCGGCGGCGAGGTCGTGCTCGCGGCCGCGCAGCCCGATGCGCGCACGCTGGCGCTGCGCGTCGATGACGACGGCGCGGGCGTGCCCGAGTCGCTGCAGGCCAGCCTGTTCGAGCCCTTCGCCACCGGCCGCGCCGACGGCACCGGCCTGGGCCTGGCGCTGGCACGCGAGGTGGCGCTGGCGCATGGCGGCGAGCTGCGCCACCTGCCGCTGGCGCCGGGCACCCGTTTCGAACTGGAGCTTCCATGGCGCACCTCCTGATCGTCGACGACGACGATGCCTTCCGCGACACGCTGGCCGAAACCCTCGAAGGCCTGGGCCACGGCGTGACGGCCGTGGCCGGCGGCGCCGAGGCCATCGAGGTGCTCGCGCACACGCGCTTCGACGCCGTGTTCCTCGACCACCGCATGCCCGGCATGGACGGCCTGCAGACGCTCTCGGCGCTGCGCGCCCGCGCGGGCCGGCTGCCGCCGGTGATCGTGCTGACCGCGTTCTCGAGCGCGGGCAACACCATCGAGGCGATGCGCCTGGGCGCCTTCGATCACCTGGCCAAGCCGATCGGCCGCGAGGCGGTGCGCGAGGTGCTCGAGCGCGCGCTGCAGCAGCGCACGGCGACTGCCCCCTCGGCCGCGCCCGACGACGCGGACGACGCCGAACTGATCGGCCCGAGCGAAGCCATGCGCGAGGTGCACAAGCGCATCGGCCTGGCGGCCGCCAGCGCGATGCCGGTGCTGGTGCTCGGCGAGACGGGCACCGGCAAGGAGATGGTGGCGCGCGCGCTGCACCGCCATTCGGCGCGCGCCGGCGGGCCCTTCGTGGCCATCAACTGTTCGGCCATCCCGAAGGAGCTGCTCGAGAGCGAGCTGTTCGGCCATGTGCGCGGCGCCTTCACCGGCGCCACCGGCGAGCGGCTCGGCTGCTTCCGCGCGGCCGACGGCGGCGTGCTGCTGCTCGACGAGATCGGCGACATGGCGCTCGACGTGCAGGCCAAGATGCTGCGCGCGCTGCAGGAAGGCGAGGTGACGCCGCTGGGCGGGCACCGCACGGTGAAGGTCGACGTGCGCGTGGTCGCCGCGACCCATCGCGACCTGCGCACGGCCGTGCGCGAAGGGCGCTTTCGCGAGGACCTGCTGTACCGGCTCGACGTGCTGTCGATCCGCCTGCCGCCGCTGCGCGAGCGGCTGGCCGACATCATCCCGCTGGCCGAGCACTTCCTGCGCCGCGCGGTCCCGCGCGACGCGACCGAGCCGCCGAAGTCGCTGTCGGCCGAGGCGGCCCGGCGCCTGCTCGGCCATCCCTGGCCCGGCAACGTGCGCGAGCTGCGCAACGCGATGGAGCGCTGCCAGGCGCTGGTGCGGCATCGCGTGATCGGCGAGGCCGACCTGGCCGCCGCGCTGGGCGCCGCGCCGGCCGCCGATGCCGCGCCGGCGCTGCCCGCGGACTGGCTCGAGGGCGAGCTGCCGGTGGCCGTCGAAAGGCTGGAGCGGCTGCTGATCGCGCATGCGCTCGCGCAGACGCAGGGCAACCGGGCCGAAGCGGCGCGCAGGCTCGGCATCCACCGCCAACTGCTCTATCGCAAGCTGACGCAGTACGGCCTCGAATGAAGCGGTGTCCGGAAAGCGGACGCCCGCTGTCTCCGGATCATCCGGACGCCGCCGCGGCGACGCCGGCAAGTCGTTGATTTCAAAGGGTTCCGGTGCTGGCACGTTGCGTGAGATGTCTTCGGGACATCCACCCGCAAGGAGCCTCCCATGACAGTCCGCACTCCCTTCATCGCCGCCGCCTTCCTGCTCGCGGGCGGCACGGCCTTCGCCCAATTGCCGCCCCCGCCGCCCGGCGCTCCGCTACCCCCGGGCGCCGCGGCCGCCGCGCCCGAGGCCGGCACGGTCGTCACCGGCCGCGTGCAGCGCTTCCTGCTCAACCCCGGCGGCGAGGCCGACGGCCTGCTGCTGGCCGACGGCACCCAGGTCGCGTTCCCGCCGCACCTGTCGGCCGACGCCATGCAGCTGCTGCAGCCCGGCGACACGGTGCAGGTCGGCGGCTGGCGCGCGCCCGGCGTGCCGGTGCTGCGCATGCGCTCGCTCGAAGCCAACGGCCGCAGCCTGGTCGACACCCCGCCCGCACCCGGCATGGCGCCGCCGCGGCCGCCGCGCGAACCGGGCGCGCTCGATGCGCTGAGCGCGCAGGGCCGCATCGAACGCCTGCTCTACACCGACCGCGGCGACGTGCGCGGCGTGCTGCTGGCCGACCAGACCATCGTGCGCTTCCCGCCGCACGTGGGCGCGATGTACCGCGACCAACTGAAGCCGGGCGCCGAACTCCATGCGCGCGGCTGGGGCACGCGCGGCGCGCAGGGCACGGTGCTCGAGGCCACCGGCCTGGGCCCGACGGCGGATACGGTCGCCGAGGTGCTGCGCGGTCCGCGTCCGGGCGCAGGGCCGGGCGCAGGTCCTGGCGTGGGCCCGGGTCCGCGCCCCGCCCCGCGCGGCCCGGCTTCCTGAGCTTAGGCCCCGCCTCGCCATGACGACCGCGCCCTCCCGCCGCAGCCTGCGCGCCCTCGATGCGCTGGCCTTCTTCGCACCCGACATCCAGGGCGGCGTCGGCCCGTTCCTGGTGGTCTTCATGGCCGGCACCTTGGCCTGGGATCCGCAACGCATCGGCAGCGTGATGTTCGTCTCGGCGCTGGTCGGGCTGGCGGTGCAGGCGCCGGCCGGCGCGCTGATCGACAGCGTGCGCCGCAAGCCGCGCTGGATCGCGGGCGCGGTCGCGCTGATCGCCTTGTGCCTGGTGGCGATGGCCCAGTGGCCGCTCTACGGCACCATCCTCGCGGGCCAGTCGCTGATCGGCGCCGCGGGCACGCTGGTCGCGCCCGCCCTCGCGGCCACCAGCCTCGGCATGGTGGGCCGCGCCGGCCTCGACGCGCGCATCGGCCGCAATGCCGCGATCACCGCGGCCGGCACGGTGCTGTGGGCGCTGGGCACCGGCTGGGTCGGCCATGCCTTCGGGCCGCGCGCGATGTTCTTCTATGCGGTGGCGATGGCGCTGCCGACCATCGCGGCGGCGCTGCTGATCCGCGACCGCGACGTCGACCCGCGGCTGGCGCGCGGCGCCGACGCGCCATCCGATGACCTCACCCCGGGCACCGTCCGCTGGCACGACCGCCGCCTCGTCGTGCTGCTGGCCTGCGCCTTCCTGTTCCACCTCGCCAATGCCGCGATGCTGACGCTGGTGGCGCAGAAGGTCGGTTCGCGCACCGGCGCCGCGGCCACGCTGTGGCTGTCGGCCGGCGTGATCGTCACGCAGCTGGTGACCATCCCGATCGCGATGGCGGTCGGACGCTGGGCGCCGCGGCTCGCGCGCAAGCCGGTGTTCCTGGTCGGCTTCGCGGTGCTGCCGGTGCGCGGGCTGCTCTACCTGCTGGCCGACAGCCCCGCCGCGCTGCTCGCGCTGCAGGTGCTCGACGGCATCGGCGCGGGCATCTTCGGCGTGATGCTGACCCTGATGATCGGCGACCTCACGCGCGGCAGCGGCCACTTCAACTTCGCGCTCGGCCTGGGCGCGGCCTGCGTCGGGCTGGGCGCGGCGCTCAGCAACCTGCTGGCGGGCAGCATCGCGCACGCGGCCGGCTACGGCACCGCCTTCGTCGTGCTCGCGGCCATCGCCGCCGCCGCGCTCGCGCTGTTCGCGCTCGCCATGCCCGAAACTCGGGGGCGGGACGCGCGCACCGCGCACGCTCCCGCCGCCCTGACCACCGCCGCTCCATGACCAAAGACACCGCCGCGTCCGCCCTGCCCCCCGCCACCACCGCCGCGGACACCGCCCCGCCGCACGAGGGCGGCGGCAACGGGCTGCTGTGGGTGCTGGTGGCGGTGGCGGTGCTGTTCGCCTTCGTGCGACCGCGCGCGCCGCTCGACTGGCTCCAGCTGATCGACTGGCAGACCGTGGGCGCGCTCGCGGGCCTGCTCGCGATCACGCAGGGCGTGGAGAAGAGCGGCGTGCTGCAGTCGGCCGCGCAGCGCCTGCTGGCGCGCACCACCAACCTGCGCCAGCTCGCATTGCTGCTCGTGGCCAGCGCCGCCGTGCTGTCGGCGCTGGTCACCAACGACGTGAGCCTGTTCCTGCTGGTGCCGCTCACGCGCGTGCTCGCCACCCAGGCGCACCTGCCGCTGGCGCGGCTGGTGGTGCTGGAGGCGCTGGCGGTCAACGCGGGCTCGGCGCTCACGCCGATCGGCAATCCGCAGAACCTCTACCTGTGGCACCGCAGCGGCGAGAGCTTCGCGGGCTTCATGGGCATGATGGCGCCCACCGTGGGCGTGATGCTGTTCTGGCTGTTCGCCGCCGTCTGGCTGCTGGTGCCGCGCACCGCCATCGCGCTCAAGCCGGCGGCCGACAGCGCGCCGGTGCAGCCGCGGCTGCTGGCGCTGTCGGGCCTGCTGTTCGTGGGCTTCGTGGTCGCGCTCGACCGGCACTGGCTGGCCGCGGGCCTGGCGGTGGTGTTCGGCGCCTACCTGCTGTTCCAGCGCCGCGTGCTGCGCGACGTCGACTGGGCGCTGCTCGCGATCATCGCGCTGATGTTCGTCGACCTGCGCCAGCTCGCCGAGCTGCCCTTCATCGCCGCGCTGATGACGCAATGGCCGATCGCCGAGGGCTGGCGCGCCTACCTGGCGGCGATCGTGAGCTCGCAGTTCATCAGCAACGTGCCGGCCACAATCCTGCTCGACCGCTACGTGCACGACCTGCCGGCGCTGGCCGCCGGCGTGAGCGTGGGCGGCTTCGGCTTCGTGCTGGGTTCGCTCGCCAACCTGATCGCGCTGAGGCTCGCGAAGCTGCCCAACGGGCTGCGCGAGTTCCATCGCCTGAGCGTGCCCTTCCTCTTGGTGTGCGCGGCCTCGGCGCTGCTGCTGCGGCTGGGGTGACGGCGCGCGGACACGGCCCCGGATGCGTGCGCGCGGCGCAACATCGCCCGTGTCCGACGGGCGCGCGCGCTTTTTGTGGCTAGAGTGGTGACTCCCGAAGAAAGGAGTCACCGCATGGACAAGAAGAACAACAACGAGGATTTCGAGATCACCCCCAAGCTCGTGTTCGACATGAACCTGGCGCTGTACCTCGACCTGGTCGCGGCGCTGGAGGGCGCGGGCGCCGTCACCTACCGCCAGATGGCGGCCCGCGTGCTCAACATCAGCATGGATGCGCGCGCCGACGGCGAGCTCGGCCTCTCGACCGCGCTGGAGGGCATCGCGCAAGGCTTCGCGGGCCACGGCGACGGACTGTCGATCGAGCTGCTGAAGGCCGCGCGCGGGCTGCGCGAGGATGACGCGATGGGCGACATCCCGATGCGGCCGGACGTGGACTGAATGCGGTCCCGGCCCGGCGCGCGCCGGGCCGATCGGGCTATTTGTAGTCGAGCGTGAAAGTCGCCGTGCCGTCGGCGCGTCCCGGCGTCACCGCATTGCCGGTCTGGAAGTAGCGCGCCGTGTACGGCAGCACGTAGTCGCCGTCCTTCGACGGCCCCACCAGCGCCTCCTCGCCGTACTTGACGGGCACCTTCTGTCCGTCGATCACCTGGATGCCCACGCCGGTCGCGGTGCCGGCGCCGCCCTGGGTGATGCGGATCACCCCATCGTCGCCCGCCGGGTCCTTGGTCGCATCCATGCGCAGGTACACCGTGTTCTGCGCGTTCTGGCCCGCCCTGCAGTTCAGCTTGATATTGAAGTTGCGGTCGCCCGTCGTGGTGCCCTTGCCCTTGAAGTTGCTCTGCGGCACCTTGCCGAACTGGACCGAGATGTTGCGCGAGCCCGTGTCCACCGTGCACGAGGGCGTGATGATGGTGATGCCCTCGCCCAGCAGGTAGGTCGTGAGCACCGAGCGGTTGTCCGATCCCACCGCGTAGTACTGGGTGTAGGTCCCCTGCGCCAGCGGCCCGTTGCCGGTGACCGTCGCGATCTTGAAGAGCTCGACCTGGAAGCGCGAGGCCGCGTTGAAGTCGCCGAAGTCGGTGGTGGTCGAGCGGTCGTGCGGGTAGTAGCTGACCTCGGTGTCGCTGAAGTAGCGCGACAGCCGGATGCCCACGCCGGGCACGGCGGTCGTGTACACGTGGTCGTACCCGGGCACCGCCGTGCCCTGCAGCATCACGCCCTTCACGCTGCCGCCGCCGGTGCAGGTCCACGGCTTGTTGGTGGTGCCCGTCAGGGGCAGCGGGAACAGCTGCTTCTTGAAGATGGTGCCGACCGCGGCATCGTTCGGAATGACCACCCGGCCCATCGCCATGTTGACGGTCTTCTCGATGTAGCCGGGTGTCACCCGGCACTCGGCCCAGGCGCCCTGCGCGCCGAACAGCAGCGCGAGCGCGGGCAGGATGAAACGGGACGGCGTGCTGGCGCTCATCGCGCTCCTTTCAATGTCGCGAACGGCACGGACGTGGGGCCGCTGCACTGCCCCGCCAGTTCGCGGATCGGCGGCGGGTTGGCGTCCTCGGGCAGGCTGTAGGCCACCGTGCACCGGTCGTTGGCGCCCTGCCCCCAGCGCACCGTGAGATGGCCGCTCTGGCCCGCGCCGGTCACGAAGGCCTGGCCGTCGGGGCCGACGATGCCGACCTCCTGGCCGGCCTCGTTCTCGATCTTCGAACCCAGCGGCAAGGCGCGGCCCTTCGCGTCGCTCAGCGTCATCAGCAGGCGGAAGCCCACCGAGGTCTCGAACTTCGCGACCACCACGGCGCCGCGCGTGGGCACCACCTCCATCGCCGCGTTCTTCACCTCGACGGTGTCGCCGAGGTCGCCGGTGCGCAGCGCGAGGCGGTTGAGCCGGTACGGGCTCAGGTTCGGGATGACGGCATTGCCCGCGCTGTCGGTCGCCACGCCCGGCTGCGACTCGAAGCCCACGCCGCCGGCCTTGGGCGCCTGCACCAGCGCGATGGTCTCGCCCAGCGGCTGCGACAGGGTGAGGCCACCGCCATGCGCCAGCAGGCCGCCCGACATGCCGAAGGTGGTCTGGCCGTAGCCCTTGCCCTGCGAGTGGCCGACATCGAAGCGGCCCACGGGCGACAGGTAGCTCGCGCTGGCGCTGCCGTTGGAGCCCTGGCCGTCGACGTTCGAGTGGCCCGCGGTGACGTTGTAGTTGAGCCGGCTGTCATCGAAGGCGCTGCCGTAGACGCTGGCCTGCTGGTTGAGGCGCCCGTCGCTGTCGCGGCTCACGGTGTACTGCGCGCTGGCGCGCGTGTCGCCCAGCGGGATGCTGACCATCACCATCAGTTGCCGGTTGACCGGGCGGGCCGTGCCGGCGCCGAAGCTGTTGATGCCGCCGTTGTTGGTGCTGTGGTTGTAGAACACGCTGTAGCCGAACTGCCTGTAGTTGCCCGACCAGCCGACCTGCACCAGCCGGTCCTTGGCGGGCGTGCCCCAGTAGGTCTGCTGGCGCGCCGAGGCGAACACCGAGCCCCAGCTGCCGATCTGCTGCGAGAGCTCGAAGCGCAGCTCGTTGCGGCGGCTGTTGAAGTTGTCGGGCAGGAGCAGCCCCTGCATCTGCGCCGCCTCCTGGAAGGTGCGGTAGCCGCTGGTCGAGTAGCGGTAGCCGGCCACGCGGAAGTTGGTGCCCGAGTCGACGAAGGCCTTCGAATAGAGGAAGCGCAGCGACTGGCCGTTGTAGGTCTTGTCGAAGCGGTCGACGGTGCGCGCGGCCGAGAGGTCGAACGAGACGGCGCCGAAGGCGCGCATGTTCTTGCCCACGCCCACCAGGCCCGACTGGTACTTGCGCGCGGCGATCAGGCCGCCGTACACCGAGTACTCGTCGGGCAGGCCGCGCGCCAGCGTGGCCTGCAGGAACACCGGCTCGGCCGGCGCCTGGCTCGGCAGCAGCGGGTTGGCGTTCACGCTGTCGTAGCCGTTGCGGTACTTGCCCACGGTGGCCGAGTAGCGCCAGGTGCCCTCGCGCAGCAGGGTGGGCACGGCCGAGAAGGCCTGGGTGTACCTGGTCTGGCGGCCGTCGGCCTCGGTGATCGTCACCTCGAGGTCGCCGCTCGAGGCGGTGGGATAGAGGTCGTCGAGCACGAAGGGCCCGGGCGCCACGAAGGTGCTGTAGACGATGTAGCCGTTCTGCCGCACGGTGACGCGCGCATTGGTCTGGGCAATGCCGCGGATCGTGGGCGCGTAGCCCTGCAGGCTGTCGGGCAGCATGGCGTCGTCGGAAGACAGCTGCACGCCGCGGAACGGCAGGCTGTCGAAGAAGTTGCCGGGCGTGTTGCCGTCGCCGATCAGCAGCTGGCCGTTGATCGCGGCCAGGTCGCGCTGCGCATAGCTGGTGACGCCCTGCCAGCGGCTCTGGCCGTCGAGGCCGCGGTTGTAGGTCGAGTAGTGGCGAAAGCGCCAGTCGCCCCAGTTGAAGCCCGCGCGCACGCCCGCGAAGAAGGTGTTGCGCTGCAGCGTGTTGCGGTTGCGGTTGAACGGATCGGCGGCGTCGAAGACGTTGAGCTGCGGGTTGGCCAGCGGGGTGTCGTTGCGGTAGTTGCTGCCGCTGAAGCGCGAGTGGTTGAGCTGGTAGTCCAGCATGAAGGCGGTGATGCCCTTGTCCCACTTCTCGGGACCCACGGCGCCGCGCGCGCTGCGCTTGAGCGCGGCCTGCGGAATGCTCAGGAACAGGCGCTGGCGGCCGGCGTCGTAGCTGAGCTTCGATTCGGGGATGGCGCCGGCGAGGTCGATGCAGGCTTCGTCGGCGGCAGCGGCGATCGCCGGGAACACGGCGACGTTCACGCCCCAGCCGTCGAGCAGGCCGCGCGTGAGGCAGGCCACGGCGTCGTTGGTGCCTTCCCTGTCCTCGAAGCGGACCTCGCTCTGGCCCACGCCGCGCTCGTTGAGCGAGACGTCGACGGTGTACTTGCCCGCGAGCACGCGGTTGCCGAACGAGAACAGCGAGAGGTCGGCATTCGGCTGGTCGCCGCCGATGCCGAGGAATTCCTCGTTGAAGCTGGAGGCGGCGAGCTGCTGCTGCTTCTGCGGCGCGGGCGCGGCATGGGCGCCGTGCATGCCGAGTCCCGCGAGCAGCGCGGCGGCGACCGGCGCGCGACGCAGCGCGGGGAAAGTGGGCACGCGGCGGCGCATGGCTCGGCTCGCCTTCCTCAGCGCTTCGCGGCGTCCGCCGCGACCGGAACCAGCTCGGCCTTCACGGCCACCGGCGCGTCGCCCGCGGGCACGCGCACCAGCTCCTCGGGCGTCTCGCCGCCGTAGTCGTTGAGCGTGGTGAAGTTGACCTGGATCGCCTGCGGCGCCTTCACCGCGGTCAGCGGATACACCGACTCGCCGAAGGGCGGCACCATGTCGGCGTTGATGTCCTGCTGACCGCCATTGATCTTGAGACCGGTGAAGGTCACGTGGTAGGGCGTCGGGTTGCCGATTCGAAGCACCGCGCCCTGCGCGCCGCCGGCCACCGCCCACTGCAGTTGCGCGCGGGCCTCCTCGGACCTGCCGCCCAGGCCGCTCGGCCGGTAGAACAGCTTGATGCGGCTGCGCACCGCGATCTGCAGCACGTTCTCGTCCTTCGAGCGCTCGGGGATCTCCTTCACGTTGAGCCAGAACACCGATTCGCGGTCGGCCGGCAGCTCGCCCGCCACGCGCATGATGCGCAGGATGTTCTCCATGCCGGGGTCGAGCCGCGACAGCGGCGGCGTGACCAGCATCGGGGTCTTGTTCCTGCCCTCGCCGGCGTCGATCCAGGCCTGGACCACGTAGGGCGAGGTGCCGGTGTTCTTCACCGGGATCGAGGCTTCGCGGTCCTTCTCGCCCAGGATGACGCGCGTGCCGCCGAGCATCACGCCCGCCGCGGCCGGCCACTGGAGGCACAGCATCGCCACGATGCCCAGGGTCCAACGAATTCGAATCTTGCTGCACATACGACGGGTTCCTCGGCACGGCGGACGCTGGCGTCCAGGCGCACCCCCGCACGGCGGCGCACGCGGCGCACCGGCGGAAAAAACGGGTGATGGAAAAACCGGCCGGTGCGGCACGCCACGCGAGGCGGCCGCGTCGGTTCGGTGCGGCCATCCGGCAAGGCCTGCCGCCAACGGGCAGGGGCCGGATTTCCGCGAGGGCGGCTTACTTGTAGTTGACCGTGAACTGGGCCACCGAGTTGGCCGGACCGACCGTCACGGTGTCCTTGGTCGACACGTACACGGCCTGGAACTTCAGGGCGTTGTCGCCCTGGCCCAGCACGTACTGCGCCGATTCCGAGCCGAGCGGAATCTTGGTGGCGGCCGAGTCACCGAGCTCGATGGCCACGCCCGAAGCCGTGGTCACGCCGACCTGGCCGGCATTCGCCAGGCGCAGGTTGGTGGCGTCGTCGAGGTCGGGCGTGCCGGTGAACGACACGGTCGCGCCCTTGGCGGTGGCGCCGCAGCCGAGCAGGTCGATGGTGAACTTCGACGGCGTGGCCTTCTTGCCCTTGCCGCCGTCGAGCACCGTGCGAGCGACCTTGCCCAGCGGCACGGTCATGTTCTGGCTGTTCGGCGAGATCGAGCAAGGCGCATCGACGATTTCGCCCGTGAAGTTGATGGTGCCGTCGGCAGCCATCGCGCCTTGCGACAGCGCACCGGCGACAGCGGCCAGCGCCGCCAGCTTGAAGAATTTACGCATCTGGATTCCCTGGGGATTGTTAACAAAAAGACTCATGCCTTGACAAGGCAGCGCGCAGTCTATTAACCAATTCCTAGGAGAAGAAGACGTTTTGGCCTCAGTTGACAGTGGTTGACATTGTTAATCAACCGTTTGTGAACTAAAGCCAAATGCAAACTTTTCGATACGAAAGTTTTGCCAAATACTACCGAGCTGCCGTCACTCGGTCGCCACCTGCAGCACCAGCTTGCCGAAGTTCGCGCCGCTGAAGAGCCGGTTCAAGGCCTCGGGGAAGGTGTCGAGGCCTTGCACGATGTCTTCCTTGCTCTTCATGCGCCCCTCTTTCAGGTAACCCGCCAGCTCGGCGATGGCCACGGGATAGCGGTCGGCGTAGTCGAACACCACGATGCCTTCCATGCGCGCCCGGTTCACCAGCAGGCTCAGGTAGTTGCGCGGGCCGGCCGCGGGCATGCTGTTGGCGTTGTTGTACTGGCTGATGGCGCCGCAGATGATGATGCGGGCCTTGCGCGCGATGCGCGCGAGCACGAGGTCGAGGATCTCGCCGCCGACGTTGTCGAAGTAGATGTCCACGCCCTTGGGACAGTGCTGCTTGAGGCCGTCGCGCACGGCGGCGGCGCCGGCCTTGTAGTCGATGCAGGCGTCGAAGCCCAGCTCCTTGACCACCCAGTCGCACTTGGCCTCGCCGCCCGCGATGCCGACCACGCGGCAGCCCTTGATCTTGGCCAGCTGGCCCACGGTCTGGCCGACCGCGCCGGCGGCGCCCGAGATCACGACGGTCTCGCCGGCCTTGGGCTGGCCCACGTCCATCAGGCCGAAGTAGCCGGTCATGCCGGGCATGCCCAGCACGTTGAGCCACTGGGTGATGCTGCCCACGCGCAGGTCGATCTTCACCAGGCCGTTGCGCTTGATCTCCTCCTGCGGGATCAGCATGTATTCCTGCACGTTGAGCGTGCCGTAGACGGTGTCGCCGACCGCGAACTGCGGGTTCTTCGAAGCGATGACGCGGCCGACGCCGCCCGCGCGCATCACGGCGCCGATCTCGACCGGCGGGATGTAGCTCTTGGCATCGTTGAGCCAGCCGCGCATGGCCGGGTCGAGCGACAGCGACAGCGTCTTGACCAGCACGCCGCCCTCGGCCGGCTCGGCCACGGGCTCGCTGCCGAAGCGCCAGTGCTCGCGCGTGGCGGTGCCCTCGGGACGCTTGGCGAGGCGGACCTGGTGGTTGACGAGTGCGGTGGTGTCGGTCATGAAGCGTCTCCTGAGATGGGGCCGCGCCCCGGTGTGGCTGAGCGGCGCATGCTAGCCGCGCGGCGCGGGGCCGCGCGTAGCGCAGGCGACAGCCGGGCCTTCCCGCTCGGGAGCCCGTCAGCCCAGCCGCACCACGATCTGCAGACCCGGCGAGGCATTGCGCACCCGCAGGCTGCCGCCATGCGCCTCGGCGATCAGCCGGCACAGGTACATGCCCAGGCCGACGCCGCCGGTGGCGCGCTGGCGTGCGCCGTCGGTGCGGTAGAAGGCCTCGGTCAGCCGCTCGAGCTGCGCCTCGTCCACGCCCGGGCCGAAATCGCGCACCTCGATCTCCACGCCCTGCGCCTGGCCCTCGAGCACCGCGCGCACCGACACGCTCGGCGGCCGCGGTGCCTCGGTGCTGTAGCGCAGCGCGTTGTCCAGCAGGTTGCGCACCAGCAGGCGGATGCGCATGCGGTCGACCGAATGCGCGGGCAGGCCCTCGGCGAGGTCGAGGTGGACCTCGCGCGCGGTCGGCATCTCGGCCACGGTCTCGCGCACCAGCGCCGCGAGGTCGATGCGCTCGCGCTGCAGCGCCGCATGCGGGCTCGCGAGCCGTTCGCTCTCGAGCAGGTCGCTGATCAGGTCGCGCATCTCGTTGAGGTCGCGCAGCAGCGCCTCGCGCTCGGCCCGGCCCTCGGCCGTGGCCGGCAGCAGCTCGGCATTGAGCCGCGCGCGCGTGAGCGGCGAGCGCAGCTCGTGGCTCAGCGCCAGCAGCAGGCCGCGCTTGGCATCGAGCATGGCCTGGATGTCGTGGGCCATGGTGTTGATGTGCTCCGCGAGATCGCCGATGTCGTCGTTGCGCCGCACCGGGATCGGCCGCTCGAAGTCGCCGCGGCCGAAGCGCTGCGCGCCCTCGCGGATGTCGATCAGCGGCCGCAGCAGCCGGCTCACGTAGGCATAGCCCAGCACCACGAGCAGCAGCAGCAGGCTCAGCGTGGCCCAGCCGGCCGCGCGCGGCGCGATCTGCCACAGCCGCGGTGCCCAGCCGAAGATCACGCGGTGGCCGTCGGCCGTGGGCCGGATGAACCACTTGTCGCCCCATGTCGATTCGTCGTGGTCGCGCATCCAGCCGCCGCGCGTGCCGTGTTCGCCGGGGTTCGAATCCCAGTTGACCGTCGGCCCGACGATGCGGATGGTGATCGGCAGGCGATCGACCAGCGCCTGCGCGCGCGACACGTCGGGCGGCGTGCCGAGCTCGGCCACCAGCCGGTCGGCGTAGTCGACCAGCATCGGCTGCGCGGACTCGGCCCAGCCGGTGGAGAAGGACTTCTTCATGCCCGCGAGGAACACGCCGGTCATGACCACCGCGAGCAGCACGAACATCATCACCAGCCGAATGCGCAGCGAGCGGCGCCAGCGGCGCTTGCCCTGCACCTTCTCGTGCCACTGCGCATGCCACTGCCGGTGCAGTTCGTCGCGGCGGCAGGCGAAGGCATGCCACGCGCCCTCGCGATCGCGGCGTTCCCCGCGGCGGAAGTTCATGAAGAAGGCTCGCCGGGCGCCACGGCCAGCGCGTAGCCCGCGTTGCGCAAGGTCTTGATGCAGTCCAGCGGCTCGAGCTTCTTGCGCAGGCGGCTCACCACGATGTCGACCGCGCGCGTGTAGAGCTCGGCCTCGTGGCCGCGCAGCCGGTTGAGGATGTCGTCGCGGCTGAACACCTTGCCGGGCTCGGCCGCCAGCAGCGCCAGCAGCTCGAACTCGGTGCCCGTGAGGTCGACGCGCTCGCCCTGGCGCAGCACCAGGCGCCGGTCGAGGTCGATCGCCAGGCCGTCGAACACGCGCTGCTGCGACGAGGCGGCCGCGGGCGGCGCGACGCGCTGGCGCCGCAGGATGGTCTGCACGCGCGCCACGAGTTCGCGCGGCTCGAAGGGCTTGGGCACGTAGTCGTCGGCGCCGAGCTCGAGGCCGACCACGCGGTCCATCACCTCGCCGCGCGCGGTCAGCATCACGATCGGGATGTCGCTCTCCTTGCGGATCTCGCGGCACAGCGCGAAGCCGTCCATCTCGGGCAGCATGACGTCGAGGATGGCGGCGTCGAAGCTCTCGGCGCGCAGCCGCGCCAGGCCTTCGCTGGGCCGCACCGCGCTCTCGAGGGTGCAGCCGAAGCGCGCGAAGTAGCTCGCCAGCGGCGCGCCGAGGTGCTCGTCGTCGTCGATCAGCAGGATGCGCGGCATGGGCGGATTGTGCCTTCTGGCCAGGAGCTGGCTGATGATCAACCCGCCCGGCATCGCACCGCCACGACGAGGCCGGCCGCGAGCGCGGCGAGCAGGACCAGGTGATAGGCGACGTCGGGCACGGTCTGCGGCCCGATGCCGATCGCGATGGTGAACAGGCCGACCAGCGTGCCGAGCAGCGCGAAGCCCTGGGCGCGGATCGCGAACCAGCGCGTCCAGGCCGGGCGCAGCCAGCTCGCGGCCGCCGCGCCCACCAGCACCAGCGCGATCACGGCCTCGGCCGTGCGTGCCTGCGCATGCGCGAAGCCGGGGACGAGCCGGCCCGCGTGCACGGCCGAGGCGGTGCCGAGCGCGAGCGCCTCGGCCAGCAGCCAGGTGCGCGCCGCGGCGGGGCGCAGCACCGGGCGCTCGGCATCGGCGTGGATCGCTTCGCTCACCATGGGTCCTGCCTTCCGACGCGGCCCAGGTGCGTGAAGCCGAAGCCTGCGTCGTACTTGAGGCCGAAGCCCAGCGCACGATCGAACGCGACGTGCGCGGCCCAGATCAGCGCCAGCGGCAGCGCGAAGGGCAGCGCCACCAGCAGGCCCAGCGCGCCGATGCCCAGCGGCACCAGGTACGAGTGCGCGACGTTGTAGACCCGCGCGCCGATTCGCGGCCCCGCCAGGTAGCCGAGCATCGACAGGTCGGGCAGCAGGAACAGCAGCGCGAACAGGCCCCAGCCGGTGCCGGTGCGGTCGTAGGCGATCAGCGCGCCCGCCAGCACGGCCAGCGCCTCGAGCCGCAGCGTGGTGCGCACGCCGCCGGTCGCGGCGCCTTCCTGTGTCTCGGTCGCGGCATCGCTCGCGCGGCGCGCGGCCTGGCGCCGCAGCGCGATCAGGTCGCCCAGGTTCGGTTCGATGGTCTTCATGGTGTGCTCGCATCAGGTGGAGGGCGCCGGGCCCCGAAAGGAACGGAAGGCGGCCCCGACGGAAGGTCGGGGCCGCCGGTGCATCAGCCTTGGCGGCTCCAGCGGCGTCCGCCGCGCTCCATGAACTCGCGCACCTTCTGCTGCTGCGCGGGGTTCAGGTGGTCGAAGAAGTCGGCTGCCGCGGCGATGATCTCGGGGCTGCCATTGCGCAGCGCCGCGGTCTTCTCGTCGACCAGGCGGGTGGCGCCGGCCTGGTCGAGCTTGTTGCCCGCGAACAGGGCGCGGAACTGCGAGCGCGGATCGCCCGAGCCGTCGGCGCCGCGCAGGGCCTGGCGCTGCGCCTGCAGCTTCTCGGCCAGCACGGTGAGCTTCTGCTTCTGCGACGCATCGAGGTCGAGCTTGCTGCCCACGCGCTCGACCATCTTGGCGCGGAACTCGGCGCTGTCGCCGTTCCAGCCGTGGCGATGGCCGGCGCAGCCGGCGACGCTGCCGGCCACCACGGCGAGCCCGGCAAAACCGAAGAGCGTGCGTTTGATCCAGTGTTTCATGACGGGTCCTTGTGTGTGTTGGAGGAGGAAGCTCGATGGTGCTTTCGGGGCGGCTTCGCGTCCTTTCGCCGCGGTATCGGCGTGTTTCGTTTTATTGCGACGCGATGTTCGAGCGGCCGAAACGAAAAAGCGACGCCGGGTGCGTCGCTCGTTTCGGGGATGCTGCGGTAGACCGCGGCGCTCAGAGCTTGCTGGCGTCGCGCGAGGCGGCGGCGCGTGCGTCCACCGGGTTCTGCAGCGTCGAGATCACCTTGCTGTTGACGCGCGAGCCCGAGCCCACGTTCTGGTCGGGCGCGGCCGCGGTGCGCACGGCCTCGGCGACCACGCTGGCGCGGTCGGTCGAGCGCGCCACGGTCTCGGGGCCACGCGAACCGCGCGTCACGTTCTGGTTCGGCGCCGCGGCGGCGCGCACGGCTTCGTCGTTGATCTCGGCGCGGGTCTTGGCCGACACGGCCTGGTGCACGCCGTCATAGCTTTCGGCCTTGGCGCCCGCGGCGGCGAGCATGGCGAAGGAGGCGACGGCGACAGCCTGGGTCAGGGAGAGCTTCATGGATCGGGCCTTTCAGGGTTGGTGAAGAGAAGGCCTGATCGTGCTTGCCGGCGCGCGGCAAGTCCTTTCGCCGCGGTTTCGGCGTGTTTCGTTTTATTGCGCCGGGCTTGAAGCGCGCGGCGCGCTCAGCCCGCGAGCATGGCGCCGGGATCGTCCGAATCGACCACCGAGCGCGCCCAGGCCTCGAGCTTGCTCGTGTCGGCGCGCAGCACTTCCTGCTTCACCGCGAGGATGCGCGAGGGATGCATCGAGAAGCTGCGCAGCCCCAGGCCCAGCAGCAGCCGCGTGAAGGCCACGTCGCCCGCCATCTCGCCGCACACCGCCACGGCCTTGCCCTGGCGCCGGCACTCGGCGATGGTGTCGGCCACCAGCTTCAGCACCGCCGGATGGGCCGGGTCGTAGAGGTGCGCCACCGACTCGTCGGCGCGGTCGATCGCCAGCGTGTACTGGATCAGGTCGTTGGTGCCGATCGAGAGGAAGTCGAAGTGCTTCAGGAAGGTGCGCAGCGTGAGCGCCGCGGCCGGGATCTCGATCATGGCGCCGAGCTTCACGTGGCCGTGCACCGCACCGCGGTTGTCGAGCTCGGTGCGCGCGAGCGCGAGCAGCGCCAGCGTCTGGCGGATCTCGCTCGCATGCGCGAGCATCGGGATCAGCAGGTGGATCTCGCCGTGCGCGGCCGCGCGCAGGATGGCGCGCAGCTGCGTGAGGAACATCGCGGGATCGGCCAGGCTCCAGCGGATCGCGCGCAGGCCGAGCGCGGGATTCAGGTGCTCCTGCTTGTTGGCGGACTTGTTGTCCAGCGGCTTGTCGGCGCCCACGTCGATGGTGCGGATGGTGACCGGCATGCCCTGCATGCCCTCGACCGCGCGCTTGTAGGCCTGGTACTGCTCCTCTTCGTCGGGCAGCCGCGTCTGGCGCGCCGACGACTCGCGGCCCATGAACAGGAACTCGCTGCGGAACAGGCCCACGCCGACCGCGCCGGCCTTCATCGCGCCCACCGTGTCCTCGGGCATCTCGATGTTGGCGAGCAGCTCGACGCGCTGGCCGTCGAGCGTGACGGCCGGCTTGTGGCGCAATCGCGCGAGGCGCCCGCGCTCGAGATCGCCCTGGCGCTGCTTGAAGCCGTACTCGGCCAGGATGATCGGCGAGGGATCGATGATCATCACGCCGGCATCGCCGTCGATGATGACCCAGTCGTCCTGCCGCACCAGCTGGCTCGCGGTGCGCGCGCCGACCACGGCCGGCACGTCCATGCTGCGCGCCACGATCGCGGTGTGCGAGGTGCGCCCGCCGACGTCGGTGACGAAGCCGGCGAACACGCTCTTCTTGAACTGCAGCATGTCGGCCGGCGAGAGATCGTGCGCGATCAGCACCAGCGGCACGTCGATGCCGTCGCCCGCGGTGAGGTCGTCGTCCTCGTCGGACGAGGCGCGCTTGCGCCGCGGCGGGCTCGGCGCCAGCACGGCGGCCGTGCCCTTCATGCGATGCAGCAGCCGCTCCACCACCTGCTCGAGGTCGGCCTTGCGCTCGCGCAGGTACTCGTCCTCCATTTCGTCGAACTGGCGCGCGATGATCTCGAGCTGCGTGGTCAACGCCCATTCGGCGTTGTAGAGCCGCTCGCTGATCCAGTGCTTGACGCCGCCACTCAGGGCCTCGTCCTGCAGCAGCATCTGGTGCACCTCGAGCAGCGCCGCGAGTTCGTGCGGCGCGTCGTTCGGGCCCATCTGCGCGACGTTGGTCTGCAGCTTGGCCAGCTCCTCGGCCACGGCGTTGCGCGCGGTGCGCACGCGATCGATCTCGGTCTCGATCTCCTCGGGCTTGATGAAGTAGTGGGCCACGTCGATGCGGCTCGACACCACCAGCACCGCGCGGCCGATGGCGATGCCACGGGCGACGGGAAGGCCGTGGACTGCGAAGGTCATGCGCGGTGGTCCTTATTCGCCTTCGCCGAACTTGTCGTCCATCAACTGGACGATGGCATTGAGGGCTTCTTCCTCCTGCGGGCCGTTGGTCTCGAGCTCGACGGTCGAGCCGAGCCCGGCGGCCAGCATCATCACGCCCATGATGCTCTTGGCGTTGATGCGGCGGTCGCCGCGCGAGAGCCACACCTCGCAGGGAAAGCTGCCTGCGAGCTTGGTCAGCTTGGCCGATGCGCGTGCATGCAGTCCCAGCTTATTGCTGATGGTCACGGATTTCTTGATCACTGTGCTTTCTCTTGGCCTGGTTCTGCGGTGCCGCCACCGCCACTTGCATCACGCCCGCGGTGCCGCCGGCGATGGCGCGCTGCACGAGCACGTCGAGCGGCTCGTGCCGGTAGGTCACGGCGCGCAGCAGCATCGGAAGATTGACGCCCGCCACGAGCCGCGAGCGAACGCCGTCCACCAGCTTCTGCGCCACGTTGCAGGGCGTGGCACCGAACACGTCGGCCAGCACCAGCACCTGCACGCGCGGCCCGTGGAGCTGCTGCGCGAGCGTGATGCGCGCGGCCGCCAGGGTTTCCTCGGGCGGCACGTTGGGCAGCACGTCGAGCGCGACGATGGCGTTCTCGCTGTCGGGGAACACATGCAGCGCGCACTTCCGCAACGCTTGTGCGAACGGCGAATGGGCAATGATGAGGATGCTGTTCATGCGGCTCGGGGGACGGCGCGTCGATTATGCGGGGGCGCCCGGAGGAAGTAGATATACGACATAACGCAGCACCCCAGGAGGATGGCCATTGCGCCACGGAAAGCGTCCACGGTGTCGAGGCCGGCGCGCACGAACAGGTCGATCAGCAGGCCCACGCCCCACTGCACCACGAACACGCCGACGAAGATCACGAGGTTGTAGGCCGACAGCGCGCGGCCAGCGAGCGCCGGCGGCAGCGCCATCGCGACGGCCGGCTGGGCCAGCGTGACCACCGTGGAGAAACAGAGAAACACCGCCCAGGTGCCCGTGCCCGCGCGCGGACCCGCTATCAAAACAATAGCCATGAGGAGCAGCGAGAGCGGCAAGCCCCAGGCCATGAGCCATTCCGCCGGAATGCCGCGCTGCGCGAGCCTGGGATTGGCCACGCCCCAGAGCCAGTAGGTGGCGAGCAGCACCAGGCTGATGGCGAACAGCGCCTCGGCCGCGCGCAGCGGCGTGTAGCCCGACACCCGCGTGAGCCAGGGCACGGCCCACAACGACTGCATCGCGATGAAGCCGCCGTAGTGGAAGAAGCCGATCGGCGCGAGCTTGCGGAAGAAGGGATCGCGCCAGACGGCGGCGTAGCTGCCGCCGTCGTCGGGAGCCGCCGCCGTCGCAGCGGGTGAGGCTCGACGCCACGACGGCGCGACCCAGGCGATCAGCAGCATCGAGACGATCACGCCCGCGCCCAGCAGCCAGAACAGCGCGCGCCAGCCGACCAGCGGCACCAGCCATTGCACCGGCAGCGTGGCGCCGACCAGCCCGAAGGACCCGACCATCAACATCCACGAGTTGCTGCGCAGCTGCATCGCGGGCGAGAGCCAGCGCCGGTAGCCGGTGAGCGGCGCCATCAGGCAGGCGCTGACGCCCACGCCGGTGAGCACGCGCGCGGCCAGCAGCAGCGAGAAATGCGTGGCGACCGAGAACAGCAGGCAGCCCGCCACCGCCACGCCGAGGAAAGCCACCACCACGCGCTTGGGACCGTGGCGGTCGAGCCAGGCGCCCATGGGCAGCTGCGTAAACGCGAAGCCGAGGAAGTAGCCGCCCGCGAGCAGGCCGAGGTCGCGCGATTCGAGGTCGAACTCGTCGGTGAGCGTGGGCGACAGGGTGGCGGTGATCGCGCGCACCAGCGTCGAGAGGAAGTACGCGAAGGCGAAGGCCAGGAAGACGCCGGCGACGCGGCGCCGACCGCCGAGCGTGCCGTCGCTCATCGCGCGGCCGCCGGGAGCGCCGCGCCGAGGTCGCGGGCGCGGCTCATGGCAGCCGCAGGCCTTCGAAGAAGGTCTTGGCGGCCTCGTCCGACGATGGCCGGCCCAACACCATCGCCTGGTAGAGCGAGACGGCGCCGGGCGGCGTCGAGCGGGTCTCGGTCTGGGCGAACCACAGCACCTGCAGCGGCTGGCCCGTGGGCGTGGCCGGCGCATCGAGCCGCAGCGGCGCGGGCGTGGCGGCGGCGCGCGGCACCGTGGCCGGCGCCTCGGTGGTGGCCGCGCCCTGCAGCTGCTCGCGCGTGGCGAGCTGCCAGGCGCGCAGCCAGCTCTCGGCCTGGGCGGCGTCGGTGGCGGTGGCATGCGCGATCGCGAAGGTGGCGCCGCCGGCCTCGCAGCCGGCCATGTCGACCTGCACCGATTCGGCGCCCAGCGGCTGCGCGCGCGTGGCGCGGTCGGCCTTGCAGGGCAGCAGCGCGACCAGGCCGGCCTCGGCCACCGGGACCTCTCGCCAGTTGAAGGTCGGGCTGCAGGCCGCGAGCACGAGGACCGCGGCGGCGGCGCAGGAGGCGCGCGCGCGGCGGCGAGGACGGGAGGTGGGCTGCGGCATGGGGATCGGATTATCGATCCACCGTTCCACGGGCACTGTCGCGCGCGCCAGCAGGTTCGAACCTGCGGAACTAGAATCGCGCCGCCCCACTCAGTCAGCAGCCATGAAAAAGTACGTTATCGCAGCCGCCGTTGCCGTCGCCCTGGCCACTGGCGTGGGTGTGTACCTCGGCTCGGGGGCCACCGCGGCGCCCGCCTCGACCTTCGTGCTGCTCGACGGCACGAAGAAGAGCACCGAGGACCTCAAGGGCAAGGTCACGCTGGTCAACTTCTGGGCCACGAGCTGCGTGACCTGCGTCGGCGAGATGCCCAAGGTGATCGCCACCTACGACAAGTACAAGTCGCAAGGCTACGACACGCTGGCGGTGGCCATGAGCTACGACCCGCCGAGCTACGTCGTCAATTTCGCCGAAACCCGCAAGCTGCCGTTCAAGGTGGCGATCGACAACACCGGCAGCGTGGCGCAGGCCTGGGGCGACGTGAAGCTCACGCCGACCACCTACCTCGTGAACAAGCAGGGCCAGATCGTCAAGCGCTATGTGGGCGAGCCCGATTTCGCCGAGCTGCACAAGCTGATCGAGAAGCTGCTGGCCGAGGCCTGAGCCCTTCCCCACCCATCAAAAAGGCGCTGCCCGTGACCGGACAGCGCCTTTTTCGTTGGGGCAAGCGAGTGGCGGATCAGCGATCGCGGAAGGTGTCGTGGCAGGCCTTGCAGCTCGCGGCGGTCGGGCCGAACTGGGTCTTGAGCGCATCGATGTTGCCGGCCTTGGCGGCCACCAGCAGCTTGCCGGTCTCGGCGATCAGCTTGTCCTGGTGCTCCTTGAACTTGGGTGCTTCCTTCCAGACCTCGGCCTTGGCCTTGCCGCCCTCGGTGCCGGCGCCGAAGCCGGCCCAGGGCAGCTTCGCCATGTCGGCCACCACCTCGGCATTGGCCGCGGCCGCGGCGGCGTCGTAGGGCGCGCGGCCGTTGGCCATGGCGCCCAGGCGGCCGAAGTGCTGCGACATGACGAACAGCGCGCTCTGGCGGTACTTGATGGCGTCTTCAGGCTTCGCGAACTGGGCCGCGGCCGGCAGGGTGGTGGCGGCGCAGGCTGCAGCCAGCGCGAAGGTGGCGAGTCGGATCATCGTGGTCCTTCTGACGTGTGGGAATCGTGGGTGATGCCGTCGGGCGCGGCACCTGCGCGGCAGTGTAGGGGCAGGCCGGCCGGCGCGCATAGCAACAACCCGATGGAGCGAGCGGCCCGGACTTTGCTAATCTGCGCCTTCCGCAGCCATGCGCTCCCCCCTCCTTCGATGACCGACTCCCCCGCGGCCGCGGCGTCCCGCCAGGCCACCCGAACACGCGTCTGGGACCTGCCGACCCGGCTGTTCCACTGGGCCCTGGCCGCCGCCGTGATCGGGCTGATCGCCACCGGCCTCGGCGGCATCATGGAATGGCATTTCCGCCTCGGCTACACGGTGCTCGCGCTGCTGCTGTTCCGGCTGGTCTGGGGCTTCGTCGGCGGGCGCTGGTCGCGCTTCGCGGCCTTCGTCTATGCGCCGGGCTCGGTCCTCGCCTACCTGCGCGGCCGCGCCCATCCCGATCACCTGATCGGCCACACGCCGCTGGGCGCGCTGTCGGTGTTCGCGCTGCTGGCCATCCTCGCGCTGCAGGTGGCCACCGGCCTCGTGGCCGACGACGAGATCTCGGCCGCCGGGCCGCTCACGCGCTTCGTCTCGGGCGACCTCGTGAGCCTGGCCACGGGCTGGCACAGCACGCAGGGCAAGTGGATCGTGATCGCGCTCGCGAGCCTGCACGTGCTCGCGGTGCTGTTCTACGTGGTGGTGAAGCGCCACCGGATGGTCGCGCCGATGCTCTCGGGCGACAAGGACATCGCCGCCGCCGACCGTGCCGCGCCCGTCGCCGGCAGCCGCGACGACGCGGCATCGCGCGGCCTCGCGCTGGTGCTCGCGCTGCTGTGCGCGGGCGTCGCGTACTGGGTTTCGTCATTGCGCGCATGAGCTCATCCGTCTCACGCCCCCTGCCGCTGTCGGACACGCCGGCCGTCGTGCTGCTCACGCCCGACGAGGCCCACGAACTCGAGGCCGCGCGCCTCATCTTTCGCGACTACGCCGCCTCGCTGGGCATCGATCTCGACTTCCAGAATTTCGACCAGGAGCTGGCCGCGCTGCCGGGCGAATACGTCGAGCCGCGCGGCACGCTGCTGCTGGCGCTGGTCGATCCGGCGCACGTCAAGGACGAGGCCGGCCGTGCCACGCCCACGCTGGTGCGCGCCGATGGGCGGATCGCGCACGTGGCCGGTTGCTGCGCGCTGCGACCGCTCGACAGCGCGGATTACGTGAATGCGGCGGAGATGAAGCGCCTGTACGTGCGCCCGGGCTTTCGCGGCCTGGGGCTGGGCCGCCAGCTCGCCGAGGCGATCCTCGACGCGGCGCGTGGCGCGGGCTACGGCTGCGTGCTGCTCGACACGCTCGACGAGATGGAGTCGGCGCGTGCCCTCTACGAGGACCTGGGCTTCGCCGAGGTGCCGCCCTTCTATCACAACCCCATTGCGGGGGCGCACTACCTGAAGGTGGACCTGTAGGCGGGACGCGGTCCGCGAGAAGCGGACCGCTCTGGCATGAACCTGCCGCTCAGCCCTTGGCTTGCGCCAGCAGCGTTTCGGCGTTGCTGACTTCGAACTTGCCCGGTGCCTCGACGTTGAGCGTCGCGACCTTGCCGTCCTTCACGAGCATCGAGTAGCGGTTGCTGCGCAGGCCCATGCCGCGGCCCGTGAGGTCCAGCGTGAGGCCGGTGGCCTTGGCGAAGTCGGCGCTGCCGTCGGCCAGCATGCGCACCTTGGCGCCGGTCTTCTGGTCGCGCGCCCAGGCGCCCATCACGAAGGCGTCGTTCACGCTCACGCACCAGATCTCGTCGACGCCCGCGGCCTTGAAGTCGTCGAAGTGCTGCACGTAGCCGGGCACGTGCTTGGCCGAGCAGGTGGGCGTGAAGGCGCCCGGCAGCGCGAACAGCGCGATGGTCTTGCCAGCCGTTGCCTTGCTCACGTCGACGGGGTTCGGGCCGATGCTGCAGCCTTCGCCCTCGACTTCCGAGTACTCCTGCAGGGTGGCCGAGGGAAGGGTGTCGCCGACTTTGATCATTTGAAAGTGCTCCTGGAAAAAGAAAAACGGCCCACATTGTGGGCCGTTTCGCGATGGACTGCCGGCTGCCTTGCGGAGCCGGCGGACCCGAGGGGGATCAGACCAGGACGGCCTTCTCGACCAGACGGGTCACGACCCAGTTCTTGGTCTTCGAGATCGGACGGCTTTCCGTGATCTCGATGGTGTCGCCCAGCTTGTACTCGCCGTTTTCGTCATGGGCGTGGTACTTGCTCGTCTTCGCCACGATCTTGCCGTAGAGCTCGTGCTTCACACGGCGCTCGACCAGCACGGTCACGGTCTTGGCACGCTTGTCGCTGACCACCTTGCCGATCAAGGTGCGCTTGAGGGATTTTTTAGCTTCCGTCATGTTCACTCCTTACTTGGCGGCTTGGGCTTCTTGCTGCTTCTGAGCAAGAATGGTCTTGGCGCGCGCGATGTCGCGACGGGTCACGCGCAGCGTCGAGGTGTTCGACAGCTGTTGCGTAGCCTTCTGCATGCGCAGGCCGAAATGGGCCTTCTGCAGATCCTTGATTTCGGCTTGCAGGCCTGCGACGTCCTTCGTGCGCAGGGTTGCGGCCTTCGTCACCTTGGCGGCAGCCGCGGTGTTCTTCTTACGTGTTGCCATGGATGTTCTCCTCTCAGGCGCCGAGCTGGCGAGCGACGAACGTCGTGCGCAGCGGCAGCTTGGCGGCGGCCAGGCGGAACGCTTCGCGAGCGAGTTCTTCGGGCACGCCGACGATCTCGAACACGATCTTGCCGGGCTGGATCTCGGCGACGTAGTACTCGGGGTTGCCCTTACCGTTACCCATCCGGACTTCGGCGGGCTTGGTCGAGATCGGCTTGTCCGGGAACACGCGGATCCAGATACGGCCACCGCGCTTCACGTGACGCGAAATCGCGCGGCGAGCGGCTTCGATCTGGCGCGCCGTGAGGCGGCCGCGGTCGGTGCATTTGAGACCGAAGTCACCGAACGCGACCGAGTTACCCGTGGTCGCGATGCCGGTGTTGCGGCCCTTTTGTTCCTTGCGGAACTTTCTGCGTGCAGGTTGCAGCATGTTTTGTTACTCCGTGAGGGCCCCAGGCACTTGCGTGCCCGGGAGCGACCGATTACTCGGTCTTGGCACCGTCCGCTGCTGCAGCGGGCGCGGCTTTGCGGACGCGCTTAACGGCGGGTTTCGAGTCTGCACCGGCACCGCCGGTTGCTTCTGCGGGCTTGTCGCTGCCATCGGCCGGAGCGGTGTTGCCACCGATCGGGCCGCGGGCACCGGCGCGCGGGCCGGGGCCACGGCGGTCGCTGCCCGGACGGTCGCCACCAGGGCGGCCATCGCGGCGGGGACCACGCGGGCGACGTTCTTCTTCAGGACGCGGCGTCTCGACGGCGGGCAGGTCGTTGCGACCCAGCGTGTCGCCCTTGTAGACCCACACCTTCACGCCGATGACGCCGTAGGTCGTCTTGGCTTCGGAGGTGCCGTAGTCGATGTCGGCGCGCAGGGTGTGCAGCGGCACGCGGCCTTCGCGATACCACTCGGTACGAGCGATTTCGATGCCGTTCAGGCGGCCAGCCGACATGATCTTGATGCCCAGGGCACCCAGACGCATGGCGTTCTGCATGGCGCGCTTCATGGCGCGGCGGAACATGATCCGCTTTTCGAGCTGCTGCGTGATGCTGTCGGCGATCAGCTGCGCATCGATTTCGGGCTTGCGCACTTCTTCGATGTTGACCGCAACCGGCACGCCGAGCTGCTTGCCCAGTTCGCGCTTGAGGTTCTCGATGTCTTCGCCCTTCTTGCCGATCACGACGCCCGGACGAGCCGAGAAGATCGTGATGCGTGCGTTCTTGGCGGGACGCTCGATCATGACGCGCGAGACCGAAGCGTTCTTCAGCTTCTTCTTCAGGTACTCGCGAACCTTGATGTCTTCGGCCAGCATGCCCGCGAAATCGCGGTCGCTTGCGTACCAGCGGCTGGACCAATTACGGGTAACCGCCAGGCGGAAGCCGGTTGGGTGGATTTTCTGTCCCATATTTCTTCCAGGCTTAGTTGCCAACCGTCACGTACACATGGCACGTGGGCTTGCTGATGCGATTGCCGCGACCCTTGGCGCGCGCCGTGAAGCGCTTGAGCGTGGCGCCTTGCTCGACGTAGATGGTCTTGACCTTCAGTTCGTCGATGTCGGCACCGTCGTTGTGCTCGGCGTTGGCGATAGCCGATTCGAGCACCTTCTTCACGATCACAGCGGCCTTCTTCTGCGTGAATTGCAGGATGTTGAGCGCTTGATCGACCTTCTTGCCGCGGATGAGGTCAGCGACCAGACGGCCCTTGTCGACCGACAGGCGGACACCGCGGAGGACTGCACGTGTTTCAGACATGGTCGTTCCTTACTTCTTCTGGACTTTCTTGTCCGCGGGGTGCCCCTTGAACGTGCGCGTGAGCGCAAATTCGCCGAGCTTGTGGCCGACCATCT
>Ga0209025_1001187_pt1 | contig 36871 bp, 28 predicted proteins | sample AraplaMF_Col_mLB_FD_184256 | JGI IMG/M metagenome (GOLD analysis project Ga0209025, IMG submission 184256) | Arabidopsis root microbial communities from the University of North Carolina, USA - plate scrape MF_Col_mLB (SPAdes) (version 2) | ecosystem: Host-associated > Plants > Roots > Endosphere... | reverse complement strand
CTTCGATGATCAGCGGGCCTTCCTCGCGCGGGCAGGTGGCGGTGAGTTCGTGGAAGCGCTCGCGCAGCCATGCATCGGATGCGTCGTCCAGCGGCGCGCGATACACCGGCGAACGCGTCAGCGCACGCAGGCGGTAATCCTGCGCGCTGTCCAGGTACAGCACCTGGCAGTGCTTCTCGATCTGCGCGATCGCCGGCAGGAAGCTCGCGCGCTGCAGGCCGTCCTTGTAGAGGTTTTTCGGTTCGGTGTTCGACGTGGTGACCAGCACCACGCCTTCGGCGAACAGGCGTTCCATCAGGCGGCCGAGCAGCATCGCGTCGCCGATGTCGTTGACGAAGAATTCGTCGAGCACCAGCACGCGCAGGTCGCGGACCCATTCGCGCGCGATCGTCGCCAGCGGATCGCTCTGGCCCGCGTGCGCACGCAGCTGCGCATGGACTTCGCGCATGAAGCGGTGGAAGTGCGTGCGGCGCTTCCCACCTGTGGCCGGCGTCCTTCCCTCACCCCACCGTTCGCCCAGCGAACGGTCCCCCCCTCTCCCGCCTTGCGGGAGAGGGACGTCGGTGCGGCCTGCGGCCGCGACATCCCGCATGGGCAATGCGTCATAGAACAGGTCGATCAGGAACGTCTTGCCGCGCCCGACGCCGCCCCACAGGTAAAGCCCCAACGACGGCTCGGGTTTCCTTCCGAACAATCCGCCGAACAAACCCCGCTTCGGCGGATCGAGCAGCGCGGCATGGATGCGGTCCAGTTCGCGCAACGCGGGACGTTGCGCGGGATCCTCGTTCCAGTCGCCGCGCGCGACACCGGCGGAGTACAGCGTCGACGGCGTCGCCGCGCTCGTCGCGGCAATGGCATCGGCGCTCATGCCGACGCGGCGCCTTCGGATCTGCTGGGATGTTCCGGCGGCAGATACGGCTTGATGCCGTTCTTGATCGCGCCGCGCAGGTCCATCAGGCGGCGATGGAAGAAGTGGCTGGTCTCGGGCATCTTCACCAGCTCCATCGGCTGGTCGAGCTTCAAACCGTCGAGCCACGCGTAAACCGCGTGCGGATCGACGATCTCGTCCTCCTCGCCCTGGATCACCAGCCACGGGCATTCCGGCGGCGCGATGGTGCTGAAGTCCCAGTTGCGGCCGGCGGCCGGCGGCGCGATCGAGACGACCATGCCGGGATGCAGTTCGTTCGCGCATTTGATCGTGATGTAGGAGCCGAAGCTGAAACCGGCCAGCCACAGGCGCGCGTCGGGGCGCGTCTGCCGCACCCATGCGGCGACGGCGCGCAGGTCGTCGGCTTCGCCGCGGCCTTCGTCGAAGCTGCCTTCGGAGGCGCCGGTGCCGCGGAAATTGAAGCGCACCGTCGCGATGCCGCATTCGCGCAGCGCGCGCGCGGCCATCGTCACGACCTTGTTGTGCATCGTGCCGCCGTCGGTGGGCAGCGGATGGCACACGATGGCGATCGCGTCGCGCACCGGCGCTTCGGCGGCTTCGACAATGGCTTCCAGTCCACCGGCCGGGCCTTGCAGCGTCAGCGTGGCGGTGGCGTCGGTCGGGAAGGCGGGGTTGCTCATGGCCGCCATGATACGGGGTGGTGCATTCAGGCCTCGTCGGCGCGACGCTTACGGATCGAAACCCAGCACCAGCGGATCGTGGTCGGAACTGCGCCACGGACCCGCGCCGCCCGCGCGATAGCCCGACGCTTCCGGCTCGTCGGCGTTGACGTGCCATTCGGCCGCCCCGCGCAGGCGCTTGGCGAAGTCCGGGCTCAGCAGTGCGTGGTCGAGCCGGCCGAGCTGGCCGTCGTAGACGTAGCTGTAGGGCGCTTCGTTGCCGGCGACGACGAAGGCGTCCTTCCAGCCGGCCTCGCGCATCACGCGCACGGGTTCTTCCTGCGCGTAGGCGTTGAAGTCGCCGACCACGAGCGTGCGCGCGCCATGCCCGGTGGGATCGGTCGCGAGCCAGGCGTCGAGGCGCCGCGCCGACTCGGTGCGCATCGCGTTGTAGCAGGACGCGCCGTCGCGCTGGTCGCGATCCATGCCTCGCGCGTCCTTGCAGCCCTTCGACTTGAAGTGGTTGGCGACGACGACGAAGGCCTGCTTCTTCGCATCGCCCTTGATGGGCGCGAAGGCTTGAGCGAGCGGCACGCGACTGTGTTCGCCGAACGGGCCGCCTTCCAGCGTCTTCGGCGCACCGAGCGCGCGGATGCGATCGGCGCGATAGATCAGGCCGACGCGGATCGGGTTGTCGCCCGGGCCCTGCGTCGCATCGACGAACCGCCAGTGGCCGCCGGCGGTGTTGAGTGCGTTCACCAGTGAGGCGATGCTGGAATCGGCGCCGTAGCCGTCGTTCTCCAGTTCCATCAGCGCGACGACGTCGGCGTTGAGGCCGTCGATGATCGCCACGTGCTTGGCCAGCTGCGCGGCCAGCTCCTGCGGCGTGCGCGCACCGCGCAGCGTGGGGAAACTGCCGCCGTGGCCGTCGCCGTTGAAGAGGTTTTCGAGGTTCAGTGCGGCCAGGCGGAGCGTGCCGGGGACGCTGGGTGCGGCCGGGCGTTCGGCGGCATGCAGCGTCGGCGCGGCGTGGAGTTGCAGCGTGTAACCGTCGGCGGTTTCTTCGAGCGTGCCGTCGACGTTGCCCAGCGTGCTGCCGGTGCGCGCCTGCGCGAGGTCGGCCGGCCAGGTCGGCGCGTGCAGCATCAGCGTGCGGCGTGCGTTGTCGTCGGCGATCGCACGCGCTTCGGCGCTACCCGGAATGGCGCGTTCGGTCGGCTGCCACGCGCGCTGGCCCAGCGTGGCCTGCACGCTGTCCTTCTTCGCGAAGTAATCGGCGAGGATCAGCGGCGCATCGATGCGCACCTGCATGCCTTCCAGGCGTTCCCAGTCGGCGGGTGCGTCGTCGAGCACGATCGGCTGCCGCATCAGCGCGTTGCCGACGACGCGTACCGTGGCATCCGACAAGGCGGTGCGCGACGCGCGACCCACTTCGAGTTCGCTCACCGTGCCGCGCACACGAACGATATCGGCGACCGCCACGGCCGTGGGGTCCTGCACGAAGATCGCGTCCGACGTCGCGTCATCGTCGTCGCCGGTGTCCTGCAGGTACCAGCCGCCGTTGCCGATGGCCGTGACCACGCCTTCGACGGTGACGATCTCGCCGACCCGCGCGCTGCGCGCTTCACGGCCCTGGATGGCGCCGATCGATACGACATCGCGGTCGCGCAGGCCGGATTGCGTGGCGCAGCCGAGCAGCAGGCAGGGCGCCAGCAACAGGGCCGGCCGGAGCGGGAAGACGGAACGGGTCATGGCGCGCTCGCCGCGGAAGAGGCGCGCATTATCGCGAGGCCGCGTGCCCGGAGGATGTCGGCGGGTTGGCGCGGTGAGGCGGGATGGCCTGACAGCGTGACGCTGCTCATCCTCATCCGCCCTTCGCGCACCTTCTCCCGCGCGCGGGAGGAGGAGGAAAGGGAGTTCAACGCTGAAGCGGGTCGGGAAGAGGGCGATCACAAACGACAACGCCGCCCGGAGGCGGCGTCGTGCGGAGCGGATCGGGGAACCTGATTACTTCAGGTTCGCCAGCATCCAGTCGACCGTGGCGATGACCTGCTCGTCGGTCAGGGCCGGGTTGCCGCCCTTGGCCGGCATCACGCCGGAGGTGCCGGTGAAGCCTTCGATCGCGTGCTTGTGCAGCGTGTCCTTGCCCTTGGGCAGGCGCGCGGCCCAGTGCGCCTGGTCCAGCGTCGGCGCGCCGCCGGCACCGGAGGTGTGGCAGCCGGTGCACAGGTTGTTGAAGATCACCGAGCCGTCGGTCGTGCCGCCGTAGGCGACCTGCGAGGCGGCCTTGGCTGCGGCGGCGGCCGAAGCGGCCTGCTGTGCCGCGGCGCCCGTGCTGCCGGCGTACACCGCGCCGACCGGCGCGATGCGCTGCTCGGTGCGCTTGGCGACGTCCGGGTTGATCTCGGCCGGAATCTGGCTGTGCACGAACATGGCCGCGACGATCAGGCCGAGGGTGACCAGCATCAGGAAGCCGATCACCATCGAGAATTTCTTCAGGAATTCGAGGTCGTAATTGCGCACAAACCCACCTATGGCGCGCCCTTGCGGGTCACGCGAAGCCATCGACGAACGACCGCCCCAAGCGGCCGCGCGCCAGTATACGGCCCGCTAGGCTGGTCCACTAGGTTCGGCGGCGGGCGGTCCGGGCGTGCCGGCGTCATGACGGAGGGGCGGCGAGGCTCGCACGCCATGCCAATTGGCGCCCGATGTGACGCGCGTTTGCGACAAAGGCGCAAGAAGTGTGCGGAAAAGGTCTCGACCTGTTTCCCAATCAGATTCATCTGATTCAGCCCGATAGCCCTTCGCGACCTAATGCGCGCCGGCTGATCGAAGTGATTTCACCGTGGACGTGGGCCGGGCCTTCCGGCAGCCGCGACGCCCGTCGTCGTGCGTACGTTTGCGCCCCGCAACGGAGGTTCGACGGCCAGCCATCTGACGTGAAAGGACCTGCAGTACCCATGAAGCTTCGTTTTGCCACCCTTCCGCTCCTGCTTTCGGCCGCCTGCGCCGCACACGCGCAAACCGCCGAGATCGAGGTCAACGACGGCACGACCGCCACCTGCTACCAGTCCGGCGGCGCCGCACCCTGCAGTTCCTTCACCAAGCCGACCATCGACACGCGTGTCGACGACGGTGCCGGTCAGAGTTCGGAGATCAACACCACCACGGCCGCGACGTGGATCCAGACGAACAAGGGCACCAGCTCTTCCGGCCTGAACATCATCGGCGAGGCCACGGCGCTGGAAAGCTACGACGCGGCCATCGGCTACGGCGCGGCCGGCACCCAGGTCGGAACCAGCGCCTTCACCGGACTGCCGAGCGGCCAGTTCGTCGCTACCGGCGAGAACACGTCCAATCAGGATTCGACCTTGCAGCTCGAAGGCACGGCGGGTCTGCTGCGTACCCGCGATGCAACGGCGAGCACGGCCGGCTTCTTCGAGACCGCGACCATCGGCACGAAGATGGGCTACGTCGATAGCAGCGGCGACGTCTCGACCATCACCAGCGACGCCACCGGCCATCACATCCTCGGCAACACCGACCTGGACGGCACGCTGTCCGTGACCGGTGCGAGCACGCTGAATGGCATCGACAACCAGGGCGGGGGCATCACGAATGCCGGCACCATCTCCGGCGTGACCGCCGGTGCCGTGACGGCCACCTCCACCGAAGCCGTGAACGGTTCGCAGCTGTACAAGACCGAGCAGCTCGTCGCCACCGCGCAGACCACGGCCGACACCGCGCTGGCCAACGCCGCGACGGCGCAGACGACGGCCGACACCGCAGTGACCAACGCCGCAACCGCACAGACCACGGCCGACACCGCCGTGACGAACGCCGCCGCCGCGCAGACCACGGCCGACACCGCGCTGGCCAACGCCGCGACGGCGCAGACGACGGCCGACACCGCTGTGACGAACGCCGCAACGGCTCAGACCACGGCCGACACCGCCGTGACCAACGCCGCGACGGCGCAGACGACGGCCAATACCGCACAGACCACCGCCACCGCGGCAGCCACCGAAGCGGCCACGGCCCACTCGGTCGCCGACACGGCCAACGCCAACGCCACCACCGCGCAGGCGACGGCGAACACCGCCCAGGCCACCGCGAACACCGCGATCGGCAACTCGGCCCAAGCCCTGACCGTGGCGAACTCGGCCAACACCACGGCGATCAACGCCTATGGCATGGCCACCGCGCTGTCGGGTCGCGTGTCCGACCTGGAGACCAACGTCCGCAAGCTCAACGACGACATCGAGCATGTCGACCAGATGGCCGGTCGCGGCATCGCGATCGCGACGTCGCTGGCGTCGATCCCGGACCTGGAGCCCGGCAAGACCGCCGGCCTAGGCGTGGGCGTGGGTTCCTACGACGGTCGCAATGCCGTCTCGGCCGCCTTCGTGGTGCGCGCCAACGAAAACCTCAAGCTGCGCGTGAACGGCGGCACCGCGGGCGATGGCAAGTTCGCCTTCGGCGCCGGCGGCATGCTGAGCTGGTAATCCGCGCTTTCGAAGGCGGTTTTTCGAAAGAAGGAAAACGAAACGGCAGCCGCGAGGCTGCCGTTTTCGCATGCGCGTTCGAGGCGATCGTGCGCTCGGCTTCCGCGTCGCGACCGGGCCACGACGGCACGGTGCGTAAGATGGCGCGCCCGGAGGGATTCGAACCCCCGACCAATGGCTTCGGAAGCCACTACTCTATCCGGCTGAGCTACGGGCGCCTGGATTCCCGCGATACGGTCTGATCGGGCGATCATGTCGCACCGTGCGGGGCTGGCATTCTAGCGGCAAAGCGCGGCGGCGTGCGGCGGCCGGTTTTCCTGGACCCGCGGCAATGTCGCCGACGCGCAGCCCGTAACGCGGCCTGGGTTCCATTTTTCTCCCGAATTCCCCCGAAATGAGCTACGAACGCTTCCAAATCCCCGCGGACTCGCCGTGGAAATCGCGACTGGCGCTGTACTGGCAGCTGGTGCGCGGCGACCGTCCGATCGGCTGGCTGCTGCTGCTGTGGCCGACTTGGTGGGGCCTGTGGCTGGCCGCGGGCGGGATGCCGCCGTTGTGGACGCTGTTCGTGTTCAGCGCGGGCGTGTGGCTGACGCGTTCGGCCGGCTGCGTGATCAACGATTACGCCGACCGCTGGCTCGACCCGCACGTCGAACGCACCAAGGGCCGCCCCCTCGCCACGGGCGCGGTGCGCGGGCGTGAGGCGCTGGCGCTGTTCGCGGTGCTGATGCTGGTGGCGTTCGGACTGGTGCTCACGTTGAACCGCCTGACCGTGCTGATGAGCTTCGTCGGCGTCGTGCTGGCGGCGAGCTATCCGTACCTGAAACGCTACACGCACCTGCCGCAGGTGTACCTGGGGCTGGCGTTCGGCTGGGGCATCCCGATGGGCTTCGCGGCAGTGCAGGGCGAAGTGCCGCCGGTGGCGTGGCTGCTGTACGTGGCCAACATCATCTGGTCCACCGCGTACGACACCTGGTACGCGATGGTCGATCGCGAGGACGACCTGCGCATGGGCAGCAAGTCCACGGCCATTCTGTTCGGCGACATGGACCTGATCGCGCAGGGCGTGCTGTATGCGCTGTTTTTCGTGGCGCTGGTGTTCGTCGGGCAGCGCGCGCAGATGGGGCTGTATTACTGGATCGGCCTTGCGGTGGCGGTGGCGCTGGTGGCGTACGAATTCGTCATCGCCCGCACGCGCGACCGCGCGGCATGCTTCCGCGCGTTCCTGCACAACCACTGGGTTGGTCTGGCGATTTTCGCCGGCATCGCCGCCGACTTCGCTTTGCGCGGGCCGGCGGCGCAAGCGGCCTAAAGCGCGCCGGCCAGCTTGCGAAGTCGCAGGCCGGCCATGATCTGGAGCACGCCGTAGAACAGCGCGGCCACGCCAATCCACAGCGCCACCGTCACCAGTCCGGCGGCCGGACGCATCATGAACATCACCGCCAGCACGATGGCAAGCACGCCGCTGAGCGCGATCATCCATTCGCCGGTGATCGCCTTGCGGATGCGGATCGCCAGCACGATGCGGTAGATGCCTGCGACCAGCAGCCACGCCGCAAGGATGAGCAGCAACACGCCGGCGGTGGCCACGGGATTGCCGACGGCCAGCACGCCGAACACCAGCGACGCAAGCGCGTAGAGCGCCAGCCACCCCTTCGACACCGAGACGTTCTTGTCGAACAGCGCCAGCAGGCTGAGCACGCCCTCGGCGATCGCCATCACGCCGAATGCCCACGCCATTGCGATGGCCGTCTTTGCCGGCCACAGGAACGCGCTGATGCCGAACAGCACGCCGATCACGCCGTAAAACACCAGCACCCACCAACTGCGTCCCACCATCCGCGACAGACTTGCGTTCATGACGAGCTCCCTGGCCTCGAGTCGGGCCACCGTAGTCCGTGTTCGGGGCAGCGTGACCGTGAAAAAGTCGTCGTGAGGTGAAGGTCGGGTGACGGGCTGAATTCGGCGCCCGCCGATCAGTCGCCTGCGTAGCCCGAGCCTCGTGCTCCAGCGCGCCTTCCGCGGCGTGGTTCGAACGGCATGCGCGCGGACGGCAATGGGCAGCGCACGGCGTTCCGCCGAACGGCACTCCCCGCCGGGAACCCCGATGCTGCAATCGGCACTTCGTCCCCGCCCGGAGTCCGCCATGCGCCGTCTGTGCCTGTCGCTGTTCCTGTGCCTGCTTGCCGCCGATGCGGCCGCGCAATCGCCCGCCACCCGAGAGCACTTCGCGCCGGCCGGCTGGGAAAGCTCGTACACCGACCTGCACTACACGCCGGTGGTGCGCATCGGCGATCGGGTGATCGTCTCGGGCATACCGGCGCTGGAAGGCGACACGGAGGAGGCGAAGATCCGCTGGGCGTTCCAGCAATTGCAGGCGCACCTGGAGAAGGCCGGCGCGACGATGGACGACGTCGTCGAGCTGCAGAGCTTCCATGTCGCGCGCGATCACGAGGACTTCCGCAAGCGCATCGAACCGGTATTGAAAGTGCATCGGGAGTTCTTCAAGGATCACTATCCGGCGTGGACGGCGGTGGGGACGACCGCGCTGTATTCGAAGGACGCGCCGATGGAAATCCGCGCGGAGGCGATGATCGGATCGGGCGCGAAGGCGCGGGCGGAGATCGCGAAGCCGTCGGGGAAGTGAGCCGTCGCCGCGCTCGTGCCGTGATTCGCGATGCCGACCCGATGGGAGCAAGGCTGCACGCCTGCACCCTTCGTCACGGCACACGTGCGCAAACCCACACGTCGACGCGCGCCACACCCGCACGCATCAACGCCATCGCCGCCGAGCGCGCCGTCGCGCCGGTGGTCATCACATCGTCGACCAGCGCCACGTGCGCTGGCAGCGGCACGTGCGCCCGCACCTCGAAAGCGCCGCGCAGGTTCCGTCGTCGCGCGCTTGCGTCGAGCCGGGACTGTGCCGATGTCGCGCGAGCCCGCCGCAGCACGTCGTCGCGCAGGGGCAGGCCGAGCCGTCGCGCCAGCGGCCGCGCGAGTTCCAGCGCCTGGTCGTAGCCGCGCCGTCGAAGGCGGCCGCGGTGCAGCGGGATCGGTATCAGCGCATCGGGCCGGGCCGCGTCCAGCAACCGTTCGCACATGAGGGACGACAGCAGCCGCATGGCGGCGAGGTCGCCATGGAACTTCGCGCGCGGCAGCAGGCGATCCAGTGGCGCGCGGTAGACGAAGGCGGCAACCGTCGCCGCCTGCGGTGGGGGCCGGCGCAGGCAGTCGCCGCACAGATCGCCCCCGACGCCCAGCGGCAGTGCGCAACGCAGGCAGGCCGATGTCAGCCAGGGTAGGGATTCGAGGCAGAAGCCGCATAGATCGACGCCATTGCGGCCCCGTTCGGCGCAAACGAGGCAGCGCGATACCAGCAGGCGGTCGAGCCATCGTGATGCCCATCCGTAAACTCCGTGCGCTCCAGTTTGGTTGACAGGCTCCGGCATGCTTTCCAGACTGCCCGGCCTGTCTCGCCGAAAACATCGGAAATCCCCCATGCCTGCTGTCAGCCAGACGCCTGCCGTCGAGTCGTCCTCCGCTGCCGATCTGCGCCACGACTGGTCCAGGACCGAGGTCCGCGCGCTGTTCGACCTGCCGTTCCCGGAGCTGCTGCATCGCGCCGCCAGCGTGCATCGCGCGAATTTCGACCCCGCTGAAGTGCAGGTCAGCACGCTGCTGTCGATCAAGACCGGTGGCTGCCCCGAGGACTGCGGCTACTGCCCGCAGGCCGCGCGCTACCACACGGGCGTGGAGGCGACGAAGTTGATGACCACCGAGGCGGTGCTCGAAAAGGCCCGCCAGGCCAAGGCCGCCGGCGCCAGCCGCTTCTGCATGGGCGCCGCTTGGCGCTCGCCGAAGGATCGGGATATTCCGAAGGTTGCGGAGATGATTTCCGAGGTGAAGGCGCTGGGCCTCGAGACCTGCGCCACGCTCGGCATGCTCTCCGGCGACCAGGCGCGCGCGCTCAAGGATGCCGGCCTGGACTACTACAACCACAACCTCGACACCGCGCCGGAGTTCTACGACCAGATCATCCACACGCGCGAGATGCAGGACCGCCTGGACACGCTCTCGCACGTCCGCGACGTCGGCATGAAGACCTGCTGCGGCGGCATCGTCGGCATGGGCGAGCGCCGCGACCAGCGCGCCGGCCTGCTGCAGACGCTGGCGAACCTGCCGGCGCATCCGGATTCGGTTCCGATCAACCGGCTCGTTCAGGTCGAAGGCACGCCGCTGGCCGGCACCGAGCTGCTGGACCCCTTCGAATTTGTGCGCACCGTCGCAGTTGCGCGCGTCCTGATGCCGCGTTCGATGGTCCGTCTTTCGGCCGGTCGCGAATCGATGAGCGACGAGTTGCAGGCGCTGTGTTTCCTCGCCGGTGCGAATTCCATCTTCTACGGTGAGAAATTGCTGACGACCGGTAATCCCGACACCGAGCGCGATATGGCATTGTTCGACCGACTGGGCTTGCGTCCGATGCCCGTGGTCGAACAAGGGGAGACCGTCCATGCCGACATCGTCGAAGCGGCGCACCACTGCGCTGCGTGATGGCCTGCCGGTGCAGCCATGAGCCGCCCGGGCTGGCGTGATCGAATCGAGGCCGCGCGCACGCAACGCGAGGCGACCTCGCGCGTGCGCGTGCGCCGCAGCGTCACCCACCGCGACGGCGCGCGCTGCCTCGTCGACGGGCGTTCCCTGCTGAATTTCTGCGGCAACGATTACCTCGGCCTGTCGCAGCACTTCGCGGTGGTCGGCGCGTTGCAGGATGCCGCTTCGCGTGAGGGCGCCGGCGGTATCGGCTCGCACCTGGTGTGCGGCCATCATCAGGTCCACGACGCGCTGGAGCGCGAGGTCGCCGACTGGCTCGGCACGCCGCGCGCGCTGCTGTTCGGCAGCGGTTACCTGGCGAACCTCGCTGTCGTGCAGGCGCTGCTCGGCGACGAGGACGTCTGCGTGCAGGACCGCCTCAACCACGCCAGCCTGATCGACGCCGCGCGCCTGGCCGGCTGCCGCCTGCGGCGCTATCCCCATGGCGACGCCGAAGGCGCGATCCGCCAGCTGCGCGGCATGCCGGAAGGTGCGGCGATGCTCGCCACCGATGGCGTGTTCAGCATGGACGGCGATATCGCGCCGCTGCGCGAACTGGCGCTCGTCGCCCGCGTGCAGAAGGCGCTGCTGTACGTCGACGATGCGCACGGCATCGGCGTGGTCGGTCCGGACGGGCGCGGCAGCGTCGCGGCCAGCAAGCTGGGCCCGAACGACGTGCCGCTGCAGCTGGCGACGCTCGGCAAGGCGCTGGGCGGCTACGGTGCGGTCGTGGCCGGCGATGCCGACCTCATCCAGCACCTGTCCGAAACCGCCCGCACCTACATTTACACCACCGCGCTGCCGCCGCCGCAGGCCGCCGCATCGCTAGCGGCGGTGAAGCTGGCGCGCGCCGAGCACTGGCGCCGCAGCAAGCTCGACGAACTGGTCGGCCGCTTCCGCGACCGCGCCCAGCGCGCCGGCCTGGAGCTGATGGATTCGCAGACGCCCATCCAGCCGGTGATCTGCGGCGACGACGACACCGCGCTGGCGATGGCCGCCGGGCTGGAGCAGGCCGGCTACTGGGTCGCCGCGATCCGCCCGCCGACCGTGCCCGAGGGCCGCGCGCGCCTGCGCGTGACGCTGTCGGCGCTGCACGGCGTGGCCGACGTCGATGGCCTGGTCGACGCGATGGCCAAGGCCCGCGAACGCGTCCGCCTGGGCCTGGTCGAGACCGCCCGGCGCGAGGCCGTGCTGGCGCGATGAGCGGCGAGCGCGACCTCGACCGGCTGCTCGCCTCGCTGAACGTGACGGCGCGCGCGGGCGAATTCGCCTTCGTCGCGCGTCCCGCCGCCGATCCGGCGCTGGCCGCAATGGCGCTGGCGATGGTCGCCGAGGACGAAGGCATCACCTACGTGCTGCCCTGCGAGGTCGCCGACGCGCGCGGCCTGCCTTACGATTTCCGGGCCGCCTGGCTCACCCTCGGCGTGCACTCGGCGCTGGATGCGGTCGGCCTGACCGCCGCCTTCGCCACCGCGCTGGCGCGCCGCGGCATCGCCTGCAACGTGCTCGCCGGCTTCCACCACGACCACCTGCTGGTTCCGGCCGACCGCCGCGACGATGCACTGGCCGTGCTGGCCGGCCTCGCCCGGGACGGCCACTCGTAGCGACACCGCAACACGCACTTCCATCCCCCATCGGCTGCACCCATGTACATCGAAACGCGCGGGCAGGGTCCCGCGCTGGCACTGATCCACGGCTGGGCCATGCACGGCGGTCTGTTCGCGCCGCTGGTCGAACGCCTCCAGGATCGCTACACGCTGCATCTGGTCGACCTGCCCGGCCACGGCCGCGCGCGCGATGACGCCACCGCGCTCTCGCCCGAAGCCCTTGCGCCGCAGCTGGTCGCGCGCGTGCCCGACGCCGTGTGGCTGGGCTGGTCGCTGGGCGGGCAGTTCGCGCTGCGCGCCGCGCTGGATTTCCCCGAAGAAGTGCGCGGGCTGGTGATGATCGCCTCCTCGCCGCGCTTCGTGACCGCCGAGGGTTGGCCCCATGGCGTGAAGCCGAGCCTGTTCCGCGATTTCGGCGAAGCGCTGGGCGGTGATTTCCGCGGCACGCTGGAGGGTTTCCTCGCGCTGGAAGCTTTGGGTTCCAGCTACGCGCAGGAGGAACTGCGCAGCCTGAAGGCACAGGCGTTCGAACGCGGCGAGCCGTCGGCGCGCGCACTGCAGGAGGGGCTGGTGCTGCTCGACCGGCTCGACCTGCGCGACGAACTGCCGCAGCTGCGCGTGCCGAGCCTGTGGATTTCCGGCCGCCGCGACCGACTGATTCCCGCCGACGCGATGCCCGCCGCCGCGGCGATGACGCCGGACGCCCGCAGCGTCGTGATCGCCAACGCCGGCCACGCGCCGTTCCTCGGCGCGGCCGACGAGGTTGCCGCCGAAATCGATGCCTTCATGCGCGCGGTAACGGCGCCGGCCTGACCGGCCTCCACATCGCCGCAATCAGCACTTCCCCCATCCCTCCCATCGACGGGAGGGAGAAAATCGGACGACCCGCCGCGAACCCGCGCTGGTCCAATGGAACGATGACCGACACCTTCGACCACCGCCAGGTCCGCCGCGCCTTCTCGCGCGCCGCCCACCATTACGACGATGCTTCCGCGTTGCAGCGCGAAGTCGCCTCGCGCCTGATGGAACAGCTCGACTACCTCGACGATCCCGCGCTGAACCGCGCGCCGCCGCAGCTCGTCGTCGATATCGGCTGCGGTCCGGGCCACGCGACCGCGGCGATGCAGAAGCGCTGGCCGAAGGCGCACGTCATCGGACTCGACCTCGCCCAGCCGATGCTGCGACAAGCGCGCACGCAGGCCGGTGGCTGGCTGCCCTCGTTCCTGCCCGGCGTCGCGCGACGTCCCGACTGGCTGTGCGCCGACGCGCGCGCGCTGCCGCTGCGCGATGGCAGCGTCGACGTGCTGTTCTCGAACCTGTGCCTGCAATGGGTGGAAGACCTCCCGGCGGTATTCGCCGGTTTCCGCCGCGTGCTCAAGCCCGACGGTCTGCTGCTGGTGTCCACCTTCGGCCCGTACACGCTGCACGAACTGCGCGAGGCCTTCGCGGAGGCCGACAACGCGCCGCACGTGAGCCCGTTCGCGTCGATCGCGCAGTTCGGCGATGCGATGATCGCGGCCGGCTTCAGGAATCCGGTGCTCGATCGCGACGAGTTCGTGCTCGGCCACGACGACCTCGCCAGCCTGATGCGCGAACTGCGCACGCTCGGTGCCACGAATGCGATGCACGACCGTCGCCGTAGCCTGACCGGCCGTTCGCGCTTCGCGCGCGCCGCGCAGGCGTACGAGCCATGGCGCCGCGACGGCCGCCTGCCGGCGACGTGGGAAGTCATCTACGCGCATGCGTGGGGGCCGCAGCCGGGCACGCCGATCCGCGTCGGCGGCGTCGACGAAGTGCGCGTGCCGGCGCACGGCATCCCGGTGCGGAAGCGTACGTGAGCGCTCGCAGCACGGCGCTGACGGCGGTCGCGATCGCGCTCGCGTCGGCGTTCTTCTTCACCTGCACCTACGTGCTCAATCGCGCGGCGGCGGTGGAAGGCGGGTACTGGGCGTGGACGGCGTGCCTGCGTTACCTGATCACGCTGCCGCTGCTGCTGCCGGTGATGCCGTGGCAGGGCGGCGTCGCGCCGGTGTGGCGCGCGATCCGCGCGCATCCCGGCCCGTGGCTGCTGTGGAGCGGCATCGGCTTCGTGTTGTTCTACCTGTGCCTGAGTTATGCCGCCTCCAGCGGCCCGTCGTGGCTGGTGGCCGGCACGTTCCAGCTGACGGTGATCGCCGGAATGCTGTGCGCGCCGTTTCTTTATCGCGACGAACGCAGGCGCGTGCCGCTGCCGGCGCTGGCGACGGGATTGCTGGTGGTCGCCGGCGTATTGCTGCTGCAGTTCGGCCACGGCGGCGGGTCCCTGGATCGCGAAGGCTGGATCGCGCTGGTGCTGGTGGCGATTTCCGCGTTCGCCTATCCGCTGGGCAATCGCGGCCTGCTGCTGCACCTGGAGCGCAGCGGCGTCGAACTCAACGCCACGCAGCGCGTGTTCGGCATGACGCTGGCGAGCCAGCCGATGTGGTGGGCGGTCGCGGCGATCACGCTGTCGCAGGTCGGCCCGCCGCCGCTGGGGCAGGTGACGTTCGCCGGCGGCGTCGCGCTGGGCGCGGGCGTGATCGCGACGGTGCTGTTCTTCCAGGCGACGGGCATGGTGCGCAACAACCCGACCGCGCTGGCCGCGGCGGAGGCGATGCAGGCGGCGGAAATCCTGTTCGCCACGCTGATCGGGGTGCTGTGGCTCGGCGAAGCCTGGCCGCAGGGCCGCGCGCTGGCCGGCGCGGTGTTGGTGGTGATCGGCATCGTGGTCTTCAGCATCGTCGCGGCGCGCGCGAGTGCGGGGGATGCGCGGGCGGTGGATGAGGTTTCGGGGGATCGCGGGGGGTAGGGGGCTGCTCTCCGTCGTCCCGGCGAAGGCCGGGACCAAGCCCGAAGCTTGTGGGCACTCTCTTACGGTGACTCTCCTAACCGTCATCCCGGCGAAAGCCGGGACCCAGGCCCGTTGCGTTTGGGCACTCCTTTGACGGTTCCCTACATCACCGTCATTCCAGCGAAAGCTGGAACCCATTTTGATCACCGTCACCGTCTCTGCCACCGTCATCCCGGCGAAGGCCGGGATCCAGGCACGTAACGTGTGGGCACTCCTTTGACGGTTCCCTACATCACCGTCATTCCAGCGAAAGCTGGAACCCATTTTGATCACCGTCATCCCGGCGAAGGCCGGGATCCAGGCCCGTAACGTGCGGGCGCTCCTTTGACGGTTCCCTACATCACCGTCATTCCAGCGAAAGCTGGAACCCACTTTGATCTTGGCTTTTGCTTTCAAAGAAGAATCCAAAGCAAAGCTTCCGAACACCTGCGGTGCCCGGGTCACTTTTCTTTGCTTGCCCAAAGAAAAGTAACCAAAAGAAAGGGCCTTCCCCGACAACCCAATCCCACGACCGGACGGAGCAATGGCGCGTTCGCGATTCACTTAAGCCCGCGCTTGCGGCGCGGGCGTTCGGGCGATGCGCGAGCCAGTGGCTCGCAAGCACGCATCGCCCTCACTCATGGCTCAGCGCTCACCGCCGCACATCCTGTGCGGCGCCCTTCGGGGCTAGTCACCTGTTGAGCTGTTCAACAGCAACCGCAACCGCAACCGCAACCGCAAATACAACCTGCAACCGAAACACAACCGTTCGTAGGATGGGTTTCGCCCAGCGAAACCCATCATTCAGGCGCAAAGGCGATGGGAAACGAACCCATCCTGCGGCGCGCCACGGCACGTCCTGCGACCATCGTTCAGCCACCACGTCCTACGATCGCCCCATCCCCGACGGCATCGCACTGACCATGGCCAGAAACGCACTCACCCTCGCCACGGCGCTGCTGCTGGGCGCCAATGTCGCCCCTGCGTCGGCACAGGATGCCGGCGGCTGGAGCTTCGATTCCAGCACATTCGACCCCGGCGCACTCATCGCCGACGGCCGCGAACTGCTGATGCGCGCGCCCGACGCGAGCGTCGACGGCCTCTTCCAGGCGGTGCACGAAAGCGCCCGGACGCCGCAGGATGCGAGCACGTTGTGCGCGCTGTTCGATCCCGACGCGCAGCGCAGCCTCGATGGTTACAACCGCATCGCCTCGCAGTTGAGCGAGCAGAGCCGCATGCGCTTCGCCGACGCCGCCACGAACTTCTTCCTCGCGGCCGCGCAAAGCCCACGCCAGCCCTACGACGCCAACGTCGCCACCCAGGCCCTCAAGGCCGCGGGTGTTCGCGCCGCCTTGCTCAACGATGGCTTCCTCGCCGGGCTCAACGGCGGCGATCACGACGCGCGCTGTCGTTCGGTCGGCTGGCTGATGGACGCGATGGCCACGCGTCCCGTTGGCGAGCGCGCATCGGTGATGCGGCTGCTGCTGAGCCAGGGCATCGATTACCTCTCGCTCGGCGCAGGCGCGAAACGCTGACGCGACCTCAGCGGCGCGGTTCGACGCGGAAGATCACGCGCTTCTCGAACGGCGGTCCCAGCGCGATCGCGCGATAGCCGTACTCGTCGATGCGCGCCTGCACGGTCGGCCAGTCGGACTGCTTGGCGACCCACACCGCGCCATGCTCGTGCTCGCCCAGTTCGACCGCGAGCGGCTCGTCGTACTCGGGATTGAAACGCGGCTCGCGCAGCGCGTCCAGCGAGATCTTCTCGATCTCCGTGCCGCGGCCCAGTTCCAGGTGCAGGCCGTAGCGCGCCATGTCTTCGACGAAGACGATCTCGTGGATGGGCCCGGGTGCGCGTTCCACGATCGCTTCGGCCCACGCATGCGCGTTCTTGTGTGTGGGCCAGTACGCGGTGGCCGCCTTGAACGCGAGCAGCAACACACCCCAGGCGATGAGCTTCGGCCACGACGGCAGGCCGAGGCCTTCGCGCGCGCGCTGCATCGCGACGATCACCGCAAGCGGCACGAACAGCGGCAACAGATACAGCGGCATGCGCGAACGCGCGAGGCAGAACACCACCAGCGGCAGCAGCAGCCACAACGCGAGCAGCAGCCAGGCGGCATCGCGCTGGCGACGCTGTGGATCGCGCCACCATGGGCGCACCATCGCCGGCAGGCCGCGCGCCCAGCGCCACAGCGCCGGTGTCCACGGCAGCGTGCCGAAGACCAGCGTCGGCACGTAGATCTCGATCCAGCCGTACCACTCGCCATGGCGGCCGAACTCGTTGGTCGTGACGCGATTGACGACTTCATCGCCGATGAAATACGAGAACAGGCCCGGATTGCCGTAAAACACCGCGACGTACCACGGCAGTGCGAGCAGCGCGAACAGCACCAGCCCGGACCATTGCAGCACGCGGCGCTCGCGTCGGCCGGGCATCAGGAAATCGAACAGCAGCACGACCGGCAGCGGGAACAATCCCGCCGGCCCCTTTGTCACGAACGCGAGCGCCAGCGCGATCCACATCAGCGCGATCCATGCCTGCACGCGGCGCGTCGACAAACCCGGCTTCGCGAAACGCGCCTCGACGAACGCCCACATCGCCAGCGTGATCCACGCGCTGAGCAGGTAGTCGGTGGTGATCATCTGCGCCGCGCCGAAGGGCAACAGCATCGTCGCGTAGGCCACGGCGGCGACCTGCTGCGAACCGGGCGCCAGGCGCGACGCGATGCGCCACGCCAGCCACGCGCACAGCAGGTAGGACAATGCGGCCGGCAGTCGCGCGGCCCAGGGATTGGTGCCGAACACCGCCACGCTGGAGGCGATGGCCCAGTACGTCAGCGGCGGCTTGGTCCAGTGGCCGATTTCGTCGTTGCGGCGCGGATTGAGCCAGTCGCCGCTGTCGAGCATGTTGAGTGCGACGTTGGTGTAGCGGCCTTCGTCGGGATCCCAGATGCCACGCGAGCCGAGGAACGCCAACGCCAGCACCACCGCGAATGCGGCGATCCACACGGCGGGCGATCGGAGACGCTGGCGCATGTGCGCGGCCCGATGGAAACCGGTGACAGGCTAGCGGCCATTTTGTCGGCGGCGTGTCAGAAGCGACCGTGGGCGTTGTAGCCCGGGTAAGCAAAGCGCACCCGGGTCGTGCGTCACTGCGGCTTTGTCCCGGGTTGGCCTTCGGCCTTGCCCGGACTACAACAGCGCAAGTCAACGCACCTGCGCGATCCAGTCTTCCAGGTTGTAATAGTTCGTGACGCGATGGATGCGCCCGTCGCGCAGTTCGAAGAACGCGCCGCCTGGCAGCATGTACTTCTGCCCGTGCGCCGGCGGAAGGCCGGTGTCGTCGGCGAGGTATTCCCCGTGCACGATGTATTCGGCCGCCGCGCGCGCGCCATCGGGCGAGACCATCACCACGATGTCGTGCAGCTGTTCGCGATAGCTCCGATGCATGCGCTGCAGGAAGGCCGAAAAGGCCTCGCGGCCGGTTTCGCGCGGACCCTGGTTCAGATCGTGCACCACGTCCTCGCCGAGCAGCGCGAGCATGCCGTCCCAGTCGCCGCGATTGAACGCGGCGTAATAGGCCAGGATCAGTTCGGTGGCGCGGTCGTTGGTGCGGGTGCCGTCGATCTTCATCGCGAGTCCTTGCGGGACCACAGCGCCGGTGCGTGGCGGGACCGCCATGATAGCTGGGGCCTCCACGGCGCCGACCGTGACGTTCGCCATAAAGCCGGCGTGCGATGGTCGTCTTCACGCGGCCTGCACGCGCCCGGCGGCGGCGATCAGGCGTGGAACTCGAACGCGCAGATATCCGCACCGTCGTTGCGGCATCGGGTTTCGACCACGCGCACCGCGTGCGCGCCATGCGTGTCGCCGAGCAGTCCGACGAGCATTCCGCGCAGGAAATGGCAGCAGGCGCCGGTATGGCCGCGGTGGCAGAAGGGGCTGTCGCTGACGTGCAGCGTTTCGCCGTGGAGGTGGGCCTGCACGATCTGCCGGATCGCGGGAAGCGCGACGCGGCGCACCGCCTCGCCCAGCGACAACGCGTCGACGGGAACGAAATCGCGTGCCTGCACCCATGCGCCGATGCGTTCGCCGAGCGCGCGCATCGCCTGCTCGCGTTGCGCGGCGGGAAGGTCGCGTTCCAGTTCCAGCAGCGGCACGAAGACGTTGGGGTAATCGCGCGTGAGTTGCGGGATCAGCGCCTCGATGCGATGCGAATCGCACGGCGTGGTGCCCGCGCAACGCGACGGCGTGGCGGCATGCGGATGCGGGTGGTCGTCCGCCATCGCGTTGCCCGGCCGGGTGGCCTCGAAGTTCGACACCAGCCGATGCGTGGCGACGCATTCCTCCAGCGTCGCCAGGTTCCGCTGCGGGCCGCGCACGAGCATCGTGAGCACGACGCCGTCCTCGCCGCCGGCCATGCGCTGGCGCAGCAGGGTGAAGCCGTGTGCGATCACGGCCTGCCCCAGCGTCAACAGCAAGCCTTCGCGGCGGTCGGAGACCACGCGGAATTCGACGTCCACCACCATCAGCCACCCCCATGGCCCGATGTCCATCCGGTCGTGGCGCACGCGGGTATGGCGCCGGATCCCCATCCGGCGCCGCTCGTCGGCGACACGGTCGTCGCCGGCTTTAGGCCAGAAACGGCAAAGTGATTCTGGTCAATTCGTCACGAAAAGCAATGGCTTTCGGCACGTGTGGCCGGGTAAGCGAGGCGCGCGCGGGTTGCCGCGCCCGTATCGCTTGAGGGTCCCCGGGTGCGCTTCGCTTACCCGGGCTACGCCTCAGGCAGCGGCGAACAACGCTGGCAGCGCATCCGGATCGACGTTGCCGCCCGAGAGCACCACGCCGACGCGCTGCCCGGCGAAGAGGTCCGGGTTGCCGAGCACCGCGGCCAGCGCCACGGCGGAAGACGGTTCGACGATCTGCTTGGTCCGCTGCCAGAACAGGCGCATCGCCGCGACGGTGGCGGCGTCGTCCACCACCAGCGCGCGTGCGGCGTGGTCGCGGAGCATGCGGAAGTTGATCGCCCCCAGCGTCCCGCGCAGGCCGTCGCAGACGGTGTCGGGCGCGAACTCGGTGACGCGTTCCCCGCGCTGGAGCGAGGCGGCGGTTTCCGCGGCGCCGGCCGGTTCGGCGACGTAAAAGCGCGTGCCGGGCGAACGCGCGGCGATGCTCAACGCGGTGCCCGCGGCCAGCCCGCCGCCGCCAACCGGCACGACGATCGCGTCGAAATGCAGCGGCGTGCACAGCAGTTCCAGTGCGGCGGTGCCCTGGCCGGCGATCACGCGCGCGTCGGTGTAGGGGTGGACGAGCTCGGCGCCGAGTTCGGCCTGCAGTTCCGCGCAGCGGGCCTCGCGCGCGGCGATGGTGGGGGCGCAGCGGTGCAGCGTCGCGCCGTAGGCCTCGATCGCCGCCAGCTTCGCCGCGACCGCGCCTTCGGGCACCACGACATGGCAGGCGACCCCGCGCGTGCGCGCCGCCAGCGCCAGCGCGGCGCCGTGATTGCCGGACGAATGCGTGACCACGCCACGCGCGGCGGTGACGTCGTCGAGCGACCAGATCGCATTGCAGGCGCCACGGAACTTGAAGGCGCCCGCGCGCTGGAGGTGTTCGGCCTTGAAGTGCAGCTCGCAGCCGGCCAGCGCGTCGACCGTGCGCGAGCGCAGCACCGGGGTGACGTGCGCTTGCGGCGCGATCCGCGCGGCGGCGGCGAGGACGTCATCGAAGACGGGCGTGACCTGGGCGCTGGCGTTCATGGCGATGTCGTTCATGGGGCGATGGTAGGTCCTGTCAGGCGTTCGAAGGTGCGGGCTTGTTCGCAGGCCTGCGCGCATTGAGCAGGCTCACGGCCGCCGATCCGGCGACCACCAGCCCCGCGCCGAACCAGCCCAGCGGCGTGATGCGTTCGGGCGCGAGCCACTGCGGCCACAGCGCATGCACGGCGGTCGCCGCGGCGATGCACAGCAGCGGCGTTGTCGCGAGAATCGCCGAGACGCGCGAGGCTTCCCAGTGCGCCAGCGCTTCGGCGAACGCGCCATACGCACCGATGGTGTTGAACGCGCAGTACGCCAGCAGCGCCCAGTGCAGGCCATCGAGACGGAGCAACTGCGACGGATGCGCGAACGGCAGCAGCGCGAGGCTCGCGAAGACGTAGATGAACAACAGGATCTGCATCGATCCCAGGCGCACCAGCAGCTGCTTCTGCAGCAGCGCGTAGAGCGCCCAGACGATCGCGCCGACGATCACCAGTGCCGAGCCGAGCACGTAACCGGGCGCCTTCGCGCTGGCGGCGAGCTGGTCGGCGAAGAACAGCGCCATGCCGGCCACCAGCAGCGCCAGCCCGAGCCATTGCGCGGCGCGGAAGCGCTCGCCGAACACCCAGATGCCGCCCAGCGCCATCAGCAGCGGCGCGAGCTGGATCAGCAGCTGCGCATTGGCCGGCGTGGTGTGCTGCACGCCCAGCAGGTAGAAGACGTAGTTGCCCACCAGCATCAGCGCGGCGACCAGCAGCATCGTCCAGCCGCGCCCGGTCAGTGCGCGATAACCGCCCAGCCGCCCGCGAAAGCCCAGCCACGCGCCGGTGACCAGCGCCGCGACGAGGAAGCGGAACCAGGTCAGGGTGATCGGGTCGAGCGATTGCAGGACCAGCTTCAGCGCGATCGGCAGCGTCGCCCAGCAGGCGGCGGTGATCAGGGTAAGCGTGAGCCCCAGCCGCCACTGGCCGGAGGCGCGATGCAGGTTCATTGGCGCGTTCGTCGCGAAGGGTCGGCCATGCTGTCATCGCGCGAAACGCCCGGCAATGCACGGATGCGCGGCCCGGCGATCGCTACGCTGAACATCGCCATCCGGGCGGGAACCGCGCCGGAAAAATTAAGGCCGGATTCAAAGCGCCGGCCGGAAGCTGGCGGCATACCCCGGGGGGTCCAACTCATGATCCGCAAATTCATCCTGCCTGCGCTGGCCGCGACGATGCTCGCCGGCTGCGTCACCGGCTACACCTACCGCGGCGCTGCCGGCGGTGGCGACTACTACCACGGCCAGCCTTCGGTCGAATACCGCTACTACGGCGGTTACGGCGGCGGCTACTACGGTGGCTATTACGGTTACCCGTACGGGTATGGCGGTGCCGGCTACTACGGCTATCCGTACCGCTACGGCTACTACGGTTACCCGTACGCCTACCCGCGCTATCCGGTGTACCGCTACCCGTATCGCTACGACCGCCATCCGGGCCAGCACTGGAACGGCAACGGCCGTCCGCCGCAGCACTGGAACGGCAACCGTCCGCCGGACCAGGGCTGGTCGAACAACGGCCCGCGCCCGCAGTATCCGGGCGCGAACAACGGCCCCCGTCCGGGCAGCCCGCGTCCGGATGCCGGTCCGCGCCCGCAGGGGCCGGGCATGGGGCCGCGTCCGTCGCAGCCGCCGCGCGAGGCCAATGCCGAGCCGCGTCGCTACTCGCCGCCGCCGCGCCAGCGGCCGACCAACTCCGATCGGGGCGTCAACCAGCAGGAGCGTTGAACCGCGTTTCAGGCTCTCGGGCGCAGTCACATTTTTCCGCTTGCGCTCGGGGCCGACTGACGGCAATCTGCGGTCATTGGCCGATTGCGTCACTTTTGGACGTAACCGGTAAAAGTCGGCCCAGTGCCGAACGCTCCAATGTCGGCGCCCGATGAGGAACCACGGATCCCCCCTGTTCCGTCCCCATCGGGCGTCGGCGCCCATCCAGGCGGGTGTCACGGCCCGCCAGACACGCAAAAGGCGCCCTCGCGGCGCCTTTTGCGTATCCGGGATGTCCCGGCGATGAAATAAAAAGGGGGCCGAACGTCCCCCGACATTCGGCCCCCGTGCTTCCCCTGCGAGCGCTTGACCAGCCCCTGTTCCAATTCCGGCCGGCGCTGAGCGCCTGCCCCGCTGGGTGCAAGGACTATGTCGCAGGAACCGTGCCAAGTTTCACCTCCCATTCATTCTCGACGGCGGGCGAGGCGGCACTGGCCTAGAATTCCGCCCCGGACGTGCGTCCGGATCCGCGATCCAAAGACCCCAGATGACCCAGAACTTCTACCAATACGACGTGATCGTGGTCGGCGGCGGCCATGCCGGTACCGAAGCCGCGCTCGCCTCGGCGCGCGCCGGCGCACGCACGCTGCTGCTGACGCATTCGGTGGAAACCGTGGGCGCGATGAGCTGCAACCCGGCCATCGGCGGCATCGGCAAGGGCCATCTGGTCAAGGAGATCGACGCGCTGGGCGGCGTCATGGGCAAGGCCGCCGATGCCGCCGGCATCCAGTGGCGCCGCCTCAACGCGAGCAAGGGCCCGGCCGTGCGCGCCACGCGCTGCCAGGCCGATCGCGCGCTGTACCGCGCCTTCATCCGTCGCGCCGTCGAAGCCCAGCCGAACCTGACGATGTTCCAGGCGGCGGTCGACGACATCGTGTTCGAGAACGACCGCGTCGCCGCCGTCGTCACCCAGACCGGCCTGCGTTTCGACGCGCCGGCGGTGGTGCTGACCGCCGGCACGTTCCTGGCCGGCAAGGTGCACGTCGGGCAGGCCACCTACGCCGCCGGCCGCGCGGGCGATCCGCCCGCCGTCGCGCTGGCGCACCGCCTGCGCGAAGGTCCGTTCGTGGTCGATCGCCTGAAGACCGGCACGCCGCCGCGTATCGACGGCCGCACGCTCGACTATTCGGTGATGGAGGAACAGCCCGGCGACGATCCGCGCCCGGTGATGTCCTTCATGGGTTCCACCGCCGACCACCCGCGCCAGGTGTCGTGCTGGATCACGCACACCAGCGAGCGCACGCACGAGATCATCCGCGGCGCGCTCGACCGCTCGCCGCTGTACACCGGCCAGATCGAAGGCATCGGCCCGCGCTATTGCCCCTCGATCGAGGACAAGGTCGTGCGCTTCGCCGAGAAGGCCAGCCACCAGATCTTCGTCGAACCCGAAGGGCTGGACGTCGTCGAGATCTATCCGAACGGCATCTCCACCTCGCTGCCGTTCGACGTGCAGCTGGAGCTGGTGCGCAGCATCCGCGGCTTCGAGCAGGCGCACATCACCCGGCCGGGTTACGCGATCGAATACGACTTTTTCGATCCGCGCGGCCTGAAGACCACGCTGGAGACCAAGTCGGTGGCCGGCCTGTTCTTCGCCGGCCAGATCAACGGCACCACCGGTTACGAGGAAGCCGCCGCGCAGGGCCTGCTGGCCGGCGTGAACGCGGCGCGCTTCGTGCGCGGCCTGGACGGCTGGAGCCCTCGACGCGACGAGGCCTACCTCGGCGTGCTGGTCGACGACCTGACCACGCACGGCACCAGCGAGCCGTACCGCATGTTCACCTCGCGTGCCGAGTACCGCCTGCAATTGCGCGAGGACAACGCCGACCTGCGCCTGACGCCGGTGGGTCGCGACCTCGGCCTGGTCGACGACGCGCGCTGGTCGCGCTTCGACGCCAAGCGCGAGGCGATCGCGCGCGAGAACGCGCGTCTTGCCGGCATCTGGACCGCGCCGGGCAATGCGCTCGGTCGTGAGGCCATGGACGTGCTGGGCATCGAGATCAGCCGCGAGACCAGCGCGCTGGACCTGCTCAAGCGCCCGGAACTGGACTACGCGAAGTTGATGACGGTGCCCTCGCTGGGCCCGTCGGTCGAGGACGTCGACGTGGCCGAGCAGGTCGAGATCGGCGTGAAGTACGCCGGGTACCTGGATCGCCAGCGCGAGGAGATCGCGCGCCAGCAGCGGCACGAGACGACGCCGATTCCGGAAGGGTTCGACTACGGCGCGGTGCGCGGCCTGTCGGCGGAAGTGCAGCAGAAGCTCGAACGCGTCCGCCCGCAGACCGTCGGCCAGGCGCAGCGCATTCCCGGCATGACGCCGGCGGCGATCTCGCTGCTCCTGGTCCACCTGACGCGGGCGCGTCGCACCCGCGTGGCGTAGTTCCGTGGGATGGGTTTCGCATCGCGACACCCATCCTCTGCCGTGACCGTGCAGGCAACCGCGATGGGTTGAGCTCCGCCCAACCTATCCTACGAAAAACGCGGCGCGCTCGCCGTTGCGACCACGGCAGCAGTGCTCCGTAGGATGGGTTTCGCAACGCGAAACCCATCGGCCGATCATCTCGCCGACGGCAATGCGATGGGTTTCGTTCCACGAAACCCATCCTACGAGACGGGACACACGCTATCCGCGCGCATGGGCGTACCCTTCGCGCATGAAAGCCCATTCCCTGCTTCTGCCCCTGGCGCTGTTCGCACTCACCGCGTGCGATCGCAGTGCGCCCCAACACGCCACTTCATCGCCAGCCAGCCGAGCGCCAACCGCTACTGCACCCGCCACGGCGCAAGCGATGAAGCAGGACGCCTGGCCGCTCCCCGCGATCACCGCCCCCGCCGCGCAGCCCGACCTCGTGCGCGCACCCGACGGCAGCCTCCTGCTGTCGTGGGTCGAACACGGCGATACGGCGCGCGGCGAAATCGCGCACACGCTGAAGTTCGCCCGCTTCGCGAACGGCGCGTGGAGCGATCCGCGCGAGATCGCCCGCGGCGGCGACTGGTTCGTCAATTGGGCCGACACGCCGCACATCGCCGCGACGCCCGACGGCGCGCTGTGGGCGCACTGGTTGCGCAAGCACGCCGGTGCGGGACACGCGTTCGACGTTGTGCTCGCGCGCTCCGGCGATGCGGGTGCCAACTGGTCCGCACCGGTCGCGGTGAACACCGACGGCACGCCGACCGAACATGGTTTTGTTTCGTTGTGGCCGATGGGCGAGAACCGCATCGGCCTCGCTTGGCTGGATGGTCGCAACACCGGCGGTGGCGGGCATTCCGCGCATGGCGGTCATGTGTCGGCAGGCGAGAAGCACGAACCCGGTGCGATGACGCTGCGCTCGGCGGTGTTCGACGCATCGCTGCAACGTTCCGACGAACACGAACTCGACGCGATGACCTGCGACTGCTGCCAGACCGATGCCGCACTCACCGCGCGCGGTCCGCTGCTGGTCTATCGCGGCCGCACGCCGGCCGAAGTGCGCGACATCCGCGTCGCGCGCGGCGACGGCACGCAGTGGCAGCCGACCGCCACCGTGCATGCCGACGACTGGACGATGCCGGCGTGCCCGGTCAACGGGCCGGCCGTGGCGACGCATGACGCGAACGCGACCGTCGCCTGGTACACCGCCGCAGGCGATACGCCCACGGTGAAGCTGGCGCGCAGCACCGATGCCGGCGCTTCGTTCACCGCGCCGCTTGAGCTCGAACGCGGCGCGGCGGTGCAGGGGCGCGTCGATACGGCGCTGGATGCCAACGCCGCATGGGCGCTGTGGATCGACGAGGACGACAACGGCCAGGCGCTGCGTTTCGCACGCTTCGCGCCGGACCTGTCGCGCGAATTCCAGCGCGGCGAAGTCGCCAAACTGCAGGGCAAGGGCCGCGGCACCGGATTGCCGAAGATCGCGCTCGCCGACGGCTCGGCGTTCATCGTGTGGACCGACGTGATCGACGGAAAACCCAGCCTGCACGGCGCGCGATACGCGGCCGCGCCGTGAACGCGGCGCTGCACGGCGGCTGTCATTGCGGGCGCATCGCGCTGGAGGTGATGCTGTCGAAGCCGGCGTCGTCGTTCGCCCCGCGCGCCTGCGATTGCAGCTACTGCCGCAAGCACGGCGCGGCGTGGTTGTCGGATGCCGGCGGCGTGTTGCGCGTGCGGTTTCGCGGTGATCCGACGATCTACCGGCAGGGATCGGCGCAGGCGGAGTTCATCGCCTGCGCGCATTGCGCGGTCCTGGTGATGGTGCGTTACGAGCACGAAGGGCGCGTGCATGCGGCGGTGAACGTGCGCGCGCTGGACGATGCGGCGTCGTTCGCCGCGGAGCAGTCCGCTTCGCCGCAGAAGCTGGCGTCGGATGAGAAGCGCGAGCGGTGGACGACGTTGTGGTTCGCGGATGTGCGGAGTGTCGTGGTGGACGATTAGGGGTCCGCCACGCGCGCGTCGCCTTCTCATTCCGTCATCCCGGCGAAAGCCGGGACCCAGGCCGTCACGCCAACCGTTCCGTCAGCGTCGTAGCCCGGGTAAGCGAAGCGCACCCGGGGTTGCGCGTGACAGTTCCCGGGTGCGCTTCGCTTACCCGGGCTACAAGGTCGGGGCTGATCGAAGCAACAGCGCAGCGCTGTGCCGTGGCAACTGGTCACCGCAATCGCTTCGTTACCCCCAGCCCCTCTCCCGAAGGGAGAGGGGACTGAAGCGCTCACGCCTCCAGCGCAAACAACTGCAGCTCATCCGTGCCCAGCTTCACGTTCTCGCGGAAGGTGAGGCCGATGCGCTCGAGCACCTTCACCGACGCCGCATTCCCCGGCGACACGATCGCCAGCAGGCGCGGCATCGCCAACGTGCGCATCGCATGGTCGCGCACCGCGGCGCACGCTTCGACCGCGTAGCCCTTCGACCAGTGGCGCGGGAGGAACGCGTAGCCGATATCGGCATCGGGCAGCGTGTCGCGCCGCACGAGTCCGGCCATGCCCAGCGGCTCGCCGTCGGCCTTCGACGCCACCAGCCACAGCCCGTAACCATTGCGCGCATAGCTGGCGCGCGGGCTGTTCTCGATGTAGTGCGCGGCGGTGGCAAGATCGCTGACACCGCGATCGCCGATGCTGGCCAGGAACGACGGATCGGTCAGCAGTTCCAGGATGAACGGCGCATCCGCCGGCTCGATCTCGCGCAATACGAGGCGTTGCGTTTCCAGCACCTGCTTCACCGGGTGTCCTCTGCGATGTCCATGTCGATGTGGCGACGATCCCGCATCCGCGCGCGCAAGTCGAGTGCGCGCGCCTATTTTTCCTTGCGCCAGTTGAGCGAGGCGCGGCTTTCCACCGTGCTCGATTCCACCTGCACGTCAAAGCCCTTACGCAGCAGGTACTTCAGCATCAGCACCTGGCCGGTGCCGAGCAGCGACACGCCATAGCCCACGTACAAACGCGGCGAGATGTGCTTGCCGAAGCCGAGCACGCTGCCGCCGAGGGTGCGGCTGTCGCTGACGCCCGCATCGTCGAGGCCGAGCTTCGCGCCGAGCTGCGAGGCGATGAGGCTGCCGCCGGCCGAAAGCGCGGCGCTGGCGGCGTTCACCTGGCGGCTTTCGTCGCTGCTTGCGCTGGCGAGCGGGCGGCCCAGCGTCAGGTACGCCAGCGCTTCGGACTGCGAACTGGCCGGATCGGTCCATGCGGTCGCGGTGGGCGCGCTCGCGCGGCCACGGATATCCACGCCCGCAGTGACGTCGCCGATCACGCGTTCGGCGCGGATGTTGAGGATCGGATCCGACACCGGCCCGCCCGACCACGACAACTCGCCGCGCGTGATGTCGAGCTTCTGCCCGTACGCCTTGTAACGTCCGCTCACCTGCAACTGGCCGCTGGCGGTCATCTCGCGGCCCGGACGCGAGCGCACGCGCATGCGGCCGCCGAGGCTGCCTTCCAGGCCGAAGCCGTTGAGCTGCACGTCGTCGCCCAGCGCCAGCGTGAGGTCCAGATCGAGCGGCGACGCCGCACTCGCCTCCGGATTCGCCGGATCGAGCACCACCACGTCCGGCGATGCCGACACGCCCTGGTCCAGGCGCTCCAGGTCGATGCGCGCCGACGGGATGGTCACCGTGCCGGTCACGGTGATCGGCTGGCCCGCGGCGTAGCGCACCTGCACGTCGGGACTGGCGACGGCGTGCAGGTCGCGCGTGTCGGAGACGAGCACGTTCTGGCCGGTCGCGGTCAGCAGCAGCGGCGCGCTGGTGTTCTGCCAGTTGAGCGAACCGTCCACATGCAGGACGCCTTCACCCGAACGGATCTGCCCCGCGATGCGCGCGGTGCCGTCGGGCAACGCATCGAGCCTCACGTCGCCGTCTTCCATCACGATCGCGAGCGACGGGATTTCGGTGCTGAATTTCGTCAGTCGCGCCTGTCCGCCCAGCTGCGGACGCGCACGCGTTCCGCCGAGCGTGATGCGCGCATCCAGCGTGCCCTTGGGATCCATGATGTCGGGGGAGAACAGCTCCAGCCACACCAGTTCGGACGTATTGACGGAAATCGCGCCGGCCAGCGGCGCGTAATCGTCCCAACCGGTGTTGATGCGCGCATCGATGCGGCCGCCGCTATTGAACGCGGTGCCCAGTTCGGCGTTGATGCGGCGTGGGTCGAACGTCGCCTTGAGCGCGAGGTTTTCGTAGGAGAGGACTTCGCGACGCGAGCGCTCGCTGTTCTTCATCCCGCCGCTGCTGGAATGCACGTTGAGGTTGCCCGCCCATGCATTGCCGACCGGGCGCAGCTGCCCCTCCAGCGCGATGTCGCCGCGCAGCAGCCACGGCCGTCCGTCCTCACGCTCGGGCAGGTACGGCACGACGAGCGTGAGCGGCAGCGCGTCGCCCTTCACCGCGAGCCCGCGACGCGGCCAGTCGGCGTTCGCGCACAACGAACCGCCGCCACTGGAGACGAAGCAGCTGTTGCTCAGCGAGCCGTTGCGTCCATCCCAGCTGAACCGCGCCGCTTCGTTCAGACGCCACGACGCGCCACGCACCGGCGTGAGCTGGAACGCCGACAGCGCGCCCTGCCACGCATTGCCGCGCCTGGCGACGTTGCCGGCGAGCGTCAGCGCACCCATGTCGCCATGCGCCTCGCCCTGCACCTGCAGGTTCTCGACCGCTCCGCGCGCGTTCAATGCCACCGACGACAACGGCAGGCCGACCTGCAACCCGCTCGCGCGCACGGCGATGTCGCCGCTGCCGAGCTGCCACGGCAGGCGGCCCCGCGCAGTGAGCGATTGCGCCTGCATGTCGCCGTACTTCAATCCGCTTCCGGTCAGATCGACGTCGACGTCCGGCGCGTTTCGCGGTCCGCGGATCCGCGCCGTGCCGCGCAACGTGCCGGCACCGTCGGGCAGAAGGTCCGACAGCACCAGCGGCGTCAGCTTCGCGTCGATGTCCAGCGCATTTCCGATCGTGCCCTTCGCATCGATGCGGCTGCCCCCGAGCATGAGCGCGACATCGCCCTGGTACGTCGTCTCGCCGCCGGCCGTACCGGCGCCGTGCATCGCGAAGTTCGCGTTGCCGCCGAGCGGACGATTGCGCAGACGGCCGCCGAGGTCGCTCGCCTTCGCGGTGATGTCGAGCCCGCCGTCGCCGCGCGTGCTGCCCTGCGTGACGAGCTTGCCGTTGATCGAACCCTTGAAGTCCGGCGCGAAATAGCCCGGATCGAAACCCGCCAGCGTCGCGTCGATGTTCCAGCCCAGCGACGGCGCCCACGCGACCTCGCCGTGACCGTCGAGCATGCCGGTGGGCATGCGCGCCTGCAGCGTCTTGAGCGTCATGCGCTCGTCGTTGCCGCGCCCGTCGAAGGTGATGTCGGCCTGCGTGTCGTCGCGGCGCACCGTCGCGTTGCCGATCGCCGCCCACGACTTGATTGTGCCGGCGAAACCCAGGTCCGCGTCGACACCGATCGCCACCGCTTCGGTCTGCTGCGCGGCCGGCGCGGGCGCGGTGACCTTGCGCAGCTTCTGCGCACTGACGCTCGCGGGTGGGTTCGTCGCGGCGGGCGCCGCAGCCGTCGTGGCTTCGCCGCCGAAGGTGAGGTTGCGCGCGTTGGCGGCGAAGCGGAATTTCGCGTTCGCGGCGTCGGTGAAATCGGCCGTGCCGCGCAGCGTCGCGGTGCCGTCGAAGATGCGCAGCGCGAGCGGCTGCACGTCGAGCACCTGGTTCTCCACGCGCACCTTCGACGGCAGGACCGTGGCCACCATGTCGCCGTGGCGGAACTCGCCGCGCAGGTCGGCCTTGCCGCCCATGCCGTCGGCGCTGAAGCTGAAAACCAGCGGGACGTCGTCGTCGCTGGCGTCCATGCCCGTGACCAGCCCGATATCGAGCCCTTCGGCGTCCGCATCCAGGCGCCACTTCGGTTCATCGCGACCGTGCAGCGTAAGGCTTGCGCGCAGCGGCTGCGGAACGTGGCCGGCGATGGCGACGTTCATGCGCGACAGATCGCCGCGCGCAACGAGCCCGACGCGCGCCGGCGTGCGCCCGGTGGCGGCCGGCAGCACGGCGCTGGCGGTGAGGTCGGTGCGGTAGTCCTCGCGCGGCACGTAATCGCCGTGCAGGTTGAAGCGGCCGCGATCGCTGTCGACGAACAGGTGCTGCACGTGCAGTTCGCCCTGTCGCGCATCGAGCCCGCCGCGCAGCGTGCGCACGTCGATGAGTTTCTCGCCGGCCTGCGTGAGCAGGAAACCATCGACGCGCACGTCGTCGGCCTGCAGTTCCAGCGGCGGCGCGATTTCCGGCAACACGTCCGGCCAGCGCGGCAGTTCGAACGGTTCGTCGGATTTGGGGATTTCCAGCTTCGCATTCGCGATCTGCAACGCATCAAGACGCAGGCGCTTGCGGATGAGCGGGCGCAGCGCGGGATCCAGATGCACGCGGTCGGCGGTGAACACGAGGCGGTCGTAGGTGAAACGCACGCCGTTCATCGTGAGTGGGCCGGACAGCGGGCCCTCGACGCTGCGCCAGGATAACGTCGCGTTTGCCGGCAAGCGCGAGACGATCTGCGCCAGCAGCAGATCGCGGCCGCCGATGCTGGTGAGCAGCCAGTACAGGAACACGCCCGCAAGCAGCGCGATCGCCACCGAAAGAATGCCCGCGCGGATCGCCAGCCATCGCATGCGCGCAAAGCGGCGCGCGCGCAGCTCGGCGATGCGGACTTCCGCCGGGTCGCGCGGGGTTTCGATGGTGGGTGTGGGCTCGCTCATGGACGCCTCACCAGGTCGCACCGATGTTCAGGTAGATCTCGTAATCCGAATCCGGATCGTTCAGGCCGCGCGCGATGTCCACGCGCACCGGGCCCACCGGCGAGCGCCAGCGTACGCCGACGCCGACGCCGGTGTGCAGGTCGAAATTCTGGTCGCGGTCGTTGGGATCGGACACGTCGCCGCCGAACTTGTTGAACGCATCGCCCGCATCGACGAACACCGCAGCGCCCCACGGGCCGTCGTTGAAGTAGTGCTCGAATTCGGCCGAACCGGTGACGACGTACTTGCCGCCGATCGCGTACTTCTTGCCGTCCATGCCGATGGTGTTCGGGCCGACCTCGCGGAAACCGTAACCGCGGATGCTGTTGTCGCCACCGGCGAAGAAGCGCAGCGACGGCGGCATGTTCACCAGGGCGTTGGTGAAGGTGCCACCCGCTTCGGCCCGCAGGATCAATCGATTCGCCGCGCCGATGCCCTGGTACCAGCGCGCCTGTCCCCAGGCCTGCGCGAAGTTGGCATCCGATCCCACGCCTTCCAGCGCGCCGCGCACTTCCAGCGTCACGCCGATGCCATGGCGCGGGAAGATGCGGTCGTCGGTGTCGATGTATTCGGCGCGCAGCGACGGATACAGGAACGTCGCGTAGTTGTAGGCGGTGGTGACGAGTTCGTCGCTCTCTTCGGCGTTGTTGGCTTCGTCCGTGCCCGGATCCGGGCCGTCCGCGCCGCCTTCGAACGCCGCGTACGCCCAGCGTTCGCGCAACGCATGCAGCGCGGCGATCAGCGTGAGGCGACGGCTGACCTGGCCGCTGCGGCTGGCGACGATCTCGACCTTGCGCGTGTCCATGTAGTCGGTCTGTTCGTCGTAGTACTGCGCGCTGAAGGTGTACCAGCCGTCCAGCCACGCGAACGCGGGAATGCGGTACTGCGCGGTCGCGGTCTTGCGCTTGGACGCCCAGTCGATCTGGCCCAGCGCCTTGTGCCCGCGATCGTTGACGTAGCGCCGCTCCATGCCCAGGCGCACGCCGGGGCCGCTGTCGGTGCCGTAGCTCAGGCCTGCGGTGTAGATCGTGCGCTTGGCGGGCGTCAGCGTGACGCTGACCGGCACCTGGTTGTCGACCGCGTCCTCGGGGCGCGGTTCGATCTCGATGCTGGAGAAGTAATCCAGTCGCGCGAGCGATTCGCGGAAGCGATCGAGCTTGCCCTGGTGGTAGTAACTGCCCTGTTCCCAGTAGATGAGCTTGTCGAGCAGGCTGTCGCGGATGATCGCGTGCGGCGTCTGCTCGATCTCGATCGGCCCCATGTCGTAGCGGCCGCCGCTGCTCCACACCAGGTCGATGTCGGCGGCGCGTTCGGCGCGCGTGATCTCGACGCGGCGCGAACTGAAATCGGCATCGAAGTAACCGCGCTCGGCGAGGCGGCGCGTGATGCGCGTCTTGCTCGCTTCGTACAACTGGTGATCGAACACGTCGCCGGTCTGCGGGCGGAACGCGGCGAGATCCTGGTTGAGGTAACGGTCGTCGCTGCCGTCGCCGATGATCGCGATGTCGGCGCGCCGCACGCGCACGGGTTCGTCGAGCGTCACGTTGACGGTGACCGTCACGCCGGTGTCGCCGTTACCGTCGCGGGTGATCTCGATCTTCGGCGAATAGAAGCCGAACGGTTCCAGCGCTTCGCGCGTTTCGTCCTCGGCTTCGCGGATCAGATACGCGAGGCGCCGGCCCGGCAGGTCCTCGCCGATCGCGTCCACCACCGACAGCGCACCGCGCACGTTCGCGGTCTTGGTTTCGTCCAGGCCGTGGATGTCCACGCGCCTGACGGTCGCCGCGTGCGCGCCGGCAGTGGCAAGCAGCAGCGCGGCGATGGCCAGGACGCGGGGGAGGGTCGGCATGCGGGCAGGATAACCGGGGCGTGCGGCGAGGCTGGTTAACGGTCGGTGTAGACCGCGCCGCGACAATGCCGCGGCGTGAAGGCCGGGCGCGCGTCGCCCGGCGTTTCGTGCGTCAGATCGAGAGGTGTTCGATCGCCGCGACGCTGCCCAGCCGATCGGACAGGCGCTTGAGCAGCGCGAGGCGGTTGTTGCGCACCGCGATGTCGTCCACGTTCACCATCACGCCGTCGAAGAACGCGTCGACCTGCGGACGCAGGCGCGCGAGGCGGCCCAGCGCGGTGACGTAGTCGCGCGATTCCAGCAGCGGATCGGTATCGGCGATGGCGCCGTTCACCGCATCGGCCAGTTCGCGCTCGGCGTTCTCCGCGAACAGCGTCGCGTTCACGTCCGAAGGCACGTCGCCCTCGACCTTTTTCAGGATGTTGCGGATGCGCTTGTTCGCCGCGGCCAGCGCTTCGGCTTCGGGCAGCTTGGCGAACTCGGCGATGGCGTTGAGGCGGTGGTCGAAGTCGGGCAGCGAATCGTGCGCGACGTTCTCGACCGCATCGAACTGCACCGACGCCACGCCGCGATCGGCGTAGTAACCGCGCAGGCGGTCGTAGACGAATTGCGTGATGTCGTAGCTTCCGATCTCGGGGTGCTTGGCCGGTTGCAGCGATAGTGCGCGATCGATCAGGTCGTGCAGCAGCAGGTCGTGATTGCCTTCCAGCAGCGTGCGCGCCAGACCCAGCGCATTGCGGCGCAGCGCAAACGGGTCCTTGTTGCCCGTCGGCTTCAGCCCCGCGGCGAAACCACCGGCGAGCGTATCGAGGCGTTCGGCGATCGCGAGCACCTGGCCGAGCTTCGACGGCGCGATCGCATCGCCGGCGAAACGCGGCATGTAGGCCTCGTCGATGGCGTGCGCGACGTCGAGCGATTCGTTCTCCACCGCCGCGTAGTAGCGGCCGGCGATGCCCTGCAGTTCGGGGAATTCGCCGACCAGACGCGACTGGAGATCCGCCTTCGACAGCTCCGCCGCGCGGCGTGCGGTCGCCGGATCGACGCCCACCTGCGCGGCGACGGCTTCGGCCAGCGTGGCCACGCGCGCGACCTTGTCGGCGATGGAGCCCAGCTTGTCCTGGTACTTCACGTTCGACAGGCCGTCGTTCATCGATGCCAGGCCCTGCTTCATGTCCTCGACGAAGAAGAACTTCGCATCGGAGAAGCGCGGGCGGATCACGCGCTCGTAGCCCTTGCGGACTTCGGCCTCGTCCTTCGACTCGATGTTGGCGATGCCGATGAAGCGCTCGCTGAGCTTTCCTTCGGCATCGAGCACCGGGAAGAACTTCTGGTTCGCTTCCATCGTCGCGATCAGCGCTTCCTGCGGCACGGCGAGGAATTCGCGCTCGAAGCCGCAGGCCACGGCCTTCGGCCATTCGGTCAGGCCGTTGACCTCTTCCAGGATGCCGTCGTCGATGCGCGCCACGCCGCCGGCGGCGCGCGCGGTTTCGGTCACTTCCAGCACGATACGCTCGCGGCGTTCATCGGGATCGACCAGCACCTTCGCGCCACGCAGCGATTCGACGTAGTCCTCCGGCGTGGAGAACCACACCGGCTTGTCGTGCATGAAGCGGTGGCCGCGGCTCATGCGGTCGGCGCGCGTGCCGAGCAGTTCGGCGTTCACCACGTCCTTGCCGAGCAGCAGCACCAGCCAGTGCACCGGGCGCGCGAAACCATAATCGTGGTCGCCCCAGCGCATGGGCTTGGGGATCGGCATCGCGGCGATGGTTTCGCGCAGGATCTCCGGCAGCAGCGCGGCGGTGCTCGCGCCCGGCTTCACGGAACGATGCACGAAGCGCTCGCCCTTGTTGTCGCTGGTCTTCTCAAGCGCAGTCCAGTCGATGCCGGCCTTCGCCGCGAACCCCTGCAGCGCCTTGGTCGGCTGGCCTTCGGCGTCGAGCGCGATGTTGAGGTACGGGCCGAGCACTTCGGACTTCTGCTCCGGCTGTTCCAGAGCAACGCCCGGCAGGCGCACGGCGAGGCGGCGCGGCGTGTACAGCGGCTTGGCTTCGCCGCGATCGAAGGCGATGCCGCGCTTGGCCAGGCCGTCGAGGACGCCGTCGAAGAACGCCTGCGCCAGGCCGGGCAGGGCCTTGACGGGGAGCTCTTCGGTGCCGAGTTCGATCAGGAGGGGGGACATCGTGGTCATGCGGTTGCCTTGTTTTTTCTCTTCCCTTCTCACTCCGGAGAAGGTGCCCAAAGGGCGGATGAGGGTCGGCGAAGTGTTGGCGGTGGGGGGAGTTGCAGGACAGCGCTCAGCGTTTCATTGCAGCGTCAGTACAAACGGCAATACTTCGCCGACCCTCACCCCAACGCTCTCCCTGCGGGAGAGGTGCTCAACGTCAGGCGACCTGCGCCGCCTTCTTCAACACCGGGAATCCCAGCTTCTCGCGCTGCGCGTAATACGCCTCGGCCACGCCCTGCGCGATGCGTCGCACGCGCAGGATGTAGCGCTGGCGTTCGGTCACGCTGATCGCGCGGCGCGCGTCGAGCAGATTGAAGCTGTGGCTGGCCTTGCAGACCTGGTCGTAGGCAGGCAGCGGCAGGCCCAGTTCGATCAGCTTCAGCGCCTCGGCTTCGCACGCGTCGAAACGGTGGAAGAGCTCGGCGACGTCGGCGTGTTCGAAGTTGTACGCGCTCTGCTCGACTTCGTTCTGGTGGTAGACGTCGCCGTAGGTCACCGGCGTGCCATCCGGGCCGTAGGTCCAGATCAGGTCGTAGACGTTGTCGACGTTCTGCAGGTACATGCACAGGCGTTCGAGACCGTAGGTGATCTCGCCCAGCACCGGCCTGCATTCCATGCCGCCGGCCTGCTGGAAGTAGGTGAACTGCGTGACTTCCATGCCGTTGAGCCAGACTTCCCAGCCCAGGCCCCAGGCACCGAGCGTCGGCGATTCCCAGTTGTCCTCGACCAGGCGCAGGTCGTGCACCAGCGGGTCCACGCCCAGCGCCTTGAGCGAATCGAAGTACAGCTCGACGATGTTGTCGGGGCTGGGCTTCATCGCCACCTGGTACTGGTAGTAGCGCTGCAGGCGGTTGGGGTTCTCGCCGTAGCGACCGTCGGTGGGACGGCGG
>Ga0209025_1001186_pt1 | contig 36875 bp, 28 predicted proteins | sample AraplaMF_Col_mLB_FD_184256 | JGI IMG/M metagenome (GOLD analysis project Ga0209025, IMG submission 184256) | Arabidopsis root microbial communities from the University of North Carolina, USA - plate scrape MF_Col_mLB (SPAdes) (version 2) | ecosystem: Host-associated > Plants > Roots > Endosphere... | reverse complement strand
CGTCGCGGAGGCCGCAAACGCCGTAAAGTTTGCTACTTCACTGCTAATAACATTACGAATATCGACTATAAAGATGTGGATTTATTAAAAAAATTCATCTCTGAACGCGGTAAAATTTTACCACGTCGCGTAACTGGCACTAGCGCTAAGTACCAACGTAAATTAACTTCAGCTATCAAAGTTTCTCGTATCATGGGATTACTTCCATTCGTAGCAGAAGACAAATAAGCTATAAATAAAGGCACAACAAGGTTTAATTAACTTTTGTTGTGCTTTTTTTATTCGGCTCATTGGGCGCTCTAGGCAAGCGCCAGTCGGAACGGAAATCAACCATACGTTATTGAAATGACCTTATTTTACCTCAGTAATTACTCTATATATTACCATTTGCTATTAGTATAAGAATTTATTACACTTTAAGAGACATGAATAAAGAAAATATGAAATGTTAGAGATTGAGAAACAAAATGCTATCGTATTTCTAAAACGTATGAATGAGAAGAACAATCGACTAAGTAACATTTTAAAAAACAAAACGGCTTATAATCATTTCGATTAAAAGCCTTTTTTCATGTGTTAGTAACTGTCGTACGCTACTCATTTCTAATATTGGAAATTTTAATATATATATAAAGAAGAACATAAATAAAGAATGAATTTGTTATGCTTTTTCGGTAAAAAATCTCCTATATAGCTTTGTATTTTACGCTTTAGTCATTGGTTCTACAAAATTAATGACAAAGCGTCCAGTTGTTCTTAGCGTTTTTTGTTCAACAACCTGAAAAAATGGTACAATAAAAGTCAGTAAGTTTGACTGAAAAAAGGAAGGTTTTCAATGCCGAATAATCAAACAAAGGCGCTTGTACAAGGCTCAATGATGGTCGCAATCTTTACGATTCTAATGCTTATTTCTGCATATGTACCATTCATTTTTATAGTAAGTCTAATATTTGCCCCACTACCGATTGCTTGGTATAGCGCAAATTACAAGCGTTCATCATCAATATTTGTAGCTGTAGTAGGCTGTATCTTAACCACTTTAACGAGTGGCATAACTATGGTACCATTTGCCTTTATTTTGGCATTACTTGGTGTCGTTATAGGAAGTGCAATTAATCTAAAGAAGAGCAAACTTTACCTATTCATGTCATCTGGAGTTACTGCTCTTCTGTCAATGGCAATTGTTTATGTTGCTTATGTTCAATTCGCTGGTATCAATATCATTAGCATGAGCATGGAGATGTTACGCGAAAGTTATGAGCAATCAAATGAACTTGCAAAAACTATGACAGGTCAAGAAGCGTTTCAGCCAGAGATAATTGAGGCCATGTTAAAAACAATTGAGCTGACAATACCTGCAACAGTAACGATCTCTGCTTTTATGACAGCATTTATAGTCATAACGTTAAATTTACCTATATTAAAACGTCTTGGTTTAGATGTACCAAAATTTGCACCATTCCAAAATATGCGTCTACCACGATCTATTTTATGGTATTACATGATTGTTTTATGCATTAATTTATTTATGCGTCCAGAAGCTGGATCTACATTAGATATTATTGTTTTAAATGTTTCTTATGTTTTATGGATGTTATTAATCCTGCAGGGGATTTCCTTTATACATTACTTTATTTCTAAAAAGGAAATGCCGAATGGTGTAAAATGGGTAGCTACTTTGTTAGCCTTACCGCTATCATCCTTTATGATATTGCTAGGTATTGTAGATTTAGGTTTCGACGTACGTTCACTTGTGAAGGGGAAAACTAAAGAATAAGGGGCTGATGTAATGGGGACTTTTAGAAAACGACCAATCCGCTATCCGCTTTTTGTTCTTTCCATTTTTGGCATTGTGACGTTCGTGCTTCTATGTATTTGGAATATTGGGATAGGTATCGGCTATGGAGTAGGTTTTGTTCTATTAATGGCCTATACGTGGAAGGTAGAAAAAATTACCTTTGAAGAAACAGAAAAGCATATTGAATCCATCTCTTTCCGTATGAAAAAAGTTGGGGAAGAGGCATTGCTTGAAATGCCAATTGGGATATTACTTGTCAATGAACAATATGAAATAGAATGGTCGAATCCATATATGCAAGGCGTTTTAAATATGGAGAATTTAGTAGGTGAAGGAATCGTTAATATATCTGACGACATTTACGTGCTAATGAAGAGCGAGGAAACAAATGAAGATACGATTACGCTTCGTGATCGTAAATATCGAGTTTATTATAAAAAAGAAGAGAACTTATTATATTTCTTTGATATCACTGAGCAGATAGCTATTGAAAAACAATACTATGCAGATCGAACAGTTATTGCAATTTTATTTGTTGATAACTATGACGAAATTACGCAAGCAATGGATGATCAGCCACGTAGTTTAACGAATACGATGGTGACATCAATTGTTAATGATTGGGCGGCTGAGCAAGGGATATTTGTGAAGCGAATATCATCCGATCGTTTTTTAGCTGTATTAAACGAATCTATTTTAATGGAACTTGAAAAGAAAAAATTCGCCATTTTAGATACAATCCGAGAAAAAACAGCGCAAAAAAATATGTCATTAACATTAAGTATTGGGGTTGGCGCAGGATCATCTTCATTAGTAGAGCTTGGTGAACTAGCACAATCAAGTTTAGATCTTGTTTTAGGCCGTGGTGGTGATCAGGTTGCTATCAAGCAACCTTCAGGGAAGTTGAAATTCTATGGCGGGAAAACTAATCCTGTTGAGAAACGTACACGCGTTAGAGCACGTGTTATTTCCCATGCACTACGGGATTTAATTCAAGATAGTGACCAAGTATTTGTTATGGGACATAAAAACCCTGATATGGACTCTATTGGTGCCTCTGTTGGTGTACGTAAAATGGCACAAATGAATGATGTGAAGGGCTATGTGATCATAAATTTTGAAGAATTAAACGGAAGTGTAACACGTTTAATGGATGAAATAGAGAGTAAATCCGATTTCTATGAAAATTTCCTAACACCAGAGGAAGCTGCGGCAAGAATGACAGAAAAATCATTGCTCGTTATAGTCGATACGCATAAACCGGATTTAGTCATCGAATCACAGCTTTTGAAGCTTGCTGAAAAAGTTGTGGTAATTGATCACCATCGTCGAAGTGAGGATTTTATAGAAAATCCTACACTTGTTTATATGGAGCCATATGCATCGTCCACAGCTGAGCTTATAACAGAGTTACTCGAGTATCAACCAAAACGTGCGAAGATTAATATGCTAGAGGCTACTGCATTGCTGGCGGGAATTATAGTCGATACGAAGAGTTTTACATTACGTACAGGAGCCCGTACGTTTGAAGCGGCATCTTATTTACGAACAAATGGTGCCGATACAGTATTAGTACAGCGATTATTAAAAGAAGATGTAGATACGTATATTGAGCGTTCTAAAATAGTGCAAACTGTTAACTTCGTGAAGCCGGGTATTGCAATTGCTGTAGGTGAGGAAGCGAAAGTGTATGATTCTGTACTAATTGCGCAAACAGCAGACATTTTACTAACAATGAAGGATGTTGGTGCTTCCTTTGTCATTGCACATCGCTCTGATGGCAAAATCGGCATAAGTGCAAGATCACTTGGCGAGGTTAACGTACAGCTTGTTATGGAAAAGCTAGGCGGCGGCGGACATCTAACTAATGCAGCTTGCCAAGTCGAATCAAATTCCATTGCTAAAGTAAAAAAACATTTAGAAGAGGCCATAAATGAGGTACTCGAAGGGAGTTCTGAATCATGAAAGTAGTATTTTTAAAAGATGTTAAAGGAAAAGGGAAAAAAGGCGAAATTAAAAATGTAGCAGACGGCTATGCACAAAACTTCTTGATTAAAAATGGCTATGCTGCAGAAGCAAATGCACAAGCTTTAGGTCAATTAGAAGGTCAAAAGAAATTAGAAGCTAAAAATGCAGCAGCAGAATTGGCTGAAGCGGAAGCATTAAAAGAAAAATTAGAAGCTTTAACAGTAGAAGTAAAAGCAAAATCAGGTGAAGGTGGTCGCCTATTTGGGTCAGTATCTTCAAAGCAAGTTGCTGATGCACTTCAAAAAAAGCATGGCATAAAAATTGATAAACGTAAAATGACTTTAAGTGATGGTATTCGTGCGCTAGGCTTTACAAATGTACCTGTAAAACTACATCACGAAGTATCTGCAACATTAAAAGTTCATGTAACGGAAGAATAAGGGGCGACGATCCATGAACGAACCGATGATGGATCGCGTTCCACCGCATAACCGGGAAGCGGAGCAATCGGTTATCGGTGCAATTTTCCTCGATCCTCAATCGTTAATCACTGCATCTGAAATTTTACTGGCAGATGATTTTTATCATAATGCACATAAGCAAATTTTCGAAACGATGCTACGTTTAAGTGATCAAGGAAAAGCGATAGATGTCGTAACTGTTACTGAAGAATTATCAGCTAAAAAAGAAATTGAGGATGTTGGCGGGCTATCGTATTTACTAGAGCTCGCCAATGCTGTCCCTACAGCTGCTAACGTCGCACACTATGCGAAAATTGTCGAAGAAAAGGCTCTATTACGTCGTTTAATTCGTGTAGCTACTAAAATAGTAGAAGATGGCTATACTCGTGAGGATGAGGTAGAAGCATTACTAGGCGAAGCAGAGAAGAAAATGATGGAGGTAGCCAATCGTAAAAATGCGGGTGACTTTAAGCATGTTAAAGACGTATTGGTGGAAACCTTTGATAATATCGAGCAGCTTCAATCACAAAAAGGTGATGTTACAGGTATCCCGACAGGCTTCCGTGACTTAGACAATATAACAGCTGGCTTCCAGCGCAATGATTTAATTATTGTAGCGGCACGTCCTTCTGTAGGTAAAACAGCCTTTGCATTGAATGTCGCACAAAGTGTTGCCGTTCAAGCTCGTGAAAATGTTGCTATTTTCTCATTAGAGATGGGTGCTGAGCAGCTAGTTATGCGTATGCTTTGTGCTGAGGGAAATATAGATGCACAAGTTTTACGTACAGGTGCTTTAACAACGGAAGATTGGGGTAAACTAACTATGGCAATGGGAAGTTTATCGAATTCCGGAATTTTTATTGATGATACACCAGGTGTACGTATTAATGAAATTCGAGCAAAATGTCGACGTTTAGCACAGGAGAATGGCCTCGGTATGATTTTGATTGATTATTTACAGCTTATTCAAGGTAGTGGTAAGCCAGGCGAGAACCGTCAGCAAGAGGTATCTGAGATTTCACGTTCTTTAAAAGGTTTAGCACGTGAATTAAAGGTTCCAGTCATTGCATTATCACAGCTATCTCGTGGCGTTGAGCAACGTCAAGATAAGCGTCCTATGATGAGTGACTTACGTGAATCGGGAAGTATTGAGCAAGATGCTGATATTGTTGCCTTCTTATATCGTGATGATTATTACGATAAAGAGTCCGAGAGTAAAAATATGATTGAAATTATTATTGCTAAACAGCGTAATGGTCCAACGGGAACAGTTACACTTGCTTTTAAAAAGGAATTCAATAAATTCATTAATGTGGATTGGTCGCAAATGCCGCCACCACCTCCACGTGATTAAATAGTAATCTTCAAACTCTCTTTCTTTCAGAGAAACTCAACGTTGGAGATTACGCCGAAACGGAATTAATCTGAATGTTAGATAATATTCATACCATTCTGTTATTAAACACGAACGTTGAATCATATTTTTTGATTTTATGTTCGTGTTTTTAAGTATTTTTGTTGACTAGGCGTTTCTATCATTGTTACAATAATTAACGGCTTAAAAATTGAGATACGAATCGTATCTAACGGAGGTGCTGACTATGACATCAGTTGTAGTTGTAGGAACACAGTGGGGAGACGAAGGAAAAGGTAAAATTACGGATTTCCTTTCACAAAAAGCCGATGCAATCGCTCGTTTTGCAGGCGGAGATAACGCAGGACATACTATTAAAATTGCTGGTGAAACTTACAAGTTACATTTAATTCCATCAGGTATTTTCTATAAAGAAAAAGCTTCAGTAATCGGAAATGGTTTGGTTGTTAATCCAAAGTCATTAGTAACTGAGCTTAAAGGTTTACAAGAGCGTGGCATTGATACAGATAATTTACGAATTTCTAATCGTGCACATGTTATTTTACCATATCATATTAAACAAGATATCGCTGATGAGGAAAGCCGTGGCGATAATAAAATTGGTACGACTTGTAAAGGGATTGGACCATGTTATCAGGATAAAGTAGCACGTATCGGTATCCGTATGGCTGATTTACTAGACAAGGATGTATTTGAAGAAAAACTACGTCAAAATTTAGCAATTAAGAATAAATTATTTGAGAAATTTTACGAAGTAGAAGGCGTAACATTCGAAGAAATTTTCGAGGAATATTACGGCTATGGACAAGAAATCGCAAAATATGTAACAGACACATCGAAAATCTTAAATGATGTATTAGATGAAGGCGGCAAAGTGTTATTTGAAGGAGCACAAGGTATTTTACTTGATGTCGATCAAGGTACGTATCCATTTGTAACATCTTCAAATCCTGTTGCTGGTGGAGTTGCGATTGGTGCTGGTGTTGGTCCTTCACGAGTTTCAAGTGTTATTGGTGTATCTAAAGCCTATACTTCTCGTGTTGGTGATGGACCTTTCCCAACTGAATTATTTGATGAAGTAGGTCAACAAATTCGTGAAGTTGGTCGTGAATATGGTACAACAACTGGCCGTCCTCGTCGTGTAGGCTGGTTTGATACAGTAGTTGTGCGCCACTCACGCCGAGTAAGTGGTATTACGCATCTTGCGCTTAACTCAATTGATGTTTTATCTGGCTTAGAAACAGTTAAAATTTGTACAGCGTATAAATATAAAGATGAAACGATTACTGAGTATCCAGCAAATCTTCATATTATTGAACAATGTGAACCAATTTATGAAGAGCTTCCAGGCTGGTCAGAAGACGTTACAGGCTGCAAAACATTAGAAGAGCTACCTGAGAATGCACGACGCTATGTAGAACGCGTGAGTGAATTAACAGGTATCGAAATTGCTACTTTCTCTGTTGGACCTGCACGTGAACAAACGAACGTTTTAGTGGACGTTTGGGAAGCAAAATAATTATAAATAACAAAAGGGCGTACCATATGCGGTACGTCCTTTTTGTCATTAGTGAATATCTCTCTTCTTGAAGCGACCACCTCTAACCTCAGCAATGTTACCAATTGCTAGAAATGCGTGATCATCTATCTCAGAAACGATTGTTTTAAGCTTAGATTCCTCTAATCGGGTAATGACGGTAAAAATAACTTTTTTATCGTTACCTGTATAGGCCCCCTCACCATGAAGGAAGGTTACACCTCGACCTAGTCGGTCCATAATGGTCTGCCCAATTTCATCGATTTCATCACTTATAATATAAACAGATTTTGATTCCTCCATCCCTTGAATGACTATGTCGATCATTTTATAGGCAATATAGTATGCCAGAATAGAGTACATGGCTTGTTCCCATGTGAACACAAACCCCGCTACCGCAAAGATTAGTAAATTACAGAACATAATAATTTCACCAACGGAGAACGGTGTTTTTCTATTAAATAAAATAGCTAAAATTTCTGTCCCATCTAATGAACCACCATAACGAATGACGATGCCGACACCAATGCCTAAAATCATGCCTCCAAAAACGGTGGCCAATAGCGTATCTTGAGTAAACGGATTTAAATTATGTAAGAAGAGCGTTGTTAATGAGAGTACAGTAATTCCGAGCCCTGTGGAAAGTGCAAAGGTTTTACCGATTTGTTTATAGCCTAAAAAGATGAAAGGTAAGTTTAAAATGAAGATAAAAATACCAAGAGGTAAATTTAATAAATGAGAAGTGATAATGGAAACACCTACGATTCCACCATCCATAATGTTGTTTGGCACTAAAAATAGCTCCAGTCCTAGTGCCATAATGAATGCACCTAATGCCACCATAATGGTCCTAATTATAAGTTTACTAATGGGATTCTTACTTTGGGGCTTTCTTACTTTAGGGGTTATTCCAGAGGTTTCTAAAACATTCAAATTAAATCGCTCCATTCAACTAGTGTATCTAATCCCTATTTTATCAGAATATTTAAAAAGCAAAAAGTGGTAATTCTAAAATTATACTAAAAATAAATGGAATACTACCTGTTGGGTAGAGGGTGATTAGGGTCTAGACAACCCACGGGAAGTACCAGACTGGAACAAAAATCTGGCTATTATAAAGCCTAAAATTTTATTAAAAGCTACAAAAATAGGAATGGTGTAACAATAAGTAGTTAATTAATACATTTACATTACAAAAAGATGAAAAACAGTTAAACAGTATTTTCTTTATGGTACAGTATAGTGGTGCAAAAAAGTTGAAAGGTGCTATACGGACACCTATCTTCAGTTAAAGCGCAAGTTAGGACAAATAGTAGAAAAAGGTTCTGGTATAGGAATTATAGGATCTACTGGAAATTCAACAGGTACACATCTACACTTTGGAGTTAAGAAAAAGGGTTCGTTAGAAAATCCATTATCATATGTAGGGCGTTAATCAGTTAGAATAGAAGGCAGTCCAAAACAGGGCTGTCTTTTTGTATTAAATTTATATTATTTCCCAAGAAATATTTGTCGAAAAATAAATTAATACAATATCGTAAAATGTCTTAGGATTTAGAATAATGCATAGAAGCTAAAAGCATGGTAGAGTTAGAGTAGCGACTTTAACTTCTTTAAGTAGATGCCTTTTGATCTAAAGCGAAGCGTCAGCTACAAAAGTCTCTCATCCTTATAGGTAGTTAGTTGAATGCGAGTTGAAGTTGTTTTTCAGTGGATATCCGCTGAAATAAAGGAACTAGTCTAAGAACGCCACTTCCTGTGGCAATTTATCTGTGCGAAAGCGCAGCGACAGCAACACACGACTGAGTGACCCACATCACGTTGGTCCAAAGTCTCCGGCGAATCCAGACGCGATTATGCCGAGGTATAATTGATAAATACAATCGTTTAAAAATAGATAAATAGCGAAAGGGAGAAAAAATATGGACAAAACCATTTTAGTTGTTGACGATGAAAAACCAATCGCGGATATATTACAGTTTAATTTAATAAAAGAAGGCTACAAAGTTATTTGTGCTTATGATGGAGATGAAGCACTAGAAAAGGTTGAGGAAGAACAACCAGATTTGATGCTTTTAGATATTATGTTACCTAAGCGTGATGGGATGGAAGTTTGTAGAGAAGTACGAAAAAAATATGATTTCCCTATCATTATGCTAACTGCAAAAGGGTCTGAGATTGATAAAGTATTAGGATTAGAAATGGGCGCAGATGATTATGTGACAAAGCCATTTAGTACACGCGAGCTTATTGCGCGTGTAAAGGCAAATATGCGTCGCTTACAGGTAGTAGCCCCTACTGCCGAAGAGGTTGAAGAAGAATCCAATGAAATTGTAGTAGGCTCTCTTGTTATACAGCCAGATGCTTACTTAGTATTGAAACGTGATGAGGCAATTGAACTAACACACAGAGAGTTTGAACTTTTACATTACTTAGGTAAGCATATCGGTCAAGTAATGACGCGTGAACATTTACTGCAAACTGTGTGGGGCTATGACTATTTCGGCGATGTACGAACAGTAGATGTAACAATTCGTCGTTTACGAGAGAAAATAGAGGACAATCCTAGTCATCCGGCTTGGATTGTAACACGCCGTGGCGTAGGTTATTATTTACGAAATCCTGAACAGGAGTAAAAAGGAATGCAGAAAGTAAGCTTTTTTAAATCAATTCATGTCAAGCTAGTACTAATTTATATTTTACTAATCCTGCTTGCTTTGCAAATAATAGGGATTTATTTTGCGAATGAATTAGAGCAAAATTTAAAAAGCAACTTCCGAGAATCCATTTTTCAACGTGTCGATTTGATGCAATATAGCATTCGTGAAGAAATGTTAAAAGAACGCGATGAAAGTATGCCATCTCTAGAAGAGAGCTTGAAAACGATTGTAATGGAGTTTTCCACGGGGTTAAAGGAAGTTTCTAATGGAGATATTTTAGAAATCCGTGTCATCGATAATAGACAGCGTATCCGCGCCACATCTGAGGTAGACAATCAAAGTTTGATTGGACAGCGCTCGAATAATGATCTCGTACGCCGTGCGATCTCTGCAGAAACATTATTTGAAAACATTAAACTTGATAATAAAACAAGAAATCGAGTGTGGGTGTTAGCTTCGCCTATTCGAGAAGGTGCAGGTCCTGATGATGAAATCATAGGGGTACTCTACATTGAAGCTAATATTGAATCTGTTTTTGAACAAGTGAATGACATTAACGGTATTTTCCTTGGTGGTACAGCAGTGTCCTTGGTGATTACTATCTTTTTAGGAATCTTAGTGGCACGAACAATTACACAGCCAATTGCAGATATGCGTAAGCAGGCACAGGCGATGGCAAAGGGTAACTATTCTCGAAAAGTACGGGTTTACGGTACAGATGAGATAGGGCAGCTTGCTATAACCTTTAATCATTTAACGAATCGTTTGCAGGAGGCGCAATCTACTACAGAGGCAGAGCGGCGAAAGCTCGATTCGGTCCTTAGTAATATGACCGATGGTGTTATTGCAACAGATCGAAAAGGGCGCATCATTCTTATTAATGACCCCGCACTAGAGCTGCTGCATATTTCAAGAGATATTACATTAGGTCGTCCGATTGCATCTGTTTTAGGTATTGACCAAGAGTATAGTTTTGAGGATTTAATTCACATGAATGATGCGGTGAATTTAAATTTCAGTACTGCCGACGCACCGTATATTTTACGTGCGAATTTCTCTGTTATTCAAAAAGAAACGGGCTTTATTAATGGTCTAATTACCGTACTGCACGATATTACGGAACAGGAAAAAATAGAGATGGATCGCAGGGAATTTGTTTCAAATGTGTCTCATGAATTAAGAACACCATTAACGACAATGCGCAGTTATTTAGAGGCGTTAGCAGATGGTGCATGGAAAGATGAAAATATTGCTCCAACATTTTTGAATGTCACACAAACAGAGACAGAGCGTATGATCCGCTTAGTGAATGACTTATTGCAGTTATCACGAATGGATAGTTCAGATTATGAACTGAAACAAGATATTGTTCTATTTAATTCATTCTTTAACCGTATTATCGATCGTTTTGAAATGTCTAAGTCAGACAAAGTGATGTTTGAACGTATATTCCCAGAGGCATCTTATTATGTAGAAATCGATACGGATAAGGTGACACAAGTTATCGATAATATCATTTCCAATGCTATTAAGTATTCACCTGATGGAGGTAATATTCGCTTTGGCTTTACTGCGCGAGAAGATATGCTGAAGGTTATGATATCCGATGATGGTATGGGAATTCCTAAGGAAAATGTGGGACGTATTTTTGAGCGTTTCTATCGAGTAGATCGTGCTCGAGCTCGATCTATGGGAGGCACTGGTCTAGGATTAGCTATTGCCAGGGAAATGATTGAAGCTCATGGTGGTAAAATATGGGCTGAAAGTGAAGAAGGACATGGAACAACGGTTTTCTTCACATTACCACTTAATTTAGATGATTTTGACGAGGCAGGTGAGTGGGAATGAAATATATAGAACCAGTTAAATCAGTTGTTTTATTCCTACTTGTTATGCTAAGTGTGGTTTTAACCTTTATGATTTGGACATACACGCCAGATTATAAATTTATTGAAAAGACTGAAGGAAAAGAAATTCTAATTGGACCACAAAAAGAAATGAAGGATGTAATTCGTCCTTATAAAGCTATTTATCGTTTTGATAAGGAATTTACCGGAACAGTATCTAATAGCGCAATGGTAGATATTATGGAGGCGTTTCAAGGATGGAATATCCTAGATTTAATGCCCGTTAGCAATAATCTTAAGGCCGACTCTGTAAATGAGATGATTCGTACTAATAATAGTATGACTGTCTTTTTTCCTGGTGAAATTCCTTACTCTGCTTTTAACACAATTTTTCAGTTCGCCGATAAGGAATTACCTGAAACAACCTTTAATCGTATGATTATAGATTGGAGTAAGTATAATAACAAAGAGTTACAAGTGTTTTTCCTTAGTGGTAATAATGAATTATTAATGCGTTCACATGTAAGTCTAGAAAATGCTAATCAATTTGTAAGAAATATTATAGAGCCAGCGAAAACATATAGCACTTTTAAAGAAGTGGAACGAGATGGCTTTATCTCACTATATATTGCAAACGATAAAATTGAATCAGCAAAATATACGTATTTTATCGAAGAGAAGCCTGAATTATTTAAAGATGTGTTATTTACCAATCTGAACAATGTCGTGCGTACTGATGAAAGTGCAACTACTGAAAAATATCACGATGGAATGTCACGGATGGTGATTGATTCGAAAGCGAAATCATTGACCTATGTATATCCAGCTGCAGAAAGTAGTGTAAGAATAGAGCCTTCTAAGCTTTTTACGGATAGCTTTGAATTTATCAATGAACACGGAGGTTTTACAGATGATTATCGCTTAGTATCATCAAGTATAAGCAATAATCAATTGGATTATCAGCTATATTTACATGGATTACCGATATATAGTGATGCTATAAACCGAATTACAACCGTTTGGGGAGATAACCGTATTTTCCGCTACAAACGTCCATATTTTTCTTTTGAGAAAGATATTTCATCTGAAAAAGAGATGAAGGAACTTCCGTCAGGATCGGAAATCGTTGAAAAGATTAAAAAGCTAAATAACATTGATTTATCAGATATAGATGATATTGTTGTGGGTTTCTATTTAACTCATGATCGAAGCCAAAGCACAATAGTGACATTAGAGCCATGCTGGTTTGTTATTCGTAACGGTATATCGACAAAACTGACGCCTGACATATTAGGGGGTGTCAAAAATGGATTGGAATAGAACAAAATCTATTTTTATATTCGTTTTTTTAATCTTAAATATCTTCTTGTATTGGATGTATTTAAATCGCTATAATGAAGCGCAGAGCGTAGAAATACTAGGTGAAAAAACAATAGAAGCCCGTTTAAAAGATGATAATATTACGTATGGACCACTGCCGAATAGTAATGATTCTGCTACTTACATTACAGGCAAAGTGCATATTTTTAAAAATACTGTTTCCGATGACAATCAGCAAGTAAGATTCACTGATGAGACACATGCACATATACGTGTTAATTTTATTAACCCTGTAAAATTACGAAATATTAACGATGATACAAGTTTTACTGATTTTGTCCATGCAAACGTTAAAGAGGGAGACTCTTATGCATTATGGAAAGTAGATCGTGAAGAAAGGGTTGCAGTCTTCTTTCAAAAGAAAAATAATCGAATGTTCTATTACAATGATAGTGCCGTATTAAAAGTACAGTGGAATTTAGATAACGAAGTGACAATGTATGAGCAGACAATGATTGATAATATCGAAGAGATGGAGCAACAGGAGACGGTCATACCACCACTTCAAATTTTCCAGACACTTTATAATAAAGGGCTATTAAAATCAGAATCGCGTATTAAGCAGGTGAAGTTAGGTTACTCGACATTTAGTAATTTAACGCAAACACAAGTGTTGATACCAACGTGGGAAGTACAAGTGGAATTATCGGACGGAGAAATAGAAGAATATTTCGTTGATGCTATTGATGGAAAAATTATTGAAATCCAAGGAGACAAGCAAGAGGCTGAAGAGGAAGACTGGGGAGTTGAATAATGCGATTTAGTGTTTTAGCAAGTGGCAGTACAGGAAATTCGATTTATGTAGAGAATGATGATCATGCATTTATTGTCGATGCAGGTCTGAGTGGCAAAAAGATGGAGCAACTATTTACAAAAGTCGATCGCAATATGAAACAGCTAAGTGGCATTTTCGTTACACATGAGCATAGTGATCATATTAAAGGAATAGGTGTATTGGCACGAAAATATAATGTACCTGTTTATGCTAACGCCAAAACGTGGCAGGCGATGGACGGGCTAGTCGGTGATATACCTTTAGAGCAACGTTTTGAATTTGAAATGGATACTGTAAAGCATTTTGGTTCATTGGCTGTTGAATCTTTCGCTGTATCACATGATGCAGCAGATCCAATGTTTTATAGCTTTCATGAAGATGGGCGTAAGCTTGTTGTTATTACGGATACAGGCTATGTCAGTGACCGTATGAAAGGAATTATTCGAGGTGCTGATTCCTTTGTATTTGAAAGTAACCACGATGTGAATATGCTGCAAATGGGGCGTTACCCATGGTCTATAAAACGTCGTATTTTAAGTGATGTAGGGCACGTTTCAAATGAGGATGCAGCTATTGCAATGAGTGACGTAGTGTTTGAAAAACCAACAAATATATATTTATCACATTTAAGTAAAGATAATAACATGAAAGAGCTTGCACGCATGAGTGTTACACAAACTTTGCAATCTTGCGGCATTATTGTCGGTGAGTATTTAAATTTATTAGATACAGATGCAGAAGAGCCGACGAAATTAGTTACAGTTTAATGATAAAAAAAAATGAACCTTTAAGAGGCTGTTCAATGACATTTTATAGAAAATGCATTGAACAGCTATTTTTATGTCCATTTTATTTATTTTTCATCTGATTTTAATGTTTGAAATGTAATATTAGGTTAACAACTAGCAAATACTAATAAGGGAAAGGATGAGGACAAATGAGTTATTTTCAAGATGATGATAAAAACAATGATTCTCTAAAAAATGATGAAATACAGAAGTCACCTCTTCAGGAGCGACTGGAACAAGAGGAGCGAGAAACGCAAGAGAAACGCCATAAAAAGAAAGGCGGTGGCGGAGGTAAAGGTGGTTATTTATTTACCGGTTTTATCGGCGTCATCATAGGGGCTTTACTCGTTTGGCTCATGATGCCTGGACTTGTCAATCAAATGCCTGGTACAACGACAAGCAGCGCAGGGAATAAAAATAATACAAGCATTAATCAAGTTGCAACAGAAGTAACAACTGATGTTACGAAAGCAGTAGATAAGGCTTCAAATGCTGTTGTAGGGATCACAAATATTCAAGAAGTGTCTAGTGGCGGATTCTGGAGTCCACAGTCCACATCAGAACAGCCTGCAGGAAGCGGTTCAGGTGTTATTTATAAAGTTCAAGGTGATAAAGCCTTTATCGTGACAAATAACCATGTTATTGAAGGTGCAAAACAGTTAGAAGTAACAATGCCAGATGGAACGAAAGAAGTAGCACAATTAGTTGGTCATGATGTTTGGACAGACTTAGCGGTCATTTCAATCAGCTCTAAAGATGTTAAGACAGTAGCGACATTTGGTAACTCAGATGTATTAAAACAAGGTGAAACTGTAATTGCGATTGGTAATCCACTTGGTTTAGAATTCTATGGCTCTGTTACTACAGGTGTTGTTTCTGGTAAGGATCGTTCTGTACCAGTTGACATAAACGGTGATGGTACTTCGGATTGGCAGCAAGAAGTATTACAAACAGACGCAGCTATCAATCCCGGTAATAGTGGTGGTGCACTTGTAAACATTGCTGGTGAATTAGTCGGCATTAACTCCATGAAAATTGCGGAATCTTCAGTTGAGGGGTTAGGCTTCTCTATTCCGATTAACTCAGCAATTCCAATTATCGAGGAATTAGAGGCAAATGGTGAAATGAAACGTCCAACAATGGGTGTTTCGTTAGTAGACTTAACGGATGTTCCGGCATTCTACCAACAACAAACGTTAAAATTGCCAAAAGATTTAACAACGGGTGTTGTTATTACAGATGTTGTGGGGAACTCTCCAGCTTCAAAAGCAGGCGTTAAACAATACGATGTAATTGTTGAAATGGATGGCCAAAAAATCGAAACAGCAATTGATTTACGTAAACATTTATATAACAACAAAAAAATTGGTGATAAATTAACGTTGAAAGTGTACCGCCAAGGTAAATTAGTGGATCTATCACTAACATTAACAAATAGCGATTCGTTGTAAAATAAAAAATCAGTGGAGATCATATTATCTCCACTGATTTTTTCCATGTTGTTGAGTCAATGAAATTAAGGAATCATATATAGTATGGCTCTTCAGCGAAATGAGAGGTTGATTTCCGTTTCGACTGGGCGCGTCGAGGCAACAGATGTTTTTTGTGAAAGAGAGTAGGCTAAAATACAAATCGCCCTCGCTACAAAGAATTTCTTAATCGTTTTTTGTAAACAGAAATATGTTTGAAAGAAAATGCAAATTAAAATATTAAGAATGATTTAGAAAATATTGTGGATAACTAGAAAATTGTGAATAATAACATATACACGGCGAGGAGCGGTAGAAAGCCTATTCTTCCATACTTGCTTGACCTTTGTTACAATAGATTGTGGATAACATAGACTGAATTGTGAATAAGTTTGTGGAAATTTCGGAAAATAAGAAGAGGTGCAAAAATGGAAAAATACAGTTGTGAAAACCATATAGAACACGCTTTAGACATGTTTGTAGCAGAGCAAAAAGAGTTCCCAATTATGGATAAAATCGAAGAGGATAAAAAGTTATCCACAAAATGTAGCTACTGTGAACGACCTGCAGAATATCTTGTATCAAGTAAATAACTTTACACAAGATATAGGAATCGCTTGTGGATATGTTGATAACTTTTGTGGATAATTTGTTTGTAAATGAATTGTAAAGGTGGATAACGTGTGAATATAACGATTGTATCAGTCGGAAAACTAAAAGAAAAGTACTTAAAAATGGGAATAGATGAATACGTAAAACGTCTTGGTGGCTACGCAAAAATGGATTTAATCGAAGTACCAGATGAAAAAGCACCCGAGCAGCTAAGCGAAGCAGAAATGGAAATCGTGAAGAAAAAAGAGGGTGAACGTATTCTATCTAAAATCGGCCCAGATACATACGTTATCGCCCTAGCCATTAATGGCAAAATGAAAACCTCTGAACAAATGTCGGCAGATCTTGAATCACTTATGACCTATGGCAAAAGTAAAATCGCGTTCGTCATCGGTGGCTCTCTTGGTTTACACGATGATGTATTGAAACGAGCTGATGAGCAACAATCCTTTGGAAAGATGACATTACCGCATCAGCTAATGAAGCTTGTTTTGGTAGAGCAGGTTTATAGAAGTTTTAGGATTATGAAGGGTGAACCGTATCATAAGTAAGTGCGGTTTTAAAAAAAGACCATTTAGGACGTTGAATTTGCAACGTCTTAGGTGGTTTTAATTTATTAAGTAAGAAAATATAATTTTCCGCAGAAGGTAACATTGAAAATGCTATTATTTACGTTAATGGCAGAGCGCTTTTGTTTATGATTTTAATTGATAGCCCCCAAAAATTTCATGGAAACAAAAAAGGCAACATCTCACAAGGAGATGCTGCGGTAGAATTCTTTGTTCCTGAAGAACTCTAATGGGTTTGGCACCCAATAACGCTAATTTGTTCAATCTAAAATTACCATTATTCGGTGTCAATAATTGTTGTTTACTACTTATATAATATAGCATAGCAATCTGTGATATATTAATTAATTATGTATTCTGTGTATACGTTACACAGAATACATAAAACTGAGGACACATTCGATTTATATTTAAGCGTTGTATAAAAATCGCACTTAAGCCTATTACGGTGAACCGTATCATAAGTAAGTGCGTTTTTTTTGAAAAATAGTACAGCACCTCCTCATGGGGATTTTTGTAGAATGCTATACACAAAGATATTATCCAAATAATACTTTAGCTAAATTAATGTATTTGACTAAATCTAAATTTCTTCTTCGAATAAGATATATTATTCTAAATCGAAAAGAAGGTGGTATAATGTCAAATCAACGAGGCCATAAAGATAGTAATGATGGGTCTAATTCCAAGGAAATACAAAGCGGTATGGAAAGTAAAAATGAAAAAGTAAGGATTATTGTAAAAAAAGATGGAGAAGAAATTAGGACTGATGCTCCTGTATACGATAAGTTAAAGCTTGTAATTGTTATAAATAATCAGTTCACTACTGCACCTAATACCACGCAAATTGCAAGTGGGGCAGGAAGAAATAGTGCAGCTGGTAGTAATGCTGCAATAGATTCCTCGAATACCGATCAACAGCAAAGTGTGGGAGCACAAGGGGTAGCTAGAAACAGCGGTATGAAGGGGGAGCAGACTGAACCTCACGAACAGCATGAAGACTGGGATGGTGACGAAGAAATTGTTATCATCATCAATAATCAGATAAATAAGGGTCAAAAACAGTCATCGGCTACTCAGATAGCAAGCGGAAGCGGTTTAGATAGTACGGGAGGAACTAATTCAGCCATAGGAAGTTCTAATACGAAGCAGCAGCATGCTGTTGGTGGAGGCGGTCGTGCAATAAATAAGGGTGAGAATGGTGATCAAGAGGAAAAGTAACAATTCATTGTAAAAGTAAAAAGGATTAAAATATAATTATCTACGTAAACTAAAAGAGAATTGATCCCATAGCTTATAGATAGTTAAGAATTAGTCTTTTATTTAAACAGAAGGATAACATCTGGGCCATATCATATTTCTAGTTTTTTAGACTCGGCAGTGAAGTTAACCATTGAAAGATTTTAAACAGGCACATTCGCTTCATGCGAATGTGCCTGTTTTTCTACTAAAGTATGTGTTGCAACTAAGTAAGTCACTTTAACTGGCAACGGTTTCTGAAAATTCATCTCCATCATCCGAAATATTTAAACCGGTAGCAATGATCGATGTAGAATAAATTTAACTTCTGTGTAATTGCTCATTTCTATTCTGATGTCTTTTGTTTTTGGTCTAAATGATGACTAAAGAAAGTTAGCAGACTTGCACAGACTGCAACTATCCCACCAACCCAAGTTACATTCATTAAATTTCCTTGATGGTACACAATTCCGCCTAATGCAGAACCAAAAGCGATACCTACGTTGCTTGCCACTGGCATTAGTGAAGCGGCGAGTCCTGTTGCTTTTGGCTGATAAATTCCTGCTAGGTCAATTAAATATAGCTGAGTAGATGTTGTTAAGAGGATAGCCATTAACGACATTAATCCAATATTTATTAATCCTAAAACAAATTGATTTGTAGTCCAAAATAAACTTGTCAGAACAACTGCTTGCACGAGAAAAACAAACCGAAGGCGACCGATTGCATTGTGGCTAGCAATTTTACCAGCGAGGATGTTGCTGAAAATCGAGATAAACCCATAACAAAATAAGATTATACTAACTGAATTATTTGGGGCTCCCATTTCTTTTAAGATTGGTACAAGGTACGTAAAGACTGCATAAGTTGCGCCAAATCCGAGTGCAGGAATGAAAAAAGCCATCAATATACGTGGCTTGGTCAATAAAGAAAACTGATCACGTATCGAACTGCGTACTTGGCTGAGTCTATGAGGTAAGACAAAAAAGGATGCCAAAAACGCCAATCCTCCTAGGAAAGTGGTTAACATGAAAGTGGCATTCCAGCCGTACTCTTCGGCGATCACAATACCAATTGGCACTCCAACGACATTTGCAAGTGTGAAACCACCGAAAACGAATGAAATAGCAAGTCCGCGTTTTTTAATCGGCATGGTTTCACTTGCTACAATCATGGCTAGAGAGATTAAAACTCCTGTTACAATCGCTGTCATAATCCGAAGTGCAAGGAGCATGATATAGCTCGTCGAGATTACGCACAAAGCATTTAGGACGATGAAAGATCCTATCAAAAACAACATCCATTTTCGCTTTGGAAAATGACTTGTTGCTGACATCACTAGTGGTGTAGCGATGGCAAACGTAATTGCAAACGCAGAAACGAGTGTGCCTGCTTTTACATTAGTCATATGCAGACTTGAAGAAATATCTGTTAAGATTCCGACAATAACAAATTCACTTGTCCCAAGAACAAATGTTAATAAAGAAAGTGTTAAGATAAGCAACCAATGTTGCTTGGATAATTTTGTGGAGTGCATAAATACCTCTTTCTTAGATGAATGTAAATGTGTGACATAGTAAATACACAACCTTAACATCATACCAAGAATATATTTGCCTGAAAAACCTTATCTTAGTCAAGTAGAGAATAATGGTTTCCCGAATCGACAAGTATACAGAGTTAGCACAAGACCATTTAAAAAAGCACACTTCAAATAAAGGGGAACTGATTTGTATCAAATATGGCAAGAAAATCAGAAAGAATATGTCACAGTTAGTTTAGTAGGAGATAATAAATAATAAAAAGAGAAATTGCGCTATGCAATTTCTCTTTTTGTTCGAACTGAAATTAATTATAAATCATCTTCGGTAACTTCATTGTTATTTTATTACCGTTGCCGTTACCGTTGCCGTTACCGTTACCGTTACCGTTGCCGTTACCGTTGCCGTTGCCGTTACCATTACCGTTGCCATTGCCATTGCCATTGCCATTGCCATTACCATTACCATTACCATTACCATTACCATTACCATTACCATTACCATTGCCATTGCCATTGCCATTGCCATTGCCATTGCCATTGCCATTGCCGTTACCATTACCATTGCCGTTACCGTTACCGTTACCGTTGCCATTGCCATTGCCGTTGCCGTTGCCGTTACCATTGCCATTGCCGTTGTCATTACCTGGCTTTACAACCAACACATCAAATGTTAGAGTGTGCTCACCATACGTTACTGTAATCGTCGTACTACCTTGACCTTTTCCTTTTACAGTCCCTGCATTAACAGTAGCTATTTTATCATTCGCAACTTCGTAGGATGCAAGCTTTGTAACATCTTTTTCTGTTCTTTTACCATCAATAGTTGTTACTTCAGTAATCTTAACTGAAACATCTTTACCTACTCTAGTTTCAACCTGAGCTTGGTCAATTTCTAGTGTTACAATTGGTACTTCTACAACAGGTGCTTTAACTGTAACATTTACGGTAACTTTATTATCACCGTATGAAATAGTAATTGTAGTCGTGCCCTCACCTACTGCAGTTACTAATCCATTTACTATTGTTGCAACATTTTTATCTGCAACAACATAAGTAGCTTTTGAAGTTACGTCTTCCTCAGTTGCCTCACCTTCTGCAGGCGTTGCCGTTTCTGTTACCGTAAGTTGTGCAGTTTCTCCAGTTGTTAGGTCTAGCTTAGTTGGATTTACAGAAAGTGCTACTACTGGTTCTACTACTTCTTTTTCATATATCTTCGCTTCACCAACATTCCCTGCAGCATCTTTAATTATTACTGATACAGCATTTGTTTCTGCTGTTACTGGGAATGTGAAGCTACCGTCTTGATTTAATTCAAAAGCAACTGGCGCTTGTACTTTGCCATTTACCGTCGAAACATAGGAAGCTTTTAATTTATCATTTAAATTGTAATCTAAATCGTATAAATATAACTCTTCATTGTAGTCGATATACTTATCTGTTACCTGTCCTGTAGCGACACCTTTAGCTACTGAACCTGTAATTTCTGGTTTAGTCGTTTTCACGACAATTGGTCCAACATAATCGGAAACTGCTCCTGATGCTGAAAGACCATTGAAGTCAATTGTATACAGACCATCTGGAATCGTTGTGGCAGGTGCTGTTCCCCATGGCTTGTACTGCCCACCAACCTTCAGCGTATAAGAGCCTTTTGCTAGCGCAGTACTTGCATGTAGATAACCAATGTAACCGTCTCCGTATTCTCCACCTTCAGGATTCATAATATCCCAAAGTTCGATATAGTTAGTTGTTACATCCCCAGTTAATGTGAATGAAAGTACAGCTGAGTCTTTCACTCCATCTCCGTTAAAGGATAGGTCTGTTTCTGTAATCTTATAATCTTTAATTTCAGTTACTGCTGCGCCGCTAAAGTCAGCTGCAAATGGCAATGAAATTTCTGTATCTCCACCGTTGATGTAAATATACCCTTGTATTTCAGAGCCTTTTGGTGCCGTAGCTTTTGAAGCAGTTAATGTAATATTTAAAACTTGCTCACCATCTAGATTAAATGTCGGCTGATCTACTGTAACAGTTGCATCACCAAATGTTTTTGTCACATCAATTGATACGTTATACTTGCCGCCTTTCCCTTTAATATCTTTTACTAAAACTTGTTTCGTTATAGAAATATCTCGGTCTTTAAGTGATTGTGGACCGAAAGTAACAGTACCTTTCAAGTTTTCTACAACTGCACCAGTTGCGTCTAAAATTGCGCTATCAAGTGCATAAGCAAGAATTTCTGGATGAGCTGCCGCATAAGCATCTACTCGTCCTGCACCTTGAGAAAACACATCGTATTTTGTTTTATCTATAACCTTTGCTGTATTAGAAAGCGCCACTTTTACATCGAACGCATTCCAATCAGGATTTGCTTGTTTAATTAATGCAGCAATACCTGCAATATGCGGTGTTGCCATAGAAGTTCCTGTTTTACGACCATACGCTTCCCCATAATCTGCATTAGGGAAATCTTTTTTATACTTTGGAATCGTTGACATAATATTAGTTCCAGGTGCACTTACATCTGGTTTAATATCAAAGTTTGGTGTAGATGGTCCACGTGAACTTGAATCGTTTACATCATCCCCCAGTGTAGTTGTGGAAGCAAATTTACCAAAGCTTACTTTTCCGGTTCCGCCTGCTAATACAGCGCGAATTGCAGCACCATCCGTTACTGACATATCAAATGATGGCAAAAACTCAAATGAATCACCTATGAATGCGCCTGAAATGTTCGGTGCATTCGTTCCACCAGCAAAGTTATGAATAATTGTTGCGACTGCTCCTTTTGCCTTTGCATTCGCAATTTTATCAACAAATGCGATACTGCCACGAGAAATCAATGCCACTTTACCTTTTACATCAATTCCTTCAAAGTCTTTTACTTCCCCGTTTCCAGGAACAGCAACTAGGTCAAATTCTCCTTGAAGCTGTGTCGCTAAATCTTTTCCAAAAGTCGTTCCCATTAATGGAAGCTGTTTTGTTAAGTTGTAGTTGCCAACCTTAACGTTCACTTCCCCGTTATACATTATTTCAGGATTTGTTGTGTTACCAACAGCAATTCCTAAACGAGCGGTTGCAGGCGTACCCATTGTTCCGCGATTCGGACCCTCATTCCCTGTTGCAACTACTCCGATTGTTCCAGCCATCATTGCATTATTAATAGCAAATGAACCAGCATCCGTTTCAGAGTTAGCTCCCCCGCCAAGTGAAAGGTTGATAACGTCCATTTTTTCTTTTACAGCAGTTTCAATTGCTTTGACTATACCAGATGTAGCTCCACTTCCGTACGCCCCAAGAACTCGATAAGCATAAAGGTCTACTTTTGGAGCAATTCCTTTGATACCGAATTTGTTAGCTCCGATTGCTGCAATTGTTCCAGCAACATGTGTACCGTGAGAAGTATAGAACGCACTACCCTTTTCATTAAATTCAGGTGTCCCGGCTGGACGCTCCGTAGGTGATGTTTCCGATGCATCGTCATCTGTACGAGGCTTCGTGTATGTTGATGAATTTGGAATGAAGTTTTTTCCACCTTTAAAAACTCCAGCAAACTCAGGGTGATCTGCATCAATACCAGTATCTAATACTGCTACTTTTATTCCTTGTCCTTCAATTCCTTCCTTCCAAAGCTTTTCGATGCCAAGGAAAGAATTACTTGTATTCATTTGAGCTTCTAATTGATCTTCCTTAATAAGTTCTGATGATTTCATTGTATTATCTTCTGATGCGGAAACAATTGCATCAGGTTCGATTAATGTAATTCCTTCTACTGTAAGCAGTTTCGGGAGATCATTTGCTTTCACAGTTGCCGCAAAACCGTTTAAAACAGTATCAAATGTGTATCCTTGAGTCATCTGAACATTTTTAGCAGCTAACTCTTCTTTAACTTCTGCTTGTTGTTCTTTTACATTTGAACGAACTTCATTTTCTTGGGCTTTAGAGAATTCTTCGCCTTTAACTAGGCTTATTCCTTCCTCTAGTGCCACAGGCTTTTCAGATAAGTGAACGATGACTGCAACCTTTTGATTGCCTGATACATTTTGTAAGCTTTCGTGAAGAGTTGGCCCATCTTTAGACAAGCTTAACTGTTCAGCAATAGCCGCCTTTAGTTGAATTATACTTTCACTTTGACCATCCTGCTTGAATGGCTTCGATTCTTCAGCACTAGCACTCGACAATGGAACCAATAGAGAAAGCACCATAACGAAAGCTAGAATACTACTTAAGAACTTGGTAAACTTAAAATTTTTCAAATCTCATTTCCCCTTCCACCTTTAATTGTCACACTTTTCAATTTAGTGTGATATTTCAAATTTATCATATGGGAACAAATACGAATATATGAATATCTGAATATTCCAAAATATTGGTAATTAGTATTAGTTTATCAAATATATATTAAATCTATCTTCCTAGTAATTTAATAAAAAAGCAGAACTTTCAAATGAGAAATGACTTACAGTAATTCATTAATTTTTTCAATTGATCCTATCAAGGTAGCAGTTGTTGGTACAGTCGGTGGTGTAATTGCTTATAGAAAATTAGGAGGGTTGTAAGAGGAGTGATTGGAGGGGAATCGATTTAGTATGTATCCGAGAAATTAAAATAACTGGCGATTATTTTAAGAAAACCGCCAGCTAATAAGTTGTGATGAACCTTATCATAAGTAAGCACATAGTTATTTGAAGAAGAAATATCAAAGAATCACTAACAACAATCTGATTAATAATAGAATGTAGAAAATCTTTTTGTTGTTCAGGGTAAGAGTGGGTTTTAGAAAAAGCACTTAAAACTATAGAGATTTGATGAAATTATTTAAACTATTTCTTTTAGCCATTGGTCAAATACTATTTCCGTTTCTATATTTACATCTATAATTTTAAATCTTTTTTCTATGGATAATGTTTTATACCATTCTTGATCATCAATACTATATCGCTCATTATCGAGTTAAATACATTATTAAATACATCTAAAAAGGTTGGATTATTTGTGATTTTTTCATATAAAACTCCTAATTCAATTCCAGCGTTCTTCACCCCGTAATCTTTAAAAATAATATCTTTTTTTCTTTATAGCTATGTTACAGCCGCTTTCCTTTTAATTAAATGAATTAATTATACGACATGTCATACATAAAAATATCGCATGTCCGTGAACTAGAAAAAAGTAGGTACAAGAAGAGATCTTGTACCTACTTTTTTTATGTTGTCGCAATTTCCGCGACTTCTGCACCCACATGTACGGGTGGTTTACAATCTTTCCATGGAGCAGATTCTTCTAATTGTTTCCCAAGCTGTAGAAGAGTTAACTCATCTGCAAACCGTCCTGTAAATTGCAGCCCGATTGGTAAGCCAGACGTACTCATCGCAAGCGGCAATGATAACGATGGTTGACCTGTAGCGTTAAACAAATTGGTAAACGGCGCGTATGTGAAAATTTGCTCTGTCCATTCAATCGCCGAGATGTTTGGATTATCCGCATTTAGCTCACCAATTTTCGCTGGTAAAGTGCCGATTGTTGGGCTTAAAAGCACATCATAATCTGCAAAGAATGTCGCTACTTGACGTGATACAAGTGCATTCGTATTAATAGCTTCTAAAAGTGCGCTAGCTTTTAAGTCTTTGCCATATTCATAGCATTGCCAAATGGCTGCTTCAATATTATCGCGTGAAGGTGTTTTACCTGTTAATTCTGCAGCCCCCACAATCATTTTATAAATATTCGCTGTCCAAATATTTACCGTTGCGCGTGAAAATAGTGCTTGGTCATAAACTGGCCGAGCTTCGACTACTTCGTGCCCTAACTCTTCTAATAATTTTACGGCCTTATGCACGGCCTCAATACATTCCGGATCAACGAATGCACCGGAATTTGTTTCTGTTGTCCAGGCGATTTTCAGTGGACGTACCTTTTGCTGAATTGCTTTACTGTAAGGCATTTCTGGGCTTTGAATAATCGAGTAGCATCCTAAGTCTGGTCCAGCTACTTGGTCCAGTAATGTAGCGGTATCACGAATGGTTTTTGTCAGTGCAAATTCAATGGCTAGTCCATTTAAGGCCTCACTATTATAAGGCCCCATTGGCACGCGACCACGTGAAGGCTTTAAGCCAACGACACCACTGCATGATGCAGGAATACGAATGGATCCGCCTCCATCATTACCATGTGCGATTGGGACGATACCACTTGCGACAGAAGCGGCTGCACCACCACTTGAACCACCAGGGCTATGGTTTAGATTCCATGGGTTACGTGTTGGACCATAAATGACAGCTTCCGTAGCGGCATTATAACCGAATTCTGGTGTTGTGGTAGTACCGCTTAACACAAAACCAGCGTTTTTAAAACGTTTCATTAATTCACTATCGACAGATATTACAGCATTTTCTGCAACACGACTACCCATACTATGTGGCACACCTTCTGCATGGAGTACAACTTCTTTTATTAAAAATGGGACACCTGCAAAAGGTTGATTATCATTTAAAGTTGAAATCGCGTTGTCAGCCTGTTCCTCTAACACGTTGACAACGGCATTAATCGAAGGGTTAACCTTTTCAATACCTTGTAGAGCTAATTGTGTAAGTTCTTGTGGTGTCACTTGCTTTGTTTTTACTAACTCTGCTAATCCAAGACCATCATATGAAGCATATTCTTGTAAATTCATCTGATCACCTCATTATAGTTTTGACTTACAAATTCATTTTAAAATGAGATAAAAAAAATTGATATTACCCAAAAGGATAATTCGTTTTGAACGAGAATATATGAACCTAAAATAGAAAATAGGAGGAATTGATATTGTATGAGCATAAAGAGGTGGAGTGTTTATTAGAAGCAACGTTTAAGATTTCGAATATCACTATGCAACAAACAAGTGAAAACTTTAAATTGAATATGTTGCAAGTATTGAGTGAATGTTTTCAATATGAGCATACGTTATTTTGGGAAGTGGCAGATGGGGAGTTAATTGAACAACCAGTCTGTTTCAATGTAGAGCCATATACGGTACAAAGTTATCTACATGAATATAAATATTATGATCCTTTACACCCCGTGAATATGCAAAACCAACCTGATATTCAATTAATGCAACGAAATGATGTAATATCGATGAAGAAAAAGCAGCATTATGTTGAGCGCTTTTTACAAATTAATGATTTTAAAGATGAAATGGTTATGTATCTGTACAATCAACAAAAGCCAACAGCGGCTATTGGCTTTTTGCGAAAAGAAGGGGAAACACCATTTACAGAGCAGGATAGCCAAAAGCTATTGTATGTAAAGCGGATGATTGAAAATGTTTATTTATTACATCAATATGTTCAGCCAGGCGACTCATTGCAAACTACACGACGTGAAGAAGAGCTGTTAATGTATTTATGTAAGGGATTTAAAAATGCGGAAATTGCCAGTTATTTATATGTCAGTGAAAATACAGTAAAGAAGCATCTGCAAAATTTGTATCGAAAATTTCAAGTAACTTCCAGAATGCAGCTTGCATTAAAATATACAGAAAGCTTTCGAGCTTAAAAATTAGATGTAGGTAATCGGTTTTAACCTGAGCAAAGGGAGAGGGTCAAAGCGAAGAAAAAAATATAGCGCACCTTAGTTGTTAAAGGGAACCGTATCATTAAAAAGAACACACCTAGAACGTTGATATTACAATGTTTTAGGTATTTTTATTAACTCTAAATTAAAGTTATGATAAGCTAGAAAAGGGAAATTTAGGAGAAATGCTGATGGAAAAGCTTTGGCGATGGGTTGGTCTAGTAGTTATCTATATAATTGGCATTTATCTTAGTCTCTTATCTAGTGTATATCTTTTGGATGGTAGAGCAGCTTTAGATACGAAGAAGATCGACAACAACATAAAGAAATTGCGGATGTATCCATGGTTTAATGAACTATATGAACATGAAGAACATCACCGTTCATTCGTTGCTAATATAAAAGTTAGAAAATACTTAGAAAGCTCTATACGTGTTTCTAGGTTACTTAACAAAGAGCGGGAGCAAAAAAGGTTTATAAGAATGTTAGAAGAAGTAGCGCAAGTACGAAATAAATGAACCGAGCTTACAGAAATGTATCATAAGCAAGTGCGGTTTTTATCGGAGGGTCGAATAATGAAAAAGGCAGAAATGATGGATGAGTATTTTAATTCTTATGGGAAAGAAATTAGTAGTTCTGAGATTTGTCATGTTGTAGATTTAATTTTCAAGATTAATTTAGATGAGGCACCTGTTTTATCGAAAGGGAAGGAAAAGGCAGATGGAATTTCTTCATCAACAGGAAGAGAAGCAATAGATTCTCATCTAAATCAATACGACAGCGAAATCACAGGGGTAGAAGTTCGTAAAATAATAAATGAAATTTTTGGTGTTAATTTAGAAGGGATATCATCATTAGAAGGAGCAAGAATTTCTTTATATTCAAAAGGTCAGTGGATTGTACAACATGAAAAAGACTTATTTGTAGTATACACTGGAGAAAGTGATATTGATGTGAAGGTCTTTCCAACACAATATTTCACTGAACAAACTGGGCTAGTAGAATTACCTACTGACTTACAGAATGCACTAACGAGTATCGGGTATTACTTCGATGAGAAAAACGATAGTTACTATTTCTCAAACCCCACAGGTGAAGCTGTTCCAGATGCCTTCAAAGGAAAAACAATAGGCGCTATACTTGGAGTTATTCAACATTCATTTTCAAATTTATAAACAAACGGATACATAGAAGCTATTAGTTGGAGATAGAAAAATGTAATAATCCATAGACATAACAGGGAAGTATAACTAGTAGAGAAAAAAGTCATATAGGGGAATATGATTCCCATCTATATGACTTTTCACATTTAGTTATACAACTTTAAAAGCTCTTACTTTCCGAAAGAAGATAAAAATTTAACTCGGTCTCCCATAGGAGGCGTATTATTATCTGTTAAAACTACTTCCAAGACTGCTGGACCATTTAAATTCGATAAGTTATTAATCATATCTTGGTTAATATCTTGTAGTTCCGTTACTTGGAAACTCGGTATACCCATAGCTGAAGCCATAGCACTAATACTAACTGGATTTTGCTCAAAAGATGGGTGAGTACGGTGGAACTGTAGATTATGTCCATGGTATACCATTCCTAAACGAGCATTATTCATAACGATAAACAAAATCGGTAGATTATATTCTTTTGCTGTTAATATTTCCATTCCATGCATGAAAAAGCAACCATCACCTGTAATACATACAACAGGGCGTTCTGGTTCAGCTAACTTTGAGCCGATGGCAGACCCAATTCCACTTCCCATTGCGCCAAAATGGACATTAATATCAAAGGTATCATAATCTAAAACATTCATGTGATGAATAACATAGGACATAAACTCACCGATATCAATTGTATATCTAGTGGAAGATGGTAAATGTTTTTGAATATTTAATAGAACGTTTTTCGTATTATACTCCTCTGTATCTCCAAGAAGCTCTTTATTTTCTTTAACCTCAAGTGCAGTCCCTTTTTTTGTTGCCCCTTTAGCTCTTAATTCTTCTATAAGGAGGAGTAAACTTAAATTTATATCACCTAGCACAGGTATATCAATTTCATATTTTCGATTGAACACCGTTTGATCATAGTCCATTTGTATAGAAAAACGATTTTTCGTAAGATTTAAGTTGTAGTTATTTGTTGCTGTTTCTCCTAAACTTGAACCTACGATTAACAATACTTGCCCATCGCCTTCAGCTATTAGTTCTGAGGCAGCTTCGTGACCAGCAAAACCGAAAACACCAGCCAGAAGAGGGTGATTCTCTGGAATGTATCCTTTTGCTTGAGGTGTTGTTAGAATCGGCCAATTTAGTAATTCAGCTAACTCTAGTAATTGCTCAACTGAATTCCTTACCCCTTGTCCTGCCAAAATGTAACCATTTTTTCTTTTCATTAGCTCTTCAGCTACATTGTTAATGATATCTATATTAGGAACTATTGCTGTTCTTTTTGGTGGGGCTGGTATCTCTATGTTTTGAACTATTTCGTGTTGAACATCTATTGGTATAGCAATATGTACTGGACCAGGCACTCCTGACATAGCGATTTCAGTGGCCTTTACTACTTCTTTCAGTAAATCCTTTGATTCTTTAACCGTTACACTATATTTAGTGACTGGGTGGAAGATCGGTTGAGCATCCAACTCTTGAGAAGCATTTAAACCGATTGTGTTAACTGGAACAGCACCGGTTAAAAATAAAACCGGTAAATGTTCCCGCATGGCATTTGCGGCACCTGTTACTAGGTTTGTTCCACCAGGTCCACTACAAGCAATACATACACTCATCTGGTTTGTATATTTTGCGTAAGCTGCGGCCATGTAGGTCGCAGCGCCTTCATGTTTTGTTACAATTGGTGTTATTTCTTTCATATCATATAGTTCATCAAAAAATGCATTGACTGAACCTGCTGGAATACCAAAAATATATTGAACACCGTTACTTTTTAAATATTCTAAGACCGTACGAGCTGCTTTCATCATAAATCTCCTTTATCATCTAAAATAGACCACTAATAGAAATATTTTTTCATAATATCTTCAGCATTCATGGGCTTACTAAAAAAATATCCTTGCATTAAATGACAATTTTGCGCCAGTAAAAAATCAGCCTGTTCTTGTGTTTCAACTCCTTCAGCAATAACCTCAAGTTTTAAATTTTGAGCGAGGGTAATGATCGTATTGGTAATGGCAGCTGCATCATCCATTAACATTTCTTGTACAAAGGATTTATCAATCTTCAATGTAGAAATCGGCAAATTTTTTAAATAACCCAAAGATGAATATCCTGTACCAAAATCATCAATGGCTAAATTTACCCCAAGACCCTTTAATTGTATCATTGTTTTTAATGTTAATTGTGTATTTTTAACAATTAAATTTTCTGTAAGCTCTAGTTGTAAATACTCAGGTGACAGATCTGTTTCTTTTAGGACATTTTCTACAATAGAAAATAAATTATTCTGTTCGAACTGATGGACCGATAAATTTACAGACATACTAATCAGAGGATATCCTTGATTATGCCATTGTTTTAATTGCTTACATGCTTCTTTAAGAACCCACTCACCAATAGGGACGATTAAACCTGTTTCTTCAGCAATTGGAATAAACTTATCTGGTGTTATCATTCCGCGCTCTCTATGATTCCATCTTAGTAAAGCTTCAACACCCTTAATTCTGTTTGTTTCATAGTTTATTTGTGGCTGATAAAAGACAATAAGTTCATCTCGCTCTATAGCCTTATATAAATCATTTTCAAGTTTGATAGTTTCAAAAGTTCTTGTATCCATACCTTCGCTAAAGAAATGATAGCTAGTACCTGGTGTTTCTTTCGACTTGTACATAGCTGTGTCTGCATTTTTGATTAACTCATCTGTAGTCTCACCGTTATCAGGAAACAGGCTTATACCAATACTTGTTTTAATATATATTTCATTGTCTATTAGGTTGAAAGGCTTAGAGAAAGAAGTATTTATACAATTAATGACCTCCAAAATGTCATTTTCACATTTAATATTAGGTAAATAGATTGTAAATTCGTCCCCTCCTTGCCGTGATACGGTTGCCCCTTCCGGAACGCAAGCACTTAAGCGTTTGGCAACATCTTGAAGCAATAGATCACCATAGCTATGTCCTAGAGAATCATTTACTAACTTAAAACGATCTAAATCCAAATATAGAACTGCCGATTTATTTCCATTCTCTTTTGCATATTTCAGTCCTTGGTTCAGTCTTTCTATTAAAAGAACTCTATTGGGTAAACCCGTTAAACTATCAAAATAAGCGTGATATTTAATCTTTTCTTCTAGTTGCTTTCTTTGAGTTATATCTTTAAATGTAACAACTTCTCCTACAATCTTGTCTCCTTCTTTTATTAAGGAGGTTACATATTCTACTGGGAAGTTGGAGTTATTCTTTCTAAAAAACACCTTGTAGCCGTTGAAATTTGTATTTAATAAAGATGAAACAATCATTTTATCTTCTGTTTCACTACCGCTAATAATATCGACGGATTTTCCGATTAATTCTCTCTCTGTTTCATAACCCAACATAAGTGCACCTGCTGGATTGCAGAATGTAATGTTTCGATCAAGATCTAATCCAAAGATTCCTTCGCCTGCAGAATTGAGAATTAACTCTTTTTCACGGCTAAGCTGTTGTAACTCTGTAACAACTCTTTCAAGTTCTCTATTTTTGGCTATTACTTCTGAGGTTCTCTCCTCGATAATGATTTCTTGCTTTTCCATATATAAAAGGTTTGATAATGCAGCTGCTGTAGTATCAACAATTGATTGGGCTAGCTGTAATTGAGTTTCTGAATAGAAAAATGCCTTTTTTTCAAGATTAACAATAGATATTTGCCCTAAAATTTCACCCATTGAAATCAAAGGAAACATAACTAAACCGTTTATGCCGAAATTGCGACAAACTTCATGATTTGGCCTCTCATCTTCAAATACATTTGGAATAAGAATTGCTTTTTTTGTTTTAAAAACCTCTTGCATTACGGCATCATTGCTTTGATCAATTTTTATTTTGTTATGTGTTTTTAACCAATTTTCTTCTGTCCAATCACTATCCTTACTCAATTTAGCCGGTTTAATTCTCTTTTCTGCTAAAGGATCTAATAGGTGAACGCCTATATTCATATTTTTTAAAACCTTTTCTAAATAGAAAAAGCATTTATCAAGGCTCTCTTGTAGTGAGGAGCACATTGATAAATCACGAGTAACATCAAGTAGCAACTGCTTTTCGTTAATAAGTCGTTCTTTATAAGCTAAGTTGTTTGCGTTTTGAATAGCAACAGCAGCCATATTTACATATGCCTCAACCGTTTGAATTTCATCTTCTGTTAAGTTCATTGGAATTCCATAATCAAATAAAAAAACAAGGCCAAATAACTCCTGTTCAAAGGAGATGGGAAGAACTAATAAAGATTTAATATGAAACCCCTCGACAGCTCTAGGATCAGGTCGAGTATCTTTTGAGGTATCAGGAATATAGACGGCTTTCTTTGTTTCAATTACTTCTTTTGCTAGCAAATCTATTTCGGTGTCAATTACATGCATATTCAATGTCCAACCATTAATAACTTCTGGTTTACCTACATATCCTCTGAATGTTCCATCTTCTTGTGGTAAATAAATGCCCACAGAATCACATGTGACGATTTCTTCAGATATTGCTATTGTTACCTGCTCCAATACTTCACGTAAATCTTGCTTCATGTTTATCATTTTCGTAATATTGGCCAGTCGAGAATACCTCGTTTGTTCCATAGACATTTATAAGACCCCCCAATTTTTTATCATTGTCCTGTATAAATTATTATTAAACTTTTGCTTTTTTCGTATCGAATGTCCCATTCTTTTTATTTTACAGTAGTGATATACAGGTAGGTAAAAAAATGTAGAAATTAGTTAAAATTCCTTAAAAATATTATTTGTTTTAACTATTATCATTTCTATGTAGGACTACAATCCTCCTTTAAGCAGTTCAATTAATTTTTCCTTCTAATTTGTATGCAAATGGCGAATGCAACGATGCAAAGGTTGCGCGAAAAGCTGTTTTTAATATGGGCTCGAATGCAATCGAGGGTAATACGCTAACGATAAACGAAACTAAGGTAGTGCTTGTGGGAAATACTGTGAGAGGTAAAACGTTGCGAGAGCATTTGGAAGTAATTAACCACCGATATGCAATACCATATGTTTTTTGCTAAAAGAAGAGCCATTTTCAGAGTGGTAAATATAAAATTTACATCGATTAGTGTTAAAGGGAATTGATAATGAGGAACCGTATCATCAATAAATGATTTTTTTGACGCATTAAGCCTAAAATAAAAAAAGACTGATGAGAAACTATTTTCTCATCAGTCTTTCTTAGTCCTATGTGCCGATCTCTTCATGATGCGATAGAGTAATACTGCTATTAAGCTTACAAGGACAATTAATATTAAATAAAGACGGTTATGGGTTGTTGCTAAAATAATGCTAAAGGATGCTGAAGCAAGTACTAAGCCATAAATCATGTTACCTACTGTTGTTGCGATAACAAAGTGTGAGGTTTTAATGGAGCTTAATCCAGAGGCAATATTGATTAAATTTGTTGGCATAAACGGCAGAACTCGTCCGGATAGAACAAAAAGAAAGCCATTTTTCTCTATTCTCTCTTGGTATTTCTTTGTTTTCGAGTTAGAAAATGCATCCTGAAAAAGATATCGAATGGATAAGAAAATCAGTGTGCTACCAATTACGCTGCAAAAACAGCCATATAAATAACCATGCCAAAAACCGAATAAGGTAATATTTGTAGCAATTACTAAGACAAGTGGAATGAATGTAAATAAGTTTTGCATCACCATGATGACGAGCATAATAAGTAAAATGAGTAAGATATTATTGTGTGCTAAAGTTTGAATCGTTTCCGGATTTAAGTCAGCAACCGTTAAACCGCTCCTTTTTAATAAAAAGAATAGGCAAAGTACGAATGCAACATAACCAATAACGCGGAAAATAAGTTTACGTTTATTCATGAGATGCCCCTTTTGAAAGTAATCGCAACATAAATATCATATAAGGTTGTTTCTTTAGGATTAACGACTAGTTTGTATCCTCCACAGAGTCCTCCGAAGCCTTCGACAATATTTTTTGGGATTAATTTAGCCAATACTTTTCGAATATAGCTCGAATCAATTCCTAATTTTTCAGTCATTGTGTTTCTTGTTAAAAGCCGATTTTCAATTGCCAATAAAGTTAATGATTTAATAGCTACTATGAAGTTAGTTTTACCTAAATAGCTTAGTTGTAAGAGATTATCCAAAAATTCACGTCCTATAAAATCAATTCATTATGCCTAAAAGTATTACTTTCATAATTGTAAATATAACAAAATATGAAAATGAGAAAGGAGTCTTTCTAAAAAGTATATTAGAGAGACTCCATCAGTTTACTATGTTTTAATCTATCAATACAGCAGATGGTTCTTTATGCTGGATATGACTTGAAATCCAACCGACGATCAAACCGAGTAAAAGATAAATAAGTAAAATCAATACTTGTGTGACTAAGTTAGACCAGCCACCAAGAGATACGACTTCCTGGAAACCCTTTAGTGAATGCGCCATTGGCAAGAATCCACCGATCTTAGATAACATTGGGTATTCGAGTTCACCTGGGAAAGTTCCGCCACAGGTTGCTAGTTGAAATACTAATAATGTGACCGCTAGTAATTTACCGAGATTCCCCAAGAGAATAATAAGCATGAGGATGAAGGTCATGAAAGTTAATGATACGATAATACTTGATAGGATAAATAACGGTACACTTGCTACTGTTAATTTAAATCCTAACAGTACTACGAGGTCCACGATAAGTGTCTGAATTAATCCCACTACGTAAACTAGCCCTAGTTTATTGATAAAGTGAACGGTGCCAGTCACTTTTAAAAGTTCTCTACGTCCTAGTGGTAGAATATTGGCTGCCATAATGCCCCCTACAAATAAAGCGAGAGACAAGAAATAAGGAGCGATACCAGTTCCATAGTTAGGAACTTTAGATAAATCGGATTCTACCAATTCAATCGGTTGAGCAAACATCGTTGTAGTAGAATCGTTGTTTTGAAGATTAGACGTTTTTTCCGCTGCTTCATTTAGTTTTGTTGCTAACTCATTTGAGCCAGCTGCTAAAGAAGAAAGCCCGCCCTGTAGTTTCATTAATCCACTTGATTCTTGACTGATGCCACTAGCGAGAGTTGTGATTCCAGTGTTAAGTGTTGTATAGCCTGTCATCCATTCCGTAAATCCACTGTCGAATTCAGTCGTTCCCACATGTAATTGTTTTGCCCCTTCAGTAGCCTGAGTTATTTTAGCACCAAACGTTTCCATACCAGTTTGGAGTGAGGCTTGTCCAGTAGCGATTTTTTTTGCAGCTACTTCTACCTGGTCTTGTCCAGATTTTAAAGTTGTTTCTGCTGCGGATAATTTCTCTGATAAAGCAATAATTTGTTGAAATTTCTGATCCTGTTTCGCTTCGGGATGGTCTTTTACATATTGGGCTAATTGTTCCTCCAAATTGCTAGCTGTATTAGCTGCTTGTTCTTGTCCTTGAACTAACTTTGTATTTCCAATGGACCAGTTTGTAATACCTTGGCTTACTTGATCCATCCCTGATTGTAGCGAGTGTTCGCCTTCCGAAAGTTGTTGTAATCCCTTATATAAGGAGTCAGAACCGCTTGTGAGTGCATTTACACCATTAGATAAACTCTCTTGCTTAGCTGAAAGTCTCGCGCTACCTGATTTAAGCTTTTGAGCCCCTTCATCTAAACTTTGAATACCATCTGTTAATTTATCGCTTCCACTTTTTGCGTCAACTGTTCCAGCATGAAGCTTTTGTGCACCAGTTCCTGCCTCAGTGAAGCCAGTAGAAACATCTTGGAATTTAGTTAGAATCGTTTCTGAGTAGAACTTCGTGACGTTGGCGTTGATTTTTGTTTTCATTTTTTCAACGGCAGTTGTAGTAATTTGTGATGCTACATAGTTTTTCCCCGGATTAATTTCATATAAAAGTTTAGCCGGTTTTGGTGCTTCATCCATTAATGTTGTTATGTTTTTAGAAAAATCCTTTGGAATTGAGATGACCATATAATAGTCACCTGCTTTAAGTCCCTTTTTGGCGGTCTTAGTAGAGACAAATTGAAAGTTTAATTCTTTGCCTTTCTTCAATTGGGCAACAAAGTCATCACCGATGTGAATGGATTCATCATCGATTTTAGCTCCTTCATCGAGATTAACGACTGCTACG